>Ga0257120_1000097_pt1 | contig 64698 bp, 70 predicted proteins | sample SI106_10metaG_FD_190153 | JGI IMG/M metagenome (GOLD analysis project Ga0257120, IMG submission 190153) | Marine microbial communities from Saanich Inlet, British Columbia, Canada - SI106_10 | ecosystem: Environmental > Aquatic > Marine > Inlet | place: Canada: British Columbia | collected...
CAGCAGTGTTGGTAATAGCAAGAGCGCCATGATCAAAAAATGTACCTACAGATTTAATGGATAGTTTATTGAGTAATCCTTCTGTTCCTGAACTGTCGTGAGTAGCAGCAGTGAAATAAGTGTTAATGCCTGTTCCCGATATTTTTATATGTCTAGATGCAAGAAACGTGTCACCGTCAACATCTAATTTAGCTTGTGGACTATTCGTTCCGATACCTACTCTATTGTTCGGCTCATCTACATAAACTGTATCAGACACTATAGTATTTCCATCACCAACCCATATTCTACCCTCGGGTAGGTTAGGTACGTCGTTTGTTCTAAGTATTGAGGAAACAACAAGCGAACCATTACTCGCATGAGTCCTGGCTATCTTAGCTACGTTCTGTATTAAGTTGTCTGAACCTGTGGGCTTGGTCATTGTAAGACCACCACCTGACTTCACATACACTGTGTCGTTTGCAGTAGTCGTTGTTCCATCAATAGTATCAGTAGCAAGTCCTTCCAGTAATCCTCCTGATATACAGAAACCTTCACTATTATTAGTAAGGGCAACCTCTAGTATACCAACCGCAGGCATCTTAGCAGAGTCACTTGCATCAGCAGGTGCTATCTCTATCTTACCTGAGTTTCCTGTCTCTCCTGTTATATAAACAGGGGTTCCCTTTGCGATGGTAGCCCCTGATGTGTTTTTTACTGGTATATGTGTCTTCTCTGAGGACTCAGATGATAATGTATCCGGACTTATCCATGAGACACCATTAACCGTTGAGGACAGTACCTGTCCTGAAGCTCCTGATGAATCACTATTATCCTTGAGGCCCGCCTGGACCTCTATATCGCTCTTAAACTTCATATACTGTTTTATTTATTAAGAATATGTCACTGCACTATCTGAAACGCTGTTTTTAGCATCTATTACAACAACCCTTATGTCATTAGTAGGTGTTTGTGCAAATATAATAGAAATCGCGTTATTGCTAGTGTGGTCCACATCCGCAAAAACAACCTCACCTGTTGTCGCGTCATACATCTGAACAATTAAGTTCTTAGAGGTAAGTCCGTGAGTAAACGAAGCTGTAGTGTTGGTTCCCATTGCACTTACATCAATCAATGCAGCTGCTGTTGCTAATTGATTATCTGAATTAACCACAGTTTCAGTAGCTGATGTAATCCCTGTAATGTGACCGTAAGTATCAAGAGTAATATCCTGAATGTAAGTTCTTCCTGAATTATCTACAGAAGCTTGGGTTGATGTGTCAGCGTGATCAATAGTAACCTCAGTAGCTGAACCATTTAAAGTAAAAGTACCTCCACCTGTTAAAGCATCTCCAGCTGTAATAGTAATTGTATCATCACTTATATCAGAAGTTAATGCAACCGTTCCTGTAGCGTCTGGTAATGTAACTGTTTGGTCTGCTGTAAGCGTTCCTGCTAGTAATGTTAGTTCATTATTATCAGCAGCGTTACCTTCAAACACTACACCATTGCTTGTTGATACAGTCTCTACATTGTTTGTAGTTGTTGTACCTGTAACCTGTAAATCCCCAGGTATAATAACAGTAACATCCGAAGCATCACCTATTGTAACATTCTCTGATATTTGACCTAACCTTGTTATTAAGTTTGCAACGTTAACATCTTCATCTACATTGTCTGATGCAGGTATAGTTATCGTAGAAACATCAATAGCCGTAATGTGACCCTGTGCGTTTGTAGTTACACCTGTTACTGCCTCAAAAGTACCACCGTATGCAGGTGCATCTGTAGAGGTTGTGTCTGTTCTAGTTACATCAGCATGGTCAATCGTAATTGTTTCGATAGTTGCTTGGTTTGTAGTGAAGTCACCACCTGTTACCAATCCTACTCCAGCTTCTATCGTAATCGTAGTATCATTTACCAGCTCATCCAATGAACTCAAGTCTATAGTCAAGTCAGACAATGAACCTGTTCTTGTTAAGACAAGGTCTGTACCTGACAGGGAAGCACCGTCAACGTAGTCATTAGTGTTTGATGTTAACGAAATCCAAGCGGAACCGTTGTAATACTTTACAGTGTTTGATCCTGTATCGTAAATAATACCAGCTTCAGCATCTACTGCTGCTCCTGCTGTTGTTTTGTGTAGTAGTGCATTCCTAAGCTCTGCACTGCTCTTTAAGTCTAAATGTTGTAAAAACGGTATCGCCATGTTTTTAGTTTAAGTATGCCTTACCACTCTGTGCAGAAAGCAATGTTATTGTTAATTCGTTGTTGTTTATATATTGAACATCTGCCAATCCCTGCTGTCCTGTAGACAACACAACCGAAACAGATGGATGTTTTCCTAAATTATGTGTTACACTCCACACGGCAGAAGCATTGTTCTGATTATGGGTGTAGTGCTTGTCTACGTCGTTGTTTAATTGAAGCAAAGATACGAAATAATACTCGTCCTCCACTATGCTGCCATTTCCTGATATGTATGTAAGGCTGCAGGTTTTAAAAACCTTATCTCCAAAAATATCTTCAAAACCATCTAAGGTAAAGTACCCAAAAATAGAAGGGTTCTTTGCGCTCTGTATAATAACAGTAGACCCAATCATAGATCTAATATAGGTAACAAAGTCGCTACCACCAACTGTTCTATTATGGAATATAAGACTACTCAATGTAGAAATCGGAACAGTCGCTCCTACTTCAGTTGGAAATGAAAAACTTCCAGACTTTCTATCATCACCTACATCAACAGTGTCATACAAGAATTTTAATGAGTTTGTCTGGTCTATACCTTCACCTCTATTGTAAAAATCAGATAGACCTGATGCAGTAAAGTTTTTTGTTCTTCCACCTGTAGCACTGTCTGAACCTATCCACTTGTCCTGACCAGTTATCTCACTATCTATTATGTATTTTTTTATTTTTGTCATTATTTTATATATTTCCCAATAACTTTTCTAGCAAAACTTCTAAACCCTAAAACATCTATAATTATTGCAGCCAATACATACTTGTACCAGTCAGGCAAACAATCTAGGTTCTCATAAGCAATACCTATATCCTGCGCAAGGTTAGTAAAGTCAGAATCATTGTATGCTATTATAAATGGCGATGTTGTTGCTATAAACACAGGAACTAAGAAAAGGTAAGTAACAACCTCATCCTTCAATGTATGTTTCTTGTCCTGTGCAGTTATAAGGTCTATCTGGTTGTCTGAGTCTGTATTAGAGAGCGTTCTATCAACCGCAGCCTTTGTTTGAGCCTCTAATATAGAATGCTCCTGTTCTTGCTTTAAACGTTTTAATTTTGCTTTATTTTCAAAGTAACCCTTACTAATCCCTAGTACAGATCCAAGTATTCCTAGTATGTTCATATTATTTTTTATTTGTAAAGTTCCATCTAGCGTTAGAACCCCTTACATCTACGTGTGTAAATGTTGAGTAACGACCCACACCACCTTTTGTTATTAGCTCAGACTTCATAAGAGCTTCAACATGGTCTGCAACCTCCTTAGGTTCCATTCCATCTACCTGAAGGTCAGCAGCTTTACCCAAAATATGTTGTGATGTTTTTACACCACCTACCTTCTGATTATGCTCTTTACACCTGTAAGAATTAGTGATTTTTATAGGTTTACCTATAGTATCCCTCAATACCTGTAAGTCCTTAGCTAATGTCTCTATATTTTTTTTAACAAAATCAGGTATTTTACAACCGCAGTTGCACTCAAATTCATTTAAGCTAAAATTGTTTGTTAATTTCATTTATTAGATTTTTTTATAACTCTTTGTATTTGCTCTGGAGATATACTTAATTTAAAAGTTATATCAGCAGCCCACTTACCAATAGGTTTACCGTTTTTGTACATAGTTACAAAGGGGACAGCTCTAACCTTATCTCTAACGCTTTTTGGCTGATCTTCTAAAAACACTTTTATGTGCTTCACGTTTTGTAGTTTAGGTACTTTTGCTGAGTTTCCTGAATTCCACTTAGAATTTATCTCCAGCAATACGTATTTTTGAGAATAAATATTAAAAGAAATTGTAAATAAAATTAAAAGTAGAATTTTTTTCATAATATTATTTTTTTTCGATAATTTGATACAACTTCTCATCAATCTTATCTAATTTTATACTATTATCTTCAACACGTTTTTGTGTATCTATTATAGTGTTTCTTATAAGTTGATCTTTTAAATCGTACTCAGTCCTGGTTACTTGTGGCTTTGGTAATTCTTTTGCTAACTCAATATCCTTCTGCAAAGCGAAATACATACCTACAAAAGAAACAGCAAATGAAATAATTATTATCAAAGTTTTGACATCAAGTGTTAACTCTGTATTTTCTGAAATCTTGTTCATTTTTTTTTATTTTTAACTATTTTTTATAAGGAAACAACTCATTCAACTGTTTTCTTCTAGCCTTACAGCCGCAATCTTTACCTGCAACCTTTTCAACAACAGCTTTTATGCCTGTCGCCTTCGTTACCTTGTGAATTGTGTCTCCTAATCCCTTACTTTTTGCCATAATTTACTTTTTTACGCACCTATTTACCATCTTAGTCCTACCAGAACTAGTTTTTTTGTTACTTGGTGACTTTTTTTTACCTTTTGCCTCGTATCCCTTCCAACATTTTCTTTTCATAGCTATTTTCTTGATTTAGCGCCTGAACATTTCCAACGTTTTCTAGATAAGTTGTTAGGAGTGTTAGGATCGTTCCTTTTTTTAGCAGAAAGCCTCTTCTTTATACCCAAACTCCTCGCACAGTAGCTGTCGCCCTTAGAGGTACCTGGTTTTACCCTTGGTCCTCCACCTTTTGCCTTACCTGCCTGTCCATAACTAACCTTCTTACCCGATGCAGTTACCTTAACTTTCGCTTTCCCTTTCCTTGGTGTTGCCATGTTCTAGTATTTTTTCACAGATGCAGGTTTCGCAGCTGCAACTTTCTTTTTCTTTACCTTGCATTTAGTTTTTGTGCCTGATTTCTTCATATTATTTCTTTTTTTTGGTTCCTCTTGCTCTTTTGTCTCCAGAAGTGTTCTTTTTACTTCCTCTATTCTCTGATTGAGCTTCAAGGCGTGGTTTTTTACCAGAACGATGAGAAACATCTTTCTTATCTCCATTTCCATAAGTACCGAAGAGCCTATTCAGACGATTCAGTTCACTCCTGCGCTTACTTTCACCCTTCTTCTTGTTGTACTTAGATTGATATTCGTTCTTCTTCGCTCTGGCTTCAGGATTGTCCCTGTAATATTTTGCTGATCTACTTAGACCCATTTTTTCTTGTTTTATGCAAAGATATGTATTATATTTGTATCTATGAAAAAGAGAAAGATGCGTAGAAAGTACGAGCGCAAGAATCCTAAGAAAAGTTATACGGGCGGTTTGAGGAAGAATTACAACAAAAAAGCACCAAGCTCAGATTACCTTAAATTTTTTAGGGTTGTCAGGTACTGGGCTAAAAGGACCCACGGAGTGGGTCTCGCTGACCTCGAGATTTTACTTTTTTTATACAGCAAAGGGCTCTTTAAAAGAGCAGATTTTGATGAATTTAGCGAAATTTTCCCTTGGGATCAAGCTAGATTCGAGAAATTACGCAAGGATGGGTGGATTTCTGTTTGGAGGAAGTATGACGGATACAACGCAGCACTTTACGAACTATCATACAAAGGTAAAAGACTTTGCTTGTCAGTTTACAAGAAACTATCCGGTGAAGAAAAAATATCAGAGTCACCAGGGGTGAACCCTATATTCAAAAAAAACCCGCCATACACCGATAAGGTATACAAGCGGGCTATCAAAAAAATGAATAGTTCTACAAAACCACCACAACATCCCTCTCAAGAATAATAGAGTACTGATTCTCATCAATAATCATCTTATGTCCTGCTGACTTGTCGTAGTAGATAATATCTCCTTCCTTAATGAACTCAACATTAGTTCCTGGGTTGATAATTTTACCCTTCTTGTATCTGAAGTCCTTCGTGTCCTCACCCGTAAGTAATAGGCCAGAAGCTGTCTTCATCTCCTCTACAATCTCTTTTATTATAATGTACTTGTTTATTGCTTTCATTATCTCTTGTATGTTACAATTGCGTTAGTAGTTAGTATCGTTGTTGCAACTGAGACCGCATTCTTAAGCGCATTCTTGGTTACTTTGGCAGGATCAATAACACCCATCTTGTACATGTTACCATACTCACCTGTCTTCACATTATACCCCTCGCCGAACTCGTTAATCTTCGCTGGGTATATTTTACCTGCGTTGTCAACAATCTGCTTGAATGGAGACATTAAGGCAAACCTCATAATCTTCTCGTCAAACGATTCACCATCAAGTGCATAAGACTCGAATAAAAGTGCAGCTCCACCACCAGGCAAGATACCATCCTCGATTGCAGACCTAACAGCACAAACAGCATCCTCAACACGGTCGTGTTTCTCTTTCTGCTCAATGTCAGAGTCTCCACCAACAAAGACCACTCCTATACCACCAGATAAACTAGCAATTCTCTCCTTCAAGAAATCCTTCTCGCTTTTTTGGGTAGACCTGTTGTCCGCCTCCTTAAGCTCCTCAATCCTGTCAGATACAACATCTGTCCTTCCCTCGTCCCTTACAATAACAGTCTTGTCAGTAGACACAACTATTTTCTGTGCATGACCAAGGTCCGCCATAGTAATCAAACTAAGGTCGTCACCCGTCGCGTCACTGAAGTACTTCGCGCCAACAGACATCGCAATGTCAGACATAAGCTCCTTGGTTTTATAACCAAACTGTGGAGGTACAATGTTACAAATCTTTAACCCATTCTTCACAACGTTCATACCAAGGGTGTTGATTACGTTGTCAGAACACTTCCCAATGATTAACAGCTTCTTGCCCTGTTGGATAATCGGCTTCAGTATGTTCTCAATACTAAGTATGTTGCTAATATCTAAGTCCGTTGCCAATATATAAGCGTCGTCAAGGACGCACTCGTCGTTTTTTTGGTTGTTAATGAACAGCCTACTAGTGAAACCTCTGTCGATTTTTATTCCGTTCGTTACCTCGAAGTAAGTTCTGTCCGTTTGGCTGTTCTCGACAGTTACGACACCGTCTTTACCAACCTGTTTGTATACGTCAGCAATTAATAACCCTGTATCTCTATCGTTGTTGGCAGATATAGTTGCAACATCCTTCAATGTTCTACCTGTCACTTTCTTTGCTCTCTTAGACAATTTGTAAATTACCTGGTCAGCGATTTTATTCATATTACGAGTAAGCTCCGTCACATTAATTGATGGGTTCTCCTTAATTACACGCATACCCTCCAACACAATTGCCTCTGTTAGAACAATAGCCGTTGTTGTACCGTCACCAGCAGATGTTGCTGTTCGGTCAGCGGCTTCCTTCACCATTCTAACAGCGAGGTTCTCAACAGGATCTTGTAAGTTGATAGACTTAGCTACCGTTACACCATCCTTGGTTACCGTTAATCCTTTTGTGTGTGTTTGTGATTCTAGAATTACTGTTTTACCTAGAGGACCTAGTGTACTTTTTACAGCTTTAGATATCTTAGTGATACCACTAATAAGTTTGTCTCGACCTTCTTGGTCAAAAAATAAGTCATTCATTTGATTAAATTTTTTTGATGCCACAAATATAAGAATAATATATTAAAGAAATGACCTGTGTCGACTTTTGAAAAATAAGGGGCAAACCCTATCTATATATAATACATTATAATATATATTATTTTTTTTTCTGTAAATACAGAACAAAAGTCGACACCTCGACACATTCCCAATGATAGCAAGGGCTGAGGGCGTGTCGATACCGTGTCGACTTTTGATTTCCGTGTCGACTTTTAAGTATACTTGAAAGTAAGCTCTATAAATAACAGGTGAAACGTCAATTGTTTGTAGTTATATTCTTCATCCTTTGGAAAAAATGAAAAGCCGACACAAGGTCCGACATCGATTCTGTTTACTAGTTCTATAATCATACAGCAAAAGTAAACATATTTTTTTTATTCAGATATATACAGCAAATGGGTTATATATACATATGACGCGATCGATCGGCCCAAGAAACCGTTTTTTTTTCGGCACAGGGGGTCTTTTTTTTTCATCATCACTCAGAATTTTTGCCTTTTTTATAGGCTCGCGCGCGCGTGTACATCTATTACCACATCAATCTCATTTTACACATCTACACAATACACGTACAAAGGTACATACTCACACACAATCCCAGGCAACCACACATTAACATATGTAAACACAAAAACAGAGCTCAAATTAACTTGTGATAAGATAAAATTGTGTACATACATACAAGGGAAGGATAGCCCTTTATATATTTATTGAAGGATCAAATTTTTCATGCAAAAAAGTTTATCTCTTAAAACTCTGGTTTCCAGCGATTTGATTGAAATATGGATACGAAATGTGTATTTTTTTAAAAAAAGTTTACATTTTATTTTGTCAAGTCGTTCAAATAGATTTACTTTGCCTCGTCGGAGGGAATTAACCCACGCACTAAAACAATATAATATGAAAATTTCAGAAGAATCAAAGTTTTTTATAATGTTTGTTGTGATAACTGCTTTATTTTGGACACTAATAATTTGGGGATTGAATACATCTACTCCATACAATCCAATATAAAAAAAATAATCATGAAACAATCAATCACAAAACGAGCGTACATCAAACTTATTGAAACGTATGTAATGAACTGTTATGACATCAGCGATATGTTAAATCCTACTTACAAAAATATCGATGCACAGAAATGTCTTGATATAGCTAACCAAATCAACGAAGAGGTTAACGGAGTTGAATATTGGGAGTATTCAGAAAAACTAACTCTTGAAAATTTATAGTCATGAAAAAATCAACCAAGGAAACAATCACAAACATTTTATTTTTAACCGCGTTATTCACAGCATTTTATCATGTGCTGTGGTTCGCCTCAAAATTTTAAACCATGAAAAAAATCATCATTATCATTATCATTTCAATAGGAATACAATCATGCGGTAGCACAGGATACTGCACAACAAAATCAACTAACCGTGGCGGAGGCTACTACGTAAATAGATAAAATTATGTTTAAAAAAGAAACAATTGAGGACAATAGCTTGTTAGTATTAGCGCTTGAAACATTGCTAGAGCAATTAAAAGATGGAGATGGCGAGCAAGTAAAGATTGATAGAGTAGAGTCTTTAATCTCAAAAATAAATAGTTAACTGACGAAACGCCTAACGGCGTCTTAACTTAAAAATGTAAAATTATGGCTTATAACGGATGGAGTAACTACGCAACATGGAAGGTAGCATTAGAAGTATTTGATGGAACAGAGTTTGAAGAAACGGTTGAACCATCATTCTTAGAAGAGTTAGCAGAGGAAATAATCTTCGGAGATACAGACAGAAACACATTTGTTTCAAACTACGCACAATCCTTCTTAGAAGGTGTTGACTACTTAGAAATTGCAGAGGTTATAAACAGAGAAATATTATCAAACTAAAATTATGAAAGCATTTATACAAAAAGAAATTTCGTTGATAAATTCAAACGAGAATCACTACGGTAGTGACGAGTCAATAGACAACCAAAACACAGTGTTTGACTATTTCATAGACAACAATATTGTTGACCAAGATTGGTTCGATGACAGGCTAAGATTTAGCGATGTAGAAAGATTAACAGCATTAATGAACTTAATATGATGGAGAAAACAATATCATACAAGAATCAGTACGGAAACTACAAGGTAGTGACACGTACATTTAAGGACGAAAAACATTTCGACAATTGGTACTACTTTATGAGTGGTAGAGGGTACAAAATTATATCAGTAAACTAAAAAAACAAAAATTATGGCAAGATTTATATTAGATGTTATGACGGATGATTGGATTAGGGTTCTCGATGTTATTGAGAGAGACAAATTTCTTTCAAGCGAGGTCACATCAATAAGATGTATTGACGAAACAAACGACAGTCAGTTTTATTCATGGGATAAAGACACGACACCAATGATGAACGCATTAAGTGAAAAGCAATTAGAAAACGACAGAGAAATTCTGTCAAAATATTAGAACATTATGGACAAAAAAATATTAGTAAACGACAATAATTTTACAGAGTGCGTAAATGAAATTGCTACACAAATTACAGAAACGTATTTCGGATTAGAAACTTGGGAAATTGAAGATGGACATAGGTCATTTACATTTACAGATGAAGCACAGTCTTTTTACAATGACAGTTTTAGTGAAATTGAATCATTAATTAACAACACGTTAAACGTGTGGAACAAAAAATCAGAATTATGAAAGTAAAAAATGAAAGCCTAACAAATAATTTAAAATTTTGGAGGGAAAGCCTAAAGAAAGCAATGATTAAAGGCGATTTAAATTATGCAATGCATTGCGACACCATTATTAATAAATTAAAACAAGAATTATGAGACAAGAAGTAAAAGACTACATTGAGGAAGGTAACGCAGTTGAGGTTGCTAGAGGTATATATGCTACGCAAGATAGTATGTACAGAAATAGATTGACTGAAAAGGATTTGGAGCAGTACATGATAGACGAGTATGGGCTTAGTGAGATTCAAAATAATAAAATATCTGACGATAAGTTAATGAAGTTAATCCCAAAAATGCCTAAAGGCTATGTTGGTAAAAATACAGGAATTAAAAAGTATACAATCTCAACACCTGATGGTAAAGATATAATTCTAACACAGAGTAAAGATAAGAAAAATTGGTCTTATGAACCATCTAATGTTGCATTAAAATTTTGGAGGGAAAGCCTAAAGAAAGCAATGAGTAAAAATTATTCATGGAATGAAGAAACCATAAGCTACTTTCAATTCACAAGTTCTTACATATCGGATGAAGACCTTTATGAAAAAATAAAAGAGTTCGTAGAAAATGACTGTGCAATAGAAGAGGGCGAGACTGAAGAAGATTTAGTAAATGACCTTTACAAAAAAATAAAATTATGAGAAAAGAGTACAATAATAGATATGGTGATGTATATACCTTCACCGAATTAGAAAATGGTAATATTCAATGGAGTGGTAATTTTGAATACACTCGATTTGGTTGGCCAAACGATTACACCAAAGCTTGGGAGAAGTTTCAAGAAGAATATGGTGGGTTAGATTACGAAGAATTTTTAGGTAGTATTCATACCTATGATGAAGAAACAAACCAATATGTATTTGCAGACCTTCTACCATTGGTTACTTCAAAAACTAATGTAATCAATATGGTAGACCCAAGTGGTGGCCCATATATTACGGAAGGAACTGATATGAAAAATTTTGGATTAAAAGGAATAGTGAAAGAGTTTAAATCGAATAAAGATGGATATGAGATATTGGTTCAAAAAAAGTGAGGTAGAACTTAGAAGTAATTGTAAAATCTGAAACTGAATAAATTATGAAAGTACAAATTAGTCAAAGATATGTTTACCACAAAGTAGGTACAATAGAAATAGAAATAAATAAGGATGATTATGAAAAGTATGATAGCTTAGATGAATATTTAACAGAAAATGAGTATTTATGGGAGGAAAAAATAGACGAAGCAACATCAAATTCAGACCTTGAATTCGGTTTTGGTTTAGGATATTACGCTAATGAATACTACTTTAATGAGGAAGAAAGGGAAACTGAAACGCGTTACGATTGCAAAGAGTTACAAACAGGTGGGCATCTTTAAAAAATAAAAAATATGAAATCAGAACATAGTAATTTTTGGGGTATAGATGAAGCATCTATTGATAATTTATTAAAAGATGGAGAATTAGATTTAGGCAAGTGGTATTTTTATTACAACGATACCATGAAAGAATGGGAGGCTACAATGAGCGGTACATATACTCATGTATTTAAAAATATAGATGACTTATTGCAAAGAAAGAATGAAGTTGATTTTTACGAACACAATCAAGAACTTAGCGACAATAGAGGAGAAGAAGTGATAACGAATTCTAAAGGTCAAAAAAGAATATATTAACTAAAAAAAAAGATATGAGAATATTAGTAGCGTGTGAGGAAAGTCAATCCATCACAAAAGAATTAAGAGAGTTGGGTCACGAAGCATTTAGTTGTGACCTATTACCTTGTAGCGGTGGACACCCCGAGTGGCACTACCAACAAGATGTTTTTGAAGTAATAGACAAAGGTTGGGACATGATGATAGCACACCCTCCATGCACATACTTAGCTGTAAGCGGTGCGAGGTGGATGTACCATCCCGATGACAAGGATTTACCTACAGACGAAAGGAGGCCACATCCAAAGCATTTAGATAGAAAAAAATTACAGGATGATGCTTTGGATTTTGTTCAAAGACTCATGGATGCACCTATAGATAGGATAGCGATAGAGAATCCTGTATCTGTGATTAGCAGTAGGATCAAAAAACCAAACCAAATTGTTCATCCGTATATGTTCGGAGATAAGGCAAGTAAGGGTACTTGTTTATGGCTAAAGAACTTGCCAAAATTAGTGCCTACTGATTTAGTAGACAAGGGAGAGTTCTTTGAATTCACGAGCAAGAAAGGTGTGAAGAAGAGACAACCAATGTGGTATTACAAGGCTTTAAGTAAAGCAAAAACACCATCAGAAAGAAGAACATTAAGAAGTAAAACGTTCCAAGGTATGGCAAAAGCAATGGCTAATCAATGGACAAAAAATCAATAGAAATTATGGGAGCAACAAGTATTCATTACACGGCAAGTAAAAAACATTACAAGTCATCAAAAGAGGCTTATCAAGGCCTAAGACAAGAAGAACTATACGAGCATGGACATGACCCATACAGCGGTACGATCGCAACGTGTACATTAGAGGGTAAAATATCAGAACCTAAGAATGAAGACGAGTATGAGGAAGCATTGGACAGAATACACAAAAGGGAGTGTAAGTATTACGAGACAGACAAGGAGTATGTGTTCATTGGATGGGCAAGTTGTTAGATAAATATGGAAATAAAACACGTAGCATTGACTTGGACAACCGATGATGTCCGCAATGCATTAAAGCACAGAACAAGTAAGGAGATTTTAGAGTTTGAAAAAGAAACAGGATCTTCAGATAATGACTTAGCCAATTGGTTAGATTGTATGTTTGATGATAATCAAAATGAAATTTGTAGTTTTATTAATGAACTTATTGATGATGCAATTACAATCACTACTTACAAATGCAGACAAGTATAAGAAAAACAAAAGAAAAATGACAAAAAAAACAAAAACAACTAACAAACCAGCTTCAAATGAAGCCCAATCTCTAGGGGAAGCTCCAGCACCGGACAACAGTTCAAAAATTAACCACCAACAAATGCTAAGTGATGCCTATTGGCAAATCATTGAAAGTCTCGAATGGGGGAAGGATGGAGATTACAAACGAACTCAAAATGAGTTTAGACGAATGAAAATATCTGGATTAGAAAAATCCATTATTGCAGACTTCGTTAGAGAAAAAGTAAGAGAATTAAATGTAGATTTTAAACAACATTGGTTAGCAAATGACTTCGGATGGGTATCCGATGACAGTTGGTGGGATTTACGAGCAGAGGTTGTTGGTCGAGGAAAAGAATTTTACGAGAACATCTCAGTTTATAAATTAGGTGAAATGGCAGCAAACCTAGACTACAGAGAAAACTTTCAGTATACATTCTCAGATTTTCAACCACTAAATCATTCTAATGGTTCGCGTGGTAAACTTACCGATGGTGTCTATTCCAAGCTGTACAATGGTAAAGTATCTAAGGTTGTAGCAGTAAACTACAATAACAAAACCTTTAACACCAAAAAGAGTTAGTAAATTGCACTAAATTAAAATATAAATTATGAAAACAATATTATCAATAGTGCTGTGGATAGCTGTAGCGAGAGTATTCATGTGGTTAGGAACTAAAATATTTAAAGACAATGACTAAGACAGAGCAAGCAAAGGTGTTACTACACCAAAACGGATATTACATCGACAACCTGTGGAGTGTTGATGACATACAACAGAACTTTTACTGCACAGAACACGAGGCGTTCGAGGTATTGGAGGATGTTTTCAACAGCGACTACATCAACGAAGCGATTGCTGGAGAGTTAGTGAGAGTGGCAGAGGAACGTGATTTAAGACTTAGGGACTGATGACAGACAAGGAGAAGGAATGAACCGAAAGATGAACCGTAAAAATAGTTGTTTGTAAGGGTTTTCTATAAAAATGAACCGTAAAATGAACCGTAAAAAGAATATGAATATTTTAGAATTATTTAGTGGAAGCAGAAGCATAGGAAAGGTAGGGTCTGATAGGAGTCATAATGTATTTTCATCAGACTTTCATGACTTTAAAGACACGGATTACGTTGTAGATATATTGGAGTTTGATATAAGTAAAGTTCCTTTTATACCCGACATGATATGGGCAAGCCCACCTTGTGAGTCATTTAGTGTGGCCTCTATTGGTAGGCATTGGATAAAGGGAGAGGTGTTCAGTCCTAAGACAGAAAACGCAAAGCAAGGTGTTAAGATCCTAATGAAGACAATGGAGATTATACAGAAATTCAAGGAAATTAATCCCAACCTTATATGGTACGTAGAAAACCCGAGAGGTAAGATGAGGAAGTCTCCTCACTGGGCCAATGTAGAGCATAAATTAAACACCGTAACGTATTGTCAGTATGGAGACGATAGAATGAAGCCAACAGATATTTGGAACAACAACAGCAATTGGTCTTCAAGGGATATGTGTAAGAACGGAATGCCATGCCATATATCAGCGCCCAGGGGTTCATCAACAGGGACACAAGGTAGGTCATCTTACTATGACAGAAGTAAAATACCTCAACAATTATGTGAGGAAATCATTAAATCAACAGAGAAAAATTTTGGTCAGACCAATTATAATCAGTAAATTTGTTAACGATATGGAAAACTACATTAAAGATTTTACGCAATGGTTGAGAAGTGTGAACGATGACTTTTTAGGTTGTTCACTCTCAACAAAGAATGACATGACTGCCTTCATGAAGGAGGTAAATGAGATGGATGTTGATCCATTGGTGCTAGACAGGTTCTTGCATGATGGGTTTGACACTAATATGAAGACATTTAAAATGTACTTAAAGATATACTATGCACAACAAAAGTAGGAACTACACGAAACAGACACCTTGGAAAAACAAGATAGGTGTATTTAAGGCTCATGGTGGATGGATTGTAAGGGTTTGGGAAGACGGATACATGAAGACAATAAGTAGGCACAGTACAGAGAAGGAGGCATTAATTAAATTTAACGAAAAGAATGGATAGGTGTAAGTATTTTTTAGACAACAAACTTAATTGTATAACAGGTTGGAAAAGTGAAAGGACTAACCCTAGACGAAAAAAGAACCAAGATAAAATATTATTAACAGAAGAAGACAATGAGTAGTAAGGAACACTTTAACGAGTGGATGAAACAAATTAAAAATATATACTACTCTGATCACCATCAGATGACAGAGGCGTATAAAAAAATCCAAGAAAATGATAAATCAGTTAGTAGAATTAAAAGTATTATTAGACAGAGAACCGAGAACCAACAGGAGAGATTGGAATAAGGTTGTAGGAAAAGAACTATCAGACCTTTTAGTTAAGGAAGGTTATGTAAAAAAGATTGGCATCACTAAGGGTGTAAAATGGTTCTGGAATGCTGAGAACCCATCCTATGAAATGGTTAACACCTTAACTCAATCACTAACTCCTCAAGAAGAACCAAATTTTTTAGAAATATTCAATGACACAGATGAAACAACTTTCGTTGATGTTCTAAGATCTAGAAAAATAAGTTTAAGTATTGGCAACGGTGTTAAGATTTTTTTCGGTGACGACTCTATGATTGTAAGAAGGGGAGAGAAGGAGATGATTGTCAAAACTCCAGGAGAATTTAGTAATTTACTTAATTTTTTGACATAAGTCGACACCAAAAGAAAAAGTCGACACGGTATCGACACGTATCTAGCCCTTACTACTACTAGAATTGTGTCGAGGTGTCGACTTTATACCTTAATTTTAAGAAAAAATAAAATATATTATATGACAAAATATAAAGGAGTATATAAAGGAAGAAACAGGAACGGTAAACGTTATTGGATAGGAAGGTTTACAAAAGATAAAGTAACACACAATTATGGTATGTACGAGACCGAAAGAGAGTGCGCTGTGGCTCATGACATCTATGTGTTGAAGAAAGGAATTGACAGGCGAACTAATATTTTAAAGAAAAAACTTGTTTAGTAATAATAAATAACATAGATTTGTACCATGGGAAAAATGAAAGAAACACTAGAGAATAACTTAAACTATATTGATTATATAGATTTTATGATTAACTTTCAAGAACAATTGATGTATGCTAGAGATTTGGGAACAAGCGAATAATATGTTTAAGTCTGTAAAGATTGACAACGCAGTCATCTACAAAGGTGTTAAGGTTGTTAAAGATGATGATGGTATTAGAGTATACTCAACAGAAACAGATTTCTACACAGACATGACTTATTCTTTTGTTATTGGAACATTTGAAGAAAGTTTGATTGCTTACCTAAAGAGGAAGTACATGAACAAGCTTTCGGTTATAGAAGATAGTATACAGAAGGAGATAAATGGTAAAAGGAATCACAAAAGATACAACTACCTAAAGAAATTAAGAGAAACCTACTTAAATAAATACAATGAAATCAATACTAAAGAAATTACAGGAAGATAAGCACTACTACGGTGCCTACGGCAAGAAATATTTATCAAACTCGAACATTGGTGTGTTACTAACCAATCCAAGAGACTTTGGTAAGCCAGGTAGAGAAACTTTACCAATGGTACAGGGTAGGTATTTCCATGTGTCTATGATTGAAGAGCATAAGAAGGATGATTTCGAGATAGTTGACGCATCAACAAGGAACACAAAGTTTTACAAAGAACAAGCACAAGGAAAATTGTTATTGCTAAGGAAAGAAGCAGATCAATTGGACAGAGCGATTAACGAGATGAAGAACAATGAAGAGTTTGCATCTGAGATATACGCTGAAGGGACTCAGTACGAGGTTCCTATGATTGGAGAGTTCTTCGGTGTTGAGTTCAAAGGTAAGGCTGACATTATAACTAAGGATAAGATTATAGACATCAAAACATCATCATCTATTGCTAAGTTTAGAACGAGTGCAAGGATGTACAACTACGATAGTCAAGCATACATATACAGTTCAATGTTTAACCTACCATTTGAATTCTTTGTGATTGACAAGGAAAGTTTACAGATGAAGAGATTCACGTGTAGTGATGAGTTCCTGGAAAGAGGTAGAGATAAAGTATTGAAAGCAGTACAAGTATACAAGAGATTTTTCACTGAAGCTTCTACGGAAGATGTGATGAATTATGTAGCAAACGAAATATTATAATAGCCCAAGCGCTTCGGGCAAGAGAAGCGTAACTTAAATATTTTTTTATTATGGCAAGAATTAGCCACCAACAAGAGTCGAACAAAAGTTCAAACCCAACCACTAAGTACTTAGAGTGGAAGTCAAATGACAAGTCATTCAGTTACTATGACAAGTCTAAAGGAGAAAACGTTAAGGTAGAGTTACCTTTCAAGTTTGTTTTCTTACAACACTACCATACCGTGAAAGGATGGAGCGATGCTTCAGGTAGTGGTATTTATTCTAATGAGGTTTACTTCATTGGTAGTGAGCCAATGTCTGTTAAGTCATTCAAGGGAGGAGTTATTGCTGAGGGTCTTTACAAGGACATCAAGCCTACGATCACAAATGCCGGAGGTAAGTACCACCGTTCTGTTTATGTTATGTTAGAGGATGGTTCATTGGCAAACATCTCTTTCAAGGGAGCAGTAGTTCGTGAGTGGTCAATCTTTATGGAGAACAACGCTAATAACTGTGATGTAAATTGGGTAGAGGTTAATACTGCTGTTGAGCAGAAGAAAGGAAGTGTTAAGTACACTACACCTGACTTTACTTTAGGAGCAAGTATCTCTAAGGCTGATGCAGTTAAGGCTGATAAGGTTGCCGGAGAGTTTCAAGAATACATTTCTTCTTACTTAAAGAAGGATGAGGTTATTGAATCAGAGCCTGTTGAAATAGACTTCTAGATTACACAAATCAAAGCCCCCTTAATTGGGGGTTTTTAACCTTAAAAACAACAACATGCAAAAATTAAATGAAATACTAGATTCAATCTCAGCGCGAACAGGATTGGATATTAGAAAAAATACTAGGCAGATTGAGTATGTTATGGCTAGGAACATATACTACAAGATAGCTAAAGACGATTTAAGATTGGGTACTTTAAGCGCTGTTGGTAAACCATTAAAAAAAGACCACACTACAGTATTGCATGGATTAAAGAACTTCCATCAAATTGAGAGCTACTACCCAAGAATGTACAATGATTACCTTTTTGTGAAGGATCTTTTTGATGAAAATGAGGACAAGGAATCTTCTTACGAGAAGTTAATAGCGGTTGATAATTCTTTAACAAAATTAAAGAAGGAACACAAAGAATTACAGGATAAATATTACAAGTTATTATTGGATAACGATTCAAGCTACATTGTAAATAAGATGAATGAATTGAGTGTAGAGAATCAAGAAATTTTTATCATGAGAGTTAAGGCAATCTTAAACATGATGAAGTAATGGTAACTATATTCAAAAACATAAAGGAAACATCCACACCTTTCTACAGGAGTGTTGATGTTGTACTAGACAGAATAAAGGAAGGTGTTAATAAGGACTTGATACTAAAGATTCGTAGTGAGACTGATAAGTCTAAAAGGAACATACTCAAGAAAGATTTACCGGCTATATGTTTCTCAGGGAAATTCCCTAAGAGATCTGACAATGCGTTGGAGGAGTATAGTTCTTTAATTTGTTTAGATTTCGATGGTTATTCTTCTAAGGAAGAAATGCTTGAGTGGAAGGATGCTATGGTGTCTGATGAGTACGTAATGTCTGTGTTCATTAGTCCAAGTGGTAATGGCCTTAAAGTTATTATAAAGGTTCCAAATGACTACATTAATCACAAGAGGTACTTTGATGCTCTAAAGGACTACTTCAATGTAGAGTTCTTTGATGTGACATCTAAAAACATAAGTAGGGTTTGTTATGAGTCTTATGACCCTGATATCTATATTAACAATGACTCAAAGGTTTGGGATACTTTATCCAACTTAGAGTACAAGCCTGTTGATAAGAGCGATACTAAGCTACTTATACCAATAACGGATGACAATAAAGTTATCGAGATACTTGTTAAGTGGTGGAAGAAGAAGTTCCCAATGGTTGAGGGGTACAGGAACAACAACGCATTCATACTTGCATCCGCTCTTAATGAGTACGGTATTAACAGGTCTTTAGCTGAGTATGTGTTGGGCCAGTACTCTGGAGAAGGATTTTCTATGGACGAGATAAAGACAACTGTTTCTTCTGCTTATAAAAATATTGTTGCTCATGGAACAAAGTATTACGAGGATGAGGTAAAGACATCTAAGATTCGTGTTAAGATAAACAAGGGAGAGTCTATTGAGGAAGATGTTAAAGGTATTGACCAAGAGGTAGTAGAAAGTGTTGTTAAGTCTATAGAGAATAATGGTAATGTCACAAAGTTTTGGCATGTATCTGAGAAGGGAAGTATAACCTTGATACACTATTTGTTTAAGGAGTTTTTAGAGTCCAAGGGTTTCTATAAATTCTCACAGCATGGTAGTTCTAAGTATGCCTTTGTTAAGGTAACCAATAACCTTATAAAGACAGCAAGTGAAGAGGAGATTAAGGACTATGTACTGAAATATCTTCAGGGTCTTTCAGACTTCTCTGTGTATAATTTTTTCGCGGACAAGACAAGGTTCTTCAAGGAAGATTTTCTTTCTATGCTTGACACAGTTAACGTTCACTTCGTTCAGGACACCAAGCATTTTAGTTATATATACTTTAGGAACTGCGCCGTTAAGGTTTCTGCTGAGACCATTGAGAAAGTTGACTACATAGACTTAGATGGTTATGTGTGGAATGATCAGATAATTGACAGAGACTTTGAGTATTGTGATGTTACTAGTTGTGACTTCAAGAAATTTATATCAAACATAGCGGGTGACAATCAAGGAAGGATTGACTCAATACACTCAACAATAGGGTTCTTACTAAATAGTTACAAGGATCCTGGCTTCTGTCCATCGGTGATACTTAATGATGAGATTATTACTGATAACCCTGAGGGAGGTACAGGTAAAGGTTTGTTTGTACAGGGGCTCAGTATGATGAAGAAGGTGTCTATGATTGATGGTAAGTCTTTCTCGTTTGATAGCCCATTCGCTTATCAGACAATAGATACAGACACACAGCTCGTTTCCTTTGATGATGTTAAGAAGAACTTTAATTTCGAGAGATTGTTCTCAGCTATTACTGAGGGACTTACTATCGAGAGAAAGAACAAGACAGCTATCAGAATACCTTTTAAGTTCAGTCCAAAGATTATCATAACAACAAACTACGCTATTAGAGGTAGAGGTAACTCGTTCGCAAGAAGGAAATGGGAGCTTGAGTTCAAGCAATTCTACAATAAAGACTTCACCCCAGTTGATGAGTTTGGTAAGAGATTCTTTGATGAATGGAATGAAGATGAGTGGTGTTCTTTTGATAACTACATGGTTAACAATTTAAGCTCTTACTTCCGCACAGGTTTAGTATCTGCTGAATTTAAGAATGTTGAGATTAGAAGACTTGGACAAGAAACTTGTCACGAGTTCATTGAGTTCGTTGGGCTTGTTGAAGGTTCAGAGGCTTCCTCTAAGATTGTTTACAACAAGAGAATATTCATGGACGAGTTGTACATGGAGTTTATAGACTTGAATCAAGACTTTGCACCTAAAGCGAAGCACACTATATCTAGGGTTCAGTTTTATAAATGGCTAAAATCTTTCGGTGTTTACCAGGAATACAGAGGTACAATAAGAAACTTTGAGTCAAGTAGATCTAACCAAGGTCAATGGATAATGTATAACGATAAAACAAAAGAGGATGCCAAAGAAGAGAGTGCCCAAGAAATACCCGGACTTGAATTTTGATGCATTCAGATGGTGTATCGATAATGATTTTCAAGTATATATAAGTCCACAGGGGACTTGGGAAGATGTAAAAAAAACAAGAGAGGTTGATGGTGTTATGGAGGAGTTTATTGAGAAGGAGTTTTTCATGAATGGTTTATATAAGATTGCTGTCCGTAGGGGCGGCATCTCCTCCAATGGTTATGATTCTTACTATGATGAAAATGGTAAAAAAAATATATCTAAGGAAACATTGAGTGAAAAAACTTACAACAAGGAGTATGATGCTCTACTAGAGTTAAATTATGTTTACAAACAATTAAAAAGAAAATATGGATAACGATTTAGACACAGCATTAAATACTTATATGTTGATTGTTCTTGAGATGGATGCTGATGAAATATTTTACCAGAAGGGTTTTAATGGGATGTCATTTTTTATTGACCCTTACGACTATTTGTACTCAGATTCAGGTGTGATTGATGTTTTAAACTACTGTATTGGTGTTTTTATTGAGCATGAGCATTACGAGAAGTGTTCAGATATAAAGGAAAAAATAGAAGAGATTGGTTATGAAGTTTAGAGACTATCAAGAAGATATTATTGAGAGCGCTTATGATATTATCAAAAAGCGAAACATGGTGTATCTAGCTATGGAGGTTCGTACAGGTAAGACACTTACTAGCTTAGGTCTTGCTCAGAGGCTGGGTGCTAAGAACGTTTTATTCCTTACAAAGAAGAAAGCTATATCTAGTATAACAGATGACTTCAAGATGTATGGGCCTGATTATGAGTTATTTGTAATAAATTACGAGAGCATTCATAAGATACCTAAAACTAAATGGGATCTTGTTATACTTGACGAGGCGCACACACTAGGAGCTTTTCCTAAGCCAAGCAAGAGGGCTAAACAAGTGAGTGAGATGATCAAGAAGCAGAGGCCGTATGTTTGTTATTTATCAGGCACACCTACTCCTGAATCTTATTGTCAGATATACCATCAAGTTTATGGTGTTCCAGGGAACCCTTTCTCTGGGTTCAGAAACTTCTACAGGTTCTGTGATGTTCATGTTAATGTTACTACTAGGATGATAAATGGATTCAACATAAAGGATTACTCAGCGGGTAAACAATCTATAAATAACGCTATGAAGCCCTACATGATATCATACACTCAGAGACAGGCAGGTTTTGAGTCTTCGATAGAGGAAGAAATCATAAGGGTTCCTATGAAGGATAGTACTTACAAGTTATGTAGTGATTTAAAAAGAGATTTAGTTGTTGAGCATAGTGATGAGGTGATACTTGCTGATACCGGTGTTAAACTGATGTCTAAGATGCATCAAATATATAGTGGTACTGTAAAGTATGAGAGTGGTAAGAGTATTATCCTAGACACAAGCAAGGCTGACTACATTAAGTGGAGGTTCGCTGATAATAAGCTTGGGATATTCTATAAGTTTAAGGCTGAGTTAGATATACTAAAACAAGTTTTCGGAGATAAAATATGTACAGATTTAGAGACTTTCAACTCTACAGATAAGCACATTGCTTTGCAGATTGTTAGTGGGAGGGAAGGTATCAGTTTAAGGAACGCTGATTATGTTTTGTTTTATAATATAGACTTCAGTGCAACAAGTTACTGGCAAGCAAGGGATAGAATGACTACAAAGGAAAGAAAATACAACAAGGTATTTTGGATTTTTTCAGAAGGAGGTTTGGAATCTAAGATCTATAAATCTGTCATAGATAAAAAGGATTACACGCTTAGGCATTTCAGGAGAGACTGTTGATAACTTTTTATGGATAATTGATTATTTTTTTATAGCTTTACATAATGAAAGATTCAACACCAATAAAAGATAAATTGGATTTAGACAATGTTGTAAGTAAAAATATTATAGTTAACGGTCAATTAGTTAAAGAACAAACAAAAATATGTTCTTGTGAATTGGATTTAGGGCAGTGCGGATGTTAATAGTATATTTTTGTTTAGCAATACTTATTTTAAGCATACTATTTAGAAGAGATGATAGTCCATTTGAATGAAAGAACAGCAAATACAAAAGAAACGCATAGATCAGTTGGAGAAGGAAGGTTACTACGTACTCAAGCTGATAAAAACAAATAAGAACGGAATACCTGACGTGTTAGCAATACCACCTAATACACCTGTTATTTTTTCCGAGATAAAAACACCTAAAGGTAAGTTGTCAAAGATACAAGAGTACAGGTTAAGAGAATTGGATAAGTTAGGATTCATAACAGAAGTATACAATGGAATATAAGTACGAAGATGTAGAGAAGGTTTTAGGTTTTTCAACCTGGAGTGACGAAAAGAAAATAGATGAGCTGTTTAGAATAGATAGTTATATGTATACAAATCTAGGTACGGATTCTACTAAGAAAGAGAGAGAAGATGTTAGGAGAAAATCGAGGTATATATACAAGTCAATACAGAAGATAAATCCTAAGATGGGTAAAGAGTTAATATACCAACTAAACAGTTAGAAATGAGTATCACTGCGGAAGAACAAAGGTTAAACTTCATAAACATAGCTATGGATCAGCTAAACAATCTTTGTGACTCATTGTATGAATCTTTAGTTGATGACGAAAGGAGTGAGTCGACTGAGATAATTTATGAAATAAACCAGCTACTTGTAGAGATAAACCAAACTTTCACAGATGAAATCTAATAAAATTTTAGTAATAGGAGACCTTCATGAACCATTTTGTCTTGATGGTTATTTGCAGTTTTGTAAAGATACTTTTAAAAAATACAATTGTTCGCATGTTGTTTTTATCGGTGATGTGATTGATAATCATTTCGCTTCTTATCATGAGACTGACGCAAACGGGATGGGCGGAGGCCAGGAGTTAGACCTCGCTATATCTAAACTCGCTGATTGGTATAAAGCCTTTCCCGTAGCTGATGTCACTATAGGTAATCACGACAGGTTGATAATGAGAAAAGCTCAGTCATCAGCAATACCAAGTAAATGGATAAGAGACTACAAGGATGTCTTAGGGGTTCCTAATTGGAACTTTGTTGATAAGGTAGTTTATGATAATGTTCAGTACATTCATGGTGAGGGAGGTACAGCAAAGACTAAGTGTAGAGCAGATATGATGTCTACAGTTCAGGGTCACTTGCACACACAATGTTACACAGAGTGGTTTGTGGGACAGAACTTCAAGGTCTTTGGAACACAGGTTGGATGTGGTATAGATCACGACAGTTACGCTATGGCGTATGCTAAGAGAGGTAAGAAACCTGCTATTGGGTGTGCTGTTGTTATTGATGGCAACACTGTTATTAATGAACTAATGCATTTATAGTTATGAATGATTACACTACAGACTCAACTTTCTTAAATAGAATAAGAAGAACTTCTTTAGCATCTGTTGAGAGTGAATCAAGAAAAGGTCAGCCTGTATACACAGGTGTTATTAAATATTTTCCAGACGCGTTAAAGTATGTTAGTAAAGTTAGTAAGGCGGGTAATGATCAGCATCATCCTGACAAGCCATTGCATTGGGATAAGAATAAAAGCACTGATAACGAAGATGCGTTATTAAGGCATTTAATAGACCACTCACAGGATCCTGTTGATGAAGATGGGTTACTTCACTTAGGTAAGGTAGCTTGGAGAGCTTTAGCAGCCCTACAAATACACTTAGATAATGATAAAAGAGATACTAAGGGAGAAGTTAAAGGATAGACCTGACTTCAAAAAGATTAGGAAATTACAACAACAATTTGATGAGAAGCTGCAACGTTTGCTTAAAAGAAAAGAAGGACGATAAATTCAAGAACCTTAAAAAAAAGACTTGTCAAAAGTGTGAGTATAGGTTCAAGCAAAGAATCTTAAGGTTCTTAGTTGGTAATAGAAAACTTTCTTTAGAGGAGAAGCTAGCTTCAAGAATAGGTTACATGGGTAGTGGTTTGTTAATAGCTGCTCAGTGGACTATAGAGCCTGTTCTATACGTTTTAGGTTTTATATGTATAATAGTACAAGTTGTTTACAGGAAGCAATGGAATTTAGTAGCACTTAACATAAATGGATTAATAGCATGGATAAAGCATCTGATAATGTAGCAGTAGTAAGAACAGGAATGGAGTTAGTATTTACACTTCAACTTGCTCTTGAAATAATGGATGAGTACAAGTTAAAAGGTTTACTTAAGAAGCATGGTAATATGTTTAAAAAAACCTTAGAAGCAGACATTGGTCGAGCTTATGATAGAGTCTTTGATATAGATCAAGAGATGGCTATAAATGCCATGAACATAAAGCATAGAATGATATCACAGATAGCTTCACTACCGGAGCCCGAGGCAATTGTGTTCTCAGAGTACGTTAATAAGTTCTTCGACAACAAGGATGAAGCTATAAAAACTACAGAGGTTATGTTGACTAAGATAGACTAGAGGGCCTAGACCCTCTATTTACCTTCCATTTCTCTTATCTTTTTCTTATAGTAATGCATTCCTTTTTTTGACCACTTTCTGTTTGTTGCCTTAAATACTTTTGACAACTCTATTTTTTCCTTGTCGTCTAGGTCAGCTCCAAATTTTCTGTAAAGCTTAAGTCCTTGTACCTGAGGGTTTTGCTCATAAATTATATCTAATATAGAGTAATCAATATCCCTTGTTCTAGCATATGTAGTAAACTTCTTCCAGTATCTCTTGTGGTCAATAGGGTCAAAGTTTTCAATTATTAAGTCCTTTAATTGTCTTTGAGTTAGGTCGTTGTTTTTTATAGCGTTCTTTATTTTTTTCTCTTTTCTATAAATTTCTGTCTCAATACCTTTCTCCTCTATCTCAGCAAAATCATTTTCAGCATAAGTTATAAGTTTCTTGTTGGTGGTTCTTAAAACTTTTCTCTTAGAACTCTTTAGAACACTATTCATAACACCATCTAACTCTTTACCTAGCTCAGTATCTTCCTTAAACATCTTGTCATAACCAGAGTAAAACAAACCTACTAATGGGTTAGTGTTTTCGCTTGTTATAATTTTCTCTACAGAGGCTTGAGATATCTTAGGAGAGACGTTAAGCAAGTTACCTAAGTCTTTGTATATAGTAGCTACCCTGTCATCATAAGCTCCTTTAGCTCTATCTTCTAACTTCACGTTTTTTGGATTTCTAAATACTTCTTGATCATAAAACAAATCGTAGTTAGTGACCCCTGTTATTAAAGCTGAAACAGCAGGATTCCTTGAAAGTAAGTTCTTTGGAGTTGGAACAAATGGTAAAGCGTTTTCAATACTGCTTTCAAGAAGTTCTGTATCCATATCGTAATCGATACCTCTACTGCTCATCAATGTCTTTATTGTTAGTTGTTCTGCCATTGTTGCAGCAACAGAAAGTAATGGGAGCTTCTTTACTCTGATGTAATCAAACTCTCCGTCTTCAGTCCTTTTTCCGGTAAAGAAGATATGATAATTTGATTTTTCATATTGGCTTATACTCTTAAATACATCATTGACATCATCTTCATCATCTAATGCTTTAAACAACATAAGCATTGAAGCTGCAGCAAGCCCTCCGGAGAAAATCATAAACTGTAATACATTTGAAGCAAACTGTTTAGGATTATCATTAGCGAAGTCAACACCTTTTCTGAAACCTTGGGTAGCAGCATTTAAGTATGGAAAAACTTGGTCAAACTGTTTAACTACCGAACCTCCTTGATTAAAATCTATCGTTTCTCTAGACTCTCTTGCAGAGGAGAACATTATGTCTTGTAGTTCTTTTTCTGTAGGCTTCCTATTATTCTCTTTTTCAAACTTCTTTATATTATTATTTTTAGCTTTCTCATACACAGCTAATCTAAAGGAAAGTTCAGATGTCTCACCAAGATAACTTAGTACACCACCTATTCTTTTCATTGTAGATGTAGCAGCATTAACTACAAAGTTTTCTGACTTTATTCCTTGTATAGCTTTCAATCCATCCGAAGATAAAAAGTCCATACTACCACCATGCTCTATGAACTCCTTGTAGATTTCTTTGTACTCTTTTGTTCCGAAACCTTTTCTTAGTGAGTTCTTTATGAAGTCATAAGCGAGTTCAGGAGCAGCTACAAATTTATTGTTTGAGTAAGTATTTGAAAGTAATAGTATGTTAGTAAAATCGACAGCCGTGTTACCTACAATAAACAGAGGGTTACCTGATGTTGCCATAAATCTTAAGACATTCACACCTGAATATTTCTTAAGTTTTTTAGCTAAATCACCTTGGTCTTTCTTTATGTCAAGTAATCGGTTTAAGTAACCTTGATCCATTACGAGGCTAGTTTTTACTCCGTTCTTTACGAATTCTAATTTACCATAACCTCTAGGCAAAGGTGTTCTGTCATACAACAATATAGGTTTGCCTGCTTTAGTGCTACCTACAATAGGGTTTTCCTTAATTATGTTACTGAATGAATATTTCTCTTCTATGACTAACTCATTGTATGCGTCAAAGAAAGAGTTAAATAACCTGTTCTCAAATATCCTAGACTCAATCATTGATATGTTACCTTGTAGCAACCATCTAGAGTCAAGTATTATTTCGTTCTTATTTTCGTCACTTAAAGTCTTTATAACATTTGGAGACAATCCTGTTATGCCACTTATTCTACTTGCTTCAGTGTCATCAATGTTATCAGGGATTAAGTACTTAATAGTTTTTATAGGAGAGTACTCCTCATCCTTTAGCTTATTGTATACATCCTTTGAAATTAATTGAGCATCATACATTCTCTTCAGACTTTCGTTGAAGACATCGAAGTATGCGTCTGCTCTTTCTTTTAGTATAGTAAACTTTTCAGAACCCACTTGAGATTTTATGACGTTTAGCATGTTACCAGCCTTAGTGGAGTCAATCCCTTTATAACCAACATATGGAGGTCTTTTGTTTTTTGCTCTGTTGCTGTTTATAGAAATAATCCTTTTAAGGTATATAACCTCATTAAGGTCTACAATGTCAGTCTTTGATAAACCACTGTATATTTTCTCTTCAGCCTCTTTATACCTTAAGTTTGCGTTACCTGAAGCTCCTGCTTTTGTTACTAGTAAGTCGTGTGCTCTTTGAGATTCTTTAGAGCCCATATCTTTTAAGAGGTCTTTTACTCTTGTTTGTCTATCAAGGACTTTCTCTCTTAGGATTCTTGAAGCTTTTGCCTTATTCTTTTGGCTTGCCTTATCTTCAAGAGCTTTGTTAACATCATCAGTTAAGAACGTTTGTTTCCTAGAACGACCTTCTGTAGATTTTGTACCTGAAAACTGACCAGACATAACAGATACTTGTGTAACTTGATAAGGGGCCCCTTTTTTTGTTAGAAATATATCAGAGCCATTATCTCTTTGTTTAGGTAAATGTAAAATAGGTTTCCCTGATTTTGTTCTTACATGATATGGATAACTTGGGTGAGAGTCTTCAACAACTTCTACCTCATCATTCACCTCTATAGCAGCATATATATCTCCAGGAGAAAGTCCTTTTGTTAGTTTTTCAGAGGCAACTCCTGCAACTAAATCAATCAATGCTTGTGACTTAGGTGTCTTTCCAACACCTAACCCTTTGTTTGTATCGCCTCCTAGAAACTCAATTATTTTTTGTTTGTTTTCAACAGGGACTCTTTTAGCTATACTAGCTATAATATTTCTAAGAACATCTCCCCTCATAACAAAGGTTGACGATTTTGGATTCTCGAAGTATTCGTTAATTTCTTTGATAAACAAAGAAGCGCTCCCATTAGGTGTTAGAGAAATACTATCTGAGAATTCAGCATCAATATAACCCTGTACTTCTTGTTCTGTTGCTTTTTGTTTTGGCAGTTTACTCTTTTCCTTTTTAGTCAACTTCCTGCCTTTACTCTCCTCAACTTTGGCAATTTGTTCCTTTTGTTTTAATGTTATTACAGCTTTTTTAGATGTATCGTTTTTAAATTTATCTATACCTTCTAAAGTAGATTCTCTGAAAATATCAGGACTCAATAACCCATTTTTTAGCATAGATTCTAACACAGCTAAACTAGAGTTAACTCCAGATGCGCTACTTACTAATTTAGAATCACTACCTTTAGCTAAGACTAAGTATCCTTTTCCACCGTTTTCTTTTAATGATTCATTTATTGCTCTAGTCAATGTATTTGCTGTACCTAAATTACCCGAAGCCCATACGTCTCCATACTTAGTTACAAAGAATACACCACCACCACCTTCAAAAATTTGCTTACCATTTATAGATATAGTCCCTGCAAGCATATCATCAGGTGATGTTATAGCAGCTTTGTTTCCAGCAAACACATTTAAGTTTTCTTGTTCAACAATGAGTCCTTCTTTTATTAGCTCTTCTCTTCTTTTGTCTTCTGTATACTGAACATCAAAAACTCCTACTTGTTTTCTACTTATAGCAGATATTGGGCTAGATATATTCTTTCCTTGAATAATTTCTACATCTTCGCTTTTTATTTCTTGACCTCTAGCAACCTTTCTTGATAATACGTTTAATAAGTCTACAACTTCTGCGTCAGTAAACTCTTTAAGCTTAAACGCTTTGGCTAGTTTGTCTAAAAATCTTTTAATAAAGTTTTGGTCAGGATTGCTTAGAGTCTTGTATTCTGACGCCATTATACCAAACAATTCTGCTATACTCTCTTCGCTTTGTAGTGATTTTTTATACCCTTTAGAGAAGTCAGTTATTTTCTTTTTTAACTCTTTGGATGTGACCTTAGATATAGATTTAACCATAGCGTCAGCAATCTTTTGTGCCTTAACGTCACTTATACCTTTAGATAATAATACAGCATGGAATACTTCGTGTGCGACAGTTGTGGCTGTAGCGTTGCTCAGGTTTATGCTTATTTGTTTTTTATCTATACTGTATTCACCCGAACTAGTATTACCAACTACTTCTCCTGTGGCGTCAGCATACTCTTGTTCACTCTCATAAAACTTGAATGTAACATCACCAAACAGACCTGATAAAGCTTTCTTTGCTTCAATTGCTTGATTTACGACATCAGGGTTTGCTTTCTTTATAGCTTCTATAGATTTATCTACAGTTTCCTTGTTATCTTCATATAGCTTTGATTCAGATTCAGACAAACTATCTGGGTTTATTATAACTTTGTTAGATAATTCAGAAAGTTCTTGCTGTTTTTTTTGTTCTTTCTTTTCAGTTACAACATTATCAACTAAGTCTTTGTTTTCTGTGTAAAAATTCAACTCTTCATCTGTTAGTGAGTCAGGGTTTTCGTCCATCCTTTTCGCAAAATCTACAGCCTCTTTTACTTTAAGGTATTCCTTTACAGACTCCTTATTTATATCATCCTTAATGATTTCATAAACTTTAGTATACTTTTCTTTTGGAGAAAGTTTTTCATCCAATTCTTCAGCTATCTCCTTACCTTTTTCACCAAATACTTCCTCTATGGCTGTTTCGTAGTTTAGGTCACCTAGTATTTCGTTCCTCTTATCGTTTATGTACTTTAGGTTGTCTTTATACTTTTGACCATCCTCTTTGTCTAAGGAGTCTACGTGTGCCTTTATTTTTGCTTGTTTTATTTGCTCACTATCGTAAGGTTTTATTCCAGCTTTTGCATTTAAAGACCTTTCAACATCCGACATAACCAACAACTCTTTTATGTTGTCAGCTCCAACTAATAAAGCATCAGCCTCCATTTCAACAGCTACATTAGCTATTTTAGATATTTCTTTAGTTATATTGCTGTGTATGCTTTTTCTATTAGAATCTTTTAGTTCTGGATTGTTTAGAAGCTTCTTTAGCTCTTTTATAGTTTTGAGATTTGATTCTATCTTAGAGTTGTACTTCTTATTATTTATGTTGGTAATTATACTTGAATAAGCTGTACCTGGAACATTCATGGCTCCAGATGTTATTACAGATGTAACAAGAACATCATCTAAGTTAGAGAAGTCAACCTTATCTCCTAGTAACGCAAAGTCACTGTATTGACCAAGTATCTCTATGCTTTCTTCCTCTACTATTTCACCACCTGTAGCTTTAGCTACTTTACCACCAGCTGTTCCTAGCTTGTTTAAGACAGATTTTTTATTAGCCATTAATATATCGTCTAAAAACTTTCCTGGGTTCTTAAAACTCTTTATAACGCTAACAGAGTTAGGTACAGTACCAATATATCTTGAGATACCAAATTCAATAACTCCGGTAGCTAATACAGCTCCTGTTTTTTGCAATGAAGTAATATTACCATCCTCAATAGCTCTCTCTAGTTCATATTTCTGTCCTAGGTATTCTTGTGTACTTACATTGTCTTTTATTAACTCTAGCTCTTTTAAACCTTTCTTAGCTGTTTTCGCATAGTTCTGTCTAGTTGTTAGTTCATCATACTTTGCTCCTGCAGATGTAATACCAAACTGTGTAGATACTAATGTTGATACTGCAGCTCTAGAAAGACCTAATGAAGTTCCTACACCAGATGTACCGAGAGCCAAAGCAATGTTGGGAGTTTGAGTAGCAAGTTCTCTTAATGCGAATACTCCAATGTCTCCAAGCCCATCTACCTCGTCGTATGTTTTCTTGGTCTCATAGAAGTTCTCTACTTTATCTCTGTCTTCTTTTTTTCCTTGACTTATTGCTTGTCTTGCCGCAACACCAATCCCCGAAAATCCTACTGAATCTAAACCTAGCGAACCGATAGTTATTGCATCTCCTACCATCCCTGAAGCTGCGTTCTTTAAATCTGTGTACGCAAGATCTATATTATTATAATTCCTCTTGGAAGCATCTATGAAAGAGTCTCTATTTTCTTTGTTTGAATTAATCTCACCTAAATCTAGTTCAGATTTCTTTATCAAGTTTGCGAAGTCCTTTACTCTCTTGTTAAGTTGATTCTCTAATAATTCAAGTTCTTTGTTTTTCTCTGAAGATGAAATCGAAACTGAATGACTTGAGTCATCGTAGTGCAACTTTACATTTAATTCAGGATTATTTTTTACTATAGAAGCTATTTTTTCTTTTCCGTATGCAAACATACCTAGGTAGTCTGACTTAGCTAGTTCAAGCCTAGTAAGTACATCGGCTTCATCGGATTCTATTTCTTTGTTTTTCTGTATTACAAGTTGTCTTACACCCTCACTGTTAGGGAGGTTGTCATAGTACTGCTCTATTTTTAACTTGGTAGCTCTTTTGATTTTTTCATCAAGTACAGAACTTCTACTGTACCCTTCGAATTCACTTATTACTTTTAATGCTTCAGTATTGTCAGAGAAGTATTTGCTGATACCTTCCTTTATATCTTTCTCATTAAAGTCTTTAGTAGAAATTCTTTTGCTTCTAGTATCTACCTCTTTCTTTACACCTGCTTCTAGTTCGGCTTTTGCTTCCGGACTAATCTCGATACCAGATGCTTCTAGCCTTGTAAATAATTTCTTAAAATAATCTTTATCGTAAACACCTTCTGATACGGATTCATCAGATATATCAACCTTACTCTTTATAGCTTCAATATCTTTTATGGTTTTGGCGTAAGTTTTAGCAGATTTATTTTTATATATCTCTGACGCTTCTTCGTCATCTATATTGTCAAATATAAACTTGTTTATTTTAGAAAACTTATCAGTAGCGGTAGCACCCGCTCCTTGACCTACAAAAAAGTCAAAGGTTTCAGTTGAATCTCCTTTAGAAATTTTAACTCCTTCAGGGGTGCGTTCAAAAGCAAACTGAGGGAAGTCACTTTGTAATTTATCTAGGTAAGTGTTTTTGTTATCTACAAATCCAGAAAGCGTGTTATCAGATAACGCTCTTCTTTTTAATGTGTTCTTAGAGTTTACTAAGGCTAGTAATTTGTTAGTTTCTTCTTCTTTGCTGTTACCAAACAAATCGAAAGGCTGTAAGTCTATCTCAGTCTCTTCACCTGTTATATTGTCTACAATCTTTAAAGCATCTCCTATTCCTGTTTCTTGTACTGAAAAACCTTTTCCAGCAAGTAATGAGTTTACTTCAGATATAGCAACTTCCTCATCTTTTTCTATTATTTTTGAAGCATCCGAAAAGGTAGTTTCCGTAGGTGAAACCATATCTTCCTCTTGAGAAATAGGCTGTAAATTTTCTTTTTTTTTTAAGCCAACCAATACTTTAAATGTTTCAATATTATTAGTATACCCATCTTTTTGAGCTAACTGATACATTGTGTTTACAGCCCCAATATTTTCAGACATTAAAGACTTGAAATCTTCAAACGTATTAGCGTATCCATCTTGTTGCGATAATGTATATAGTTGTTTTAATGCTTCTTCGTTCATTATTATCCTTTATTTTAATTAAATGCAGACATCCCACCCTTACTTCTAATTGGTGTTGACATATTTTCTAAGTTTTCTAATATTTGGTTAGGGCTATCTACCCCCACTGTACCGACTACTCTACCTGTCTCTACTAGATTGTCTGATTCAGAATATCTTATAACAAACGAACCGTCTTCTTTAACAACTGTTATTCTACTACTAGGTATACCTAAAGCACTAGATGCTTTTGTTACAGCTTGCTTAATATTTATTTCTGTGGCTGCAACAGGGGTGTCGAAGTTGTCTACAGTCGGGCTTAATAATCTTACAAATTCTTTCTCTTGAGTAGGGCTTAACGAGTATCTTTGTGTAAATGAAGAAGATTTAGTAGTAAGAACATTAGTATTTAAAACATCTTCAACACCTTTTCTTCCTTTATATTCACCTCCAATTTTCAAGAAACCTGCTAACTGTTCTCCTACTTTTGTAGCTGACCTGCCTTTTGTCTTTAATTCATCGTATGTACCATCAGATTTATTTAGCTGTATTACACCGTTTAAATCCGGCTTTGTTACACTAATATATGGTGAGTTCTTAACAGTTGTTAACGCGCTTTGTAGGGCATCGGTATCTCCATCGTATACATACTTGTTTATTAATTTTACGGAATTTATTATCGCTTTTTCTCCAGGAGTTTGTTTTGATGACCTTGGGTCATAACTGTTATTGGTAGTTACTCTTGATAACTGACCCATTACAGCATTCTTATAACCTGCTTTGATTACTTTTCTTTGATCCTCAGTTAACTCAGCTTTCCCTGTACTTGAATTAAATTTTATTGGACCTACTTTTACAGTTTCAGGTTCCTCTATAGGTGTACCATCACTTTTAAAACCTGTTATCTTGTTATAAGTAATAGTAGTGTCTCCACCTTTTTCTCCATCAATAGCATACTCCATATTAAGGTAATCTAAACCTACTGACACCATTCTCTCATCATCTGAAAGTTTTGAGTCAACAGAGTTGTCTAAGTACTCTTGATAAGCAGTGCTCTGAAGAGCGTCGGTAACACTAGTGATACCACTCTTAGCTAACTGTATCTTAGGTGCATTCTTAGCTAAGGCAGCAGTTTCTGCCACTACATCAACATAAACTTTACTTTGGTTCTGAACAGCGTTAATGGCTTGCACAGGTTTTGCTGTGTCCATATCAACCTCCCCTGTTTTTTTGTTTATATCAACGTAAAAACCTTGTCCATTTTCTGGGTCGTATACTATTTTCTTATCGTTTAAGTCAGCATTTAAACCCATAATCTTTAGCAAAGCTTCATTACCTTTACCTTTAGCGTCACCAAGTCTTTTAGCATTATCTTGAAAGGTCTTACTCGCAACACTTACGTTATCCCAGGTATCCATTACACTCTGCTTAACTCTCTTTGCTTGGTCGACAGAAATAACACCATCCTTCATTTGCTTGTGTATCGAAGATAAAAAGTCACGAGTGGATTGAGACTGAGTCATCACAAACGTATTCATTGTCGTATCTACCCCAGTAGTGTAGTCACTAACCTTTTTTAATTGCTCCATTTGAGTGTCCTCAAGAGCACTCCTCTGTTTATCTCTATCAGCCTTTACCGACAGTATATCATCAGATATCTTCTTAGTAATGCTTGACCAGTCTATTATAGACTTGTCTATGTTTTTTTCTCTCTGAAATCCGTAATATGCCATTATTCTAGTATTTATATCTCACCTAGTTTTTCAATACTCTCTTTTTGATACCATTGTGGAGTAGTGTCCCCAAACCCCGAATCAAAACTCTCTGCAGTGGGGGGTAAGATATTTTTCTTATCTTTCTTATCTTTCTTATCTTTCTTACCTTTCTGATATAACGCCATTGCTTCGTATATATTCTCACCTACAGCTCCTAAACCTGATGCTGCACTACTCATTTGCATTGCTGCTATTTGTTGATTCTGTTGTGATGCTGCCATAGCTCCTGTGGCTTCTCCTAACGATATGTTTGCTAAACTCTGGTCTATTCTAGCGTCCTCTTGAGCTATAAGTAACTCCCTGTCGGCAAGTGCTTTGTCCATTTGCAACCTTTGTTTCTCTACTATATCTCCAGATACAGCTTGAGCCCTTCCAAGCCCAGCAGCTAATGCTCTCTGTCCGGATTCCCTTAAACCCTCAACAGTTTGCATTTGTTGTGCAGTAACCGCTCTCATAGCTTGAGTATATGCTTCAATAGGAACTTGAACACCCTCTAATCTATTAACTGACAATTCTTTTTTAGCTCTAGATAAAGCTTGGTCAGCTGCTCTCTCAGATTCTCTTTGAGTTCTTTTAGCATTTATGCTTTCTAATATAGACATACCTGATCCCGCAAGACCTAATCCTGCTGATATACCTGCTGCTAATGTTAACGCTGCCATATTATATTTTTTTTATCATTTCTAAATAATTTACTTGCCTCTACCTGCATGTATATATTGCAAATATACGGTTTTTATGAATAACTCTTGAATAGGCTTGTTCCAATACTGAATACACTACTTGGTACTTGTGATGTAGTTGATAATGTGTACTTCATGTAATAACCTTTCAAACCATAGCTTTCTATGGATGCTGGTTTACTAAATAACACAAAGTTCCCTACCTCAACAGCACTATTAATATTGTACCTATAAACCTCCATTGTATTACCAGAGACGCTAGTTACAGTACCTACTCTATTTTCTTCTCCAGTTCCTTCGTCGTACGCAATAATAAGGTCTCCTATTGAAATCATCTTATTTATATCGTTATTAAAAGTAATGGTAAACGTACCTCCTTCTCTAGATCTAAAAGAACAAAAACCTATACCTTGAGTTCCTCTATTGTCTGTATTGGCATAGTTTGATAATGTAGTTGTTTTTATATTAGAGAAATACTCTCCCTCTTTTTTTACGAAGTCAGAAGCTTCACCCTTCTCTAAATCTGTTTCAAAGATAAAAGACCATGCCTGCTCACTCTCTGTAGATATTGTTTTAAAGTGTTTAACGTCGTGAGGGCTTTCATTAAATACACCTGTTAATGTTGATGTACCTATGTATGATCCTGGGTAATTGTGCACATACATTTCACCCTTATAAAATGAATAAAACTTGTTATTCATACTAACCATTCTCTCTGGATAGTAGGTGTAGAATGAAGGCCATCCTTTTACTTTCTGACTATATGTTAATGTTTTTGCCATATTTATTTTTTAAAGACTGCATTCAAAATTGTTGGTACAATTACCACTTGTTGTTATTGTTACACCTGAAGGTAAAGCATTAGCAGCACCTCCACCGTACCCAATTTGAGGGACTGTTGAACTACATAAATGATAAGTAGTACCATCCAATTCTTCTGTGGCTAGAGTTTGGTCTATATCGATAGAAACAATTACTCCTCCTTGAGTGTAGTAAAATACATCCTCACTAGGGTCTATACTTGAAGTATCCGGAACATAAATGTTTCTACACTTATCAGAGTTGTTAGCTGCTTGAGCAACTACCACAGACCTTGTTACTTCATCAGCTGCGTTACCTGCATCATCACTAGCGTTGTATGTTACCGAGTAAGTACCTGCAACGGAAGTGTTGACAGCACTATCATCTATAACTAAATTGTCAGAAACATCTCCTTCCTCAGTGTCTATAACCGTTGCTCCATATTCATTGTATGGGTCATTCGTAACAATATTGTAAGGGTTGGGTCCCAATAAAGTTATTACTGGAGGTAAGTCTTGAGCTTCTCCTGAATCAATATACTCCCACACTAAGTAAAGGTACTGATGGTTGCTAGTATTATTGTATGTAAAAGAAGACTCATAAACCCCTGTACTAGGGTTTGCTACAGCACCACTGTTTTGTAGTAATGGATATAAGTCATTAATTTGGTAACGGTAAAAAAGTGTATCAGAAATCAAATACTTAAACCTGTCAGATTTAAATACTAAAGAATCTCCAGATTGTTTTATAGACCTCATAGTAACTGTAGATCCCTCAATAGGTATAGGCCCAAAGGACTCTTCTCCTGTTATTGAGTTATAAGAAGATACGGGTCCTTCATTTATAGATATAAAACTTTCTTGAGTAGTTCCTCGAGATGAAGCGTCGTTCCAAGTAAATTCATGATGAATTGTTCTACCATCTCTACTTACATGATTCTTAGTTATACTTACAATTGTTAGTGACTGACCCTGTACGCACCCTACTAAGAATGAATAATCCGCTGCTACAGCTGTAATACTAATTTCAAGATCGTTAACATTAATCTGGTCTTTACTTAAACTGAAGGTACCACTACTAGTAAACGTTTCATTCTTAACCTCGACATTATTATAGGTCGCAACAATAGTTATTGATCCTGATGTCACTGTATAATCTACATCATAAGTACCAACTATATTATTTAATTTAACGGTGTATTTAGTTGTATCAATGGCTTCTATCTTTGTTATTTCAGTACCACATTCAATCTCATGCACAGGTTCCTCAATTTCAGTATCTGTTATAGATAGTACATACTCTTTTGTGTAAGCATCAAAAGCACCTAACTTTATTTTATCTTTACTAGTAATAAACTCATCCCTAAACCAAGACCCCATACCAGCATCTGATATTACATTCAATTGGTCTCCTCTAAGATTTATTACAGCACCTCTTTTTGTATCTGTAAAGAACACGTCATAACCAAATGAGGCAAAGCTCTCGGGATTATTACTGATACCATACTCCTCAACCCTAGGGATTTGTTGTCCTAAGACATCAGGTGTACTTATAATAGCTCCTCCTGCAGACGCGTCAGAGAATAGGTTCTTACCGTTAGCTAAAACTGTAGATATCTTATCCTCTTGAAACACAAGTATATCAGATGTTCTAGCGTGCATTTTTTCTATTGAACCAAAAGACTTTTCTAGTACACTGAAGTTTGATAATGCTAAGTTAAACTCGTTAAGTTTATTTATATTAGTATCTTCATTGTATATACCACTGTAAGTAATATCTGCATACCTATGAGCTTCCTTATAATCTTCTTCAGAAACGGAGGTAACCCTTGCTCCCATAAGGAATCCTGGAGTGGCTAGTTCATCATTTATTCTAAAACTCTCAACACCATTACCAAAAGAAAAACAGTTGTACATATTAACATCAACTATAGCGCTTTGACTACTAGTTTGATTCTGAACATTTCCTTCATGTAAACCATTCTCATCTATAGAGTAACTTGTGTTACTTTCGTAATATAACTCATTATCAGACTCTATTGGAGTAGTTTCTAAAACCAAAAGCCCTCCTGATTTCACTACTTCTATATCTACATTCATGTAAGCATTCCTAGGATTACTTGAAATAAGGAACGTGTTGTCGTAGTAAAAAGATTGAGGGTTACTGAAACCTAAACAAGCTTCACCCGTTACGCTGTTTCTGTAGTACCTAACTTGTAACCTAGAGTTTAAGTTTACAGGGTCTGTGATGTTTAAATTTTGATGCTCAAAACCTGTTGTCTCTCCATCAAAGTCAGAGTATGTTCCAATAGTGTTTATCCATACAGCTTCCACTTCTCTACCTTGAGAAGACTCTGTTCCAGGGTCATTCGTTGGAAGGTTGAAATCAATGTTCTCTCCAATAATGAAGTCATACATGTTATCATAGTCGCTAAGAGCAACAAACGATCTTTCAAACTCAAACCTACTATAATTGTCTCCGTATTGATATGTTATTATTTCAAACCTAACAATAGAACCTGCGGGTATTTTATACTCTTTATACTGCAATTCAGAACCACCTACAGTGTATTCGGGATTCTCTTCGGATGTAGAGTATACGATATCTCTGTTCTTAACATCTTTTCCAGAAGTTCCATAACTTATTATAGGGTTATCTATTGATGATAAAGAAAAACCTCTCGGCTTTATCTTCATGTACACACCTGTAGGTTCTTCATTATTTAAGAAGTCTACTTCTTTAACTTCAAGGTCTAGTATTTTTGTTTTTATCAACTTATCTGCTGGACCTGAAGCAGATGACTTAAGTATTAATGAATCACCTTTCTTAGCTTTTGTTTGGTTGTCTCCTTCTAACTTACACCACCATGCATTTTCACTTGAGTCATAGAAGAACAAGTTACTGTATATGGTCTCATAAGGACCTTTGCTTGATTTTAAAGCAAACCTATATCTCTTTGCCCATGAAGGAGCCACGTTCTCTATTGTTGTTCTTATGCTATTCAATGAAGTACTTGATCCGGCCGGAACATTTACTGTGTTGTTCTGAGATGTCAAAACTGTACTCGCCCTGTTGTACTCATCCAAGTAAACAATACCTAATTCATAATCTCTATTACTGTGAAGACTTTTTAATTTAGAAACCTTATACACATCAACTTCAGAAGAACTGTAAAGGAAATATTCGTAAGCATATACCGTTGGGTTTGCAGTCTCCCTAAACTTTAATGAAGGAACCTGTATAGTCAAACTATTACCAGTATAAGATACTAAGAAATTCTCATCATCTGCTGCAACACCAGCTCCTACTAATTCCCATCCAGTTTTAGGTGTTATAGAACTATAAAACAAATCCTTCAAACTATTTCCTTCACTAGCTTGGCTTATTGGAAGTGATGAATTTATTTTGCTTATAAACTGAGTGTCTTCAGCTAACTCTTGAGCAGAGTAATAATCTCTTTGAAATACAAAATCAAAATTACCTCTAAAAGTATTCTCTGGAGCTACTGGATAAGATGAACTTCCTCCAAAACTAGAGTGGTCTAAACCTACTGATATACTAATTGCACCATCCTTCTTCATCTCAATACCAGACAAATCTACAACTAAAGTAGAATTAGCAACTGTAGTAGATGTATCTAACGTGTAAGAGTCCCCATCACCATTACTTTTATCAGGTGTTTGTAATCCTATGTCATCGCTTTTTAATTCTGCTGTGTAATCTATTTTAACATCCACATCGTGACCGTCAACGTAGTTACCATACATTATCCTGTTACCTATGCTTGTTTGAGACTTTGCTTTCTTAGGAACATTGTCATACAATCGCAACAACTCACTCTCTGGTAAAGTTGTGTATATTTTTTGATTATTGAAAACTAGTGTTACGTCGTCATTGTCTGTCCATCCTTCATCGGATTTAGTGTACTTTTCTACAACATTAACTATATTTGAGTTAGATAATTTAAAACAAACATCCACACCAACAACTCTTTTGCTTCCTGTATTTATTGTTAAGTTAACAGAATTATAATCGTTCTGCATACCTTTCATATTGTAGTTTCTGTAATCAACTTCAAAACCCCTTGGGTCAAAAGCTATATCAGAGAACTCAGAAAGAGCTGAATACTCACCATTCTTATACTTGTATCTGTAAGCAAACCTTATAAATTTATCTTCTATGTAGTTGTCTTTTTTCGTTGTCTTTATTAACTCTAATTGTGGTGATTTTATTGGTGGCTTTACTATGACTGATATATCATCCTCAACTATATTATCTACACCCGTGCTTAACTCATACGTTTGTTTTACATTTATTCTCCTTGGTGGGTTATAGTTGTCCGTAAAGAATAGCAGGTCATCAATTAAAGTAATGTCATTAACAGGATAAGACTCATTAAAGTTTAGTAAATTTAAAGTCCTTAAATGTGTTCTTTGAGACCCTGTCCTTGTGTTGTATGAAACTACGTAATCTATTTTTGTTCCTGAAGTTGTGGTTACAAACCAATAAATAGTGTCCCTTTGTTCATCGGCAAAAACACCTATACATTTGTGAAAGATACCAAAACCAAAATCTGTAATCTCATTCCTACCCAATGCTGTGGTTATAACCCCTGCTTCACCTGTCTCATCAGAATTTATTCTTATATTCTCTGCGTGAAGGTATTCTCCTTTAGGTATAAATCTTTCGTCAAGACTTTTATTCATCTTGCCGCCAATAAAAATTTTATTTATATCCATATTACTTTAACCATTTGTTTTGACTTCTCAAGTTCATGAGTAATCTTCCTGGGTGTATATTGCTTATTCTTATTCTAGCATTCCTTAGTAATGCTGACTTAGCTTTTTGAGCTCTTCTAATAACATAATCTTGTACGTTAAACTTAGATGATAGTATTGCATACTTAACATATGCATATATATATTCCTCAAACATCTTGTTCACACTCACGCTTACATCGCTACCAGACTCCATACCATCTGAAACATACTCAATAACGACTGTTTGGTCTGCCATTTGTGAGTCAAAGTTTATAACACCTGATTTTTTATCTATCTTGAATGTAGGGTTTACATTTGCTGTCTCTGTGTTTAAACCAAATCTAGCGCCTACAGAATAATCAAACACCCACTTACCATCGATATTGTATCCTAGGTTTCCGTTCATCCTTCCTGAACCTACATAAGGTGTTTTAGAAAGGCCATCTAACCTGTCAGAATCTAATAAAGAAGTACCTGTTAGTATATCTCCCTCATCATCAAAAAGAACTCTACAGTCATTATCCTGTAGGTAACTCTTAGCGTAGTTTGTTTGAATGTTCTCTGTTAAAGGCATCAATGTTCCGTCCTTGTATAAAGATATTCTAACCCAATTAACGAAATCTGAAGGAAGAACTATTCTTAAGTTATCGCAAACTGTTAGTTCTACTATTTTAGTTTCCTTCATTGCATCATAGTTAAGCTCTTGGATAGCTCTCTTAGCATGAAATATTACGTTGTATCTCTCTACATTATTTACTAACTTATCATTACCAACGTACATCAGCATAAAGTTATTTACAATGTCTTCTAGTGTTATGTATTGGTAAGACCCCCAATTAGCGTCTTCTTGTCCAGCTCCTTCATTCTCGTAGTACTGATAACCTGTTAAATATGCCATGTCTTATCCTTGTTTTTGTTTTTCTTGTATTTCTGACTCTTGAGCAGATTTGTAAACATCCACTTCCCTTATGGATATACCAACATACTTCAATATCTTAGATATAATTAATGGCTCATCTGTTAAAGGTATCTCTAAGTCTTGGTGATTAGCATCACCGACATTGTATAGAGGGCTTCCACCCACTATTTGATACGTCCAGTTAGGATCTTTTGGTTTCCTAATGTACTGTGCTTTTATTTGACCCACGTTTGTTAAGGTAACAGGAAACACGCTCACTGTATTTCCACCCTGCGTATATGCAGGAAAAGTAAGGTTTGGTGCTGTAATGTTTGATGCGTTTAACATTGTAGCCTTTGTATGAGAAAGTCTCTCAGACTCTTTAAAAGTGTTACTCTTATATACAGCGAAAACAAGATTAGATGAATTATTATTCCATGAATGCGTACTGTCTGTTCTTATGCTTTCTTCAGTTATAACTGTAATATTAGCCACATAAAGAACTGAATCATCTATAACACATACCTGATCCCCAACAACCACACCATCAGTAACAAAAGTTGCTCCTGTTTGTATTAAGGATACAGCTGTAGTACTTGTTGTTGTACCACTAGCTAGTACTTTTGTTTTTACTAGTAGTTTGTTTATAAGGTAGTAATCATTAGGAAGTGTGTACTTGTTATTTACATTGTTTAATTCCTTCTCTTCAGAGAAATTGTCTATAACCTCTTCTAGGTTCTTCAATATGTCAGCATAACCTGAACCTGATGCTCTTTGGTTTTGTCTAACTATCCATTGATTGTATCTATAGAAGTAATCCTCAAATATATCTAACTGTGCTTGCTTTGCATACAAATTAAAGTCAGCTGGTGTGATATACCCTTGCTGATGTTTGTTTGCTATAGCTAAGACTGATTGTCTTACGCTGTTTATCATTTTGCTTTATTTTATGCAAAGATAATCAAAAAAAATAACCCACCCCTTTGACAGGATGGGTTACATACTATATAGTTATTTATAGTTAGTTATCTAACTTATTCTCTAACATGGTCATTACTTCTAATCCATCGTTTGTCTGGAAGAACGAAGAAATAGTGTACACTGGAGATTCTCCAAATGGTATACTTAATAATTTTTTCTTATTTCCAGCAATGTTGAAGTATATATCCTTGCCGTTATTCTTTAAAACCAACATTCCTTCAGCTAATAATTTAGATGATAGGTTTTGTAGTTTTAACATTGGGTCATTTAAGGTCTCTAAGAACTCGTTTGGACTATTCTTAGCAAACAACCTTACATCTCTTTTTAGTTCAGCTGTAGACATCTTGTCTACGTTCATAGACATAACAACCCTACCGATTGTTTCTAACATTTCTAATGTTAAGTCTCTTGCTGCTAACTGAGCTTCTAATTGGTAATCTAGTACCTCAACATCTTCTGTTGCATCCTTCTCATTATCAACCTCGGTAAAAACTGATCCGTTACCTGGGTGTAAAGATAAGAATTCTTGTAAAACAGGATTTGTCTTACTAACAAATAACATTCCTTTATCGAAAATGATTGGCTCTAATATAGCGTTATCATCCTGTTCTTCTTGGAATGGAGATTTTTGATTTACTGAATACCTTAATGCTTTGTTTGATTTACCATCGAAGTGTAGTAATGGCTTTCTTCTAGAGTTTCTAGAATTTAACATATAACTTAATGGTGTGCTTCTACTTTTGAGTACATACACCCTATCCTTTAGGACTACTTGTTTTTTCATTTGATTTTAATTTAATTTTATAAAAAAGAAGGGGACCACTTTAATGTGGCCCCTCCTCATATTTAATACTACTTCAATAAGAAGAAGTTGTTTGCACCTAAAGTACAAAGAGCTCTTTCTGATAAGAAGTGAACTTGCATAGCGTCTAAGTCGCTTGTTGAAGCACCTCCAGCAGAACCAACTACCCAAGACTTCATCTTTCTGTCTTCAGTTTCAGAAGCTTTGTAACGTACGTGTAAGAATGGTCTCTTAGCGTTTTTACCCATAACCTCATCATAAACTGTAGTAGAACCTGCTGGTACGATAATACCATCAATCCCTCCACCTACAATACCTCCACGCATAGTAGCGTCGTTCAAGTATTTCCAGTCAGACTTATAGAAATCATAACCTCTACGGAATCCAGAGAATCCTAAGTTCAATGCCATATCTTTCTCATTGTCAAACAATCCGAAAGAAGCTCCTGAAGAACCAAAGTTGTTCTGAGCAGCTAACATGTTGTCAATCTCAAAAGATGTACCTCTGTTTACGAACATTACGTTCTCTTCGATAGCACCTTGCTTATCTAACTGAGCAACTACTTTATCAATCTCTGCTAAGTCATTTAAAGCTCCTGCAGCGATGTTTCCTCTTTCTTCTAAAGCATGTAAAAGACCTTCAGATCCTTTGTATCCTAAAGCAAAAGCTTCACTTGTCTGTCCTGTTACATCTTTAGCTGGTACAGCCTCAATCATAGCAGTCTCTAAGTAGTCTTCAAAACGTAATCTTGTTTCGTGCTCAGACTTTAAGTACCATAAGTACCCAACTCCGTTATCTCCTTCTACTTCAATCCATCCAATTTGAGCCATGTCAGAACCAGCAACTTCGTACTTGTCTTTAATGATGATTGGGTTGTTGTCAAAGATATCGTTATCAGCCTCTAAAGCTTTCTCCATCCCAGTTGTTCCTTTCTTGAACTCAGAACCATAGATAAATACATCTACATCTGTTCCACTGTTGTCAGCTCCACCTAAAGAAGTGAATGCTGGTACACCTGCTGCATCAAATAATGCTACTGCTACTTCTGTTGCAGATACACTTGTTACAATACCTTTTGCAGATACAGCAGCTGATGTTCCGTCAGAAATCATAATTGTTTGACCTTTTCTGATTGCAGAGTTGTCGATTAATAAAGTCAAAGCTCCGTCCGCAGAAGCAACTCCGTCCTTGATAACTACAGCCTCATACTTGATGTGTAATCTTCCTTGCTCAGACCATTTGATTAAGTCTGAAGAACATGGTAATTCAGCTCCTACTAAACGTAAGAAAGAACTAACTGATCTGTTCCCGTATCTTTCAAATTCTTTCTCATAAGTATCTGGTAAATACTGGTTCAAGAAATTGAAATCTGTAATGTATGACCCTGGTAAAGCCACTTTTGTTTGTGAAGGTGTAATGTTCACGTTTCCTGTAATAATTGCCATTTTTTTTTAGTTTTTAGCGTTTTTTAATTTTTAGACCACGCCCGCTATCGCTTTCGACTGCTCTAACCTTGAATCCTGATGTAGATACTTGTTGAGGTGTTGTCCTAACATCCATGTTTACATTCTTGGACTGTCTAGATAAATCACCTACACTATCGGCTTTTCCTTTCTCGTAGAAAAAATTAGCCATCTTCTCAGGGTTCATTGCAGCAGACAAAGCACGATGGTATCCCTTAGGGTCTTTTATTAATCCTTTCTCATCTATGTACTTAGATATGAAATTATTAACGTCAGATTGCGCGCTTTTAACGTCACTTACTTCTCCAGGGCTAAACAAAATAGATTGCTCTCCGACATTAAACTCAAAACCTTTGAATTCATCGTTAAACACCTCTTCTGTCTTCTTCATGAAAAACTCAGTCTTCTTCTGATTCTCCTCTTGAACACTTTGCGATTGTGATACATATTCCTTGTAAGCATTGTAAGTCTCTAACTCATCATCGTTAACTAACCCCTTAGCCGACTCGACTGGAATTTTATATGTCTCCTTTAACTCATTAAAATACTTCTTTGCTTTAGCAAGCTCTCTTTTTACTGCAATCTTCTTAGCCTTTATATCAGAGTCGTCATCCACATCCTCATCGTACCCAAACTTCTCTTGTATTAGGTATGATATATCCTCAGAATCCAAATCCTCCTCTGTAGAAGAATAAAAATCTTGCAATAATTTATTGTCATCTACCTGATCATAATCCACTTGAAGCTTCATAAAATCTTTAATATCCCTACCTGTTTCCTTCTTATACTTTAGGAACGCAGATACGTCTTCTGGTAGTTCTTCTTGTTGCTTCTCAGCAAACAAGTCATCAATATTTTCTATCTCTCTGTTATATCTATTCTTGATATAATCTCTTAACTCATCTTCACCATACTCGGTGCTTGTTTCAACAGGTGTATCCTCTACACTCGTTTCTTGAACAGGTGTATCCTCTATACTCGTTTCTTCAACAGGTGCGTCTTCTTGAACCTGTTCCATTAAGGTTTCCTCAACCTCTTGTAGTGATTTCTCACCTGGGCCTGGGACCGCTCTTACTTTAATTTCCATATTTGATTTAATTTAATTATCTAGGGTCGAACTCAGCTAAGTCAAAGCCATCCAACGTGTCTTCATTTGACTCAAAATTTACAGGAGGTAAGTCTTTCTTACGCTGCTCTATAAGTTTTGATTGTTGTGTGTTTTGTTTACTTATTCTGTCGTCCTTTGCCTTTTCTTTTGCTTCCTCTCTTTTAGAAAGATTGTCAGTGTCAACTCCTTTTAAGCTCATCTGTAGATCAAACTCTAACTGCATTAACTCCGCTTTTATCGAAGCCTCTCCTCTCATTCTTTCTATATCGAAACCTGCCTTGGCTTGTGCTACTTGCATTTCTGCCTCAGCATCTAGTTGCACTTTTTGTGCTGCCATTTGACCTGCTAGCTGTTGAGATTGAATCTGACTTTGTTGTTGAGCTGCCATCTTTTGCATCTCATACTTTTGACGTTCCTTCTCTCTTCTCTTCTTCTTAACTTTCAATAATTGATTAGCTAGCTTAACGCTTCTAATCTCTCTAATATCAATGGCATCGTCCAAGTCAATAGATTGCTTAGATAGTGCTACTTGAATATTTTGTTCTAATTGTTGTTTCTGTTCCTCGTCCGGAGCAAGTTCTATAAATATACCAAAATCATGTATATGTAAGTCCTTAATATCATTAAGAAGACCTACGTTATACTTACCAATCTGCATTACAAACTCCTCTTTGTATGATGAGTACTCTAGTGCATCTGATATTCTACAAGATAAAGCTGTTGCTAAATCTCTAGAGATATCCATAAGACCTTCCATTACGTGCCTTGTAGCTGTGTTACTGTTTAGCGCTGCTAGTTTCTGTAAACCAACTAATGAGTTAGGATCTGGCATTGATCCGTCTCTAGCTTCATTAAGACCTGTAACATCTCTTAACATTTGTAAGTAGTGATTGTAACTACCAATAAGACTTGAAATCTTACCTTGGCTACCACTCTTAGAAAGTTCTTGAATAGGTATTCTTGCATTGTTGAACTCACCATCTTGAGTAAAACTTCTTCCTATTACAGAACCTGTTTGGAAGTAAAGTTTCAAAGCATCTTCAGGGTTGTAAGCAGAACCATTCCCTAGGTCTACTTCACTTAGTCCGTCTGCATCTATAAATACACCATCTGGCACTACCTTCTGTATTACTTGCTGTAATTTTAAGTGTGTCATTTGTATAAGGTCAGCAAATGGAATCATTCTTCTTAATATAGATTCTATAGAGCCTTTGTACATTCTAGGTGCACAAGCAACGTAATTAGATGTCGCATTCTGTGATGCTGACTTAGGTCTAACCATGTTCTCTGACATATTCCACTTAAGTACAATGTTAGTTCCCATGACCATAACGCCCTCGTACCAAACATCAATAACTTTCTCTATCCTTTCAAAACCTCTCTCCTCCATCATCTCTTGAGGTGGATTAAAGGTGTCTTCTTTGGATATTACTTTTTCTCCTTTTTTCTTGTAAACAAATTTCTTTGTTGTTTTATAATTGTAGTATAATAAAGTAACACTGTCTCCACTAAAAACAGAAGTATCGTAGTACTGACTGTTCCTGTAAGAGTTTGTCCAATCTTTATTTATCTCTCCTATCTCTTTTAATTCTTCTGTTGTTACTGTTGGGTCAATCTTCAAAACCTCTCCAATTGGAACTGTCTTAACTTCTCCCCAGTAATAACAATCATTAAAGTTAGGGTCTTCTGTGTAACTGTAAACAACGTTTGCTGGGTCTACATACTTAGCGACAACTCCATCTCCTGGAACAAATTCGTGCTTTGCTATACCTACACCAAGTGTTGTAAGGTCATAAAGCATTCTTTTTCTTGTGTCCTCGTATCTGTTCTCAGCAAGAACTGTATTTATAGCAGCCTCTTCAGCTAACTCTATAGATGCCTTGTAATTAAGCTGCATGTGCAACTCTAATTCATCATCAGTTTCTGGTAAATTCTCAGGATCAGTATTAAATGCGTCAACACCAAAATCATCTCTAATCTTCATTAACACATCCTTAGAGACCATATCAGCCTCTATTGAATCTTGGTACTGATTGCGTTTCTCAGCAGACATTGAATCTTGAGCATACGCTTTTATGTCAAACAATCTGTCTGACATTCCATTAACTACTATATCTATAAATTTAGGTATAATAGGCACTGGTGTCCAATCTAAGTTCATGTAAGACAAGTCCCCATCGACAGCTATCTCATTCTTATACTTTGATACAGATTGCTCTGCTCTAGCATACAAACGTAACTTATGGAATGAATCCCACTGATTAAAAAACTTAGAACTACCACCATCCCTTTTAAACCATTCATGCTGAATAGATTGACCAATTTTTAAACCAAACTCTTTTGTATTTTTTTGAGATTCGGGTACAAATTGACTAGGGAATGTAGATGGATTTATAGCTTTCTTTATTTCTCTCATTTGATTATTTCGCTAAACCTTCCTTTGTTATTATATCTTGCAAAGTTAAGACTAATTTTAGACTCTTTTTTAACTGTTTGATATAGGTGTTTTTGTATAGCCATAATAGCTAATCCTGAACTTATAGATGCATCAAACTTTGTTCTATTGTTTATATCAAAACGAGCCCAGTCATTTAATGTTTTTGAAAACATCATTGAACCCATCTCATCAGGAGACCTATAAACTCCTTCTGTGTCAATACCTACATACTTCTCTATGTATGTTTCTATAGATGCTGCGTGTGCTTGTTTTACTGCCTCAGATGAGTTTGGTATACCACCCAACTCTCTTTCGGTACCTGACAACTTGCTAGCAGATTTGTCCGGCCTGTTCATTGAATAACGTCTGTAACCCCTGTTTTTAAAGTGATACAACAGTCTTGGTTTATTATTCTCCGCTAGTATAGGCATACCATAAAACACACAAGCCATAAGAACATCTTCAAAAAATATCTCAGCAGTTTGTGGTCTAGCCACATACTCTAAGAAGAATTCATTTGACGGTGCGTCCTCCATATGAAACTTAGTGATACCATGCAAAGCTCCGTTAGAACCTCCACCTCCTACTGTTCCAGATATATCGTAACTGTCACAACCAAAAGCACCCATATGCTCGTTACCAGGGAATTTAGAACCATTCCTTACATCAACCCTGTTCTGCAAAGTACTGTTAGGTATCCATGATACTAAGAACCTTCCTCTGTCGTTTGGTGTCCATATAACCTCAGAATCAACTTTTCCATCTCTCCAATGAAATGATCCTTTTGTTAATACTCTATCTTTTATTAAGTTATCGTTGTAATCCATCTGTTGATAGATTTTAGTCAAGTTAAATATAGATGACTTGCTTTCATCTCTGAATGCGTGTGATTCTGTTCTAGGAAATTGTCTGTAGAATTCATTTAAAGCATCAGGATCGTTTTTAAGAGACTTTACTTCATTATTCCAGTAATCAACAGCTCCTTGCTTTATTTGTTCGTTATTAACGCCTAAAATAGGCTTATCAGGACTATCAAAGACAGGCATACCATATCTATCGATAAATCCTTCCATATTCCATTCCATAGGGATGAAAAGTGAATATAACCCGCTTTTAGTTTGACTATTTGCATTCCTTGTTCCAGGATCAGAGTCATAATACAAGTCCTTGAAGTTATTACCACCCTTCTCTAATGCGTTGGATGTTGACCCCATCAAACACTTACCAATAATCCTACTACCCAACCTTAAACAAGTTTTTGTTACACGCCAGTTATTTAGTATGTTGTTTGGTTTAATCCATTTACCACTCTCATCATGCACAAGTAGTAGTAGTTTCTCCCCATCATAACTGTTATCGTCAGTATTCTTCCAGTCAATTGTTGTGTCTAACCCTGCGATTTCATCTTCATCAGAGTCATACATATTCTTTTTAGTAATCTTAGATGCTGGAACCCTGTATGCTAATTCTGTTTTTGGTCTGTCCATACCATCCTGCACTGGCCTGAAGAAGAATGGGTAGTTACTAGATATAGGAACCACCTTGTCTGTAAACATTTTCTTTGCATCAGAACCTGTCTTTGATAACATTCCAACCCTTGAATCCTTAGCCAACGTAGCTGTGTTTACACACTCTGCTGAAGACATAAAAGAAAAACCAGAACGTCTTATTTTTAAGTAAACCATACCAAAACATCTGTTGTCAGCCTTACACGCTTCCCAATATAAAAAGAATATCCTGTTAGCTTCCCTGAAGTCAGGGTGCCCAACATCAATCTTGGTCCATTGTAAGTACATGTAATGCGTCCCTGTTATGTATGTAGGTATTCCGTTATTGTAGAACCAATAACCATCATCTCTCTTGTCGAACTCATACTCTATATAGTCAACCCACCTAGACTTAAAGTCTTTAGGAGCTTCGTTCCACTGAAAAATAGATTTAATTTTTTGTAATTGTTTAGGGTAGTCATGCGCTTCCCAGTACTGTTCAGATTTCTTAGAGTCTCTTCTGTAAACCTCCTTAGGGACTTGTGGTAAACCTATATTTATTCCATTGATATTTATAATATCACCCACCGTACCGTCCTTAGATATTACGACAACATCATACTTCTCATCATAACCATACTTGAACGTCTTGGCTTTGTTCTTTACCTTGAGCGCTTGGTTTGGTATAATAGATACTTTTTTATATAAATCTCTATTTTGCTCTTCTTTCTGCAAAGCTGTTCATGTCTTTTGTATTAGAACCTTCTTCTTCTATTAAAGACCTCTCTGACTCTATTCTGGATAGTATTTCGAAGGCATCAAATATAGCTAACTTCTTAGAAGCAGCAGCATTCTTTAACCTATCAGCAGCTATTTCAGGAGACAAGTCATCAAGATTCTTCTTGATTATATCCTCCTTAGCAACCTTAATAAGTTCCTTCACAGCCTTCTCAGCTGCTCTTATAATCTCTATCTTTATTTCTTTTGAGTTCATTAAAGCTTTATTGTTATCATCTTAGTAAACACTCGGTAAAGTTTCTCACCATCGATATCGAATTCATATTCACTATCTGGTTTAAAGGACACTAAGTCACCATTACCAACACCCATACTAAGTAATTTGTTGTTAGTGTATCTTACAGTACCTACTAGCGGTTGTTCTGTTCCACTGTAGTCTAAGTAATACTCTTCTTTAGGAATTGGCTTAACAAAACAAAATTCATCTTTAGCCATCCATTCTCCATTATGTTTGTACAAAAAATACTGGTAGTCATCTACTAGAAATAAGTCATCTTTTAAGTAGCTTTTACCACTCCTTTGCTTACCCTTCATGTCGTAGAAGTACTTAAAAACATTATGATGCACAATCAACGTGTCTCCTGGAGTTATATCTCCATCATAATCAATAGGTGTAGCCACAACTTCAGCATACCTGTTAGATACTGTATGATCTTCTTGAGAAGCGCTAGTTATAAAATCTATATCACCTATCTTCTTAATATTGTCGTAACGCCTCCCATCCTTTGGTTTTACTATAAAGTTAAATGGTGACCTCATATTAAAAATTTATGTTGTACTCAATAGATATCGGCATGTTTTCATTGAATTCTTTCCATAAGAGTATCTCCCCATTACCTTGAATCCATATCTTATATGACTTACTCCCAACAACCTCTTGAATGAGATATATGACGTATAAACCATTAAGTACAGACTGGTTATGGACATAATGCATAGAGCCCGACTTGTAATCAGGCCCTATGGATATCTTTCTTATTTCCAAAGTCTAAGCTTTTTCTTCTTCGATTTCTTTAATCGAGCCGTCTTCAATGCTAATGCTTACCTGACCGTACTCTTCTTCCAAAGTTTTCTGGAAGTCAGTTAGTTTAGCTTGAACCTCTTTGATTTGGTGATGCAAGTCGTGCTTCTGTAGTTCTAAGCCACCAATCTGTGACTGTCCTTGTTGGATTGCTCCTACTAATCCCTGTAACTCTTTTAACTGCTCTTCTGTAATTTTACTCATAATATTTGATTTAATTTAGTTTATTCTTCTGTAGACTCTTCTTCCTCAACAACAGCATCAACGATTTGCTTAGTAACTGTTGTAGGTGTAATCTTAGATTCTACTTGAGAGTCTAGTGAATCTGTAATAGAGTCCACTTGTTCTGTTCCCATTGCAGCCTTAGTCCATGCGATAACATCGTCATGAGTTAGGTCAGCGAATGCAGTGAAGTCTGTGATGTCTTCAGTACTTAATGTTTGTGTTCCGATAATAGTACAAGAAACTGCATTACCTGCAGAGTCTAATGTATCAGATACAGCTGTAACTTGGTAGTGTACATTGTACACCACATCTGTGTTGTCTCCAACAGTCGGGTATGTGTCTACCGTTCTGCAATTCCAATTGTAAGTATTCATACGATTTATTCTTCAGTTGTTTCTTCAGTTGCTGGGGCTGGTGTTTCCTCTGCTTGTAACCATTCTAGTTCAGTTACATCTTCTTGTGTAGGAGTAACTTTACCTTGGATACCTTTTAAGATAACCTCATCCATATGGTTTGTAGGATGGTTTGCTTGAGCCCACTCGATAACAGTAGCTTCTGTTAATGTTTCAATAGCTGAAAATGTTTCAGCATCTGGAGCAGGTACAGGGCAAGCTCCACTAAAAGTGTGAGACTCTCCTGATTCTGAGTCTGTTCCTGTGTAATCAAATCTAATGTGTGTAACTACATTAGACAGTCCGTCTAGTGTTGGTGCTTTTTTTAAAGCCGTAATTGTCCAATCGTAAGTAATATTCATTTTTAGTGTTTTATTTAGTTGCAAATATACAAAATATATATTTAGTTTTTTGGGTTAGCATCTTTCACTTCTTTGAGTGAAGTATAAAACGCTCCGCTTTTATCTAGTGTGCCATTATCGATGTCATGAAACAACTTATCAAGCTGTTCTGATAAATTAGGGTACGCTAACATTCTAGGCTCTACGTGAGCAGTCTCTAGTAAATGATTCTCGAAATCAGCTATCTCTTGATCCGACATAACAATTTCATTTCCTTTTACAACAGCTCCATTCTCGTATGAATAAAAGTACGATGAATCGTAATCCGCTACCTCTACTTTTATAAAATCATCATTGTCTTTGTAGAATCTATTTGCTTTTTTCTGGGCTAAGACAAAATCACCACTTGTGTTAAATATTAATACCATATTATTTATTTATAAATGAGTTACTCTTATATATCCATGTCCGCTACTAGTATGTGATCCAGCATTCTTTGTTATTCTAATAGTGTTGGCATCTACATAGCTAACACTCCAGAAACCAGCATTTAAAGAACTTTGATTTATAAGGGTTTGAACTAAAGTTATATTTGACTGTATTGTACTTCTTTGAAAATACGCTGCTTTAAACATGCACCCATAACTTGTTGAGTAATGCGTCCACCCTGCAAAAACTTCAAAGGGTTGACCTGATGCACCTATACTCTTTATATCAACGTCAAATGTTAAAGTGGAGTTTCCGTTAGCGGTAAAGCTCTCTCTGTATTCTTTTACACCGTCTATCTGCACCCTACCAGTTGTTTGTAAATCACCATCAGTAAATACATTGTTTTCTGCATAAACACCTCCTAGGATATCTAAATCTGAGTTGTGGAAAGTTGCTAGCGATCCATCATCGTCAATCTCTAAATAAGCACCGTTGTTGTCATCTGTATAATCACCTAGCTTATATACAAGGTCGTTAGGGTCTAAAAGTAATGATTCTGAGTTGTTTGCTGACAATATCAAAGGAACACTACCTTGAGCCGCTATAGAAACATCTATCTCACTACCTGAAAGAATACCTGCTGTTCCTACACCTTCCCATTTTATACTACCTCCTACATGCAACTTATTAGTCGGATCAGTTTCCCCTATACCTACATTACCATTAGTATTAATGGTCATTCGTACTGCAGTAGTGTCATTATTGTAAAATCTAAGTTTGTTGTCAGCTGAACTAAATTTTATAGCAGCAGCTTGCCCGTATCCAGCTTGCAAATCTCTAAATATTATACCTGACTCTGTTTCCGTATCATCAGATATAAATATATAAGGAGCACTACCTTGTACTTCTAGTTTCGCTTGAGGACTAGTCGTCCCGATACCTACGTTACCACTAGAGATACGCATTCTTTCAGAACCTCCTTCAGTGAACAGCATATCACCTCCTAATGAATCTACACCAATTTCAAAAGTAAGGTCATTATTTTGTCTTATCCAAGCATAATCGCTTCCAGCTATATCTCCGTTTGAAGCATCAAACCATATCCCAGCGCTTCCGCTACCAGTGCTTCTTAACGCTATTTGATGTGCTCCAGAGCTACTATCATAAATGTCAAGTTTATAGCTTGGACTAGTCGTTCCGATACCTACACTACCATTAAAAGCAGCAGAAATTAAACCCGCTGGGTTAACGTAATAATTAGTATCACCTATATCGTAGAACGCGTGAGATCTTATATCAGCTACATTTATTGTACTATTACCATTTACAATAAGTGGTTTATTGAAATAAAAATTAGGTGTATCTGTGTATATATGAGCATAACTACTATTAGCTGGACCAAACTCTATATATCCACTTGGTGTTGTGTGCTTTAATCCACCCCATCCGTTAACAGAACCACCTGATATATTATCCCAAGTATGTGAGTGTGCTGCAGTAGCGTATATACCTGCATGGTCACCCCAATCGTATGCCGTATTCCATTCTGTTGATGTTCCACCAGTTGCATTTATTACGTTAAAGTTAGAAGTAGCAGATGGATCTGAGTAGTAAGACGTGTTATTGCTATCGTAAGTTATAGGTGTATATGAGCTACCAGCGACTGATAAATCTTTAACAACGTGAAACTTACCTAGATGATCATAATAATGAGGCTCTCTTCTACCTGAAGGATAACCTCCCCATATCTCCATACCATACAAGTTAATAGATCTCCATGCGTGATCCCCAGTAGACCACGTAGGAGTAAATTCTATTCTTACAGTTTTATGGTGACCTGTAGAAGTTGTAATGGTCTCATGCCAAGGTATAGTGTCAAAAGGAAGGTACAAGTGACCAGGCCACGAACTAACTGTAGCGCTAGAGCTAGTATGTTGATGCCACGAGGCGTTAGATTGATTATACTTCCATACATGAACCTGCGTATTATGACTATTACTAGACCAATAAGCATACATAGCGTTAGCATAATGATAATTGTTTCCAACAAACTCTACTCTAAATTTATAAGCCCCGCTAGGTATTACAACGTTTGAGTTTTTTGTTCTTAAAAATCTACGTTTATCGTCATCAGAGTACGTGGTTATTTCTACCCAAGCGCTACTGCTCGTATCTTGCTTCCAAAAAGTTAAATCAGATAAATCATCGTAGTTGTTAGCTAAAGTGGTCTTAGGTACAAACTGATTATCAAACAAAGCCATTTCACTGACAGTAGGTGAACCTAGGTTGTTTCTAGGTATTCCTGAAGCTGCTTGAGTAAATGTGTTTCCTTGAATGTCTGCGTTTACGTCTAGATTACCTGAAAGAACACCACCTGTTAAAGGTAGGTAATTGTGTCCATGTGAAGCTAAAGCAAAAGCAGAAGCATGGTTACCGTCAACAGTATCAGCGTCTAGTCCAGAACCTGAACCGTCAGTTTCAGCTGTCCATACTTTATGACCTTTCCAATAAAGAACTCGGTCTGTTCTCATTTCTAAAAACCCTCCGTAATTACCACTAATATGAAACGCAATACCTGTTGTCGTGTTATTATAAGACTCAGTCCACAATGCAGCAGTAGTATAATTACCGTTGGTTTGTGATCTTCTGAATCTACCTTTAGTTGCTATAAGCTCGTTTAAGTTAGAAGTGCTTGCTCCGTCTATATAATAATTAGTATCATTAATATCATAATATATAGGCGCTTTTATGTTTACAGCATTCTGTATACTGTTATAAAAATAAAAGTTTTCTCTATCGGTCTCCATATGAAGATGCGAGCTATTCGCTGCACCTATTCTAAACCACCCATGCTGATTTTGACCTACAAATCTTTCGTTGTCACTTGCGTATAACACAGGGTAATTTTGATGCCCTGAATGTAATTTTAATTTATCTATTCTAAATCCCATATTATATAAGTCTTCTAAATTTAAAAGTGTATGTTGCCGCTGTAGATTCTATAGCGCTTGATTTTATCTGAAATTTTAAGTGAGTCCCCACTGAACTAGGTTGATGCAAAGTCCTAAAAGAAAATTCTTGATTTGGAGCATGTCCTGCCCTGTGCATGTGTATCTCATCCGCACTTGTATCATTCGTGCTACCGCTACCGAACCAAGACATCATGCCTGAGTATCTAACATCATAGCTACCATGAGTAGAGTTGTTTATATGGCACTGAACAGAATAAGTACCATTTGCTAAGTCATTATAGTTTATCCCAGTATCCATCCAGTCTGTTGTTGTAGGTGTAAGGCTTAAAGCAAAAGTTTTAACCTGGTCAACATCAGTACCTTCTGTCATTGTTAAACCTTGATGTTCAACATTGCCAGATACTGTTACACTAGAGGCTGTTACTAAGTTTAAGTTTGAAGTACTCGATGGGTTTACGAAATAACTAGTATCGTCACTATCGTAGAATATGGGTGCTCTAGAAGATCCTGGGGATAATGTATAAGAGTTATAAACATAAAACTCAGGATTATTGTCGCAGCGAAATTCTATCGGACTTGTGCCCGTTTGAGTTCTAACCGCCCACATACCATCACTGTCTAATAAACCGAATCCGCCGCCATCTGCATACAAGAAACCTTTCTGAGTGCCAGCTGCATTCCTAATTCTAATACCACCTGCGTTGGAGTCTCCGTATTTAAAGTTTAAATAGCTATCGTTACCATCATCGTAAAACCTAACGTTATCGTGGAAGTGTAATTGAGATACGTAATCAATTGTAGCATTGTTCATATCGATCGAGCCACCCATTTTAAGTCTATAACCACCTGATGTGTTAGCAGCTGTACCTATACCCAAATAGCTAATTTGAGAAGTGTTGTATATTGAGTTAGCTGTTGGATTTACATAATAATTGGTATCATTAGAATCGTAGAATATAGGTGCTCTTAATGATGTTGTAGCTTGAACATTACCACCTGTATCAACCGTTAATCTAGTGTTGTTATTTGTTATGAACTCCAAGTTATGGTTGGATTCCATACCAAACTTAGCAGAGTTTTGACCTGTATGAGCGTACCAAACACTTAACATATCGTCGGCATCTTGCCCAACTGTTATCTTGGCATGAACGTTATCTACTACATTTAACCTTGCTCCCCAATTCCCAGAATTAGGTTTATATTGCGAGCTATCACCTATTGTAACGTGTTGTCTAAATACACCAGAATAATCCGTGGCTGCTGGATTAACATAATAATTGGTGTTATCTGAGTCGTAAAAAATAGTTGCTCTAACTTGATTAGCATAAAGTATACCTGAGCTAGTCATATTAGCGTTATAAGTACCTGCTCCGTTACCAAACTTTACACCACCTGTACCTGCATAGAAGTTTAAATATATAGAACTTGTACTATCAGCAGCGTCTAAATGCAAGTTACCATCAGTTGTAACAACACTTGCCATCTCTGTACCGGTTGCTGTGTGCCCATTTCCACCGATTCTTAATGAAGACCCCCATGTAGTGTTTGGTCCAAAAGTAATGTGGTTACCGGCTCCTGTTGTTAAATTACCTGTAAAAGAATCATTAGCGTCACTTCTTAAAAACTGAGTGCTGTTTAAACCATCTAGCAGGTTTGCATTGCTTGAGTTAGCGTTAGACGTAACCCATGCTTGTGTAGCTACTGTGTCCCAGCTAGTTTGCCAGGTACCGCTTTGCTTGCTACGTATATATAACTTGTTGTTATGAAAATCATGAAAGTTTTGTGTAGCCCAATTACTTGAGTCCCAGTAGTTCGTTGTTAATAGTCCATCAGAAGCACCTGGAGGATCATCTGTCGCTCCGCTGACATCCCAAATAGTCACACTTGTTTCGTTAACTGTATCTGCGTTTGCGTTTAACCTTGAGAATTTTTTGACGTTACCACTAGTTGTTCCTGTTATAGTTGACTGAACCGTTAATCCGTTTAAGTTAGAAGTACTCGCAGGGTTTACGTAATAGCCAGTATTATTACTGTCGTAGAATATAGGCGCTCTAAAATCAGTAGCACTTTGCCCTGTTCCAGCTTGCCATGTTTTACCTGTGCCACCGTGGACCGTCCATTTAGTACTGTCACTACCAACAAAAACAAATTCATTAGGATTCGTACTATTACTCCATATATTTCCAGGTCCTCCAACTCCGTTTGTTCCGTATCTTGCGCCGCTATTACCAGCCCAAAAAAGACCCCAAGTGTTGCCAGCAGCAGTTACCATATAAGAATTATAATCCGAGCCTAGTTTAAAAGGAGTGTTGTTCTGTCCATCTCCTGACGTTGAAATTGTACCACTAAATATGGAAGAATTAACTACGTTAAAGTTTGAAGTACTAGAAGGGTTTACATAATAACCAGTGTTGTCTCTATCGTAAAAACTAGGAGCACGCATATCATTAGCTGCTTGTAAACTAGTATTAGAGTACATGTAGTTGCCTGTTTCATGGAAATGTACTCCTGCGTCATAGAACAGCCCTGTTCCATTCGCTGGGTGAATCCAGTTATTTACGTATAGATAACCATTACCAGCTGTTCTAAGCACTACGTTGGCTCCATTTTGGCCTGAGTTAAAACCGTCTAGCTTATCAGCGTCTAAGCCAGAACCTGATCCATCAACTGTTTTAATTGCTGTTAAAAGTTCTGTTGGTGTTGAATAAACGTTTGCTTCAGCATTAGAAGGAGCGTGCGCTGCTTGTGAATGTGTGTATGCTGTATTCCATTCTGTTGATGTTCCACCAGTTGCTGTTAAAACACCCGCAACATTTAATCCAGAATTTTCTAAAGTCATCTTGATGGTATGATTACCATCTGTCGCTGATTGACCCCATTTAAAAATAGGAACACTACTACCTATTAGATTGTATTGTTGATTCGCTGCTCCAAACAATCTATGCTCTTGAGAACCTGCTTGACCAAATAAGAAGTTGCTATTCATACCCCCATCTCCTTCATCTACTCGTAATTGGTATAATTTAGAGATACCTGCTGGATTAACATAATAATTGGTGTTATCTGAGTCGTAAAACCAACTCGCTCTAGCTTGGTTAGCGTAAAGTATACCCAAACTATTTATTTCTGCGTTAGTACCTGTTGCTCCATTACCGAACTTTACACCTCCTGTTCCTGTGTAGAAGTTTATGTAAGTAGCATAATTTCCAGCCGCTGCGTCTAAATGCAGGTTACCATCAGTAGTCATTATTTTAGACGTCTTATTAGCTGTGTAACCGTGAATCAAAAGTGTTCCTTGATCCGTTGTGTTACTTACACCAAGTTCTAACGCCTTAAATCTACTTGTATTTGCTGGGTTCACATAATAAACAGTGTTGTTGCTGTCGTAGAATAAAGTCGCTCTAGCGTCTCCATTTACTTCGAAATACCCACCGTAAGTTCTTGTTCTCCAAGTAGTACCGATTCTAACTTCATGCCTATCAGAATAGCCTAGTATAGAAGAAACAGGTGTTCCGCTAACCCCATTTGCCGCAAAAGCAATTACAGATACATTATTAGCTGGATTAAATAATCTTATGTTTTCATTGTAACCATTGTAGTTAGTACCATCGTTTATCCAAACAGAACCATTAGATATAGTACCTGTTGAGATTATATTATCAGCTTTCAAATCACCGTCAACTACATCGCTTCCAGAGTACTTTACTATTCTAACTCCTTTGTAGCTACCTTCAGCTCCATTAGAGTTTCTTTGCCCAAGCTCCATATACTGAGCATTGTCAGTTGTTCTTACAGGTAAATGGTAAGTAAAAGACTTAGTCCAATCATCACCGTCATTTCCTGATTGGAAAGTCCATTGCCCTACAGCGTTTCTTAACCAAGTATGGCCACTGTGCTCTACTACGTCAATGCTGTTTGTAGAATTGTGATATAGTATATCGTGGTTATGCGACGGTAGGGTCGTAATGTAGCTTGTACTATCAGTCACTACAGTATTCAAACTAGTCATCATTGAAGCATCGAGCATATGCCCACCTACTTCTATTTCATCTGTTGTATATTTTTTACCCATTTACCAAAAATTTGAAACTATATTAACCCACGTGTATGTTGTAGCACCTGTCTGCATACTCATATCTACGAAGCTTGTGTTTGATGTTGATCTATATCTAATTGTGCCTACATTTGCAGCGGAAGCAGGAGCTGTGTTGTTTGGCATCTGTGCATTAACCGCTGGAACTTTCCACTCTGTACCTGCAGAAACCTTTGTCAGTACTTCTCCATTAGAACCTAATGAATTTGTTGAATCATATAACTGATTCTGTAACCTCATGTTACCAGCTACGTGGAGTAGTTGAGATGGAGCAGTAGTTCCGATCCCGACTTTACCGTTAGGCACAGTAACATTACCAGATGCCTTAACGTTTAAAGATAGGCTGTTAGCAGTCGCTGCATTACCTACAGCTGTATCAGTGTTAGAAGCGTTTGTGATAGTTGTAACAAGGTGCCCATTATTATTGGTGTCTCTTAAAGTGTTAGATATTACTCTTGTTGCTTTAACATTACCGTTCACTTCTAACTTCTCACTAGGACTAGTCGTCCCAATCCCGACGTTGCCCATGCCGGAACCAGTTACACCTACAATTCGCATAGCTACATTAGCACCGTTATTAACAGTAAAATCTATTCCATTATAACCAAGTAATTCTACACCATCTCTATTAGCCGTTCCTATAGCTTTTGCTCTAATACCTGTATTTGTCGGGCCAAATCCATTCCTGAAACTGATCCCTGCATTGTTAGCAAAACCATCAACTGTTAATTTATTAAAAAAGTAGCCTGTTCCAGCGACACTTAATTTATATGTTCCAGTACTAGTCGTCCCTATACCGACGTTACCATCAGCGCTAATACGCATTCTTTCTGTAGGGGTATAATTAGCATCAGCAGTTACACCGCTTTGCGCGTAAAATCTAATAACACCTTGATCAAGTCTAATTGTTGTAGGAGCAGTAACATCTGACCTCCAACTACCACTGTTGTAATATCTACCTGTACCTATACCAGAGTTTTGACCTTCTATATTTTGAACATACAAGCCCATAGAAGAATTATAGTCTTCTATTTTTATACCTGGGAAATATGCGTCTGTTTTTGTTTTTACCGTTAATGGTTCTCCAGGACTAGTTGTCCCAATACCGACGTTGCCACTATCAACCAAAGACATCACGGTTTTTGAAGCGTCAGAATCATCAACTGCTTTTTCTGTTGTTTTAAAATCTACTCTAGTTCTGGGAAGATTACTTCCTGGATCTGCATAGTAAGATAATCCTACGGCAAAAGTAGAGCCTTTATTATCACTAGTAACAGCTCTGTGAAGTCTTAACATGTCCACACTTGCGTCATCAGTTCTTGAGGTCGCTGCTATGCCATATATATCTAAAGTCGAGTTATTGCTTAACGTACCGCTTGTAGCTTTAGGACCATCAGCTACAACTAATTTAACGCCAGGACTAGTCGTACCTATACCTACTTTACCGCCTTCTTTTATAGTTACATTTGTGCTGTTATTAGTTCCAAATATTAAACTCTCCGCTGCGTCAGCCTTTATCCAGTTTTTGTTATTTCCTGCGTTATCAAAAAATAAAGAAGCTGTACCTGTAGTTGCTTTGTTTAAAGTTAAACTAGGAGAACCTGTACCATCTCCAATTTCTAGCTCAGTTCCAGGGTTAGTCGTCCCGATACCTACGTTACCTGAAAAACTTGCGTCAAAATTAATTCTTATAGGGGTTGATTCTGAAGACGTGTTTCTATATAAATCAATTAAAGAATTATCCGCAATATTGATTCCATCAAAAAAAGATCTAAATGATAAAACATTGTTGTTTGAATCAAATCTAATACCTGCTCCATACCTATAAGTAAGTGGCCCAGAACTCGAATCGCCAAATATTATTTCAGAAGATTTAGCTAAAGAATTAGCGCCATATAACAAAATTCTCTGTGTACCAGCACCATTACCTACTTGTAATTGAGCTTCAGGACTAGTCGTACCTATACCTACTTTACCTCCAGATGTAATACGCATGTACTCAATAGCTGAATCATTACCGCTAAAAACTATAGGAGCACCGCTAGTGCTATGTTGAGCATCTATACGTAAATAATTTCCTGTGCTATCCCAAGATATGTTAGCGCTTGAATTATGCCAATCTCCAATTAATATAGTTGGATTAGATCCTTCTCCACCAGATATATTAACGCCATAGTATTCTCCAGTTCCTGCATTTACAGCAAAGTTGCCTACTACGTGAAGTTTCCTTAAAGGATCTGTAGCGTTAATACCTACATTCCCGTTTCCTAGAATAGTTACTTTACTATCGGATAAAGTAGCGTCTGCATTAGTAGTAGTGTTATTATTTAGAATATGAAGTTTTCCGGTTCCGTAGCTAGTTACTCTCTCTAATACAATACCTGCTTTTACAGCTCCATTTTGTGCAATATAACCTGATAGGCCTATACCTGTAAAATTACCTATTGCATTTGCTTTACCTGCTACTATTGGAAATTCATCTGTACCGTTTCCTTCTGCTGTAGTTGAGTAACTTGTTAACTTGTAGCTTGGACTAATCGTCCCGATCCCGACGTTGCCACTTCCATCTATATTTATGTTAGCAGTAGAAACACCTTGTGTTCTACCAAAAGACCCCTTACCACCTTCTGCTGAAATGTAAACACCAGTGTCATTATCAGCTACAAGTAAGCTTGCTCTATTGACTCTGGCTTTTACGTATAAACCAACTTCTGCTCCACCTTCTTGAAAAATAGATGTTGTACCTGTTAGTCCTGATGTGTTTTCCCCTACCTGCAACTTAGCACCAGGAGTAGTCGTACCAATACCGACGTTACCGTTATTGTTTGCATAATATACCGTATCTAATACATTGTTTTGCCAATGCATTGCTTGTCCTGAAAATATCTGTTTAAACACAGCATTACCAGTTCTTGTGTATGATATTGTAAAGTCATCACCTGAATCTGAAGCAAATTGAAAATCTCCTCCTTGAGGCTGTGAGTTAGCGCCTAGTCTGAAGTCAATTGTGCTTGGAGATTGTATTTCTGTTTTACTACCTGTGTATCTTATGTAATGGTCGTTATCACCATTTTTATACAAATATTGATTTAATCCAATATTACCGTCTACATCTAACTTATGATCAGGAGTAGTCGTACCGATACCTACGTTACCTCCGTTGAACCAAGAATTACCTTCTGTATTAAAGAATATTTTGTCAACACCCCCAGCTAACATAATCATCTTACTAGCATTCGTAGTGCTGCTAGAATACATGTTAACCATATTTGAGCTACCTTGGTTCCATAGGAAACCATTGTTGGCGGTTTGATTTTCTGTAGTTATTTTTATTCCATCTCCGTTGCTAGAATTTTGTAGGCTTAAAGCAAATTCTCCAGCAGAACCCACTACGTGCAATTTAGTACCAGGACTAGTTGTCCCGATACCTACTTTACCGTCTCTGGTTATTCTTAGTAAGGAAGTAGTGAACCTTGTAAAATCATAAGCAGGCTTATTTGCTGTAGTTCCAAAATCAGAATTATTATCTTCTCTTACGCTAAAGGTCATTCCAGGGGCTGTAGAAGTATCAGGTTGTCCTGTAATAAATTGGAGTGGAGCTTGTCCTGTGCCTGTTGTTCTTGAGCCAATTGTTGGTGCTTTGCCGAATGATGTATTATTACCTAGTGCTATTTGACCATTAGCTAAACCGGCTAGATTAAATGAAGTCTCACTAGGTTGAACTACAAATGTAGCACTAGGACTAGTTGTCCCGATACCTACGTTCTTAGATGTATCTATAAAAATAGCATTACCTCCGTTTTGCATGATCTGCATAGAGGTGTTATTATAAGTACCTATATAGCCAGTTGCTCCACCTGCCACCATTCTTATATCACCGCCTCCAG
>Ga0257120_1000101_pt1 | contig 63754 bp, 55 predicted proteins | sample SI106_10metaG_FD_190153 | JGI IMG/M metagenome (GOLD analysis project Ga0257120, IMG submission 190153) | Marine microbial communities from Saanich Inlet, British Columbia, Canada - SI106_10 | ecosystem: Environmental > Aquatic > Marine > Inlet | place: Canada: British Columbia | collected...
CTAATGTCCAAAAAGCGTACAAGACCATGACACTCTTGGTCACTGTAGGTTGGGCAATCTATCCTTTGGGTTACTTTATGGGTTACCTTGGTGGCGGAGCAGATCCTGGCCTGATGAACCTGATTTACAACCTAGCAGATTTCTGGAACAAGATTGGTTTCGGTATAGTAATTTGGTCAGCTGCCGTAGCTGATTCAGAATAAGCGATTCTGTTTTAAAGATTAGAAAGACTGAAAGGGCCAGCATTGCTGGCTCTTTCTCTTTAAACAAAATAAAAACAATAAAGTAACTACCCAAAAAGTCACGCTTAATAAGGGTACTGTTAATGTCCCCATCAAGAATGAATCAAATACAAGCATTGCGAGTACTGGACTCCCTATACCAGCGCGAAATGCCACAGCAAGATAGCAGTCTGTTTCAGGCGGCCAGCTATCATTTTAAGAATCCAGGAAAGTCTTTTAGAGCGCAGCTCGCGCTATCTAGCGGCATAGCCCTAGGTTTAAACGAGCAAGATAATTTACATTGGGCGGCAGCTTGTGAGCTGCTGCACAACGCCTCACTGATCCATGATGATATCAGTGATGCCAGCACCCACAGACGTGGACAAGAAAGTATTCACGAGTACTTTGGATCGGATATGGCACTCTGCCTCGGCGACTGGATGGTTGCTAAAGCATTTGAGCTAGCCGCTAGAAATAGCCGCCACGGTGGTGTTCTAGCCGCTCTTCTGGCCGAAGCAATGCAAGAGACATGCAGTGGTCAGATCTCTGATATTACCCAGCGCCAATGCGCGGAATTAGAGGAGTGGCAGCGAATTGCCAAAGGTAAAACGGCCCCTCTACTCATTGCCCCCATAAAGGGAGCTGCCCTAGCAGCAGGTCTGGATAACAATCTCGATAGCCTAGAGCGGCTCGTTGGTCTCTGTGGCCTAGCCTATCAGGGGCGCAACGATATTGACGATATTATCCCCTCAAGCCACCGCTCCAGTGATCTGGATGGCCGCAAGCCCAACTTGGTGATTAGTCTATTTGCCCAGCAAGGTGTTGGCCGCGGTGACTTTAGCCTTTGGTATCAGTCCGAAGACAATAATCAGCTAACACACTGGCAGCGCCGGATCGCCTCGAGCGATGTGATCCTGCAAGCGAATCAGTCCGTGGAATACTGGCTGGTGCAGGCAGATCAGCTGGTCAATACATTGCCCATTCAACTTCAGCCAGTGGCCCATGGGTTGGTTGCGTCCGTAAAACAGAAAATAATTATTAAACGCCAAGGGCAGATCGCTTGACATCAAAAACATTTGGAGCTGGCAAGAAATTGGTAGTTATCGGAGCAGGCTTCGCCGGTATAGCAACAGCATTAAGACTCAGAGCAATAGGCTACGACGTCACATTAATGGAGCGTCTCGATAGTTTAGGCGGTCGCGCCCAGGTATTTGAGCGTGGCGGCTATCGCCATGACGCAGGGCCGACAGTTATCACAGCCCCATTCCTGTTTGATGAGCTATTTGAATTATTCGACGAAAAGCTTTCAGACCATCTCGATTTTGTTTCTCTTGATCCCTTCTATCGATTTCATTTTGCCGATGGCAGTCAATTCGATTATCGCGCGAGTATTGAAGACACATTGACCGAGATTCGGCGCTTTAACCCCGATGATGCTGACGGCTATTTGAAGCTGCTAGAGAAGTCTAAAAAAGTCTACGATGTGGGCTTTAAGCAGCTGGTTCACAGGCCTTTTACTCGGGTCTGGGATATGGTTAAGCAGGTTCCAGCGCTACTGATACTCAAGTGTTATAAAACGGTGTCCCAGATGGTCAATAGCCACCTTAAGCACCCATTGATTCGCCAGGCATTTTCCATTCACCCCCTGCTGGTTGGCGGCAATCCCTTTAAGACAACAGCTATCTACACATTGATTCATTACCTTGAGCGTCGCTGGGGTGTGTTTTTCTGCATGGGCGGTACCGGCAAACTGGTCGAAGAGCTGGGTGCACTGATGGCGCGCCAAGGCATCAACATTCAGCTCAATGCCGATGTCGATGAGATTATTGTTGAAAACAAACGTGCCACTGGTGTGCGTCTCAGCAATAACCAGATCATAGATGCTGATCTTGTGGTCTTTGGCGGCGACCCTGAAACCTGCTATCAACACCTGCTACCAAAGAAAAAGCTAAGCCTACCAAGCATTAAGAAACAATACAGCATGGGGCTCTATGTTCTCTACTTTGGTACCAAAAAGCTGTATCCAGATGTTGCCCACCACAGCATTTGGATGGGACCTAGATTTAAACAGCTACTCTCCGAAATTTTTGACGCCAAGCATATGAGTGAAGACTTTTCTCTCTATGTACATCGCCCTACCGCCACCGATAAGAGCTTTGCACCCGAGGGCTGTGAATCATTCTATGTGCTCTGTCCAGTACCCAACCTGCAGGGTAATGTGAAATGGGAGACCGAGGGCGAGGTACTGCGCGACCGTATCGTCACCGCGCTAGAAGAGACTATACTTCCAGATCTGTCCTCAGTGATTGAAGAGGTGTTTTGGATGACCCCAGAAGATTTTGCCAGTGATTATCGCTCCATGCATGGCGCAGGGTTTTCTATCGAACCGAGATTAACTCAATCGGCCTGGTTTCGCTTTCACAACCGCGATAGCGCGATAGATAATCTCTATTTCGTTGGCGCAGGTACCCATCCGGGTGCAGGCTTGCCCGGTGTGGTCAGTTCGGCCAAAGTCGTCGAAGAACTACTCACTGGTGTTGAGGTGGGTTCGGGCGGCTAAACTATGAACAATCACAGGCCAGACTCTCTGCCGTCAGGCGAGCTACAACCACAGCAGGTGCTGGCCCGTCACGGCAAATCCTTTTACTGGGCGAGTAAGTTTCTCGGCGCTGAACTAGCCGATCGCGCTGCCCAGCTCTACCTATTTTGTCGCTATGTAGATGATCTGGCCGATGGTGACCTACCCGACCGGCAAGAATCTCTTGAAGATATTCGTGCCCGCCTTGCAGGCAAAGATATTGCTGCTGGACCAGAAATTGAAGCCTTTATTGAATTGGCCAATAACAACAATATCCCTTTAGCCGCCGCTGCCGAACTACTCGACGGTATGCTCAGCGACCAGAATCCCACTGCAGTGGCTGACGAGGCAGAGCTGCTGCGTTACTGTCACGCCGTAGCTGGCACCGTGGGACTGATGATGTGTCGAGTACTCAAGTGCACAGAACCCCGCGCCGACAGCTTTGCGATCGATTTAGGTGTTGCCATGCAACTCACCAACATTTCCCGCGATGTGCTGGAAGATGGGAAAATAGCGCGCCGTTATCTGCCCGCCAGCTGGGCCAACTTTACCCCGGCACAGATTGCCAACGCAGAGTCCGACTGCCAGCAGCCAGTGGCACAAGCCATCGCAAGGCTGTTAGACCTAGCGGAACAATATTACGCCAGTGCACTGCTAGGAATACGCCTGTTACCCTTTCGATCAAGACTATCTATTGCCATAGCACTGCGCGTCTATCGCCAGATTGGCTGGGTACTCAGGCGCCGTAAACTAGCCTGGTGGCAGGGGCGGGTGATAGTCAGCGGCGGCGAAAAAGCCCTGCTTAGCCTGCGCAGTCTGGCGGATCTTCGGCCAAAAAAAGTACCGGCTCACCAAACTCAGTTACACCAGCATCTGCAGGGGTTAGCCGGTGTCCAGCCCAAATAAGCCAATCCCATTGGATATCGCCATTATTGGCGGTGGCAGTGCCGGTATGGCCTTGGCCACCAAACTGGATAATCTGTCGGCCACAGTGTTTGAACCTAAAACCGCCGCCGAGCGCGATTGCAGCTGGGCACTTTGGGCACAGCCACAACAGTTAGAGGAATTTAGTCCGGCTATCAGAGGCAGCTGGGATCAATGGCGTTTAATTGATCACAGTGGCGAAATCATCCATCAGAGCAATCAATATCGTTACACCAGCCTCAGCTCGGGGCAATATTTACAACATTGCGAAGCCGGTCTGAAAGACTCGGTTAGTCTGGTCCGCGCGCCCATTGAAAGCATAGTAAGTCAGGGCAGCGGCGGACAATTTAGCGCCGATGGTCAGACCTATAGCGCTAAAACCATTTATGACAGTCGGCCACCCATATTGGACGACAATAGCCTGCGTCAGCACTTTGTGGGTTGGGAAATAAGCACCAAAGAACCGATAGAGCATGCAGATATAGCCACATTGATGGATTTTCGTGTCGACCAGTCCCGTGGCCTGCACTTCATCTATGTACTGCCCTACTCGGATCGACATTTACTCGTAGAATCGACCATGATCTCAACCCAACTTGAAGATAAAGACTGGTATCGCAAGGCTATTAGTCAATGGCTCACAGAACGCAATATTCAGATCCAGTCCAAGTTGCGTGAAGAGTATGGCGTGATCCCAATGGTGCCAGTACAGCCACAGAATGCCGATATAGCCTGTATTGGGGCCGCCGGTGGCGCCGTGCGGCTGTCCTCCGGCTATGGCTTAAGCACTATTCAGGCACAGATGGCTGTCCTAGCAGAGTCTATAGCTGCTGGGGAGTACAGAGTCCCAATGCCTTTTTCCAAACGCCTTGTTTTTATGGACAAGGTATTTAATCGCGCTCTTAATACCCAGTCAGATCATGGTGTAGAGCTATTTATGGCAACCGCCAAAACTCTGAATGCCGATCAATTTGCCCGCTTTATGCTCGGTACTGCAGGCTCGATGGAATGGGCCAAAGTCGTATTGGCAATGCCCAAGTGGCCATTTATCAAATCAGCACTTAAACAATTTTTGAGTCATGACTAGCTGGGATCTAGCCGCCATAGCGGCCGTACTCTTGATAGGCGTGCCCCATGGTGGCCTAGACGGGGCAGTGGCACGTCGTATTGGCTGGCCTAAGGGGCTCGTGGGATATATTGGCTTCCATCTCAGCTATATTGCACTGGCTGCTCTTGTAGTTTGGCTCTGGTGGCAATGGCCCGTTCCGGGGCTGGCCGGTTTTTTACTCATTTCAGCACTGCATTTTGGCAGCAGTGATATCGCTCTCACCCAGTCCGCAACAGCACAAAAAGCCAGCCATCAATGGCTCCCCCTGATTGCTCATGGAGGCTTGGTATCCATCGCCATTCCTAGCTTGCAGCCCATTGCTGTTCAGCCGCTATTTACTATTTTGGTAGGTGATGTAGGCGCCGCAATGCTTATCGAGACTATTGGCATGTTGTTTTTACCCTGGCTACTGAGCTGCTTGATCTATTGTGTCTATGCAACAATTTACCCAGCTTGGCGCACTCCGTTACTCAACTTGGTTGTCTTATTGATACTGGTGTTTTTGCTACCACCACTCACTAGCTTTGCCCTGTACTTTTGCCTCTGGCATAGCCGCAACCACATATTGCGTATATGGTATAGCCTTAAAGACGAAAGGGAACGCAGGCAAAGTTTTATTGAGGCAATCCTCTATAGCGTGATCGCGTGGATAGCCGCACTGGTATTTTTTACGCTATTTCAGGGGTCTTTATCCACAGCACTGATACAATTAACTTTTATCGGTCTTGCCGCATTGACCGTACCCCATATGTTACTCGTCGACCTAGCCGACAAACTAAAACAGCAGAGACTGTTGCCATGACCAATATAAGTAATCGCAAAGATGACCATATCCAACTGGCTCTGCAAAAAAACCATCAGGCTCAGGCTGGCTGTGGGTTGGACCACCTAACCTTTGAACACATTGCGCTGCCGCAGCTCGCGCTGTCTGACATAGACATAAGCAGTGAATTTCTTGGCCAGCCGGTGTCAGGGCCCTTTATTATCGGCGCTATGACCGGCGGCTGTGATAATGGCGAGCGTATTAACCAAAACCTGGCTGAAGCCGCTGAATATTGCCATATACCTATGGCTCTGGGATCCCAGCGTGCGGCACTGGAACAGACGCTTGCACAGAATGTTCGCCGCTGGGCACCCAAAGCAACCATATTAGGAAATCTCGGTGCCACACAGCTACAGCAATCAGGATTAGACCTTGCCAAACGCGCAGTCGATAGCGCGACGGCGGATGCATTGGTCATCCACGTAAATCCGCTACAAGAACTTGTTCAACCAAATGGTGATCGCGACTGGAATAAGGTTTTGGAAGCGATTCAAGGCTGCGTTAGCACCCTTTCTGTACCCGTAATCATCAAAGAAGTCGGTGCTGGTATCGGCCCCAGCACTGCGAAGAGGCTGGCGGATGCCGGTGTTAAGTGGATCGAAATTGCTGGTCGCGGCGGTACCAGCTGGGCTAGCATCGAGCTGGCGAGAAATAGCTCAACTAAAGAACAGCAGATTGCCGAACCTTTTATCGACTGGGGTATGGATACAGCAGATTTAATACCTAGGGTTCACGATGCGTGCCCAGAGGTTAATTTGATTGGCTCTGGTGGCGTGCGCAATGGGTTGGATATCGCTAAATGTATCCGTCTGGGCGCCCAGATGACTGCCTTAGCTCAGCCTTTTTTAGCGCCAGCTTTAGAGTCTTCGCAAGCCGTCATAGAAAAGATAGAGATTATTCAGGAACAACTGCGTTGGGCAATGTTTTTAACCGCCAGTAAAGACCTTAACACATTGCGGTCGGCCACCCTTTTATAACCATCCCTATGAGTTCAGTTTGTACCATTTTTTGCCGTAATTATTGGCTTTAACGAAGATAACAATACTGTTAGGTGACTTGTCACTAGCAAACTAGCTGTTGCACTTAGGCCATAAAGCCTATATTTTTAGCATTCCAGTTTAGACACGCAAAGCTGATCGGCTGGAATAACTATCCTAGGAGTGTAGAACGTCTACCTTTTTAAGGTAGGTTTATATACACATTCAAACTATCATAAAAAAAATAAAGGGTGTATTAATATGAATGCTTTAAATAATCTAAAAGATGTCGTTGGATCCTTAACTGCTCTAGCTATTGCTCTGATCGCTTTCGGCGTAGCTGCAGGTATTGTTTTTGGTGACGTTCCATTCGTAGGTGGTGTGCTAGACAACCTGTTGGGCTTTGTTAGCACTCTGGGTGATAGCGGTCTAGTTGGATTGCTTGTTGCCGGTTGGTTAATGAGCGTTGCCGAATAATTAATATCTTTCGGCTAGCACTGGAAAGGGGGGCCGTGAGGCACCCCTTTTTTCCTTAAGCTATGAACTAGGTATTAATTATGAATATTCCAAATTTATTAGAAAAAACCAAAACAATACTTTGGGAGACGAGCACAATACTCGGATTAGTGCTTGCTGTATCCGTTTTAGTATCCACTTTGTTTGGACCAGATGTACCTTTCTTTGGCGGAGTACTTAACAATGTTCAAGGTGTTATTGAAGCCTTGGGGTCAGAGGGACTCGGTCTAATAATTGCGATAATTATTATATTGAATGTTTGGAATAGAAAGTCAGACGTTTAAATTATTTATAAAAAGGTATCTTATAAGGTGCCTTTTTATAATTTAACTAAATCTGGTTTTAGTCTGCAATAGCAATGTCTCTGCTCTATGTCATATTTAAAATTCACTGTACTAAAAGGATTGCAGCCTCTAACAAGAGAGTGCTTAAAGCCGCAGTGGTGACTTGTTCTACCCCCTTACTTCTTTCATCCTTACCCAATATCGGCTATTAATAATACGCTGTAGACAGTCGGTTTCAGGGCTGTTTAAATCACCCCCTAAACACTCTATCAGGAACTTGGCCGTGTCTAATATTAAATGGCAAATCAACGCAGGCGTAGGCCTTATTACACTCGACCGCCCCAAGGCACTCAATGCCCTGTCACTGGATATGGTGCGTGATCTCCGCGCCCTGTTAACCAACTGGTTAACTAATCCCGATGTAGAGGCTGTGGCTATCCGCGGCTCTAACAAAGAGGGGCTCTTTGGCGCCTTTTGTGCCGGTGGTGATATCCGCTTTTTTCACGAGGCGGCCATTACCAACGATCCTGCCCTAGAAGAGTTTTTTACAGAAGAATACAGCCTCAACCATTTAATCTTCACCTATCCCAAGCCCTATATCGCGTTTATGGACGGCATTGTTATGGGTGGGGGCATGGGCATCAGTCAGGGCGCTATGCTGCGTATAGTGACCGAACGCAGTAAATTAGCCATGCCAGAAACCAATATTGGCCTGTTTCCAGATGTTGGCGGTGGCCATTTTCTCGGTCGCTGTCCCGGTGCCACAGGGGAATATTTAGCCCTCACAGGGCAGTTGCTACTGGGCGCCGAATCACTGGCAGTCGACCTAGCCGACGCAGTGGTTGATAGCGCCGATATGCCAGCCATCTGGGACGCATTAACCAATGATCCCACCACCTCTGTGACAGAGCGTATAGAGGCCTTACATCAGAATACAGAGCCCTCTGATGAGCTTGCTCCACCGCAATGGCTACACCCCAATATTGATAGCATTTTTGCCCTTGAAACCATCAACGATATAGCCGCAGCACTTGAAAATGACGGTTCAGACTGGGCAGCCCAGACATTAGATATACTGCACAAACGCTCACCATTAATGCTGCATGTGGTGCTCAAACAGATACGTACCGGCAGAGACCTCAGTCTGGCCGCTGATCTGCGCATGGAGCGTGATTTAGTCCACCACTGTTTCAATACCGAGCATCTCGGGCGCTCAGGTCACAGCAGTGAAACCGTAGAGGGCATTCGCGCGCTGGCTATCGACAAAGACTACAGTCCAGTATGGAAGCCCCCGCATATTGAAGACGTTACCCCCGATATGGTTGAGCCGTTCTTTGTCAGCCCCTGGACTGCTCAGAACCATCCACTGGCGGCGCTTAAGTAAGCCACAATGCATCTCCATGAAGAGCAAATAACCTGCCCCTATTGCTGGGAAAGTATCACTCTGTTGGTCGATCTCTCGGAATCCCAGACCTATACAGAGGATTGTTTTGTCTGCTGCCGACCCATACTGGTTAACACCGAAGTGGCTGGCGAACATATTTCGGTGCAGGTCACTCAGGAAGATCTAGGCTTTTAACTCTGTCTATTGACCCTTTTATTTAGCATCTGATCAACCCATTACAGGCCTGGTATGATGACCGCTAGTTTAATTCCGCAATGTGTAATGCACTTTAAAATAGGCAGCTAAAAATAATGGCCCTAGGCGCAACCATCTGCAAAGCAGAACTCAATATTGTCGATATGGATCGCCATTATTACCAGCAGCACAGCCTAACACTGGCGCAGCACCCTTCCGAAACCGATCAGCGGCTTATGATCCGGCTACTTGTATTCGCTCTCCATGCCAGCGAGTCACTCAGTTTTACCAAAGGCCTGAGCACAGATGATGAACCCGACTTATGGCAGAAAAGCCTTAGCGATGACATCGAGATTTGGATTGAACTGGGGTTGCCCAGTGAAAAGCGCCTCAAGAAAGCCTGCGGTCGATCTCTGCAGGTGATTGTTTACACCTACGGCTCAGCCGATATGTGGTGGAAACAGATGCAACCCCAACTGGCGCGTTTTAAAAATATCAGCGTCTATCATCTGCAGCCAGAAACTACTGAAATACTGCAAACCATGAAACAGCGCAATCTCGACATACAGGTCAGTATTCAGGATCAGGAAGTGACCTGGCACAGCGAAGATCAATCCCTTAGCTTCATCCCTGAAGTGAAAGTTAAAGCTGAGTAAAAAGACTAAAAATAAGCTTTGTAATTTGGCATTTCGAGAGTAATCTTGCCGAAAATTTTATAGAGTCATTTTGCAATGCCCGTTAAAACTATTGTCAGTATCTGGCCGCTCTTTGCTGGCCTCTCACTTATTGGCCTCGCCGTTGGCGTGCAAGGCAGTTTGTTGGGTGTGCGCGCCGAACTTGAGGGCTTTGATGACTATCTAATTGGCTTACTGATGTCCTGCTATTTTGCGGGATTTTTGGCCGGCTCATTGCTCACCCCAAAAATGATTCAGCGCGTTGGGCACATACGTATTTTTGCCGCACTGTCTGCGGTTGCGTCTGTCACTATTCTTGTCCATTCCATCTATGTAAACCCCTGGGCTTGGGCGCTGATGCGACTGCTGACGGGCTTTGCTTTTTCAACCATCTATGTGGTTTCAGAAAGCTGGTTAAATCAAGCCTCTAACAATACCAACCGCGGGCAGATACTTTCTCTTTATACAGCCATTTTGCTGGCTGGTATTTGCGCCGGACAGTTTATGCTCAATGTGGCCAACCCGAGAGAATTCACTTTATTTATTTTGATCTCAGTGATGGTAAGTGTTGCCGCCGTGCCCATCCTGTTATCTGTAATCACCACCCCCGCTATTGAAGAAACCGAGCGCGTTACCATTCGCCACCTCTGGTATCGAACGCCCATGGGAGTAACAGGTATTGTTCTCTCCCAATGGGTGTCGAGCATTCTATTTGGTATGGGTGCGGTGTACGCCACTAAACTGGGTTTCTCAGTTTATCAAGTTGCCAACTTTATGGGCGCAATGATGGCCGGTGGCATGATTCTGCAATACCCCATCGGCAAACTCTCCGACATGATTGACCGTCGCTGGGTAATGGGTTTTGCCTGTTTATTTGCCGTGGCCTTTGCCCTTATGATCAGCCGCGAATCAGAGGCCTCAATCAGGCTTTATGGACTAGTCTTTTTGTTTGGCGGCTGTTCATTATCTCTGTACTCATTAGTGGTAGCACTGACCAATGATCACCTGCGCCCCGCGGAAATTGTACCCGCCAGTGGCACCATTGTTTTGATTGCGGGACTTACCTCCATCACCGGGCCCATCACTGCCGTATTCTGGCTGCAAATTTTTGGTCTACAAAGTTTCTTCTTATTATTGGCAGCCTGCCTTTTACTACTGGCGGGCATTAGCATCTGGCGAGTACTCACCATTGAAGCACTGCCAAGCGAATACAAAGTTGAGATTACCTTGCAGGCGGCAACGGCACCTGTGGGTACAGTGCTGCATGCTGAGGAAGAGGTAAACTAATAAGATGATCGCTTCAACCTAATAAAACGTAGGAAACATAATTAATAAAGAAGGTAGTTGAAGTGCGCTTACTAATAACCATTCTTTTTTTAACCTTTCTCGCTGGCTGCGCCGAAAAATTCAACTCGGCGGACTACCTGCAACTCAATAAGAAATACGATGTAGTCATTGAACGCGACCATCTTGGCGTGCCCCATGTGATGGGCGAACGCGATATAGATACCGCCTTTGGTTTTGCCTATGCTCAGGCTGAAGATAACTGGCAGATTATTCACGACAGCGTCAGTTTTTATCGTGGCACCAATGCCGCCGAAAACGGCAGAGAAGCGGCCATTATCGACTTTCTGATTAAATGGCTAGGTATTTGGGATACCATCGAAACTGACTATGACACTCAGCTCTCTGTACCTACTCGCGCCTATATTGAAGCCTTTGCAGATGGCATCAATTACTACGCTGCACTGCATCCCGAACAAACTAATCGTAATATTTTCCCAATCAATGGCAAAGATATTGTGGCCGGATATATGCTGCGTCACCTGCTGTTTTATGGGTTTGATGCGGTACTTACCGAGGTCTATGCCGAGGAGCGCCAGCGCAGTATTAGCCAGGGTCCAAACACAGAGGCTGCGGCTAAAGGCATACAGAGCCATGGCGTAACCTTTAATGATTTACCAATAGGCTCCAATGCCTTTAGCGTATCGCCACATTTTAGTACCGATGGGGCTACCCGCTTGGCCATTAACTCACACCAACCCACCACAGGGCCAGTGGCCTGGTATGAAGCCCATATTCAAAGTAATGAAGGACTCAATATAATGGGTGGGCTATTTCCCAGTAGCGTCACCATAGGTGTGGGTTTTACCGAAAACCTAGGTTGGGGAGCAACGGTTAATAAGCCAGATCTGGTGGATGTATATGTGCTTGATATAGACCCCAATGACCCGATGCGCTACAGGCTCGATGGTGACTGGAAAACACTGGAAGCGCGCGACATTGATGTGGATGTAAAAGTATTTGGGTTTTTTAACTGGACCTCAACGCAAGAGGGACTCAGATCTGTGCATGGGCCAGTGCTGCGCACCGACCATGGCACCTATGCCATTCGCTACGCGGGCATGAACGAACTGCGCCAAGTGGAACAGTGGTTAGCCATGAACAAGGCACAGACCCTTGAAGACTGGCGCAATGCACTGCGCATGCAGGCCTTTGCCAGCTTTAACTTTGTCTACGCCGACCGCGAAGGCAACAGCATGTTTGTGCATAACTCACTAACCCCAAAACGTGTCAGTGGTTATGACTGGACTCAGTATCTGCCAGGCGACGATAGCAACCTAATCTGGGACAGCTATATGGCCTTTGATGATCTGCCTCAGGTGATTAACCCCAAATCAGGCTATTTGCACAGTGCCAATCAGACCCCCTTCCATGTGACTGCACAGGGCGACAATCCAATCAAAACCAACTATCGCATTGAAGATGGCTTCCCTACCCGCATGACTAATAGAGCTGATCGTGGCTTAGAATTATTAGCCGAGCTAGGTCCGATCTCTGAGCAGGAATTCTATGCCATCAAACATGACAAAAGCTTTAGTAAAAACTCTCGATCTATGCGTTTTATCAATAAGCTTATCGCCTTAGATCTAGGTGCTGCGGAACCGCTTTATCAGGATGCACAGCAGGTTATTGCTCAATGGGATCGCGATACCAATATCGAAAATCGTGGCGCCGCCCTAAGCAGCTGTGTGATTGGCAGCGAGTGGCTAGCCGAGCAGAAAGGCTTACCAGAACCGGATGCGATGTCTGAGCTAATCCGCTGTGCCAATCTATTGATGGCCAAGACAGGCCGCTTAGACCCACTGTGGGGTGATGTTAGCCGCCATGTGCGCGGCGACCTTAACCTGCCTGTGGGCGGAGGCCCAGACACTTTGCGGGCTATTTATGGCTTAGGAATGGAAGACGATGGTTTTCTCACCAATGTGGCGGGCGATGGACTCTACTACCTGCTGTCATGGGATGCCAACGGCGAACAAAAAGTCCGTGGCATTCATCAGTATGGCGCCGCAACTCTAGATGAGACTTCACCCCATTATGCCGATCAGGCCCAAGACTATGTCGATGAAGTGCTTCATGACCCTCTGTTCAATACCGCAAACAGGGCTGATAAAATCAAGCGCCGTTACAGGCCTGGAGAATAGTGCATCACTGGTAGACCATTGACCAATGCATTAGAATGCGGCTTCCGCAGGTTTGACTGCTCTAACTGAAGCCCAATATGTCTATACAGTGGTATCCCGGCCATATGCACAAGGCCAGCAAGGAGATGATCGAGACATTACCTCTGGTCAATGTCGTTGTCGAAGTCCTAGATGCACGCATTCCCTATAGCAGCTCAAACCCCTTTATCGGCGACCTGTGTACCGAAAAGCCCTGCATTAAATTGCTCAATAAATGTGATCTAGCCGAGCCAGAAAATACCAAGCTATGGCAGGACTATTTTGAACTGCAAAGCAATACCAAAACCATGGCGCTGGACTTACAGCACCATGACCCCAGCAAACAGATTATCGATCTCATTAATAAACTGTCTCCACAAAAAGAGGGCCGCAATACGCTAGTCATGGTGACAGGCATTCCTAATGTCGGAAAGTCTTCGTTGATTAACTGTTTGGCCGGCAAACATATCGCCAAGACCGGTAACGAACCCGCAGTAACCAAAGGTCAGCAGCGCATCAACTTACGCAATGGCATTATGCTATTGGATACCCCCGGTATACTCTGGCCCAAAATCGATAACCCCAATGGCACCTATCGTCTCGCCACTACTGGCGCGATTAAAGATACGGCAATGACCTACGAAGATGTCGCCTTTTTTGCTGCCGAATTTTTACTGGCCAATTATTCAGATCGCCTTGAGGAACGCTTTAAATTCGACCAACTACCACGTTCTGAAATTGAGCTGCTAGAAATTATTGGTGCCCAACGTGGCTGTTTACGTGCAGGTGGAAAAGTCGATTTAGAACGCGTCTCAACCATTTTTATCAATGAGCTACGCGCAGGCATTTTAGGCCCCGTAAGTTACGAGACCCCCGCCGTGATCGAAGAAGAAATGAAACAGGTGGCCATTCTTATCGCTGAAAAAGCCGAGCGAGAAAAAATACGCTTGGAAAAAGCCGCAGAGAGACGCAGAAAAGCCAAGGCCAATAGAAATTAAAGCTATACCGATTGCCCCGCTGCATACCCAGATGCCCATGCCCACTGGAAGTTATAACCTCCCAAGTGACCAGTAACATCCATCACCTCACCCACAAAAAATAATCCAGGCTGGGTTTTACATTCCATGGTTTTGGATGACAGATGATCAGTATTCACGCCACAGAGTGTTACTTCGGCAGTACGATAACCTTCTGTACCAGACGGCTTAAGCTGCCAATCCGATAAATGGCTGGCAACATCAACTAGCATTGCATCGGGAATTTCTGCCATGGGTTTTTCTGCATAATCTTGCCAATATAAATTTTGTAATTCCAAAACCAAACTTTTTGGAAGCTGTTGTGACAATAGATTGCGCAGTAAAGATTTAGCGCTATTATTTTTGTAACCTAGAAGTAAATCGCAAGCGTCCATATCTGGTAGCAGGTTTACAGCAATGGTTTGCCCAGGCTGCCAATAGTTTGAAAGCTGGAGTGCCGCTGGTCCACTGATACCACGATGAGTAAAGAGCAAATTTTCGCGAAAGCTAGTAGCATTAACAGACATAGCAACATCTACTGCCAAACCAGATAGACGCTCACAAATTTGTTTTAACTTATCACTAAAGGTAAATGGTACTAGTCCAGCAGTGCGTGGCAATAAACTCAGACCAAACTGCTCTGCGATCTCATAACCAAAACCTGTTGCACCCATGGTCGGAATCGACAATCCCCCTGTGGCTATCACCAGAGACTTGGACTCAAAATCACCCTGCGATGTTTTTATGCTGTAGCCAGAATCCAATACTGAAACGGTTTTAATCGCAGACTTAGTGTGAATAACAACCTTTGCTTTGGCGCACTCATCGGTCAGCATCTTTAAAATATCTTTAGCTGATTCATCGCAAAAAAGTTCACCATGTTTGCGTTCATGATAGGCAATCTTATGTTGCTCAACCATCTCGATAAATTGCCACTGGTTATAACCCTTAAGGGCAGACTTACAAAAATGTGGATTGGCAGATAAATAATTTTCTGGCTGTATATCCAAATTAGTAAAGTTGCAACGACCGCCGCCGGACATAAGAATTTTTTTACCCACCTTATTACTGCTATCTAAAACTAATACCGAGAGGCCGCGCTGACCTGCAGTAAATGCGCAGAATAATCCGGCGGCACCGCCGCCGAAAATAATTACATCGTAGATATTATTTTTCATTTAAGACTGTCCATGGGGCTTAAGACTTTGCAAAAGCTGCTCAACTGCCCCACGACCCATAGCCTCTAATTTTTGAATATTGCGCTGTGGAATCTGTTCCGGGTGAGGGACGTTTTCAAGCACTCTTTCCATCATCTCTTCACGCAAAAAATGGATCAGTGGATAAGGTGAACGATTAGTGAAGTGACTTACGGAGTCTGAGGGTTCAGCCTCAAATTGATAGTCTGGATGAAAGCTGGCCAGCTGAATAATTCCGGTAAGGTCCATCTGGTCAATCAGGGCGTCGGCATTTTCTATAAAGCTAAGATATTCCTCAAAATCATTAAGAGCATTTGGTAATACCAATAGGGTCGTAGCTATATCTGACTCGGGTGACTGTTGAATTAGATCTAGTTCGGCCATAAAAGTCTCGGCCACCTGTTGCAGCTGCTCAGAATCACAGATACTAATACGTAGGGTATCAGAGGCTACCACTGGTCTCGCAAACGGGCATAAATCAAGTCCCACCACAAAATGGTCGAGCCAGACACGAACCTGGTGCTCTACCTGTTGGATGGTGGACCTACCGTTGGGAAACATAGAAAACTCATTGCGAAAGTTAGGTACGGTAGAATAACGAGTCAGCTAAGCATCAACAAGCGCTAGCTGTTACTAGGAACGAGCTGAGCCTCTATATAACCTACTCCCTAAATTATTTATGCCCATCGGATAATCAAAAGCGGGCTGACCTGCGTAATAACTCAATGCAGCTAAATTGGCTTGATCAACCAACACCCTCCCGTCTCTCTTCAGGCTTCCCTGAGGCCATGGTTCTGCTCGACTGTGAGACTACCGGGGGCAAAGCGATCTACCACCGCATTATTGAGATCGGTTTAGTGGTGATTGAAAACGGTGAGCTGATTGAGAAATGGCAGACCTTTATTGACCCAAAAATCCCGCTGCCGCCCTTTATCCAACGACTTACCGGTATAAGCCCGGCTATGGTTAATGGTGCCCCTGAGTTTGTCGATATCGCCGAAGAACTACTGAGTAAACTAAAGGGTCGCACATTGGTGGCTCATAATGCGCGTTTTGACTATAGCTTTTTAAAGAATGAATTTGAGCGTGCTGGTATTACCTACAATGCTAAACCACTCTGCTCAGTGAAGTTTAGTCGCAACCTGTATCCGCAGTTTAAACGTCATGGTCTGTCGCAAATCATTGAACGATTTGATCTGCAGATCGAAAACCGCCACAGAGCCCTCGACGATGCGGAGATGATCTACCAGTTTTTCCAAAAATCTTCAGCCCTGTTTCCCGATGATGAAATTGCCGCTACCTGCAAAACCCTGCTAAAACGTCCAAGCCTGCCCACCTTACTGGACGCTAAAGAGGTTGAGCAATTGCCGGCCAGTGCCGGCGTCTATTATTTTTATGATCAAAAAGGCACCCTGCTCTATGTGGGCAAAAGCGTACATATCCGCAATCGCGTGATGAGCCACTTTAGCTCTGACCATAAGAACCCCAAAGATTTACAGATGAGCACCAAGATTGCCCATGTAGATTTTGAACAGACGCCCAGCGATTTCGGTGCGCAAATTCGCGAGAGCAATCAAATCAAGGCATTGAGCCCCCTGTACAACCGAAGACTGCGCAAGGTGAAGAAGCTATTTCAGTATCGCAGTACCGAAGATAGCAATGGTTATCTGCGCCTTAATATTGAAACGGTAGAGACAGAGGATACTGACGTTGAGCAGCAGTTTGGATTATTTCGCTCGCCCCGTCAGGCCACCAAGCAGATGGAAAAGCTCGCCGATCAGTATTTTCTATGTCACAAACTACTGGGGCTTGAAGGCGATAGAAACAGCCGGCAACCCTGTTTTCGATCGCAGCTTAAAAAGTGTTTTGGCGCTTGCCATGGGGCGGAGTCTAGCGAAAGCTACAATGAGAGAATGACCGCCGCACTGAAAAATTATCAGATAAAACTTTGGCCCTATCATGGGCCGATTTTGGTAGAGGAGCGAGATCCTCAGAATCCTGATCAGGTGGCCTTTCATATTGTCGATCGCTGGCGCTATATCGCCAAGCTATCAATTGTGGATGATATCTATGATCTAGGTTATCAGCTGGCTGGAGACAGAAGTCGCCCTTCACACGGCGAGAACCCATCGACCGACCCTCGGGATGATGCAGACGATCGCTTCGACTTGGATATCTACTTTATTCTGGTGCGTTTTATGGTGGATCAGGAAAAAATGAAAATGAACAACCTCAAAATCTGGCCCCTAGCCGGACTATCCCATCTAGACTAGGGACCGCGGTGCCCGGACCCTGCAAAATAACGGTTTAAGAAATCATCTTTAATATTAGAACCATCTAATATAGTATTACCTAATATTAACAAACTTGGTTTTTTTACCATGGTTCAAACCATAACAGCATCCGATCTAAAGGCATTACAAAAACATGCTAGTGAGGCCGCCGAACTCCTCAAACAGCTGAGTAATCAACATCGCCTGATGATTATGTGCTCACTTATCGGCAGCGAGCTTTCTGTAGGAGAGTTAAATGAGAGGACTGACCTTAGTCAGTCTGCGCTATCCCAGCATCTCGCCTCATTAAGGAACGCCAGCCTGGTGTCCACCCGGCGCGATGCACAAACCATTTTTTATAGCCTACAGAGTGATAATGTCATTCAAATTATTCAGGTATTAAAATCTATCTATTGCCCAGAACTAGATACCAAAACAGAGAGTTAAACTATGACCACCCAGGTAACCAATATTTCTGCCCGCCAATTTCAGCAACAGTATGAGCAGGCAAAGGAAAAACTTTATATTCTTGATCTGCGTTCCCATGCAGAGGTAGAACATGAATACCTTGAAGGCTGTAGCCATTTTCCAGTGCAAACCCTTGATAGCCCCAAACTGCAGGACTTTCTTGAACAGCAGGGGCACCAATCTGCTAAGCCGGTTTATCTTCTTTGCGCTAACGGCCCCCGGGCAACTCTTGCTGCCGATAAACTAAAAAACAATTTAGATGCCGAGCTTATCATTATCACAGGTGGTATAAACGCGCTCAAAGCACTGGGAGTAAACCTAACCATCGGCGCCAGTCAGGTAATTTCTCTCGAGCGCCAGGTTCGTATCACTGCGGGCTCACTGGTGGTATTAGGGGTGCTACTTGGTCTGCTCGTTAGCCCTTGGTTTTATGGCCTATCTGGTTTTGTTGGTGCCGGGCTGGTCTTCGCGGGGATCACCGATACTTGCGGGATGGGTATGATGTTGGCACGCATGCCATGGAATACCCAAGCCGGAACTCAATAACATGTCTGTGGCCATCGGCTTAGTTATCGGGCTTATTCTCGGACTCACCGGCGCTGGCGGATCCATCTTTGCCGTGCCATTGCTTATGTTACTGCTGGGCCTGCCCATTAATGATGCCATAGGTATTGCTCTGGGGGCCGTTGCGGTCAGCGCATTAATAGGCACATTGAGCAACTGGCGCGCCCAATATATTTTGTGGGTTCCCGCCCTATCACTGGGCCTAGGCGGGGCTCTAGTTGCACCCATTGGCAAGTATTTTGGTACCCAGTTACCGCCAACATTGCTTCTTATCGGCTTCTGCCTACTGGCGTTTATCATTGCCGGCATTATGTGGCGGCAAGCAGCCATCAGCCCCGAACGCACCAATGTCGTGCGCTCGGGCCATATTGCTGAAAATGACCTTATACAGCCCATCTGCCGGTTTAGCCCCGACGATCAATTTGATACCAGCCCAAAATGTATTGCCGCGTTAATTTGCTGCGGCCTAGTGGTCGGGCTATTGAGCGGACTGTTTGGTGTTGGTGGTGGGTTTTTAATCGTGCCGGCGCTGCTGTTTATTACTCAGGTATCTATGCGCCAGGCAGTAGCTACCTCACTACTTATCATCTGCGTCGTGGGTGGCACCGGATTTGCCAGTTTTGTGGCATCCAATGACTCAGTGGATTGGCTGCTACTTGCTCAGGTTTGTAGTGGCGGCCTGCTCGGCATGTTGGGGGGACGCCTAGTCGCCGATAAAATTGCCGGGGCCCAATTACAGCGAGTATTCGCCCTCGGTTTAGTTGCAATTGCAGTGATAACCTTGACCGATAGACTAATCCATGGAGTGACTTAACAATGATTTTTAGACAGCTGTTTGACCCTGAATCATCCACCTACAGCTATCTGCTGGGCGATGAAAAAACCAAAGAGGGAATACTGATAGATGCTGTGCTAAGCAGTACAGAGCAAACCCTGCTGCTTTTAGAGCAGCTAGATCTCAAACTATCCATTGCCATAGACACCCATACCCATGCCGACCATATTACCGGTCTTGGTGCCCTGCGCGATCCTACTGGCTGCACCACTATGATGGGAGCTCAGGCAGTGGCTGACTGCCTGTCGGCAAACTTTAAAGATGGTGATCAAATAGGCGGGGGGAGCATTAAACTTGATGCCATTTACACCCCCGGGCATACAGATGACTCCTACTGTTTTTATCTACCCTCCAACAGCGGCGGCATGCTATTTAGTGGCGATACTTTATTAATCCACGGTACAGGGCGTACCGATTTTCAAAATGGCAATGCCAAACAGCAGTATCACAGCCTGTTTAACCGACTTTTACACTTGCCTAACAACTGTGCCGTTTATCCAGCTCATGATTACAAAGGCCGGACGGTTAGCAGTATTGGCGAAGAAAAGCACAAAAACCCCAGGCTACAGATCAGCAGTCAGGCCGACTATATAAACCTGATGGACAGTCTCGACCTACCCAACCCAAAAATGATGGATGTTGCGGTGCCGGCCAATCAAGCCTGCGGTGACCTGCACTAACCGTTATTTTGCGGTCAGTATTTTTTCCCGAGCCATGATTTGTTTGGTCGCCGCTAGCACAGTGAGATTATCGTCAGCCTCGCCCTGGTGCCCAAGGGCATAAATTTGCCCGTAGTACCAATACTGCACCGCAAAGGTAGCTAGAGCACGCAGCGGTTTAAGCGCGCCCAAAAAGGATAACCATCGGGGAAATAGCGCTAAGTTATTTTCATAGCGCGGCAGCTCATCCAATCCAGCCAATAGCTGATTGGGGGCGTCGGTCATAACGCACATTGGCCGACCCACACCAATTAGATCGGCACTACCAGACTCTAAGGCCTGCTCCATCACTAAGCGCTGCCGGAAGCCACCAGTAACCATTAGTGGAATAGAAACCTTTTCCTGCATGGCCAGAGCAAAATCAACAAAGTAAGCCTCACGGATCATGGTAGATTCGGCAACCTGCTGTTTTTCCTCTTCCTCCATACCAGCCACGCCTAGCAACTTGGGTTGCTCATAGGTACCCCCGGAGATTTCAATCAGGTCGACACCTGCCTGCTCTAACCACTGCACAACCTGCAAGCTATCAGCAAAATCAAAACCGCCCTTTTGAAAGTCAGCACTGTTGAGCTTTACTGCAACCGGAAACTTTGGCCCTACCGCAGCTCTAACCGCAGCAACACTTTCCAATAGGGCACGGGCGCGGTTGGTCAGATCGCCGCCATAGTCATCGGTGCGCAAATTACTTCGCGGACTTAAAAACTGTGACAGTAAGTAACCATGGGCGCTATGCAGCTGCACGCCGGTAAACCCAGCCTCTTTGACTGCCGCCGCACAGACCCCAAAGCGGCGCACGATAGATTTAATTTCAGCTTTAGTTAACGGCACTGGCTCACCAAACTGGCCGCCGGGCAACCCTAACTTAACCGCCGAGGGCGCCTTGGGATTGGGGTTAACAATCTTCTGGGTCTGACGACCAGCATGGCTGATCTGAGCCCAAAAATGATTGCCATTGCGCGTGGCCGCTGTGGCCCAGCTCGCTAGCGCGGTGCGCATCGCTTTATTCGGTTTACGGTCAACCACCACATTACCCGGACGCTCTAGATGATCCCGATCAATCTGAATATTCCCCGACAACAGCATGCCAGCGCCGCCATCGCTCCACAGTTCGTAGAGTCTGTTTAACTCTGGTGTGGGCAATCCGTCTGGCAGCGCCAGACCCTCGGTCATCGCCGCCTTGGAAAGTCGATTGGGAAGTACTGCACCGCAGGGTAAAGTTAGAGACTGGGCTAGGATATTTTTCATAGGTAGATTCTTATTATTAGATTTCGCGTAATAGTAGGGGCACAAAATCCAGATGGCCAGCATCAAAACTAATGGTGACCAGCACTGTGCCCACCCGCAACGCCTTCAGCCCCTATAATTGCTGGTTTGGCATCAGTACTGATCAGTCTCGTTCTGGCCTTTACGACCCCATAGCTTGCAGAGGAAACTATGTCTCTTCTATTTACTAAAGCGGCCACATAGTCCCTCATAAGGGGCGCTAAATAAGGTCATCAACAAGGAATTTTATGCAGTTTTTACATTATCGTGAACTCGCCAAAACTGAGTCCGAATTTGCCATCAGCGAAGAATGGGGTCAGGGACGCAGTATTTTTGGTGGCCTAACCGCCGCACTGGTATTAGTCCATATAGAATCAAATATCGACTTAACTGGTCGCGATCTGCGCACGGTTAATATCCATTTCTGTGGAGCCACCATGGCCGACACCACCTGCGAATTTCGTCATAGGATACTGTCAGCGGGACGGTCCGTAATCCAAATCGAAGGGCAGCTACTGCAAAATGGGGAGGTTAAAACCGAGATCATCGCCTGTTTTACCACCCAGCGAGTCTCTGCCATTGAGATTACTGAGCCTGCCAAGCAATTTCCGGTAGCGGTGCAAGACACCAGTGAAATGTCCTTCGAACTTAAGAAGGGTTCAGCCCCATTTTTTGTCAGCTACTTTGATCTTCGCCAAACCAATGACAACTTTCCGTTTAGCGGCTCTAATAACAGCCTAATCACTGGTTGGATGCGTTTTGCCAAGCCCAGTGAAGTTCTTAATGATGCCACCATACTGGCTCTGATTGATGCTTGGCCACCCGCCATACTGCCCATGATGACCACCAAGGCACCTAGCAGCACCATTACCTGGAATGTAGAGTTTATGTATCCGCGCCCGACTCTTGAGGTCAAAGATCTGCTCTATTATGAGTGCAGTGCTATTGAGGCGGGACAGGGCTACGCCCATACCGAGGGTAAAATTTACCACCCCAATGGCCAATTGCTTGCCTTAAATCGCCAAATGGTGGGTGTTTACGATAAAGTAAATTAATAACAAAAGCCGCAAAGAAAAATAATAATAAAAAATAGGTGCGAAAGATGGACAAACCAACACCAACCGCTCGCCAACCCCTCGCAGGACTTGAGGTCATAGAGCTTTCTAATATGATTACCTGCTCCTTGGCAGCCATGACGATGGCGGCTCAGGGTGCCAATGTCATCAAGGTTGAGCCACCGGTCGGGGGCGATCAGATGCGCCCACTGGGCACACAAAAAAGTGGTGTCTCGGGCTTCTTTCACAACTGTAATCGCGGCAAGCGTTCGCTGGCCATCGACCTTAAATCTGAAGCCGGTGTTGCTGCGGTCAAAAAACTCGCCGCCCGAGCCGATGTTTTGCTGCATAACTACCGCCCTGGCGTCATGGACCGAATTGGCCTTGGCTCGGATGTGCTGCGGGCGATAAATCCCAAACTCATCTATGTCGCAGTCAGCGGCTTTGGTACTCAGGGTCCCATGGCAGACATGCCCGCCTTTGATCATGTTATTCAAGGCCTAGCCGGATTTACCGACCTGCAGGCGCCAGACGATAACCAATTTGATTTTATCCGTACCTTTCTGTGCGACAAGGTGACCGCCTATACGGTCGGTCAGGCGGCGACGGCGGCGCTGCTCGCCAGAGCAACCACTTGCGAAGGGCAGCATATTGATATTTCCATGCTGCACGCCTGCATCGCCTTTATGTGGCCAGACGGCATGATGCATAGAACGTTAAAGGACGATGACAGAATTACCATGTCGCCGGGTTCAGAGTACTTTCAGACCATCAACTATTCAGATGGCGGCGTAGCAGTAGCCCCCTTGAGAGATAATCACTGGGAAGCCCTGCTGCCTATGCTGGGCTATCCTGAACTGGTTGGCACGCCAATGTATGGCTCAATTCCAGCCCGTATGTCCAATATGCGTGAGGTCACCAAAGTCATAAAGAACCCCAAGTTAGATATTGGTATGGAAAAAGCCTTAGCCATACTAACGGCCGCCGATGTGCCCTGTGCGCCCTGCATAAAGCGCGACGATTTAGAGGCAAGTGAACAAATACAGGCTATTGGCGCTCTGGAAACCTATGTGACAAAAGCCATGGGCAAACTCACAGTGCCCACACCACCAGTACAGTTCGAAGGCGCAGCGGCGTCACAGGCTGAACCCAGCCCATTATTAGGGCAACATAGTCGTGATATTCTGACTGAATTAGGCTGGAATAATGAGTCTGTCGACGATTTGATTAGTACAGGTGCTGTGGCCGAAACGCCACTGGCATAGAGTATTTAAACAGTAGGACCGGCTACTCATTACACAGAAACGAACTGTTTTTATACAGTTACACCGACCGGTCAGACTCTGAGGCATTGAAATGTCTAGAATATGGCATAATCCGGATCGAAATAATAGAAACTATAAAGAAAGTGATGGGGAAATTAATCGCAGTTAGAGCGAACGCTGGCGTTATTTTTGGCGTCATCGTCGCGCTATTGTCAGCGGTTCTATCTGCTCCCTTAAGTCTTGCCCAACCACCGTTCAGCTTGGCAGACCAATGCCCACCAAGCTTTGCCCTCGACAGTAATAATCAATGCCGCCTGCGCAATCTCTATCAACTCTATGATTCATTACAAGATCGTGGCCTAGGAGGTTTAAAAACTGCCCTACCCGAGCATCGCGATGGTTTTAGTCCACAGCAAATTGATCTCGGCCGCCTGCTGTTTTTTGATCCTGTTCTGTCTGGTGATAAAAATCTCTCCTGTGCCAACTGTCACAATCCAGCACTGGGCTTTAGTGATGGCATGGACCGCAGCGTGGGTGCTCGCGGCCAGGTGAGCCAGCGCTCGGCGCCAACATTGTGGAACAGCGCTTTTCTCAAGGTGTTTTTCTGGGACGCTCGAGCTCACAGCCTCGAGGAACAGGCCGTGGGTCCGCTATTTTCCGATCAAGAAATGGCCAATACGCCAGAGCAGTTGCTCGCTAACCTCAATCAGGTAGAGACCTACCCCGTATTGTTTAGCCAAGCCTTTCCCGCGTCAGAAGATGCACTGGTGATAGACAATATAGTCACGGCGCTCACGGCTTTTCAAAGCTCATTGATTTCACTTAACAGCGCCTATGATCGCTATGCCCACGGCGATGCCAAGGCGCTGAGCCCCCATGAATTAGAAGGGCTAAATGTGTTTCGCAGCTTTGTTGCACGCTGTTCTCAGTGCCATACACCACCTCTGTTTACCAATCAGCAGGTAGCAGTTATTGGTACACCAGAACCCGCTGGATTGCCCCGCGATGTAGGCGCCGCCCAGACATTTAATGCCGAGCGTCTAAGAGGTGGCTTTAAAGTCCCAACACTGCGCAATATTGCGCACACCGCTCCCTATATGCACAGCGGTAGATTTGCCACGCTGCGCGAAGCAGCCGAGTTTTATACTAAGGGGCGCGGTCATGCCGTGCCTGAGGGTGAGGAATTATTGCTGCACTGGCATATCTCCGACCCCAATCTAACCGACACAGAACTGGATCGACTGGTGGATTTTATGGGCGCGTTAAGCGACGAGCGCTTTATGCCGACTATCCCAACTCATGTTCCGTCGGGCCTATTAAGTAGTAAAACCAGTATCAGTCTTGTGACTGCATCAGGAGAATAATAATGAATACTAAATTCAAAGTCGTACTCGCTATCATCATCTTTGCCGGCGGTTGGATTATGGGCAGCAGTAATAATGTTGCGCCTGTGATCACCAGTTCGGTTGGCGGCGCTAGCTATAGCGGTGGCTTTCAAACGGATGTCAGCGTTGGTGCAGTGCCCCACCGCAATGTTTTGGGCACTGTGCATATTGTTAACCCCGGGGACTCTATTCAGACGGCCGTAGAGACGGCGCAACCGGGAGACACCATTCAAGTCATGCCCGGCACCTATTCAGAGACCGTCTATATAGACAAAGACGATATTCATCTGGTGGGTGTTATTGAGCAGGGCAACCGCGCCACCATGGATGGACTGGGCAAGTTAAACGATGCCATTCTCTATTCTGGCAATAATATTATTATCGAGAATTTCCGTATTACCAGATACAAAGGCAATGGCATTATGGGTCAGGCTGGCAACAACTTTGAGATTCGCAATAACGTTATTGTGGACACAGGTATTTACGGCATTTTCCCCCAGCTGGGTACCAATGGTTTAGTCGAGCACAACGTAGTCTCAGGTATTGAAGATGCCGCCATCTATATTGGCATGAGCGACAATATTCATGTGGCCTACAACGAAGTATTCGATAGTGTTGCCGGTATCGAAATTGAAAACAGTCGCCACGCGGTGGTCGAGCATAACAATGCCCACCACAACACCGGCGGTATTCTCGCCTTTGTTACACCGGGCCTGCCGATTAAAACCACCGAAGATGTGATTATTCGCAATAACTTTGTGACGGATAACAACACCCCAAACTTTGGCGCACCGGGCTCCATTGTCTCTGGCATTCCTGCGGGCACTGGTATTCTGGTGATGGCCGCTGACGACGTTATTATTGAAGGTAATATTATTTCCAACAATAAAACTGCTGGCATTATTATCAATGATCACAGCTTTGCCACCACCATCACCATGGATGTGGCGTCAGACCCCAACTCTGATCGCACTATGATTTTAGATAATGTGATGCTCAATAATGGCTATGACACCATTCCCGAAGTGACCGCTGTGGCACTCACTGAACTGCACACTGGTCCGGTAGATATAGTGCATGTGGGATCCAGTAATGGCAGCTGTATCATCAATCGCCATCGCTATCGCACTGTGGGTATTGGCAACTATGGCGAGTGCGACTTTACTAATACTGACAACACCGAGTCCTATTTACTGGCAGGTGGTGCCGAGCCCCGTGTGATCCACCCAGAAGAGCGTGGCGAGATTGCCTATCTAGGCGTTTGCACCGGTTGTCACAGCTATACTGGGCGCTTAATTGGCCCTTCGGTGGAAGTTATTCAAGCTATGTATGCGGGTAATCCCCAGGGGCTTGCAGACTATATTAATGCGCCGATCAAGAAGCGTAATAATTTTCCTGAAATGCCCGCACAAAACTATCTAGATTCAGAAACTCAGTTGGCTGTTGCAAAATATATGCTGCAAGTCGGCAACTAGTTCTTTGATTTGTGTAAAGAGGTAATAAATTATGGCCACTCGTGAAACTCAAGCAAAGATAACCAGTGCCGCTTTAGAGCTCTTTAATCAGTTCGGTTCAGCATCAGTATCTTTTGATAAAATTGCTTCCAAAGCGGGTATTAGCAAGGGGAATTTGCACTACCATTTTTCGTCAAAAGAACAAATTGTAATGGCGCTTTGGTCTCAGCTAGATAAAAAAATCAATCATTCACACTATCCTCTATCAGAGCTAAAGATCTCAAATATCTCCGATATGCTAATGGGCCATTTTAAGGTCATCTGGGACTACCGCTTTATTTATAGTGAGCTAAACTTTATTCTTGCCAAGGACTCAGATCTTCAATACCACTTCGTTAAAGAGCGTAAACACCGCTTGGCCCAGTTCTCCATTTTATTAAAAGCTGTAGCGCATAAAAATTTACTTCAGCCCGGTGTAACTGATTGCGAACTGCAACGCCTAGTTAAAAGCATATGGGTGATTTCGGACTATTGGTTAAGCTATATCTCCGCTGAAGGCAAAGAGATCTCCTATAATATTATGTGTGAAGGCTATGAGTTGATCGCACAGTTGATTAGGCCTTTTCTTATCGATCCATCAATTATTGACTTGCCCGCTACACCCTTCGGAGCAGTCCTATCATTTGCTGAGCCGCAGTTGATAGCGGGTGGCGCCGCCGGGTAAATAAGCCTACCTCACGCTCAATGCCGGGACCTCGAAGTGGGCGACAAACTGCGCCCAAATTCTGCATCTGCTCGGCGCAAAGCGCTGGTACCACGGCGACACCAACACCAGCAGCAACCATGGACCCCACAGTCGTTAGCTGAAACGCATCAAATATTCGTGCCGGCTCCACTCGTGCCCTAGCAATCGCCTGCTCGGTCCAGTCGCGAGTGCTGGATCCGCGGTTTAGGGCCACCAGAGTATCACTGAGTAAATCCTTAAAGGTTAGATTAGGGCGACTTAGCAACGGGTGCACAGCCGGCAGAATTGCGATAAAACGATCCTTGAACAGCGGCTCAAAATCTACCCCATCCAAACTATCCGGTTTAAAGGTAATGCCCAATTCAACACGGCCAGAGCGTACCGCACTAATCACCTCTTCCATAACCACATCCTGCACGGTGACTCGAATATTGGCAAAACGCCGGCTGTACTGAGCTAAAATACTCGGTAGACAGTTACTGGCGTAAGACGGCATAGCGGCAATGGTCAGCTTGCCCCTCTGCAGAGTAAACAGCTGCTGCAAGTCCTCAAAGCCCTGCGTCCAATCCTCTAATAACCGTTTGGCCACTGGCAGGAACTGATGGCCTTCAGGAGTCAGGGCAACAGATCTTGTTGAGCGAGCAAATAATAGCCCCCCAGTTTCCTCTTCAAGTTTGCGAATTGACACACTGAGGGCTGGTTGAGAAAGATGCAACTGCTCGCAGGCCTCAGCAAAACTACCAGTATCAGCAATGGCAACAAAACCACGTAACTGTTTGACTGTAGTATTCATAACTTTTATCTATTAATTAATGATTTAATACAATTTGTGTTAATTATAGTGATCAGGCAGTCTAGGTCAAATTAAGCGCCACCCAACCTATTAGCGAGCCCAGACCATGCAGAGTAATAAACCCCTTTGGCAGCCCAGCGATGACCGAATTAACGCCAGCAATATGATGCGCTTTGCCCATCAGCTGACGTGCGAACTGGGGTTGGTATTTAGCGACTATGATGAACTTCATCAGTGGTCCATCGAGTATCCCGAATTGTTCTGGCAACAGGTCTGGACATTTACCAATATTCGCGCATCTAAAAATGCCGATAGTATTCTCAGCGATGCCGATCAGTTTCTCGGCGCTACCTGGTTTAGCGGTGCACGACTTAACTTCGCAGAGAACTTGCTGCGCAACCGCACTGATAAAACAGCACTAATTGCCCGCCTCGAGAATGGCCAACGTAAAACATTAAGCTATGCCGAGCTCTATCAGCAGGTAACAGACTGTGCTGCCTCGCTGCGTAACCTTGGTGTGGTATCGGGCGACCGCGTGGCTGGGTTTATGCCCAATATCCCAGAGACTATTGTGGCTATGTTGGCGACGGCTAGTATTGGGGCTATCTGGTCATCCTGCTCACCGGACTTCGGTATCAATGGCGTGATGGACCGCTTTGGTCAGATAGAGCCTGTGGTGTTATTTGGTTGTGATGGCTATTTTTATAACGGCAAAACCATTGATTCAAGACCGCGCCTAGAGGAAATTTGTAGCAAGATTGACAGTATTAAACAGCTCGTTGTAGTACCTATTGTAGGGTTAGAATCCATCATTAATGAACTCCCGAAAGGCATCTTATGGGCTGACTTTGCAGCTCATCAGAATGGTCAAGAACTGGTTTTTGAGCAGCTCCCCTTTGACCATCCGCTCTACATTATGTATTCCTCTGGCACCACTGGTGTGCCTAAATGCATCGTGCACAGTGCCGGCGGTTCATTGATTCAGCACCTTAAAGAGCAGCAGCTGCATAGCGATCTGCAGCCCGATGATGTGCTTTTTTTCTACACCACCTGCGGCTGGATGATGTGGAATTGGCTGGTTAGTGGTCTGGCTTCCGAAGCTACCTTAGTGCTCTATGATGGGTCGCCCTTTTATCCAGATGCCAATGCGCTGATGGATATGGCAGAACAGGAAAAGATTAGTATCTTCGGCGGCGGCGCCAAGTATATTGCCGCCATTGAGAAAGCAGGGCTAGTGCCACGCAAATCCCACAATCTGGAAAAACTTAAATCAATACTGTCCACCGGATCACCGCTCTCGCATGAGAGTTTCCGCTATGTCTATCGCGATATAAAAAGTGATATGTGCCTCGCCTCGATTTCCGGTGGCACCGATATTCTGTCCTGCTTTGTTTTAGGCAACCCCTGCCTGCCAGTGTGGGAAGGTGAAATACAGTGTCGCGGCCTAGGTATGGCTGTGGACATTTGGGATGATCAAGGTCAATCTATCACCGAGCAAAAAGGGGAGCTGGTGTGCACCAAACCTTTTCCCAGTGCACCGATTTATTTTTGGAACGATGCAAACAATACGAAATATCGCAGCGCTTATTTTGAGATCTACCCTTCTATTTGGGCGCAGGGGGATTACGGTGAAATAACCAGCAATAAGGGCATGATTATCCATGGTCGCTCTGATGCTGTGCTAAATCCGGGTGGAGTGAGAATTGGTACCGCCGAAATTTATCGGCAGGTCGAAAAAGTCGATGAAGTCGTCGATGCGGTCTGTATTGGCCAGGACTGGGAAGAGGATGTGCGTGTGGTGCTGTTTATAATACTGCGCGACGGCATTGAACTCACAGACGATCTGCAACAAAAAATTCGTCAAATCATTCGCGCCGAAACCACACCGCGTCATGTACCTGCTAAGATTATCGCCGTAGCTGATATTCCCCGCACTATTAGCGGCAAAATAGTCGAACTCGCGGTTCGCAAGATAGTGCATAATGAGCCGGTCAATAATACTGATGCGCTGAGTAATCCGGAAGCATTAAAACTGTTTTCTGGACTCGAAGAACTACAACAATGACAAGGTAAATCCATGCCACGCCAAATTCTCGCAAATAAAAACATTCACCCTGCGATCAAAAAAACGGTCGCCGATAATCACGCAGATATAATCACAGAAGTTCAAGACGCTATTGCCAACCACAAAGTCGTGGTCGTTGGTATGGCACAGAACCCAGCGCCAAAAAGAGCGCGAAAAACCCTCAATAGCCTAGGTATCGAGCACGCTTATTTAGAGTACGGTAGCTACTTTAAACTTTGGCGTCGTCGCAATGCGCTAAAAATGTGGACCGGCTGGCCTTCATTTCCAATGATTTTTATCAATGGTATGCTGATTGGCGGCTCCAGTGATTTAAGAGCCCTGATCGAGGCTGATAAGCTAAACAAGCTTCTTTAAGTCTCTATCCATTTACATCTGGCCTATGTTTTAGAATAATCCTTTTGGGGGAGCAGTTTGCAGCAGATTCCAATTTGGGAAAACGTCGACTTTAATACCTTCCATAACGATATTATGGTGCGGAATAAGCCTGCTCACATTAAATCAGTGGTTGGAGAATGGCCCGCAGTTAAGGCTGGTATGGAATCTCCTGAATCCATTGCCAACTACCTCAAAGCACAGGATAGCGAAAAGGTGATCTCGGCACTGGTTGGCGATCCCAGTATCAATGGCCGATTTTTTTATCGGCCCGGTTTGGAAGAACTTAACTTCCAAAAAGCTCAGGTAACAGTGGGTATAGGGATTGAGCGTCTACTTAAAATAAAAGACGACCGCGACCCTTTTGCTATTGCTCTGCAAGCTATCCCTATTGCCCAGGTACTACCGAACTTTAAGACACAGAATCCTCAGCCATTACTAGATACTAATGTGGAACCCACTATGTGGCTAGGTAATCGCGCTATAGTTGCGCCTCACTATGATATCCATGACAACCTTGCCTGCGTCGTGGCGGGCCGGCGTAAATTTAATTTATTTCCGCCTGAGCAAATAGAAAATCTTTACCCAGGTCCGACCCTGGTCACTCCCGGTGGTGTGCCGGTGAGTATGGTCGATATCAATCAGCCAGACATGAAGAGATACCCAAGATATGCCGAGGCCCTCAAGGTAGGACAGGAGGCAATTCTCGAGCCCGGCGATGCCATCTATATCCCCGCGTTATGGTGGCATGGCGTCGAATCACTAGAGAGCGTCAATGTGCTGGTGAACTATTGGTGGGGTGGCGAGACTGAGAATCGAGTCTCACCCAATGACAGTTTGATACATGCCATGCTGAGTATTGGCGGCCTCAGCGCCGAAAAGCGAGAGGCCTGGCACGACTACTTTAATTACTATGTTTTTAAAACCAATGCTGATCCAGCAGAACATCTACCTGCAGATCTCAAGGATGTTCTAACCAGTTTAACCCCTGAACAGAACCTTAAAATCCGCGAGTTCTTAATCAAGCAGCTAACATAGGCTACATCGCCTCAGCTTTGCAGTAATTAAAAATAAAGGCCTGATGGCTGGGCAGTTGATCTACCAGCTTATCGACATTGCCTTTTATTGTTTCGAGGAAGACGTTGAGCTCATCATCACTCATCATATTAACAATTGGGTGGTACTGCTCAGGTACCAAACCCTGCCCCAACATAACCTGAGTCCAAGAATTTTCGGCAAACACATCACCGGATTTTTGAAAGATGCGCCCGGTTTGTTTAAACAGATTAATACGATGCTGTAAGGATTCTGGTATTGCCATTTTTTGACAGTGACGCCAAAACTTAGTGTCATCACGCTCAGTGACATGGTAGTGCAGAACAATAAAATCACGGATAAATTCAAACTCTTCTTTCATCTGGGTATTAAATTCTTCTACATCAGGTTCGCGCACACCATCAAAAGGAAACATCTGCAGCAGGCGCACTATACCGCGCTGAACCATATGAATACTGGTACTTTCCAAAGGCTCAATAAAACCACTAGCCAAACCCAGCGCAATGCAGTTTTTGTTCCAGTGCTTACGGCGCTGGCCGGTACGAAATTTAATTATTCGAGGCTCAGTCAATGTCTCGCCCTCAACATTACTTAAAAGAGTTTTTGTCGCCTCATCATCAGATAAATACTTGCTGCAAAACACCATACCATTACCAACACGAGACTGCAGTGGAATACGCCACTGCCAGCCAGCATCGCGAGCGATTGATCTGGTATAGGGTATGGGTTCTGCCACCGATCTAGTCTGAACTGCCACTGCACTATCGCAGGGCAGCCAATGGGACCAGTCGTCATAACCAGTGTGTAAGGTCTTCTCAATAAGCAGGCCAATAAAGCCACTGCAATCAATAAAAAGGTCGCCCTCAACCTTCTGACCGGAGGCCAGAGTCACATGAGTAATATCTCCAGTGTCATTACAGGTGCTGACCTCAACAATTTTTCCTTCAATGCGCACAGCACTGTTCTGCTCGGCAATATTGCGTAAAAACTTAGCATATAAACCAGCATCCATATGATATGCATAGTTCAGTGCATTGCGTTGTAACACGGCGAATTTATTCTGCTTGGCAGCCTGCAATTCAGCACAGTACTCACCAAAATCTGCACTGATACCGCGCTCTTTACCTTTCAACCAAAAATGCTGGAAGCCTGCAGCCCAGCAGTCTTTACCGGTAAATCCAAAGGAGTGGATATAGTCTTGGCCAACATTTTTCCAGTTCTCAAATGAGATACCCAGCTTAAAAGTGCCCTGCACGGCGGCAACAAACTCACGTTCATTAATACCAAGTAATTGATGTAATGTGATCATGGTGGGAATGGTCGCTTCACCAACACCAACGGTGCCGATTTCATCAGACTCAATCAATGAGATATCCAGATCTTTGCCCAGTAGTTTGGCGATTGAGGCTGCGGCCATCCAACCTGCGGTTCCACCACCAACAATTACCACCTTTTTTACTTTTTGAGTTGCCACCAATATCTCTCCAACTAAAGTATTTATTGTTTAAGTTTATTTAACAGCAATATGCGAATTGTACGTGCTGACTCTTCGTCCATCCTGTCTAACACACCCCTAATATGCTCAGGGATATGCTCTATAGTTTGTTCATTTTGATCAAACACATAATGATCAAAAATCTGCCGCCAAGCCGCGCGCTGTTCAGCGGGTAAATCCCGTAGACTCATAATGGCGTGCTGCAAAGCATTTAATGGCGGCCCCATATAGGCCGGCGTATTGCGCCACCAGTAGTTCACTAGCACATTAAAATCTTCCAATGCCTCGACATGATGCCACCACATACTTGGAATCAGCAGTGCATCACCTGGCCCCAACTCAGCCACCTGTGCAGACTCTAGGGCCTGACGAAACCTAGGAAACTGTGCGTAATCTGGTTTGGAAAAATCCACCAAACTGATCGGCTGGCCTGCTGGGGTAAAATCGAGCGGCCCTACATAGAGATTATCCAGCTGGTCAGGTGGGAATAGCGTAAATCGACGACGCCCAGCCACGCAGCAAGCTATATTGGTTGGAAAATCATAATGCGCCGCAATACGGCTGCGATTGCCCATCCAAATACTTACAATTGGACTCTGTTCTGCGAGTCCCAAATCATTCTGTTCGCGAAAGCCCGGTAACCACCGATCAATCATCGTGGACCCGACATATAGCATCGGGGCCTGCTCTCCTATCGCCTGCTTATTGAGACTGTCAAAAACCTCTCCGAGAGTCAGGCGCAGGGTTTCAAAATTAAAACCACTGTAATCGCTGTTATAGAAGACCCGCCCCTCAATCTCTGGCTCACCCTTAAAAGCGGTTAACAGATGACCACTGTCAAATTGGCCAATATACTCAATAGCCTGCTCGGCTGACTTATTAGCCGCCGCAACCAGCGGCCAATCTGCCACTAGCCCTCTTAGAACCTGTGGCTCAGAAGAATTGAGCACGTCCTCTGGTATAGAGTTGGGACGGCATCCATGCAGCTCTTTTATCTGTTGAGTAATCTCTAACAAAGGCACAACATCCTAAGTCAGCTGCAAGTTTTTCTTATCAATAAGGGTTCTAATACGCGCATAGGAAGCCAGCGTCATATAGATTGCTTGGAGATAGCCCTCACGATTTAACGTTTCCAGTGCCTCACCCTTAAGCTCAAGAAGTTTATCTTCATTGATAGTATAGAAACCCAACAACTGGTTATTTGAGCCGTCGTTTAACTTAATCTCAAGGGTAAAAGGTTCCAGCATATCATTGTCTAATAACGCCTGTATAAAGCCCTTGTTATGCTCATGGCCACTATGTATTGCCTCCAGGCGGGCAATAGCTTTTTCAAGATAAGGGCTTGGCGTGCCTTCATCGGTAAACAGTTGCTCGCCCTTCGTTTCACTCAGTCTAGGGTTGTCCATGTCGATGGAGACCACTGGTTTTGTATCATTGTTGCCTTCACCTGGAGCGGCCTGATAACCAATTAGAAACGGGTGGCGTTCAATCATCATTGGAATATAGGTAGCATCCCAGCCACTGTCATCAAGGAACAGGTTTTCATTGTTAGCTAACCCAAACAGGGCAATTGGATAAAACTGACCAGTATCGCCATCCTTACTGAAAAAGATTGGGTAACAGGACTGGATGTTTCTAAACTCAAATGGGAACGTCAGGGCGTATTTAACATTATCGCCATAGTCTGCACTGCGGTCTGTCATGACCTGAGTCTTGGCGTGGGCAGAACTGTTTAAAATGACGTAGTTACTCATATTATCTCCGGTGTGCCTATATCTAAATTATTTTAGATTTTTTGAAATCCATAGCGATGGATTTTATTAATTAATTCGCGGTTGGTAGGCAAAGAGCTCTGCAACTGCTGCGTTCTTTTGATATTTTCTTGGAACAATTTGCCCACCTTCTTACTCGCGTCCAGCTCTGAACGACGCTCGGTGGCACTGCTCTGAGTTTCAAAACCCATACCATACAAAATGTACTGGAAGCTAGCCGAGGGAAATAAGTCATCGACATGACCTGTGTCTCGGTGCCAAGGGCTCTGGTGCCGCCAAAGTGATACCGACTCGGCGAGATACTCTGGAATACTCGACTGATCACAATTATCGCGCCAGTAGTCTTCCTCGCGCTGGGTCAAAATATAGTGCAACTTAAGAAAATCAATAATGCGGTCCCAGCGATAGAGAAACTTTTCATTAAAGCGCTTGGACACCAAACCCATAACTGCTCTATTGGCCGGTAGCTGCTCGGCAATCATCGCCGCAGATAGCTCGACCAGCACCAGCGCTGAAGCTTCCAGCGGTTCGATAAATCCGGCTGACATACCAATAGCCACACAGTTTCTATGCCAAAACTCAGCTCTGTGACCAGGATCAAATTGAATTTTTCGCACCATGGCCTGCTGTGCAGCCTGCTTGCCCGCAGAGACCTCGATATAGCTTAGCAACTCTTCAGTAGCGCGGTCTTCTGTATTGTGCGCAGCGGAATAAACATGGCCTATACCACGACGTGATGGCAAGCCTATATCCCATATCCATCCGGCGGTCTGTGCGGTGGATAATGTGCATGACTGAATTGGATCCTCTGGTGTGGCATAGGGCACCTGGGCTGCCAGAGCTGTGTTGTTAAATAGAAACTGATTCTTGCTCACAAATGGCACCTTAAAGTGCTCACCCAGCAGCAAGGCTCTGGAGCCACTGCAGTCGATAAATAAATCACCACTGATATCACCCTGAGTGTCGGTAGTAATAGCGGCTATATCGCCGTGCTTGTCGGACTTTATATCGACCACATTGGCTTTTACATGTTTGACGCCAAGCTTTTCAACGCAATGCTTGCGTAAGAATTCGGCAAATTTGCCGGCATCTAAGTGATAGCCATAGTTAACCTGAAAAGCATACTCTGGCGTAGAGATTTGCTTGGGTGCAAGTTTGCCAGCGAATAACGGAGTTTGCGGACATACTGCGTCAGCAAACTTAACCTGATCGCGCAGTGGCTGCCAATGGGGCGCCAAATTTGTCTCCGCATAGCTTTGCGGAACAGTAAAAGGGTGCGCATAGGAATCGTTCTGTCCTGTGGTCCAGCCAGAAAACTGCGTCCCCTGCTTAAAGCTTGCACTGCACTCACGGAAAAAATCAGTTTCAGAGATACCCATTTTACGTAAGGTTGTGCGCATAGATGGCCACGTACCTTCACCTACGCCAATGGTGCTGATATCTGGGGACTCTACTAGGGTAAGCTGGAAACCCTCGGGGTTATCGCCTTGCATATCAATACAATGCTCAGCAGCAATAATACCGGCAGACAGCCAACCAGCCGTTCCACCCCCTACAATAATCAGTCTGTTTATTTTCTTATTCATTGTTATCAGCTATTTTTTATCGCACGGCAAACAGGACTCAGCCTGTGGCCCTAAAAACAGGATAGCCTTTAGCTACCGCAGCTACAATCTTTTACTCATCCCGAAAAAGAGGCCTAATCATTTTTATATACGGCGTAATTAAAGAAGCCGCTTAAAAATTAAGCGGCTTCTCGTTTTGCTTCACACTTTGTTACAAAACCTTCGTCTGCAGATACAGAAAGCGCAGGTTTAGAAAGTGTAACGAATACCTAAGTTATAGCGCGCGCCAGTCTGACCAGCTTGCAGTACCTGCAATCTTTCACGGCTATAAACACGGTAGTCTGCTTCAAGGATGTTAATGCCATCAGCAAAGACTGTTAGGTTATCACTAATTTCATAGCTGGCACTTACGTCCAACTGACCATAGGAGTCGATGATTTGCGGATTAATGGCCGCAGATCCCGCATCCTGACCAATTCCGCCAACAAAGCTATCTCTCCAGTTGTAGGCAAAGCGAGCTTGGAAGCCATCTTTATCGTAGAAACCGATAAAGTTAGCTGAGTCACTTAGGCCTGGAAGAACAAACTGAGTTGACAGCGCTAGCTCGTCAAACGAAATATTTGCATTAGCAATAGTGGCGTTCACAATAAAGCCGTAACCAGTGTCGCTAAAGTTATGCTGCCAGTTGATTTCCATACCATCAACCTTCGCAGTCTTTTCGTTCGTTGGGACAGTAACGCTGAACACCAACGCATCATTTTCTGCTGTTGGGTAGTATTTACCATCTACGAACAGCTCTGGATACTGAGCTTGCATGGCAACACCAATGGCCTGGAACTCTGACGTTGGATCTAAACCTTCAGCTGCAGCAACTTCCGCATAGAGACCGCCACTAGTTGGGTTCCGCAGACCAAACAACTCTTGGTTTTTGTAACCAGAGCCAATAAAGTTCTCTACTGTTTTGTTGTAGTAACCCACAGACAGATAGTCAGCGTCACCGTAGTACCATTCAACCGACATATCGAAGTTGGTGGCTTCAATAGGCAACAATGATGGATCGCCACCTGCAGCTTTGGCTTCACGGAACTTAAAGGTCTCGCCACCAACAGTTATGCCACCTTTAATTGACTCATAGCTTGGACGAGTAATGGTTTCACTCGCAGACACACGGAGAATTACTTCATCGGTAAGCTCAATATCCCAATCCAGATTAGGCAAAACATGGCTGTAGTCGCCTGTGTAATCAGTAAAAACAGACTCTGCACCTTCTACATAGTAGTGCTCACTTGAACCTTCCCAGTAAACATTATCGTAAGTTGGCGCACGCGCTGCAGAAACAACATCTGTCTGCTCATAACGCACTCCAGCACGGATATTTACCGGACGGCCCTGGAACTCAGTCGCATGACTTAACTGCAGATAAGCACCTTCGGTCTCTTCTGTGGTTCTCTTATCAGAGTTCCAGTCAGTAGATGCGCAGTAGGCCGTGCCACAGTCACCAACAGTTTGGTCAGCAGGCAGAGGCAGAGCTTCACCAAGCGCTACAATCTGTTCCAATGTGGTCGTGAAATACTCTGTTTGCCGACGTGAATCATCGTGACCTGAGATCTGGTCGAAAGAGTCGGCCATAGATGATCTAGTCAGGATATCACTGATGTAACCGGGGTCAGAAATACCACCCCAGGTACCGCGCTCAACAGACTTAGCGGTTGTGCGGTTGCTAACTTCGGTTAGCTCTACACCAAAATCAATACTGGTAGATTCTGACATATCGAAAGTACCGCTCAGCCTTGTTTGCTCAACGTCCATATGGGAGAAGTCATTGCCGAACACACTACCAGTGATGATCATGTCATCTTTATACAGCGGTCTGTCCGCACCATCAGCACCAGAGTTAAGATCTAGCTGCAAAATTGGCAGATCCTGATCGAAGTAAGTGGTGGTTCCAACGCGGTTAAAGCTCGCCATGGTGACCAGTGAACTGGTACCAAAGGGGTTAGACGTGCCACTCTCTGAAGATGAATCATGGTAGTCAAGAGCAAGAAGCAGAGTATCTGTCGCTTGCCACTCTAGATTCAGGCCAACAGATTCGTTTTCGTTAGTAGAGCCATCATGACCAATACCCATCGCGAAATCGCTGTTACCGCTCGCTTCGCTATACATAAGTGGCGATGCAACTGGGCCGTCATCCCAAACAGATGACTGGGTATTATTACCTAGGTTGTACCAGGCTGACATATCGCTGTATGTGTGCTCTAGATCCAGTTCAGAATAGGTGTAATCAACAGTCGCTGTAATAGAATCTGATGGCGCCCACTGTAACGTCAACTGACCGTTAACTCGCTCGGACTCATATTCATTTACGCGATAACCAGTAGCCTGAGGAATAGATAGATTAGCAGACGCTGCTGTTGGACGGTTAACCTGATCCGCATTCATTGGAACAGAAGTCCAACCACCATCAGAATTGCCTGGGGTCGTGTGCCAACCACTTACAGTCGCAGTGTTTACCGCATTGTTACGTCGCTGTGCTGATGCACTCAGGGCTATTCCAATTGTACCGTCAGCAAAGGTCTCAGAAAACAGGCCAGAAAACTCAGGCGTTATTTCATCACCTTCGGCAGTGGAAGTATCCATTGCCATCTTGGCACCAAAGGTCGCAATCGACCCAGCTTCAAGAGGCTTGGTAGTAATAATATTGATGGTTGAACCTACACCGCCAGTTGCGGCTGTAGCATCACCCGTTTTGTGAACAACAACGGCTGAAATACCCTCTGAGGCCAGATCGCCAAAATCGAATGAACGGTTAACCTTATTGTGGGTAGGCATCTGGCGGCCGTTTAAGGTCACTAGATTATATTCCGGTCCAAAGCCACGAACTGTAACCTGGCTACCTTCACCGCGCTGGCGGTCAATTGACACACCGGTAACTCGCTGCAGAGATTCTGCAAGGTTTGTATCAGGGAACTTACCCATGTCTTCAGCAGAGATTGCATCTGCAACACCAGCTGAATCACGTTTGATGTCCATAGCACGCTTCAAACTCGCGCGAATACCGCCTTCGACAATAACCTCTTCAATCAGAGCTCCGTCTTCAGCATAAGCAGGAACCACTGTGCTTACTAAAGCCAGAGCTACACTGGTAGAAAGGATTTTCTTTTTAAATAACATATTACTTGACCCCCAAGGTAAAAAATAATGAACTAATAGATCGTAACTTTTTAATACTTTCTTATTAAAGTTCTTTCTACCCTACATGTTCAGCTATTCAAACTCATCGTTTTTGAGACTAAGAGGGCAAATATGCGATAACAGGGGCGCTAAGGCAGTTATAAGTGTAAATTACCCTTGAGAAAGTCTGTTTTCAGGCGGTTTTTGCCCACATTGGCATTAATTGGCGAGCAGCTATGCTTGGGTAGCTACACCCCAGTAGTTGTAACCAGCAAACTTTGGTGTGCTGGGCAAATACATTTGCTCCATAGATTGGATGTTAAAGCCTGCACTCCGAATTAGCTGCGGAATATCTCGGTTGAGATGGCAGCCTCCGGCAATTTTTCCCCAGTAAGGATCAATTCTTGCCTGCCACTTAGCGACACCCTCGTCAGGTGCCAACCCATGCTCACAGAAAATCATTTTGCCACCTGGCTTTAATACTCTGCGCATCTCTTTATTGGCCGACAACGCATCGGGAATAGTACACATGGTGTAAGTGACCAGCACCGAATCAACATGGTTGTCTGGCAGGGGAATTGCCTCGGCACTGCCGAGAATAAAATCGACCTCTAAACACTTATCAGCGGCGACTTTTTTGGCCATATTATTAAGCTCTTCAGAGGGATCCAATCCAATAATCGCACTTATCTTAGTGCTGTCGTAGTAAGGGATATTAAGACCTGAACCAATACCCGCCTCTAAAACTACACCCTCGGCCATAGGCACCACCTTACTGCGTTGATACTTAATCGGCTTTGATCCACAGGCACAATTTAGAAAACTGGGCAAAATATATTTATCGTAAAAACTCATGTTGCACTCCCTTTAACCAAGGCTGTTTTTTACCTCATCATCTACCGATTTGGCGCAATAAACAACTGAACGGTTACATAGAGGTGCGGCTACTGTAGAATTGCGCGTTTTAACCCTCTCACTGGAACTGACAATGGGTAGAGCTTACCAAAACCGCAAAGAATCCATGGCCAAAACATCGGATGCCAAGGCACGGGTGTACAGCAAATATGGGCGCGAGATTTATGTTTGCGCCAAGGCAGGCGGCCTTGATCCCACAGGTAATTTAGCCCTGCGCAGCCTGGTTGACCGCGCCAAGAAAGATCAGGTACCGACCCATGTTATCGACAAAGCAATTGAAAAAGCCAAGGGCGGCGCCGGCGAAAACTTCGAGTTGGCCCGCTACGAGGGCTATGGTCCCGGCAACTGCATGGTGATTATCGAATGCTTAACCGATAACCCTAACCGTACCTTTGGCGATGTGCGCCTGTGTTTTACCAAGACTAAAACCAAGATTGGCACCCAGGGCTCAGTAAGTCATATGTTTGATCATCTAACCATTCTTAGGTTTGGCGGGCAGGAAGAAGAGGCCGTATTAGATACATTGCTGATGGCTGATGTGGATGTGATTGATATCGAAAATGAAGAGGGCATGCTAACTGTATTTGCGGCCCATACTGAGTCATTTAAAGCCAAGCAGGCACTGAGTGAGGCCTTTGGTGAGATTGACTACGACGTCGATGAAATTCAGTTTATCGCCCAAAATAGCGCACTACTCTTGGGTGACGACTTAGAGATGTTTGAACGCTTTATGGCGATGCTCGAAAACTTAGATGACGTGCAGAATATCTACCACAACGTCGACTGAGATCGCTTAAGCAAAGGCCTTTTAGGCGCAGTTAAGTGCCGTGATCACCGCCATACGCGTATCTGCTGGATCAATAACTGCATCTATCTCAAGGTGGGCCGCTGCCTCAGTGGCCCTACCCTTTTCGTACATGGTATCTACCAGCTGATTAAACAGCACCTCACGCGCTGCAGAGTCTGGCTGCGCATCCAACTCTTTTTTGAAGCCAAGCTGCACAGCTCCTTCTAGGCCCATAGCACCAAACTCGCCACTGGGCCATGCGGCACTGTAAATCGGACGATGAAAACTACCCCCCGCCATAGCCATAGCGCCAAGACCATAACCTTTGCGCAAGAAGATCGTCACCATCGGGGTGGTCATTTTGGCGCCGGCAATAAATAGCTGCGCCATACGATGCACCGCCGCCTGCTCCTCACTCTCGGGGCCAACCATAAAGCCCGGCGTGTCACACAGGGACAGAACCGGAATAGAAAAGCTATCGCACAGGGTAATAAAGCGCGCTGCCTTATCAGCTGCCTCAGCATCAACAGCGCCACCCAGAACGCGACAATTATTGGCTATCATGCCCATAGCGCGCCCTTCAATACGTATAAAGCCAGTAATAATGCCCTGCCCATGGGCCTGAGTAAGCTCTTGAAAGCTATCCGTATCAGCAAGCTGCACAATAATGTTTCTTATATCGTAGGCATAGCGCCTATCGGCAGGCATCATCTCACACAATCGCTGCTGATCAGCAGCCTGCCAAGTTTGTATGTCACCTTGAAAATAACCTAGACAGGACTGCGCTAGATCAGTGGCATGTGCCTCATTGTCAGCCACCAGATCAACCACACCATTGCTAGCCTGCACATCAATCGGGCCTATGTCCGTGGGTTTAAAGCTACCCAGACCACCACCTTCAATCATCGCCGGGCCAGCCATACCTATCCAAGATGTTTTGGTAGCAATACGAATATCGGCGCAACCAAACAGCGCGGCATTCCCCGCAAAACAGTAGCCATTGTTCACCGCTATTAACGGCACCCGACCACTTAGCCCAGCCCAATTGGCAAATGAGGGCACGTCCAATCCGGCTATCTGGGTTTTAACATCTGTGTCGCCAGGTCGGCCACCCCCACCTTCGGTATACATAACCACTGGCAGACCAAATTTTCTGGCTTGGTCCAGTATGCGGTCGATTTTGCGATGGTGAAAATAGCCCTGGGTACCCGCCAAAACACTGTAGTCATTGACGATAACCGCAACCTGCGCCGCCTGCGGACCAAATTCCGCGCTATTGATCGTCGCCAAACCGGTAATCACGCCATCGGCTGGCGTATCTGCTTTAAGTGATTCAGCCGTTTTGCGATCCCGTTGCGCTGCCACGGCAAGCTGGCCATATTCAACAAATGACTCATCATCACAGAGGTCGTAGAGGTTTTCTCGCGCTGTGCGATAGGCTTTGGCATGTCGCTTGGCAACGGCTTCAGGTCGCGCATCATCATGAGTAAAGGCCAGCTGCTGGTTGAGCTGCTGCAGACTATTGTCGGAACCGATTGCCTCAATCATTGGCGCACTGTCAGCCACGCTGTCTGCATCAGTGGGCTTTATTTCGCAGACCAGCTGTCCGGCCTGAATAGTGGCACCCAGCACAATAGAGAGATTGGCAACTATTCCCGCAACTGGCGCTGTGAGTGCCGTTTGCATTTTCATCGATTCAACAATGGCAACAATTTGGTCTTTGGCGACAGACTGTCCGTCATTCACATCAACACTGATAACAGCGGCAGCCAATGGCGAGACAATACTTTGATTTACAGGCTTCAAGACGGACACCCCAACTTAATTGTAATTATTTTTATCCGGATTATTAGACAGTGTTTACAGTAAGAATGGAATCTATCTGGCCCACTAAAATACTAATAGTGGGCCACACCTAATTGCGTTTAAAAAGGGCTAACTACCGGTAAACTGTTCGGCGCTGAGGTCATAACAGGTGCTATCTAAACCCGCCACCAGTGCCAAACTGGCATCGGTTTTAGGCAGTTCATAGCGGAAGAAGAACTGCGTTGCCGCCAACTTGCCTTGGTAGAAAGCTGTGTCCGCTGCATTGCCTTGCTGCAGGCCTCGCGTTGCTGCAACCGCCTGCTTGAGCCACATCCAGGCAATAACCACATGCCCCATAGCGTCGAGGAATATAGTCGCATTGGCCAGTGCCAAGGATGGATCAGCCGCCTCACTCACCGTCTTAACCGTCGCCTCAATCTGGGCCAGCGCATCCTGTAACTGAGTACAGTGCCCCGCTAGGCCAGACATGCCAGCGGCAGAATCAGCAGTGACCTGAATTTCTTCACGCAACACAGCAACGGCTGCACCATTATGCATCTGTACCTTGCGGCCCAAAATATCAATACCCTGGATACCCCAGGTACCCTCGTGAATATGATTTAAACGGTTGTCGCGATAGAGCCGCTCGACCGGATATTCACGGGTATAGCCATAGCCACCCAGCACCTGAATAGCCAGCTTGTTAGCTTCTAGGCAGAACTCAGAGGGCCAAGATTTACAGATGGGTGTAAGCAACCCTAACAGTAAGTCAGTGCGCGCATTGGCTTCTTTGTCAGTGGATAATTTCTGCTGATCAATCAGCTGAGCACTGTAGTAAATTAAAGTTTGGGCGCCCTCAACAAAGGCTTTTTGAGTCATTAGCATGCGCTTAATATCGGCATGTTCGCTAATCATAATCTGTGCATCTTCCGGATTGCGATTAACCAGCGGACGACCCTGTGGACGGTTGCGGGCATAATCCAGCGAGTAGAGATAACCACCCATACCAGCCATGACTGAGGCCATACCCACAGAGATACGCGCTTCATTCATCATATGAAACATATTGGCCAGACCCTGATTGGGCTCACCCACTAGATAGCCGATAGACTCACCGGACTCACCAAAGTTAAGCAGACAGTTTGTGGTGCCGCGACAACCCATCTTATGGTTGAGGCCTGCCAGTGCGACATTGTTGCTATCGCCAATACTGCCATCGTCGTTAACGCGGTTTTTCGGTACCAAAAACAATGAGATGCCTTTAACGCCTGGAGGCGAACCGGGAATCTTGGCCAGTACCATATGCACAATGTTATCAGTGATATCTTGCTCGCCACCAGATATCCACATTTTGGTGCCGCTAATATTGTAACCCCCGTCGGCACGCACATCTGCCTTGGTACGAATATCCGCAAGCGATGAACCCGCCTGAGTCTCTGACAGACACATGGTGCCAAACCACTCACCCTCGACTAACTTGGGCAGATACTTGGCCTTGAGCTCATCGGAGCCACAGGCATTGAGCATATTGGCCACACCCTGAGTTAAAAACAAATAGGTATGCACTGGGTTGTTAGCGCAGACAAACATACCATTGAGCGCCTGATCCATCATCCATGGCAATTGCATACCACCTATATCCGCATCATAGGCAGAGGTACAGAGTCCCGCCTCGCGGTATGCATTAATCGCTTCTTTGACCTCGGGAATAGTTTCAACCTTGCCATCGACAAACTTGGGCTCATTGGCATCTAGCTTGGCAGCAAAGGGTAAAAACTGATCTTCAGCAAGCGACTGGCAGAGATCCAGCATCGCATCCAAAGACTCCCGATCATAGTCAGCGTAATGCTCAGATTCGAGAATCGTATTTAGGTCTAGGGCCTCATACATAACAAAATCGAGGTCACGGCGGTTAACAATGATTGACATAGTTTTCTCTCCAGCGTCCGTAGGTGTTCTTTTTTTAGTTAATGGCAGTATTGTCCCAGCAAACACTGTGGAAATAACATAAATACAGTGACCAAAGAGTCTGTTAACTTCCGGCATATATAGTGTTAATATAATCATTACAGCGGTTTTCAAATCAAGCTCCAGAATACAGACTGCTCTAACACCACAATACATAATCGGGAGAATCTTATGAGAGCACTATTATTGAAAACGTTAGGTGGGATCATTGTCATTGTTGGGCTGCTGGCTCTCGCGCTGCCAACATTACTGCACAAAGCTGGCCTGCATCCAGAATACCAAGGTGAAATAGCTCAGGTACCCGCAGGCAAACGCGCACTGATCATTGCCACCAATCAGGCAGTGCTCTCTGCACCAGGGGAGACAACGGGCGCAGCCACCGGCGTAATGGCCTCAGAGATCACTCACCCCTATTACAACTTTATGGATGCCGGAATACAGGTCGATATCGCCAGCATTAAAGGGGGTGTTATTCCCGTAGACCCTCAAACTCTAGGGCGTCTTGTAAAAACCCCAGAAGACGACCGCTTTATGGCCGACGCAGCATTTCTGGCCAAGGTTAAAAACTCAATATCCGTCGCCGATCTAGACTTCACTCAATACGATATTATCTTTTTATCAGGGGGCTGGGGTGCAGCCTATGATCTTGGCTATTCAGAGCTTCTTGGCGAAAAAATCAGCGATGCATTTTACGCCCAGCACAAGCCAGTGATTGGTGGTGTCTGTCATGGTGTACTGGGCCTGATTAACGCCAAAGACCGCGACGGGAATCTATTGATTGCCGGACGTCGCATGACCGGAGTTACCGATAAACAGATTAAAGAGCTGGACATTGAAATTACGCCACAGCATCCGGAGACAGAGCTGCGTAAAGCCGGAGTTATATTCGAAAGCAGCAGTGCCTTTAGAGATATATTTGCAACCCATGTTGTGGTGGATGATGAGCAGCGCTTTGTAACGGGTCAAAATCAAAATTCAGGCCATGAAACTGCGCAAAAAATGATGGCTATCATTGCCCAGTAAATCATATTTCCACAACACTTCAGACAGCACCCGAGATTAATCTCTATCCGTTGGCCTTTGATTTTATTATCACTGGTTTACGGATTGAGGCTGATCCCGGAGACTCCCAAAATTTGACGTACTGCCAATTCAACTCCGCTAGCTTGATGATCTGTCAAACTTATAGGCTCTCAGTCAGTCCTCTGTAGTTAGCTTATTCAATAATTCTGGGTCTTCACCAGCAAAAAAAATCTCAGAGTGTTTTTTTCAGTTAAACTCCCTGCCCACAGGCGTCCTATAATGTTAAATAAACCGCTCTCTCAGGAGTCTATAATGATAAAAAAACCGCTCTCTCGCCAGCTTACCACCATCGGCTTATTGGCTATGCTAAACCCGGCACAGCCAGTGGCAGGTCAGCCCGATCGACTTTTCGAGCCCGCCGAACAGGATGCCAAGGGCCGTTTTATCAATATGGATAAAGACGAGTCCAAAGTATCAATCAAGGTGCGCGCGCCCTTTTTTATGCGCCGTGTCGCCTCCTCATTTATCAGTAAGCCCGGAGCGCCAACTCGGGTTCCCAATGATGGCGCCTACCTGCGCGACAACGCCATGCACAGCGAGCCAACCGCCACCTGGATAGGCCATGCGACATTGTTAGTACAGATGGAGCATCTGACATTTCTGACCGATCCGATCTGGTCAAATACGCCGAGCCCTATACCCTTTGCCGGGCCCAATCGCTTTGTAAAACCAGGGATTGCCCTCGATGACTTACCGGCGATCGACTTTGTAATGATTTCGCATAATCACTACGACCACCTAGATCTGCCCACATTGCGCAAGCTGGCCAAACGCAACCCCGAGACCGTATTCTTTGTCCCCATCGGCAATGGCAAGCTGCTGCGTAAGAATGGTATTGATCAGGTACAGGAGATGGACTGGGGCGATACTGTCAGCTATAAAACTGCCACTATCCATTGCTTGCCAACCCAGCATTGGAGCAAACGCAGCCTCACAGATACTCGCAAAGCCCTGTGGTCGTCCTGGGCCGTCACTGGACCACAGCGGCGCTTTTTCTTTGCCGGTGATACGGGTTATTACTCTGGTTTTAAAAAAATCGGTGAGAAACTCGGACCCTTTGATCTAGCCGCAGTGCCCATCGGCGCCTATAAGCCCAATGCCATGATGAAGGCCTCTCATATGAATCCAGAAGAGGCCGTGCAAGCAGCGCTGGATCTGCGCGCTGACAATGCCGTGGCCATGCATTACGGTACGTTTAATCTGTCCGACGAGCCCCTTGCCGAACCCCCAGCGCGTTTTAAAGCTGCCGCTGAAAATACTCCTCTGGCCGATAGCCACAGCTGGGTGTTGGATATTGGCGAGACGCGAAAATTCTAAACCAATAACCTTAATAGGCTCCAATGGCCGAGGCAATTTATGTCAATGTACAACAGCTCCATCCCTGTTTTTATTCGCCATCTAGGTAATCTATCTGGCCTGCTTGATAGTGCCGCCACCTATGTTACGGAACAAGATATCGACGAATCGGTATTATCCAGCGCGCGCCTATTCCCCAATATGCTCCCACTTATAAAACAGGTACAGATTGCCTGCGATATCGTTACCCGTGGCGGCGCTCGACTGGCAGGTGTTGAAGCCCCTACTAACGAGGACAGTGAGACAACCTTCGCCGAACTGAAGGCCAGAATCGAAAGTACCCAAGTATTTTTACAGGGTCTGTCAGAAGAGAATATTAATAGTTCGGCAGACAACAACATTGTAATGCCAGCTGGCCCCTATGAATTAACCTTTAGCGGGGAGGAGTATTTAAATCTATGGATACTGCCTAATATGTATTTCCATATCAGCACCACCTATAACATTCTGCGCCACAATGGCGTGGGTATTGGCAAGATCGACTTCTTGGGCCTGAGCTCGTTTATAACTAAAGGCCCCTAGATCTCAGCAGTCTCAGTTTTCATCAAGACTCACTTTTGTTGAGTGCCTGATTGCGTTTTTCTGCAGCCACCCAGTCATTAGGTAGCACGCGGGCAACAACCAAAAAGCTAACAATGGATGGAATAAACATCAGGCAGGTCACCGTCATGGCATAACGCATGGCCTGCAAGTCGGCATTGTCTGCTTTAAATATATCGATAAGCCAGCCTGCAAAGGTAGGGCCGCCGCCCAGAGCGATCATATTGAGAATAAAAAAGAACAGCGCAGTCGACATGGCGCGCATATTAATGGGTGCCAATGTCTGAGCTATAGCAAAGCTAGGCCCTAGATAAATACCCAAAAAAAGTAAGAAAAAGGTCGTGAAGGCCAAATGCGCCCATACCGTCGTCACCCAAAAGCTTGCTATGCCAATGGGCAGGCAAATACCTATCGCGATAGCAGGCAGCCAGCCATAGGCGCGTATATTTTTAGCGCCCCATTTGTCCGCAAGTTTAGCGCCAAAAAAAGCACCACCTGCGTAGGTCGTACCATTGATAACGCCGAGAATAATAACCAGAGTTTTAAAATCAAAACTAGGGTCCAGAGCAACCACATACTTGGTTTGGAACGCAGAAAAGGCATAGGACACAAATGAGCCAAAGGCGATACCAAAGCACATCGACCACCAGGCTGGAATTTTGAGCAGGCCCTTTAGCGACTCAGAAAACGGTGGCTGAACAATGTCTGCATGGTTATCAAGTTCCATAGCCCCGCGCACCGGCTCGCGCAGCACCAGCCGCACAATCACCGCTAGGGCAACGCCCGTAACACCCAAAAAGATAAAGATACGCCGCCAGTTAACGTCCTCACCTGCAGCGCCCATCAGCGAGGCAGTGGCAAAATACGCCGCCATAATGCCCAGCGGAATACCCATAGAATAAACACCCAGAGCACCGGCGCGCTCTTCTTTAGGGTACAGATCAGAAATAATTGAATGGGACGGCGGACTGCCACCAGCTTCACCAATGCCCACGCCCATGCGCGCCAAACCGATCTGCATAAAGTTGCCGGCCAGCCCGGTTAGGGCGGTAAAACCACTCCAAACGGCTAGTGCTATCGAGAGAATATTAACCCGATTGTAGCGATCGGCTAACCAGGCGATAGGAATAGCCACTAGGGTATAAAACACCGCAAATGCCAAGCCGATTAGCAGCCCTAACTCTGTGTTGGTAAGCCCCAGGTCCTTTTGGATAAACGGCGCCAAAATACCGACAATTTGCCGATCGATAAAATTAAAGCCGTAAACAATAGTCAGTAGCACCAGCACCATACTTCTATAGCGCTTACTCGGTGTGTTTTGATCAGTCATAGAAATTTCCTAGAGATACCAGAGCGGTATTTATTGTTATTTTTGTCTTGAGATAGGCTACGTTAACGCTCTGAATAGAGCAAGCCACAGATAAGTATTATCAGCTCAGAAGCCTTTATAGCCTCTATTTCTGAGTTATCTATGGCACTGTGATACTCTACTCCCACGCCATCACAACAATAATTCTATGAGCGACCCAGCTAGCCTCAACCTACCAGACCCCCAAAGTGAGCCGCAAGTCGATTGGACTATATTTATTCCCTCCGTTATCGTGGTTCTCATCTGCGCTATTCCATTGGTTATCTTCCCCGATGAAGCAGCTCGATTTCTGATCGACGGCCGCAAAGCCATCATGAGTAACTTTCTGTGGCTTTATCTTTCGGTCGGTGTGAGCGCCGTAGTTTTTTGCCTGTGGCTGGCCTTTGGCCGCTATGCCCACGTCAAGTTAGGTGCGCCAGATGAGCCGCCTGAGTACTCCAATATTCACTGGGTTGCGATGATGTTCACAGCTGCCATTGGTGCCGGTGTTATTGCCTGGGGATTTGCCGAGCCGATCTATTATTTGCAAACCCCACCCATGGGCATTGAGGTCGGGTCTGCAAAGTCTTTCGAATGGGCCCATATGTATCCGCTCTTTCACTGGGGTGTTATAGGCTGGGCTATCTATTCGGTACCCGCCGTTCCCATAGCCTATATGCTCTATGTAAAGCGCTATACCACCCTGCGTATTAGTAGCGCCTGTGATGGTGCACTGCCAAAAACAGGCCGCGGTCGCGTTAAGACCCTGATCGATATCTTTATTGTATTGGGTATTGTGGGCGGCGTTGCCACCTCTCTGGGTTTGGGTGTGCCCTTACTTTCGGCCATGCTGGCCACATTATTTGATGTGCCCGACAGCATGCTTATCAAAATGTTGGTGCTGGCATTTTGGACTGCACTGTTTGGTGCAAGTGTTTATCGCGGCCTAAAGTCAGGCATTAAGGTACTGGCCGATATCAATATTGCCCTGGCTATTATAGCTATTATCTTTGTACTGATTGCTGGGCCCGGTATTTTTATCATGGACCTAACGGTCAATAGTATCGGCTTAATGTTCAGTCATTTTGTTAGCGCCGCAACCTGGACTGATCCCATTAATAACGGTAGCTTCCCCGAAGACTGGACAGGTTTTTACTGGGCATGGTGGTTAGCTTACACAGGTATGATCGGTCTGTTTTTCGCACGAATTTCTCGTGGCCGCACTATCCGTCAACTGGTACTGGGCGTGATAACTTGGGGCTGTCTTGGCACCTGGTTATTTATGGCCGTTATGGGCGGGTACTCTCTCTATCTAGAAACCACGGGTACGCTTGAGGTTAAAGAAATCCTTGCCACTCAGGGCATGTCATTTGTCAATGCACTGGTGATTGAAAGTATGCCGTTGGGTAAATTTACTCTGGCCATGTTTACTTTATTATCCATTATTTTTTATGCCACCAGCATTGATTCTGGCGCCTATGTGCTAGCCAGCATCTGCGCCAAAAATTTACCCAGCGATGCCGAACCAAAACGCTGGAATCGTTTGGCCTGGGCGGGGCTACTGGCAATTATTACTGCAGGGATTCTGCAGTCAGGCACACTGGATACAGTGATGTCTATGACAGTACTGAGCTCAGCGCCGCTGATTCCCATTATGATATTGCTGTGCGTTTCATTAGTGCGCTGGTTAAATGAAGATTTTGGTGAATTGGTGCGTCACCGAGAATTGGCCTTGGCGGTCGCTACCCATAAAACACAGAAAGGAACCCAACACAGGAATAATAAACCTTGAAGTCTATTAGACCATTATTGGCATTAATTCTGTTGCTGCTGATTTCCTGGGCGACCCTGCATTGGAGCTCTATGGAGAGTCACGAAGCGTCAGAATTTCCATTAGCAGGTGAGTATAGGGCCGACAATATTGTTTCCAGCGGCGGTATCGACCGCACCTTTTCCTACTATCTGCCGTCCACCCTCAAAGAAGGTGCCGCTTTAATATTTGTACTCCACGGATCCATCAGCAGCGGCGAAGCCATCCGGGAAATGACCGGTAATGAGTTCGATCTGCTGGCCGAGACCAACCAGTATATTCCGGTCTATGCCAATGGCTTTGAAAACCACTGGAACGATTGCCGAGCATCGGCAGACTACAGTGCTAATACTCAGGATATAGATGACATTGCCCATATAGCTTTTTTAATCGATCTATTTGTCCAGCGCCATCAGATCGACCCCAACAAAGTTTTTGTGACAGGGCATTCCAACGGTGGACAAATGGCCTACAGAATCGCTCTTGAAGCGCCTCAGATGGTAAGAGCTGTTGCGGCCCTGAGTGCCAACCTGCCCATCGGTGAAAATTTCGATTGCGAAAAATCTGGCATACCGACATCTATTGCTATATTTAATGGCACCGAAGATAACATCAATCCCTATTACGGTGGCACCGTGAAATTGGGCAGCAATGAGAGCAGAGGGCTGGTGCTTACCACGAACCAAACGACTGAGTACTGGACTAAGTTAGTCGGGGCTGATATGGCATCACCTGATAAGGTTGTTGAGTATCCGGAAACCGACGGTATGCCCTACACCTCAGTGATTGCGACGCATTGGAATGGCGTCAATGATACCGAGGTGCGACTTTATAGGCTCCAGGGATCTGGCCATGTGATTGCCTCAAAACTTTATGATTTTCCAGACTACATAGGCCCTAATGCCAGTGATATTTCGGGCCCAGAAGAAATTGTAACGTTCTTTTATCAGACATTAGAAAAGTAGTCTCATAAACCAATAAAAAATAACGACTGGCATATAAAGCTAGCAGCTGGGGGAATTTATGATTGCCTGGTACATAGAGTACGAATACTGGGTGGCCGCTGTGCAGCTTGTACTGGCCATGCTTGGAATGGGCGCTGGCCTGCAAATTGCTGATTTTAAGAAAGTCGCAATGCAACCCAAGGCAGCTACCATTGGCCTATTGATGCAACTTATTGTGGTGCCACTGATTGCCCTTGGGTTTATTGTGCTGACTAATCTACCCCCAGGCATGGTGATTGGCATTGCTATTATTGCCTCTATTCCCGGCGGCACAGTCTCCAACATCTTTACCTTTATGGCGCGGGGCAATGTGCCTCTCTCGATCAGCATCACTGCTCTAACCTCGGTCGCCTGCCTGGTCACCACGCCGATGATTTTAGACTTTCTAATATCTGACTATATGACCGATAGCTTTGTGATGCCGGCAACAAAAGTCGCTACTGAGATAGGTCTCTGCCTGCTCTTGCCGCTTGGGTTGGGCATGGCTTTTTTAAAACGCTTCCCCAATTATGCCGAACGATTTTCCAACCTCTGTGTTAAGGGTTCTTTGGCTGGCATTGGCATGATAGTCATCGGCTCTTTAGGCGCAGGTAGGCTCAATTTTGCCAATGCATCAGGCGATGATATTGCCGTTCTTTGCGGCTTTATTCTTAGTCTCAGCCTAGTGGGCATATGGTTGACCAAGAGCTTTGGTCTAGCGACTGAAGATAATAGAGCCATAGAGATGGAAGTGGTGGTTAGAAACATTAATCTGGGTTTCTTACTTAAGGTGTCGCTCTTTCCAACAGTCGCGGGAGAGAGTAACCCTGTTGCGGATATGGCGCTATTTTCTATGCTTCTATATGGTGCATGGCAGTTGGCTATGGGTATCTTTTTAATTTTTTGGCGACGCAGGCAATCGGTCTAGGCTGCGGCTCAGTCAATAAATTGACCTGTTAAATGCAGACTCTGTTTAATTAGCCCCTGTTACCAGGGACTAATTAAACAGGGTGATTTATAGCATTACTCGACGACTTCAAAACTTGTTTCATTTTCTTCATCGGCAGAATGTCTGGCGATCCAGAGTTTAAATCGACCCGGTTCTACTGTATTTTCCATCGCCTGATTATAAAAATTCAACATACTGGCAGGCAACTCAAAGTTAATGGTCTTTTTCTCACCGGCACTAAGGCTGACCCGCTCAAACGTATAAGACGGGATAGTGGAGCGCATCCGCCCCCCTAGAAATTAAAAAAGATTGCACTACGAGACTTTAGATTCTCAGGCCTGATCTGATACTGTGCTTACTCGCATAAGGCCGCTGGAGTCAAAAGCACTGGAAAGGCCTGAAATAAAAAAGGCCAGCCTTGCGGATGGCCTTTTAAGCTGTAAAAAAAGCTGGGGTTTTACGAAAATCTAGCTGCCGGAATAGACCTGCTCACAGATTTCAAAGTTGTCGCTTTCAAGGGACAACATGTGCTGACCCACAGCAGCGTAGTCATCCGCCCAGGAAGCGGTGCCGGCAAAATACTCGTCAAACATAGCACCATGTAATTCCGCCGTTGGTGTAATGGAGCGGAGCATTAGGATGTTTACATCATGGGTACCACCACCAATGGGTAAAAATACACCATTAGTGAAGCTAGGATGGCCGCCCTCTTGCAGCGCCTTCTCTAAGTTCGACATGGCCGCCACAAATGCAGGAACATTTTCTGGCGCTACCTTAACGCTCTGTACTCGCTCATAACCTGGCGCGAGCTTAAATGGCTTTAAAGGCTTCCACGTAGTGGAATGCTTGACCTCTCTGAGCTTTGAAATATAATTTTTCGTGGTGCTAGGATTATAGTTTGTGGCACCAACCATTGCGGCCTGGACACTCGCAAACCCAGTCCACACGCGCATTTGGCCGGGATAGTCTTGGCCAGACATGGTGACACAGTAGCCAGCGGCTGTAGCACCCATTGCCTCGAATGGCGATGAGTCTTTTTTCAGGCTGGCTATATATCTGCCAATATCGGGAGCCGACATCATGACCGTGGTGAATGAGCCTTCCATTGTAGCTTCTTGGGCATGGTCGTCAGCAAAAGCGATTGGGGTGAGTGCTAAGGGGATACTTAATGACAGAATAAATGTGGCAATCTTTTTCATGGTGAATTCCTTTCTTTAGTTATTGGTTTTGGAAAACGTACGAAGATTCAGGCATTTAAAAATGCCACTTAATAATAAGTAGTTAGATTGTGGAGTCAACCCCATTAAACTTGATTGGCCCTATTAGCGGAATCACAGTGACGTGTCTCCTTCGCTTAACATCTCTGTAATCGAGCTGGTAGTCTCAGCATGACCGAACATAAATGGTTGAATGCCCAGAATGGCAATTGCTGTAGAGGAGGCTAGTCTTAACTTTTTCATATGGGTTCCTATCAATGTAATTACTTAAAAAACCTGCGCGCAGGGGCGGCAATGCGCAGGCTCCGTTGGCTGAAAATTTAAAGCTGTCAAGAGTCCTAATGACTCTTGATACAGTCAAGTCAGACAAGAAGTATGCCAAGCTAGAAGAACCAGTGATTTAAGGATTGAACCGTCAGTTTTCAGGGAAGATTTTTATGGAACAGAAAAAAAACGCACCAGAATCTTGCGCAGGAACCGAACTATGCTCCGTTTTACAGCACAGTTAGGGGCCTAAAGATATTTTAGATAATAATCGGTAACGCGCTTTTCAATATAGTCTGGGTCCGATTGCCAGGCTCTTGCATGAGTCTGACAGGGCGATCGCCAAAATTCTTTGGGCTCATTGGCCGCTGTATAATTGCGTTCGCCATGAGAAAAAACAACAAGCTTGTCTCCAGTGCAATGAATAATAAATACCGGTCTGGGGGCAATATCCCCCAGCATGTCTTCTGGGTTTAATTGATCCATATCTATACCAGTGCGCCACTCCAACATCCAAGTGGTTAAAGGTAATAGAGGAAAGCTTGGCAATCCAAGATATTGCGCAATAATCTCTGTATAGAGGTCAGTTAAGTTCGACCAGCCTGCCTCAAAAACCCCTGCCGCTATGCGTGGGTCTTTATCCATCGCCATAATTGAGGTTGCTGCGCCCATAGATACCCCAAAGATCCCAACACTGTGCATCTGCTTTTGCTGATATAAATAATCCACCGCTGCCTTTACATCATGTTTCTCGTAGTAACCCATGGATGAAAAAGAAGGGATATTTTTACCACTATTCCTTAGATCCAAAGCCAGTATATTAAAGCCCGCCTCATGAACTGCTTTAAACCAGCGCATGCCTTCCTGCCGGTCAGCCCCATGGCCATGAACAAAAATAACCGCTTTGGCTGATTCCTCGGCAGGTATATACCAACTACTCAGGCCATATCCATCATCCGACTGAACAGATATATCTTCAAACCTTAGACCTAGCTGGGAAGGATCACCGCAATAGATAAAGTGTTCTTCACTACAGATGTAGAGGGGATGCATAATATTGGATGACATAGTCCAAGCCATAATAAGCAAGCCTACGCCCAGCAGGCTAATGAGACTGGCAATGCTGATGATGATTTTGTTTTTGCGGTTTTTCAATTTATATTGCTCTGGGAAATCGTCTTTCACTCTACCTAGAATCACTCAGTAGTCAATAAAGCTCTCTAAAATCTATCTGGATTACTTAACATCACAATAAGTAGTAATTAGGTTATTCTGTTGCCTTTATAACAATAATATCAGAGCTTGGAATACAACAATGGATCAACTTAGAGCATTACGTTACTTCAGCAAAGTGGTCGAGACCGGTAGCTTTACAAAGGCGGCGGAGACATTCTCGGTGCCCGCCTCATCACTGTCCCGACGCATCGCAGATCTTGAAAAGAGTCTTGGGGCGAACCTGCTAAAACGCACCACCCGCGTGGTTCAAGTAACTGAGATTGGGCAGCTCTATTATAAGCAGGTGCAGGATGTGTTGGCGCAGTTGGAGCACAGTGACGAGTCTGTAAGACGCTATCAGGCTAAGCCCACTGGCTTTCTGCGAATAAGCACCATGGTAACCTTTGGTGAGCAAATCTTAATACCGCTTCTCGATGAATTTAAAACCCTTTACCCAGAGATCATTTTAGATGTGAGTTTCAGTGATGAGTTATCTACCCTGTCCCGGGACGAAGTGGATATCGCCATCCGTGGCGGCTATGCGCCTAACGAGAGAGTCCAGGCCGTGCGCCTGATGGACAACGAATTTATCCCAGTGGCCTCACCAGACTACCTATCATCGAACGGAACACCTAAAAATGCGACCGATTTGCGGCAGCACCAAGGGCTATTTTTCCGTACCCCCAACGGCCCGTCCCCCTGGCTGTGCGAACAGGATGGGCAGTGGCTGGATGTATCGGGTAAGGTCTTAACCATCTCTAACAATGGCACCTGGCTTCGCAAGGAGGCTGTCTTGGGGCGTGGGATATGTATGGCACCCAGATGGTCGGTTCAGCGTTATTTAGATAGCGGGGACATAAAGGAGCTAATGGTTAAGCCAAAGGTGAGAGTGAACCAAAATAAAGATTTGGCGATATACCTGCTGTATCAGAAGCAGCAGTATCTGGTGCCAAAGGTTAAGGTCGCGGTGGACTTTTTGGTCAGCCGTATTAAATCGTCCTAGTATCAAACTGCCGCGCTAGCTTTATCAATAGTGGGTATAGCCGAGTTAATGACTATACCCACTAAGTATCGGACCTGAGTTACTTAACGCGTGGAACTATTAGTACCTTACCGTTTCTGCCGCCTTGCGCCGCACGTGTAACAGCTTCCTTGATCTCACCCACGGCGAAGCGTGAGTCAACATCGGCTTTCAAAACGCCAGTAGCTATTAGAGGAATGATTTTTCCAAATGCTGCCTGCTTTTCTTCCAATGTTGCACTGTCGTACCATTTTGCAAGCCAAAAACCACGGCTGCGGATATCTTTAAAAATGGTCATTCCCGTGTTTATGGTCGCAGGTTTTCCTGAAAGCATTCCATAGGCAACTATGGTTCCACCGTAGCCCAGACTATTGGTCAGTCTGGTGTAGGTGTCACCCCCCACAGGGTCGAGGGCCAAGGCAACAGGCTCATTGCCAGTGGCACGGGCAATCTGCGCAGCCAGGTCTGGCCCATCAATCAACACAACATCTGCGCCCTTAGCGAGCAGCTCTTCGGCGAGCCCATCACGGCGAACCACATTAACCGTCTTTATACCGCGTTGCTTAGCGAGCTGAATAACGTAACCGCCAACAGCAGAGTTGGCAGCGCTTTGAACAATCCACTGGCCCTCGTTAAGGTCAACGAAAGAGGTCAACATTAACAGTGCCGTGACCGGATTGACCACTGACATACCCAGCTGTTCAATGACCTCTGGCCCAAGCGGGCCCATATTAGGTAGGGGAAGAAACCCAGCTGCTGGGGCCACCACCTCATCTCTCCAGGTGCCTCCGCCTAAAATAAGCACTAACTGACCAACCTTTAGGTAGCTAGCCTCGGGCGTCACCTCGGTAACACGGCCAACGCCTTCACTGCCTGCCTTGGCAGGCAAAACTGCATCCACGCCGTATTGACCTGCGATCTGTAACAGATCTGAAGGATTAATCGGCGCCGCTAAAACCCTTACTCTCACCTCACCACTCTTAAGAACCTGAGACGCCTCTTCCTTAACATAGAGTACGTCAGCCGGGTTGCCAATCTGATTAAACTCAGTGTATTTCAGCATCGTCTGGCCAGCATTGCTATGGTCGCCATGGCCATCTGCATGAGATAAGACAGCAGAGCCCAAGCAAACCGCCAATGTCATGATTATTGAAAAATATTTCATAGTCTTAGTCCATTTTCTGTTATTAATTTTTTAGTTTTACAGCCTTTAAATTATTCTGTGTATCACTACTCTCTCGTTAGCCAGTCAGATACCTAAGTCTCACCTCGCTCAAACCATCGCCCAAGGTAGATTCCCACAATGGACCAGAGTGCCGCTATACCTGCCCCAACCGCCGCAACTGCGGCTAGGCCCAGACCTAACCCTTGAGTCAGGCCGGTAAATAACCAAGCCATTAGCATATCGCCGCCACGGTAGGCGACGATGTCGATAACAGGCTTTGCTTTGAAGCGAGCTTCTCTGTCGACCCTTGTAAACAATACCTCACGAGCCGGTCTAGTCACTGCGTAGTTACCGGCGCGTCTAATAACCTGTAGAGCCACCACAGCACCCAGGAATGGGGAAACAGCCACAACAATAAGACCAGCACAAATCAGCACAGGGATCAGCGCAATAGTCACCGGCATACCAAATTTACCGACAATACGGCCAGTAGCAAACAGCCCCACTGCGATTGAAAGTACATTAACGGCCAGATCCATTTGCGCCCATACCGCTGTTCGCTCAGCACGGCTGAGATCGCTGAGCAAATTCTTCAACTCAAAGTAGACGAACGAACTGATGCCTGTATACAAGAAGATAAACAGGCCAATGGCCAACAGATAGGGGTTGGAGAAAAATAGCTTAAATCCCGCAAACGGGTTACCGCCAATTTTGATCTGAGGCGTTTGTGCAGCCAAACTCTCGTTGTGCAAGTCCGATGACTTAAGGGACTGCAAATAGAAAATAATGGGAATAGGCACCAGCAGCATGGCACTGGCCAGTAACATTAGGTTATCTGTACCTAGGGACGCTGAGAAAAATGAGGGTATAGATGGCCCAAGAAGCCCCCCTACACTAGCCCCGGCAGCGATGATGCCAAATAGCCGGCCAGCCTGCTCCTTGCTGAACAGGTCTGACATAAAACTCCAAAACACGGAGATATGGAAAAGGCTAAATACACTCACCCACACATAAAACGATTTATCCACTAGGGTCCGATCAGCCATGGTCAAGGCCAGGGCATAAAAAGATATGAACGTTAGCGCAAAGATAGCGTAAATTGATGGGACCAGAAGCCGCAACCGGAAACGGGAGACAAGCGAACCATAAAGAGCAACAACCGCGGTGCTGATAAAAAAGTTAAGCGTCCATAGCCAACTAACCTCGGCATCAGTCCAGTCACTGGCCATCGCATCTCGCACAGGGCGCAAGATGTAATAAGCAGACATAAGAACAATAACAAAAAGAAATGAGCCGACGACGGCTTTTAGTTCATGCCCTTCAACGTTTGAGACGATCCTCAGGAGCTTGTAAATGGGGTTGTTGCTACTCTTTTGCATTTTTTCTACTAGGCTCAAACTAGCCATGCTCCATAATTGCTTTCTAAAGGATCTAAAGAGACAGGATTAGATCGCGTTTATTTAGCCATGTATATGGAGGTTTTAGCATTTCTTCATTGTCTTTAAGACAATAATTAAGCTTTATTTAAAGAGCCATTAGCAATTGGATCTTTATTGAGCCCTATACTGAATAGGCGAAGACCAGGCACGTTCCTGAATAGTGGTCGCCAAATCAGGCCTTGGCGCAACACCTTCACGAATAGCATCCCAGGTCGACCATCGACAGGTTGGGTTTTCAAGTACACGGGCATAATAAAATGCGCGTTGGTCGGCCTTAAAATTCGGATCGTACCACAGGGTTGAAAACTGTGTCGCACCGACTTCGGGACTAATCCTGCAATCAGAGATATCGACTCGGGCACCATTATCCGGGCAACGGTTAGTTTCAGCGTTGACTTCTGCGCCATTGGCGCAGGCGATATCAATAATATCCTCATGGGTAGTGCCATCTGCATCGACCCAGCCTTTGATCATTTGCAGGCGTTGCAAGGGTGCACTCTCTGGATCAGCTGAAGCCATCACTAAAAATCCGGGCGACCCCATATCGTTGAGTACCTCATTTTGCGCCAATAGGGTGCCTCCCATACTCACACCTTTGCCATAGGCCTGCTCGACGCCATCGGGCGCCGTGAGCATACTCTGATCAAAATCGTAACCGGCAAACAATCGAATTCTTAATCGAGGTCCAGATGTTGCAAACACTTCTTTACGACGAAAGGCACTGAAGATAGCGTCTCTGGTATTTTCATCTGCCCATACCGCCGCTAAACCAGAGGCTCCATATGTAGGGGTAGCACCGCCAGCATAGACATCGTCATCAATCTTGACGTACAGGCTTTTACCGAGTGGCGTGGGGAAAACCACAGATAATAATTTATTACCATAATAAGCAAATTGGCCATTAATTCCTGTTATCGGGGTGGAGCCTCTTTGCTCTGGGTAGCTCGACAATATGCCAAGCTTAGAAACGAACGCCGCCTCATCATTCTGACTGGCCGCTGAATGGGTATCACTAGAACCAATAAAACCAAACTGGTAAGGGTTGCCAATACCTTGCTGCTCAAGTGTCAGACCTTTTAACATTGCTTGACGTACGTAGGAACCATCGACTTTGCTAAGGGCACCTGTTGCAACTCGGTAGGGCGCAATTTCAAAACCCGCCCATTCATCACGTGTTGATAAAACAGGATGTGTTTCAGAGGTACCTTTTATTTGGGTTATCTCTACGATTGGCTCATTTCTAAGGCGTTTCTGCGCGTAAGCCTCATTAAAGGGATTGTCGTTCCAGTCGGTACTTTTAAACATCTCGCCATTAGAGCCATTTGAGTTATGGGGGATAGCCAAGCTTTCGACGCCCTTACTCCTAAGCTCATCCATCCAGCTCCAGAGATCCTCCGGATTAGGCGAGTGGGCGCGAGAAAATGGCTCACGGGGCAAATTCTCTGTTCCCTCGAAAATAACATTGCGGTGTAAATTGCCCATATCAGCACTGGACGTCGTATATTCGTAGGCAGCGAAGGTAGTGAAGCGGCCGGGATCGTTAAATTGGTCCGCAGCATCCACGGTATCTTCCCAAGCACTTCTCACTACTCCAAGAACCTCTTGACGGCTTAAACTTCCATCGCTAACCCCTTTGATGGCATTGGGAATAAAACTTGAAAATGTCAGTAATCGCTTGGTCCTGCTGATTAAATCTGTGCCAAAGTTTTCGGGCGCATTTAAGTCATGATAGGGCTCTGCGAATGGGTTTTTAGAGAAATTATTAGAGGTATCTGCCGCTGCTTTGACCAAACCCAGGAACACTGCATGGTCAGTTACGGCATAAAAATCCATTGGATTAGTAAGCTGCATATTAAAGCCCGCAGGGTTCTTGATGGCCTCCCCTTTGGCAAAACGATAGGCATCATAGGGTGTCGCTAGGGTTCCAAACGCATAGCCATCGAAAGAGTACGCGGTATGTACATGTAAATCGCCGTAATAGGCATTTCGCTCCTGAATCCCTGTCTCTGGAATCGCTCTCGGCGCAGATACCGCTTTACGGTCTAATAATTCGGTCTCAGTGTCGAAAAGAGCATTATCTCCGCCCAAGGCGCCAGCTTCAGAGGTGTTTAAGAGTTGATCTATCTCAAGAGTCTGTTGAATGACGGCCTTATCTAAATGAACATCTGCGGCAGTGCTGAAGGACTCACTGGATGGCTCTATCGTTTTATCAGAGCAGGAGACTAGCCCCGCGCCTAACATCAATACCCACACACATTTGTTGAAACCAGACTGCTTATTATTGTTATTCATGCTGCTTCTCTTTTCGATATCGCTTAGGTGTCTATTGATAAGACCAGAATATCAGCCCGACTGCTAAAAGTAAGTTTCTATTCTACTCACGGGGCACTGGCGGCTATAAATAGGCGAATAAATTGGCCGTATAGGCTGCAGTAAAACGACAGTTAAAAAAAATTTAACGGCCTGCTAGCTTAGCTTTTTATATAACTCACGTGCCCATGACTTGGCCTCATCACTTGACGCCCATTTAATTGCCTGAGAGAGAATACGACGAAAATTAGGATTTTGATAAGCCTCGGGGCCGTCACCAAATTGCAGATAGACCACTGGTGAATTTTTGTAAGTCTTAATCCAACCAACAAGATTTGATCCATTAGGGTGATCCCAATCTTGGTTAGAGTTTAGTTCTCCTCGAACCACAGCATTGGCAGCCGAGTAGAAATTATTCCGCTTGAAATCCCAGTTGGACCTGAACAGCGGAATAATTGAATCCTCGAATACTGGCAAGAGATAGACTTCATCAACAATTTCAAAAGGCTCTATGCCATGGGTAATGGGGTGATCCATAGCAGGGGTAACAGTATGGGCCACATCAATATTATAGCCACTGTCGGGATGGTCGACTCCCCGAGATTGCATGGGCGTATAAAGAAACTGACCGCCAACTATTTCAGACCACTCTGGCCAGGCAGGCCAAGCCGCTGCGCAATGATGCAAAATAACTAGCGGACTACCAGCATCACCCATGGCACGCACGCCCTCTTTATAAAAGTCTGGAGGTTCAAAATACTGTGGAGGCCCGTCACCAAATTTGATCCCAGGCATATCATATTGCACATAGCAGTCGAAGTTTTTAGCCATCTCTGGGGTAAACATATATTGCGCAGCCGGATGCTCAACGTTGGAATATTGAATATCAGGATTACTATCAAAAATTTCAAAAAAACTATCTCGATCAAATGGGTGACCACGAGTAACCAATAGGACATTGAGCTTATCGCCCTGCTGGGGCAATTCGGTAGTAGCTGGCGGGGAGGCGCGGTGGTAGTCAGGAATAACCTCAGGGTCTGCCATTTCAACTCCTTACCTTTTCTCTGTGTCACTAATGGTTAGACTGCAGTAACCGCCGGTTGCAGCTTTTCTTGCCATGACTTTAACAGAGATTGGTTATCTATTTCCGAGGGATGAAAATCTTCCTGGAAAAATGCTTTATAGGCAGGGATATGACTTCGAATAAAACCGCCTTTAGAAAATAGAAATTTAGAGAAACTCCTAAATGTTTTCCACTTCCAAAGCTGCTTATCATGACGCAGCATTTTAACCACCACTGACAGCATATCTTTGAACAGAGTGAGCATTGCAATGCGCATCACAGCCGCCCGCATTTTATAACTACCGCCAATTTGGTTGTAGACGTCGAAGGCAACAGATTTGTGCTCAAGCTCTTCGAGTGCATGCCATTGCCAAAGCTCTGCTACAGCCCTAGGCATACTTTTTAATAATCGTCCTTCCAGAATACTTTCACCAAGGATGGCAGTGAAATGCTCGATTGACACAGTTGAGGCCAAGTTGATCCGAGGAGTGACCCGTGGATTCTTTTTTGAGCTCTCAAGTCGACTCAAATAAACCCGCTCAAGCGAAGCTAAATCATAGCCTCGTTGTTGGCAGAGCAGCGTATTATATTTTCGATGCTCGCGGCTGTGTATGGCCTCTTGTTGATAAAAAGCTTTGACGTCGCTGGCTAACTTTGGATCCTTGATGCGGTCTTCGTAAGCTCGAACAGACTCAATAAAATTCCGCTCGCCTGATGGAAAACTAATGCTCATGGCATTAAAAACCGCCGTTAAAAATGGGTCATTATCTGCCCAATCAG
>Ga0257120_1000104_pt1 | contig 62878 bp, 56 predicted proteins | sample SI106_10metaG_FD_190153 | JGI IMG/M metagenome (GOLD analysis project Ga0257120, IMG submission 190153) | Marine microbial communities from Saanich Inlet, British Columbia, Canada - SI106_10 | ecosystem: Environmental > Aquatic > Marine > Inlet | place: Canada: British Columbia | collected...
CCTCCTGGTCCAATAAAGGCACCAATCATGTCATTCGGAATTCTTCTATTAACCATTTTAGGAGCATGTGCTTTTACATCTTCGTTAGGAGTTGTAATCGTGTCGGTTAATTTCTCTAAAATGTGTAAACGACCATCTCTAGCTTGTTTGAGTGCATTGACCAAAATCTCATAACTCAGTCCTTTTACTTTAATATCCATTTGACACGCCGTAATTCCTTCAGAAGTACCGGTTACTTTAAAGTCCATATCTCCTAAGTGATCTTCATCTCCTAAAATATCAGACAATACTGCATAACGATCTCCATCAGAAATCAATCCCATAGCGATCCCTGAAACCGGTCTAATCATTTGAACTCCTGCATCCATCAATGCCATGGTACCTGCACACACGGTTGCCATAGAAGAAGAACCATTCGATTCTAAAACTTCAGAAACCACTCTTACTGTATAAGGGCAATCTGCTGGGATCATTCCTTTTAATCCACGTTGTGCCAAGTTTCCATGACCTACTTCTCTACGAGAAGTTCCTCGTAATGGTCTTGCTTCACCAGTACAAAAAGGAGGGAAGTTGTAATGCAAATAGAAATTTTCTTCACCTTCATAAGAAGGCATGTCTATTTTGTTTGCATCTCTTGAGGTTCCAAGAGTTACCGTTGCCAATGCTTGTGTTTCTCCACGTGTAAAAATTGAAGATCCGTGTACAGAAGGTAGGTAATCTACTTCACACCAAATTGGTCGAATGTCTGTCGTTTTTCGACCGTCTAAACGTAATCCTTCAGACAAGGTCAATTCACGAACTGCATTTTTTTGTGATTTGTTGAAATATTTTCCAACCAAATCACCATATTCTTCCAATTCTTCTTCTGTTAATGAAGCAATCAATGCTTCTTTTATTTCAGAAAATGCAGTGGTACGTTCTTCTTTTGAAGTTCCTTTCTTTGCAATGGCATAACATTTGTCATAGGTAAAGTCATTGACTCTTTGCGCAAAGGCTTCGTCTTCTCTTTCACCTTCGTATTCTCTGGTCGCTTTTTTTCCGAAAGCTTCGGCCAAACGAATTTGAGCAGCACACTGAACCTTAATTGCTTCATGTGCAAACTTGATCGCGTCTGCCATTTCTTCTTCAGAAATCTCATCCATTTCACCTTCCACCATCATTACAGAATCTGCAGAAGCTCCAATCATCATATCGATGTCAGATTCTGCCAACTGTGCTCTGTTGGGGTTGATGACAAATTCTCCATTGACTCTAGCTACACGTGCTTCAGAAATAGGACATTCAAACGGAAAGTCACTTAACTGAATCGCTGCAGATGCTGCTAAACCTGCAAGTGCATCTGGCATCACGTCCTCGTCATGAGACATTAACTGAATCATTACTTGCACTTCTGCATGATAATCTTTTGGAAATAATGGACGCAACACACGGTCTACTAAACGCATGGTCAATACTTCTCCATCACTAGGTCTTGCTTCTCTTTTGAAGAATCCTCCAGGGTAACGTCCTGCAGCAGCAAATTTTTCTCTGTAGTCTACCGTTAAAGGTAAAAAATCTACTGGGCTTTGTTTGTAATTAGATACAACTGTACATAACAACATTGCTTTTCCCATTTGAACAACAACGGAACCGTGCGCTTGTTTTGCTAACTTACCGGTTTCTAATGAAATGGTTCTTCCATCTCCAAGGTCTATCACCTCTCTAAATACTTTTGGAATCATAAATTTTAATTCTAATGTTAAATTACTGTGTGTTGTTGCGTTGTTGTTTGTTGTTGCAATGGAAATTCAAAAATGCTGTTACTATTTTTGATTTTTTATATTCTTTAAAGTTTGTTAGTCTTTAAAGAATTTTGGAATTCTCATTTTCATGAGAAAGCTTTTTTGTTTGAAGCGGGGCTTCAAGGGTTTTTAAATAAAAAAGAGGCACGTTTATAGAGCCTCTTTTTGGTAAGAATTATTTTCTAATTCCTAATTCTTTGATAATCGCACGATATCTGTTGATATGCTTTTTCTTTAGGTAATCTAATAAACTTCTACGTTTACCAACCATCATTACTAATGAACGCTCTGTGTTGTAATCTTTACGATTCTTTTTTAAGTGCTCTGTTAAGTGGTTAATTCTGTGCGTAAATAACGCGATTTGACCTTCTGAAGTACCGGTGTCGTTTTTTCCTTTCCCGTGTTTTTCGAAGATGTTTTCTTTAACTTCTTTAGTTAAGTACATGCCAATATTATTTAAATGATTATTATGTATCTCAATGGTGTTTCCATTGAAGCTGCAAATATAATGTTATTTATTGATTTCTTACAGGAATGTTTTGGATTAAATCAATATACAAATTTACTTGCTGTTTTAAGTTTTTTCGTTCGTAAATTCCGTCCAAAAATCCGTGTTCCAATACAAATTCAGAACGTTGAAATCCTTCTGGGAGGTCTTTTCCTGTTGTGTCTTTAACAACTCTGGGTCCTGCAAATGCGATCAAGGCGTTGGGTTCTGCAATATTAATGTCTCCCAACATGGCAAAAGAAGCGGTTGTTCCACCTGTAGTGGGGTCGGTACACAATGAAATGTACGGAATTTTAGCTTCTGCTAATTGCGCCAATTTTACGGAGGTTTTTACCAATTGCATCAATGAAAGTGAGGCCTCCATCATTCTAGCACCACCAGATTTAGAAACCATTAAAAACGGGATATGATGTTTTATGGAATAGTCGATGGCTCTTGCAATTTTTTCTCCCACAACACTTCCCATAGATCCTCCAATAAAGGCAAAATCCATAGCAGCGATGACGAGTTCTTTACCCATTGATTTTCCAACAGCAGTTCTCACAGCGTCTTTTAAATTGGTTTTATCTTGAGCTGCTTTTATACGCTCTGGGTATTTTACAGTGTCTTCAAATTTTAAAGGATCTTCAGAGGTTAGATTTTCGTCTAGTTCTTTAAACTGATTCTCATCAAAAAACAATTCGAAATATTCTTTACTTCCAATTCTTACATGATAGCCGTCTTCTGGACTTACATATAAGTTCTTTTTGAGTTCTTCTGTGTCAATAATTTTACCGCTAGGGGTTTTATACCAAAGACCTTTTGGTGTGTCTTTTTTGTCCTCTGTAAGGGTTTGAATCCCTTTGTCTGTACGTTTAAACCAAGCCATAATTAATATTCTTTATGTTGTTTGTCTCTTTTTAGTGACTTTTTTTCAAAAAATAGTTAGCTACAAATGTAAAAGTTTTTTGTGAACTTTACGTTCTTTCTTTTTTGGAATTCTATGTTGAATAGAAAAAGCATTTTGACGTTACATCAAAATGCTTTTATTCAGAATTTCAAATTGAAATTTAGAGGGTGTTTACATTGTTTAAATCTTCGAATGCTTGTTTTAAACGAGCTTTAAAAGTCAACTCACCTTCTCTCAACCATTTTCTTGGATCGTAATGTTTTTTGTTCGGTTGGTCTGCACCGTCAGGATTTCCAATTTGAGAAGAAATATAGTCTTTCTTGTCTAATATATAGTCACGAATTCCTTCTGTAAAGGCATATTGTAAATCGGTATCAATATTCATTTTGATGACTCCGTATCCAATTGCTTCTCTAATTTCTTCTACTGTAGAACCAGAACCTCCATGAAAAACAAAATCAATTGTGTTGTGAGGCACATTGTATTTTTCAGAAATATATTCTTGAGAGTTCTTTAAGATTTTTGGGGTCAACTTTACATTTCCTGGCTTGTATACTCCGTGTACATTTCCAAAAGCTGCAGCAATTGTAAATTGAGGAGATACTTTAAGCAATTCTTCGTATGCATAAGCCACTTCTTCAGGTTGTGTATATAATTTAGAAACATCGACATCAGAGTTGTCTACACCGTCTTCTTCACCACCAGTAATTCCTAATTCGATTTCTAAGGTCATTCCCATTTTACTCATACGAGCTAAGTAGGTTTTACAAATTTCGATATTCTCTTCTAAAGGCTCTTCAGAAAGATCAATCATATGAGAACTGTATAAAGGTTTTCCAGTTTCTTTAAAGTGTTGTTCACTTGCATCTAATAAACCGTCAATCCAAGGCAATAATTTTTTAGCGGCATGATCTGTATGTAAAATGACAGGAACTCCATAGGCTTCTGCTAACAAATGAATGTGCTTTGCACCTGCAACAGCACCTGCAATCGCAGCTTTTTCATTTTCATTTGACAAACCTTTCCCAGCATTAAACTGTGCTCCACCGTTAGAAAATTGAATGATTACAGGAGCATTTATATCTCTTGCAGTTTCTAAAACTCCATTAATAGTGCTAGAACCAATTACATTTACAGCGGGTATTGCAAATGCTTTTTCCTTTGCTAAGTTAAAAATTTCTTGAACTTCTTTTCCTGTGGCTACTCCGGGCTTGATCATAAAAAAAATGTTTATAGTTTTATTTGGGGACAAAATTACATGTTTTTTTATGTAAAATTCAAAAAAAGGAAGTAGTTTACTAAAACGTTTTAGTCTTTGAAGATTGGCTTAGAATGGGTAGTTGATTCCAACATTATAAACCGCACTTGAAAAATTGTAGTTTTGAAACCATTTATTTCCATCGAGATAGGGTTCATGTGTTTTAAAACCAACATCAAAACGAAGAATTAAAAAATTAAAATCCAAACGTGTTCCAAAGCCAGTACCCATAGCAAAGTCGTTAAAAGATGAAAAGCCATTGAATTTTGCTTTGTCATCGACAAAGGAAGAGTTTGTAATATCCCAAATATTTCCGGCATCTGCAAAGACCGCTCCTTTGAGTTTTCCAACAATATCAAATCGAAATTCTATACTGGACAGAAATTTCAAACTTCCTACATTGTATTCTAAGCCTGTATTTCGTCTTCCTGGACCCAGGTCATAGGTTTGCCAAGCTCGAATATCATTGGATCCTCCAGCAAAATAACTTTTAGTAAAGGGAATGTCAGAATTGTCATAGGTGATGATCGCTCCTACAAAACTTCGAATTCCCAAAACAGAGGACGGACTGATACTCCAAAATTTCTTGTACTCAAGGTCTGTTTTGAAATACTGTGCCAAAGGAATTTTTAAAAAGGTTTTTTTGTCATTTGCATTGAGCTTGTCTGAAAGCAAGCCTAAAATATTTCCAGAATTGGCTATACGAATCTTAAAAAACGAAAAGTCATTGTCTTTAAAGTTGGATTGATTGTTGTAGGTAAACGAGTAAGCTACTGTCGGAATTAAAAAATCGGAGGTGATGATATTGTATCGATTGAGAAGGTTTAAGTTGTTGTTGAATTCGGTGGGGTTGGAGTCTCGAAAAGTACTGCTTTCTGAAGCTTCCCGCATCAAGCTCAAGGCTTTTTCTGCTCGGGTTTCGTCTTCAGGAAAGTTGAAATCGGGATTTTCTGTATAAGCCCTTGCCACCTTGGTAAGGTTGGTAAATTCAGAGCTGTATACGCTAAAATACTTGTCAATATTTTGATTTTGAATGTATTGGGTGTTGAAAATCTCCAATTGAATGGTTTTTTTAGGATTGTACTGCCATTTGTAATCGGTAAAAAGGGTAAATGTTTGCCTGTCCAAGCCAATATTTTTTTGAATACTTGTTCCTGCAGAAAACAAGGTTCTTGGTGACATCTCTTTGGGAACCCATCGACTCAATCCAAAGGGCGCCACAAATCTTGGAATTTCTAAAGAGGCATCAGCACCAATTTCCCAACCCGGACGATTATTCGAGTTGAACCAAGAACCTAAAAAGGACAATTTAAACAATTCTGCACCTCTAAAAACATTTCGATCTGTGATAGAAAATTTTGCAGAAGTTCCAACATCTCTTATGTTGGAATGTGTCAATTCTGTTTCCAATCCTAAGGTATATTTTTCTATGGGCGATAAGAGAATGCTCATTTTTAATTCTTCGTCATTCAACTCTTCAAATTGGATGCTTGTAGATTTGAAGTTGTTCAAAGATTTTAAATGATTTCTTGTCAAGTTTCTCAAAGTGTCCTTGTAGACTTCGCCAGGTTTTAAGAAAATGGATTCAGAAAGGTACTTTGGGTTGTATTTTACCTTTTCATATCCAATAAAATGAATGCCTTTGTAAGAAACAGTGTCTTGGTATTTTTTTCCTTTTTTTGCAAAAGAATAATCGGTAATCACATTAACCTCTTTGATCTTCTGAACCTTGAAGGGCTTGTTGAGGTAATCTCCATTTTCCTCAATAATGCGATCTCCAGAAATGATAAAATCGACATTGGTCTTGTAGTCGGTTCGGGTAGAATCTACATAAAAGCCTAAATAATTCTCGGCAAAATGATAAATGCCGTTATTTCGATACAATTTGATGACTTGTTTTGCCTCATCGATGAAGGTCTGATTTTTGTACTGATCTCCTGTTTTTAATAGCGAAACTGTAGCAGAATTTTGGTAAATTGAGTCCAAAACTGGCGAGGCTATTGAGATGGATATGGTGTCTAAATAGGTGGGTTTTCCAGATTTGATATGATATGCGACGGTGGCTTTTTTCGAAGCTTCTATTTTATCGATGACCGTATTTACTTGAGATTCAAAATAGCCTTGCGTTTTATAGTAGGCCAATAGGTTGTTTGCAGTTTTTTGTATTTTTCTTTGGTTCAAGATGACAGGTTCGTCATAGTCCAAAAACCAATTATTGATGCCAATAAATGTATTCGCGTAGGCAATACTTTGTTTTTCTGAAAAAATGGTTTTGATAAAACCATAGGAGTTGTTGTTTTTTTCGCCCCATTCTTTGGCTGTTTTTGGTTTTGTATGACTACCCAAATTATGGAGATACAACCCAAAAGGAATCCCTAAAAAGCGTGAATTGGGTTTCTGTAAAACGTATTTTTGCAATTCACTGCTTTTATTTTGAACACTGTCGACATAAATATAGTTTTTTTTAAGCATGAACCTATCTTTAGCAACATGCTTTGTAGAATTGCAGGAAGCGAAAAGAATCATTAGTAAGAAAAAAAGCGTTTGTTTTTTCATTAAGTTTGCACGACTATTTGTTTCAAAAATAGTATTTTTCAATGGTATATTTTCAATTAGAATCAATTAATGAGTATTTCTAAAAATCAACTAAAACTGATAACTAGTTTATCGCAAAAAAAGTATCGCATCAAGCATCAATTGTTTATTGCTGAAGGGGTAAAGGTAGTTGAAGAAATCGTAACCTCTAATTTTAAATTGCACACGCTTTTTTGTACCGAAGATTATGCTTGTAAGGTTTCAAGGGATCGCGTTTTTTTGGTCTCAGAAAACGAATTGAAAAAAATTAGTAAACTAAAAACACCCAACCAAGTTTTTGCCATTTTTGAAATTCCAGCAGCACTTAGCTTTCAAAATGAGGGCCTTATTTTAGCCCTAGATGCGATTAATGACCCTGGAAACCTGGGTACAATCATTCGTTTGTGCGATTGGTTTGGTATCGAGCAATTGGTCTGTTCATTAGATACTGTCGATTGTTATAATCAAAAAGTTGTGCAAGCCTCGATGGGCTCTTTGACCAGGGTTTCAATTCGGTACACCGACCTTCATCAATATCTCAAAGAGACTGTTTTACCTATTTATATGGCAGATATGGATGGTGAAAATGTGTATGAATCCTCTTTGCCCAAAGAAGCCGTTTTAATTATGGGGAATGAAGCAAATGGCATTTCCGAACCAATTCGAGAAATCGTTTCTAATACAATTTCAATTCCAAGATTTGGAAGGGTTCAAGAAACTGAAAGTTTGAATGTCGCTACTGCGACAGCAATTCTATTGAGCGAGTTTAAAAGAAAAATCTAACGTTTTACTTTTTCAATAGGAGTTATTGAAATTTATTCGAAAGCAAAGTTGATGAAAAGACCCCGAGTACCCATGAAGTTGATTGGGTCGGTCCATTGACTCGCTCCATTGGCAGCGTTGTCATATTTCAATTCATTTGTCAATGAAAAAACACCTCGAATTGATGGTGAGAATTTAAAGTAATAGAGGTAAATATCAATCCCTATCCCCAGTTCATACATCAGGTTGTGTGTTTTTGTTCGAAACTCTCCAGAGGTATTATCGTCTTGATTTCTTTCGTTGCTCGATAAATTATAATCATAGGACACCCCTGCTAAAAGGTAAGGTCGAATGTTATGATACCTATCAGTATTCATTTTGAGAACAATTGGGACATGTAAAAAGGTTGAGCTTATTTTTCGAATACTGTCTTTGGGTTCGTCCAAATAGTTGAAAATAATATTTTTTGTATCGCTCATCAATCCCGGTTCAAAACGGAGATTTAGATTTTTGTGCAAACGCAGATCAACAATCAATCCTACATTGAATCCAGGAGTGGGTTCAACGGTAATATTCCCTGGTTTTACTCCAAAAGAATTTTGTTTGATATTTAGTTTGAAGTCATTTTGATTGAGTCCTAAGTAAAAGCCATAATGCAATCTTTTTTTATCAAAAGTGGGTAAATTTTCTACCCGTTCTTTTTGCGAAAAAAGCGAGGTTGATAGTATCAAAAATCCAATAAAACTCAAATACTTTTTACTCATTAGATACGTGCCGTATAAATTGTAGCAACGCCAAAGGTTACTGGTTGGTCTTCTGCAGTAGTAAACCCATTTTTTTTCAAAATATTGTTGAAGGCTTCTCCAAAAGGAAAAGAATTCGCACTTTCGGACAAATATGAATAGGCTACTTTGTCTTTAGAAAATAGTTTTCCAACAATGGGTAATACCAAATTGGTATGCAATTTATATCCCTGTTTGAAAGGAAATTTAGTGGGGTTAGAGGTTTCTAAAATAACCAATACTCCTGTGGGTTTTAAAACCCGTGCAATTTCTTTTAGGCCTTTATCCAAATTTGCAAAATTTCGGACTCCGAAAGAAACAGTAATGGCATCAAAAGTATTGTCTTCAAAAGGCATGTCTTCAGAATCGCCCACAATCATTTCAATCTTTTCAGATAAGTTTGCGTTGGCAATTTTTTGTTTCCCCACTTCTAGCATTCCACTAGAAATATCCAAACCTACAATCCGATCTGGATTCAAATTGGCCATCATTAATGCCAAATCTCCCGTTCCGGTAGCAATGTCTAAAATTTGTTTTGGCTTATTCTTACCTACAATTGCAACTACCTTTTTACGCCATTTTACGTCAATACCAAATGAAATTACTCGGTTTAAACCGTCATAATTTGTAGAAATATTATCGAACATTTTTGCAACTTGTTCTTTTTTTCCTAAATCGGAATCTTTGTAGGGCTTGATGATTTTTGACATATCCTATGGGGTGTAAGCGATTATTTATCCGTTAATTGCAATTACTTCGTTGATCTGGTTTGGGAGCATTTCTTTTAATAAATTTTCGATACCGCTTTTTAAGGTTGCGGTAGAAGAAGGGCAACCACTACAAGCACCTTGCAAAACAACACTAACAATTTTGCGTTCTTCATCATAAGATCTAAAAGCAATATTCCCTCCGTCGCTCGCTACTGCGGGCTTTATGTATTCGTCTAAGATGTCTACAATTTGAGCAGAGATTCCTTCTAGGGTTACTTTTGGAATTTCTATAACAGCTTCTGGTGAAGTTTCTTGCGTTGGCAACTCTTTGATAATGGTTTTTCCATCGGCCAAATACTCTCGTATAAAGCTTCTTAGCTCTGGATATACGTCTTCCCAGGCAACCATATCGTATTTTGTAATCGAAATATAATTGTCAGAAATAAAAACTTCTTTGACAAAGGGAAAGGTAAAAATGGCCTGTGCCAAAGGAGACGACTTACTCGCTTCTTCGATGTTTTTATATTCCACATCGGTTTGAGTCAATGCTTTGTTTGATCCAAACTTCATCACCGCGGGATTGGGAGTTACTTCTGCATAAATTTCGATAGCCTCTTTTTTTGATGTTGCTGAAGATTCATTGACAACGGTATTTCCATCATTGATGAATGTTTCGATTTGTTGTGCAACTTCTTGTTGTACATCGCTCCATTTTACAATGTCAAAACGTTGAATTGCAATAAAATTTGCAGTGATAAAAACTTTCTTTACAAAAGGCAAATAAAATAATTCTTTTGCCAACGAAGAGTTTTTTGCTTCATCAATATTATTGAACTCATAACTGCCTCCGTTGATTAAAATTTGATTGCTTACAAATTTGATAATGCTATCATTAGAAGTATCTTGTATGGTAATTTGTGTGTCTTTCATAGTCAAAAAATGATTTGCAAAATTAAGGCAAAAAAGGGGAAAAGAATCTCTTTTATTGTAAAAGTTAAAAACGCTGCAAGTCCTTACTTTTTTTGTTTGGACTTGCAGCGCTCGCTATTTTAAACAGAAGTGTTTATAAATTAAATGTAAGGGTTGCTGTGATTGTTCTGTTGTCTGTGGTCAAGGTTGCAGCTTTTATATTGTTGAATTGTGTGTAGAAATTGTAGCGAGTATCTCTGTTGCGATCGCTGAATGAAAGATCTATTTTTGTGTTTCCAAAATGATAGCCACCACCTACAGAATATCCAGTAATATTTTCGGTATTCAATCTATTTTTTAGTGGACTTTGTTCGTATGAATATCCCCCACGGACACTCAATCGATCCATTCGCCATTCGGTTCCTATAGTTAGGTTGTGAGTATTTTTGAGTTCATTTTGAAAAAATTGATTTTCTAAAGAAAAATCTTCTTGAGTCAGTTTCATCCCCCTAAAATTTTTATGGGTATAGTCAACACTTACCAATCCTTTTTTACCAAAAACAACTGCGCCACTTGCGGTAAATTTGCTAGGAGTTTTTAATCGGTACGCGATCAGTTGTCTGTCATTGTATTCTGTATAGGGACTCTGATTTCCTTCAACATATGTTGTTTCTCCTTGAAAAAGATCAATATCAATCTGATTGTTACGGTCAAAACCATAATTGGTGTCTTGTAAAATTTCTGTAAACCAAGTTGGAGTTTGATACGCAAGTCCCACTCTAAAATTTTGAGTGAGTTTGTAAATAAATCCTGCATTCAAAGAAATTCCTGTGCCTGCAGTACTATTTTCTTGGAACAAAGTAGCGCTTAAATTGTTGTTATTTCCATCGGTATTCTCTTCTCTGAGTGAGGTAATTTGTGTAAAATTCAAATCATAGGTATTCAAACCACCTCCTACATACAATTGATGGTTGTGTACTGCGGAGAATGCTATATTGATTTCGCTTAATTCCCCGTTGGTTATGCTCGAGAAACGCTGTTCATTTCCAATACCGTAGTCAATTGGAACTTCATTTTGATCTAAAGGATATTGTCTGAAGGTAGCAATACTACTATTACCCTTAGCGTTAAAGTTATTGCTAAAATCTTTTGCAATTCGGTAGTTTACCCCTACAGCGACTTTGGTCCATCCATTGTTATGCCCCGAGTTAAAAACGAATACTCCACCCGCTTGCGAAATATTAAAAAATTGGTCTTCGGTAGTTCGTGCAGTAGCATAATAATTGGCAGTATTGCGAGTGTTTCGAGAATTAAAGGTTGCCGAAAAAGCAGAACTTGTGTATACTGCAATTCCTGCAGGATTCACGTTGATTGCAGAGATGTCTCCTCCAATTGCTCCAAAAGCTCCACTCATTCCTGTAAAACGTGCCGATCCATTTTGATTATTTTCAGAAAACAAGAGTGCTAAATCTTGGAAACCTAAGGATTGAGAATAAGATGTAAGGCTTGCTGCGAATAGCATCGCTACGGTAAAAAATGACTTCATTTTTGTGAGTTCAATGATTATGAGTTTTTTAGTTTCCTCTTCTTGAGGAACGTCCTGAGCTTCTGCTAGAAGAACGACTGCTGCTTCTGCTTGGAGAATAGCTTCGTGTGTTGCTACTTCTACTTGGTGAAGCACTTCGTATACTTCTGTTGTTGTTTGGTGTTACAGATCTAGTTGTTTTAGAACTTCTTATGGGAGTCGTAGATCGGGTATTCCTACTCGATCTTGTAGGACTTGCTGTTCGCGTATTTCTTGAAGTTCTTGGCTCTATTCTTCCAACTGTGGTTCCTGCACGATTTGTAATGGCTCTGGAAGATCTATTGATACCATACGAATTATTGTTTCTAATTGATCGAGTTCTTCTAGAATTTCTTGGAATTGAGTATCTGTTATTGCTACGGTTGTAAGCAGTTCTTCTTCCGAATCTTGAATTTCGATAAGGGTTGTACCTGTAAGGATTATATCGATATGGATTGTAACGATATGGGGTATATCCGTAAAAATAAGGGTCGTAAGCTCCCCATCCCCAAGCATATCCAGGACTCCAATACGGATCGTAAAATCCGCCTCCAAAAAATGCCCATCGATTTCTCCATCTCCAATTCCAGTTGTTAAATCCCCATCCAGCATTCCAATACGGATTTTGATTCATGTTGATGTTGACAACAACATCGTTGTTTTCACCACTTCCCCAAGGTTGGTTTGGTGAATAATTGATCGAATTAGCCTCTTCAACATAGATCGTGTCTATAGAATTATAGTCGTCTGCGTCTAAAAAAATATCTTCGTTTTTGATCTCATCTACCAAAGCCAATTCCTCAGCAAAATAGTCCGTATTATAATTTGAGTATTCACGTTGGTTGAGAACAACTACTTTTTTGGAACCATAGGTTGCCGTTTTATCAGAATATATACCATCCTCCTGAGAAACACTTTGATAGGTGCCGCAAGAAATAAAAAACATACTGCATCCCAAAAAAGCTAAAATTGTATTAAAATTTGATTTTGAATAGAGTGCTTTCATCATTTTTATTTTAGGGTGAATATGAATTTTCTGTGATTGTTTGGCAAATAGTTGAAAACTATAATGGGTCTCTAACCATTTTATAGTAATTTTGTATCACTTTTTGTAAATATAATCATTTGCAAAACAAAATCTCAAAATATAAACTTACAATATTTGTGCCAAACTTTTCACTATGAGCAAGAAGTTAACAAAACGAGCAGACGATTATTCTAAATGGTATAACGAGTTGGTTGTCAAAGCAGATTTGGCAGAGAACTCTGCTGTACGAGGCTGTATGGTTATCAAACCCTATGGGTATGCAATTTGGGAAAACATGCAATCAGAATTGGATCGCATGTTTAAAGAGACGGGGCATGAGAATGCGTACTTCCCTTTATTTGTTCCAAAAAGTTTGTTTGAAGCCGAAGAGAAAAATGCAGAAGGTTTTGCCAAAGAATGTGCTGTTGTTACTCATTATCGTTTGCAAAACGATCCAGATAAACCTGGGAAATTACGTGTAGATCCAGAGGCAAAGCTAGAAGAGGAATTGGTGGTTCGACCAACTTCTGAAGCAATTATTTGGAATACCTATAAAGGCTGGATTGAGTCGTACAGAGATTTACCACTACTGATTAACCAATGGGCAAACGTAGTTCGTTGGGAAATGAGAACTCGTCTATTTTTAAGAACTTCCGAATTTTTATGGCAAGAAGGACATACTGCACATGCAACAGAATCGGAGGCAATTAGAGAAGCAAAGCAAATGCAAGAAGTATATGCAACATTTGCTGAAACGTATATGGCAATGCCAGTTGTGAAGGGAGCAAAATCTGAAAGTGAGCGTTTTGCAGGGGCAATAGAGACTTATACAATTGAAGCATTGATGCAGGATGGAAAAGCCTTACAGGCAGGAACAAGTCATTTTTTAGGACAGAATTTTGCAAAAGCGTTTGATGTAAAGTTCACCTCCAAAGAAGGAAAACAAGAACATGTTTGGGCAACTTCTTGGGGAGTTTCTACACGATTGATAGGAGGACTCATCATGACGCATTCTGATGATTTGGGCTTGGTGTTGCCTCCAAAGTTAGCGCCAATTCAGGTAGCCATTGTTCCTATTTACAAAGGAGAGGAGCAATTGGAAGCTATTTCAGAAAAGGTAGATGTCATTGTAAAAGGATTGCGGACAAGAGGAATTTCAGTAAAGTATGACAATAGAGATACCTATAGACCTGGAGCTAAATTTGCAGAATATGAACTCAAAGGGGTTCCTGTAAGAATTGCGATTGGAAATAGAGATCTAGAAAATAATACCGTAGAGGTAGCCAGAAGAGACACTCTAGCGAAAGAAACGATATCTCAAGAAATTGTGGTCGAATTTATTGAAAAGTTATTAGAAGAAATTCAAGAGAACTTATTTGCAAAGGCGATCCAGTATAGAAAGGAGCATACTACAACGGTATCCAACTTTGAAGAATTTAAAGAAGCAATAGAAACTAAGGGTGGTTTTGTCTCGGCACATTGGGATGGAACAATCGAAACTGAAGAGAAAATTAAAGAATTGACCAAGGCCACCATCCGATGTATCCCAAATGATGCAAAAGAAGAGGCTGGTACTTGTGTTTATACAGGAAATGCATCTGCAAAAAGAGTACTTTTTGCGAAGGCCTATTAAGTTTTTTAAAATTTTTTAAAAAAAGATTGCAAGGTTTCAAAAACGTTGTATATTTGCACCCGCAATTGGAGATAATTTGATTGTTATGGTCCGTTCGTCTAGGGGTTAGGACGCATGGTTTTCATCCATGTAACACGGGTTCGATTCCCGTACGGACTACAAAGTTTTCATTAAAAACGAATAAATTAATAATTATGGCAAATCACAAGTCAGCATTAAAAAGAATTAGAAGTAACGACGCTAAAAGATTGCGTAACAAATATCAGCACAAAACAACTCGTAATGCGTTGAGAGATATTCGTGCGATAGAAGACAAAACAGAAGCTGAAGGAAAGTTGGCGAATGTGATTTCATTGCTAGACAAATTGGCAAAGAAAAACATTATTCACAAGAACAAAGCAGCAAATTTAAAGTCTAAATTAACGAAGCACGTGGCTGCGTTATAAGATTTTACTTTCTGTAAAACACAAAAGCTCTGAATAAAAATTCAGAGCTTTTTTTTGTGCCTTATTGATTTTTTCTTACCAGTCATAATCTTTGTGTGCATCTAAACGGATAAAGATAAAGAGGAGAATGGTGAAGCCCCACAATGAGGAGCCTCCGTAGCTAAAAAAGGGCAGTGGGATTCCAATAGTAGGCAGCAGACCAATCACCATTCCAACGTTTACAATTACATGAAAAAACAGAATGGATGCTACTCCGTAGCCGTACACTCGTCCAAATTTATTGTTATGGGTTTCTGCTAGGTAGATAATTCTATAGAGTAGCAGCATAAATACAATGATCACAAAACTGCTTCCAAGGAAGCCCCATTCTTCACCTACTGTGCTAAAAATATAATCGGTGTGTTGTTCGGGAACAAAATCTCCTTGAGTCAAATCTCCTTTTAAAAATCCTTTTCCGTTGAAGCCTCCGGCACTTATGGTAAATTCTGATTGATACGAATTGTATCCAATCCCTGTATTGTCTGTTTTGATTCCCAATAAAATATCAAATCGATCTTTTTGATGGATGGGTAATACATTCTTATACAAATAATCTGTTCCTAAGATAAAGATTCCAAAAATCACAAATACACCCAGTATTTTATACCCATTGAAACGCAAAAAACGAATTCCAGCTTTCCGTAAGATGATGATGAGATAGCAACTAAGTAGTGCCAGTAAGCTACCAAGAATTGGTTTAGGTCCAAAGTAGATGGTGAGTATAAAAACAAGAATCGTTGTCGCCCCTAAAAGAATGTAATTTAAAGTTAGCCCTTCTCTATTTAGAACAAAAAAGAATGCTAGATAAATTAAAGCAGAGCCGGCATCGGGTTGTAAAGAGATGAAAATAGCTGGGGTGAAAATAATGATGAATGCTTTGATCTGATTTTTGATCAGTTTAAAATTGTATTGCCGATCACTTAGTAACTTTGCTACCGCCAATGCTGTAAATGCTTTTACAAATTCTGAAGGCTGGAGCCCCATCGCTCCAAAGTCATACCAAGAGGTTGCTCCATTAATGGTTTTCCCAAAAGGAAAGAGTCCAAGAAGCAATAGGAGTGAGAAGAGGTATAGAATGCCCGAAAACCGCTCATAAAATTTGGAGTTGAAAAAAAGGATCGTGATGATGAGGGGGAACGCCAAACAGATAAAGATGAGTTGTTTTCCATATTTTGTTGAAAAGCTGAGGATGGCTACATCATCTTCTGTACATGTTGCTGCATAAATATTGAGCCATCCAAACCCCACTAGAAAGAGGTAAAGAAAGACTAAAATCCAGTCGATTTCAGCAAAAATATTAGTTCGTTCCTGACGCAATGGTTTCTGGTTTTTGGTTTTGTTGGTCGTAAATATCTTGCAAGCTCAATGCTAACATTTGTTCTTCTACCCAAGGTTTTGAAATTTTGTTCCGAAGGTATTTTTCAATAATCAAACTGGTTATAGGGGCGGCAATTGTAGACCCAAAGCCCCCATTTTCAACAAAAACAGCGATGGCAATTTTTGGATTATCTTTTGGTGCAAAAGCGACCAATATGGAATGATCGGGTGCTTGCGTCTTTTCTCCGTTAATGATTTTGATTGAATTTTCTACAGTTCCTGTTTTTCCACAAATATCAATTCCTTTTATCTGACTCCATTTTCCAGTTCCTGTTTTAAAAACCTCGTGCATGGCCTCTATGATGGGGTCAAAATGTTTGGCATCGATGCTTGTTTTTTTAGGAACTCTGTATTTGGGGTTTTCAATAAGAGTTCCATCTACCTTTTTAAGAATATGAGGAGTATAGAAAAAACCTTTGTTTGCTATGGCTGCTGTAAAATTTGCCAATTGAATTGGAGTGGTTTCAATGTCTCCTTGACCAATTGCATTGGAGATGATTGAAGAGGCGTTCCAACGAAAGTTAATTCTTTGGTCGTAATAGTCTCCGGAAGGAATTCTTCCTGAGGCACCCGCAGGCAAATCATATCCTAAGTAATTTCCCAATCCAAAACTTTTCACATGCTTGCTCCATGTATTTAGACCTACAGAGGGTTCATTATTTTTTTCAACTATACGTTTAAAGGTATTCGAAAAATAACTGTTGCATGACTTTGAAATCGCTGTTTTTAATTGGATGGGTTGTCCTACAATACCACAATGACATCCCATAAATTCATTTTTTCGACTCCCATAGCGATAGCCATTATAACATTTAAAGGAGGTATTGACATTGATGACATTTTCTTGCAGTCCGATTAAGGCATTCATCATTTTAAAGGGAGATCCCGGAGCGTATTGTGCCATTAAAGCTCTGTCGTATGCAGGCTTGTCAGGGTTTTCAGGATCCATCAAAATAACAGAATTTTTAGAACGCTTACGACCCACCAACATATTTGGGTCATAAGAGGGTGCGGTTACCAGTGCCAATATTTCTCCGGTTGAAGGTTCAATTGCAACAATTCCACCACGTTTGCCACTCATTAACCGTTCTGCATATTGTTGCAATTCGATGTCGATGGTCAAGGTCAAATCCTGCCCATTTACAGGTAAGGTGTCTAAGGCCCCATCTCTATAAGGTCCAGTAACTTTGTTGAACCGGTTTCTAAGGGAGTACTTTTTTCCTTTGGTTCCTCTTAAATGGTCTTCATATTCTTTTTCTATTCCTGCTTTTCCTATCAGCTCGCCTTGTTCATAATAGGAGCTATTTTTAGCGATCTCCTCATTTACTTCACTAATGTACCCAAAGATATTTGCGGCAGATTTTAAGGGGTATTCTCTAATGATTCTTTTCTGGATATAAAAACCAGTATAGTTGTGTAATTTTTCTTGAAGGTAGGCATAGTCTTCTTTTGCCAATTGTTTTAAAAAAACAGAGGGCAAATAGGGGGCGTAATTTTGTGCTCTTTGAAAACGGGTTAAAAAACTTTTTTTGTCTATTTTTAGTAAAGCACAAAACTCGAGGGTGTCTAAGGTTTCCACCTTGTTGGGTTGAACCATAACATCATAGGACAACTGATTTGCGATGACCAATGTGCCATTTCGATCATACACATAGCCTCTTTCTGGATAATCATATTGAGTTTTTACTGCAGGATTATTGATGGGGTCGTAGTTTTGACCTCTTAGAATTTGAAGTTGAAACAAGCGACCGATAAAAACAATACCAACGATGGTGATAAAGAAATACAGTAAAAAACTTCTTTTCATTATTGTTTTTTTGTAAAAATATAGGTTCCTATAAAGAATAAACTTAATGTAAAGATACTTGAATACAAAGTGTTTAACAATGTATCCGAGAAATTTTGAAAGCTAAAATTAGTTAAAGAAAATAAAAGAAGATGATGAATTACTGTTAAAGTTACCGTGAAGTTAAATATTTTACCAAAAGGTTCTTTTTGAAGATTGAAAAAAGGATAATCTACGGAGGTTTTTCTAAAATAAAGTTTGAGAAAGAAAAGTCGAATGTATGCGATAGATAAGATTGAAAAGGTGTGAATTCCTCCAGAGTCTGAAAAAATATCAACAAGTAAGCCCAATATAAAAGCAGCCCATAAAAAGTAGAAACGATTTTCTCTTACCGGAAAAAAGAAAACAAAGGCGATGTAGAGATACGGATTGATAAAACCGAGAAAAAGAATATTGTTGAGTACCAATACTTGTATGAATACTAGGAGTAAACCCATAAATGTATAGTAGATTGTTCTATTCATTTTCTAGGGTATTTAGTTCGATTTTATGCAAGTTTTTTACAATATAGACATGTCTTAAATTGCTCATGTCGTTAAACAATTGCACACTTATTTTGTTGTCAGCACTCGAGTTATTACCCACTTTTAGCACGGTTCCTACCAAGATTCCTTCTGGAAAAATCGTAGACCTTCCGCTGGTTACAATCGTGTCACCCACTTTTACATTTGCTTGTCTTGGAATATCTGTAAGTTGCACTTTACGGTAATCTTTTCCATCCCATACCAATGGACCGAAATAATTTGAGCCATTTTTTAAACGAGCACTAATCTTACTGTTTTTATTTAAAATTGATTGTACTCGGGTGTATTTTTTGGTCGTTTTTTCGGTAATTCCAATAATGCCCTTGTGATTAAAAACAGCCATTTCTTTTGAAATTCCACTGCTATTTCCTTTGTCAATCAGAAGGTAATTGAATAGTTTGTGGTATTCGTTTTTAATGATTTTTCCAGAAGTATAGGTGTATTTTTGATGGTATTGCACCGAATCTATTTGGTCAATATCTACTAATGTATCTTTTTGGGAACACAACAGTGCGATCCGATTTCGTAAGATTTCGTTTTCTTCAACTAGCAGCTGATTTTGTGTTCCTAGTTGAAAGTAATTGGAAAGGTGAGCGGTCTTGTTATACAGACCTCCAGTAATAAAATTGGTTGAATTTAGAAAGGCACTCTTATGAAAGTTATTGTTTCGAATTGTTAAATGAATAGCAATCGATTGAAGAATCACAAAAAAAAGTAAGTATTTATACTTTTGTATAAACGATATCAGTTGCTGCATTCTTAGAGCTCATTTGCGAGATTATTTCATTAAAATATTTTTGTATTTATCAAGTTCTTTTAAAGCAATTCCAGTCCCACGAACCACTGCCCTTAAAGGATCTTCTGCAATATACACAGGCAAATCTGTTTTACGCGACAAGCGTTTGTCTAAGCCTCTCAACATCGATCCTCCACCCGCTAAATAGATTCCAGTATTGTAGATATCTGCCGCCAATTCTGGAGGTGTTTTAGACAAGGTTTCCATCACGGCGTCTTCAATTCTCAAAATAGACTTGTCCAATGCTTTTGCAATTTCTCTATATGAGACTTGTACTTGTTTTGGTTTTCCGCTTAGCAAATCTCTTCCTTGTACCAACATATCCTCTGGTGGTGTGTCCAAATCTTCTGTAGCCGCACCAATGGTAATCTTTATTTTTTCTGCAGTTGTTTCCCCAACATGTAAATTGTGTTGGGTTCTCATATAATACATGATGTCGTTGGTAAACAAATCACCCGCAACTTTTACCGACTGGTCACAAACAATACCCGCCAAAGCAATTACTGCAATCTCTGTGGTACCTCCACCAATATCAATAATCATGTTTCCTTTTGGTTCCATAATATCAATTCCTACACCAATGGCAGCAGCCATAGGTTCGAAAATTAGATAAATTTCCTTGGCATTCATGTGGCGAGCAGAATCTTGTACTGCACGTTTTTCTACTTCTGTAATTCCAGATGGAATGCAGATAACCATTCGTAATGCTGGAGGAAATAACCGCTTCTTGATTGAAGGAATTTGTTTTACAAATTCTTTGATCATTTCTTCAGAAGCCTGAAAATCTGCAATGACCCCATCTTTTAAAGGTCGAATAGTTTTGATATTTTCATGGGTTTTTCCCTGCATTAAGTTGGCTTGTTTGCCAATTGCAATAATTTTACCCGTAGATCGATCTCTTGCTACAATAGAGGGGCTGTCTATCACTACTTTTCCGTTGTGGATAATAAGCGTGTTTGCGGTTCCTAAATCGATCGCAATATCTTCGGTCATAAAATCAAAAAAACCCATAAATTCTAAATATTTCCTTTATTTTGTATAAAGTGTTCTTACAAAGCTACTAAAAAAGGCTGTGTAAATTACATATTATCAATTAATGTTTAAAATGCCTTGTTCCTGTTAAGACCATAGAGACGTTGTTTTGGTTACAATAATCAATACTTAATTGATCTTTGATGGAACCTCCTGGTTGAATTACGCTTGTGATTCCTGCTTTTTCTGCAATTTCTACACAATCTGGGAATGGAAAAAATGCATCACTAGCCATCACAGCTCCTTGAAGATCAAAGCCAAAATTGGTCGCTTTTTCAATGGCTTGTGTTAGGGCATCAACTCTACTTGTCTGTCCAGTACCACTGGCTAATAGCTGATTATTTTTCACAAAAACAATAGTATTCGATTTGGTATGCTTACATATTTTAGAAGCAAAAATCAAATCCACCAACTCTGTATCGGTCGGTTTTGTTTTTGTTGCATAGGTAAAATCTTCTATGGCGTCGGTGATGCAATCTTTATCTTGAACTAGCAATCCGTTCAATGCCGTTCTTACATTTTGAATAGGTAAACTGGTATTTTTCTGAACAAGTAGCACTCTGTTTTTCTTTCCTTTCAAGATAGACAAAGCTTCTTCAGTAAAAGAAGGAGCTATGACAACTTCACAAAAAAGTGTATGAATATCTCCAGCAGTAGCTGCGTCAATTTCTGTATTGGAGATTAAAACGCCTCCAAAAGCAGAGACAGGATCTCCTGCCAAAGCGTCTAAATAGGCTTGTTGAATGCTGTCTCTTTGTGCAAAACCACAGGCATTATTGTGTTTCAATACGGCAAATGTTGGTGCTTCTCCAATGAATTCATTCATTAAGTTGACAGCTGCATCCACATCCAATAAGTTGTTGTAGCTTAGATCTTTTCCGTGCAATTTGTCAAACATCGCGTCCAAATCTCCGAAGAAATATCCTCTTTGATGTGGATTCTCTCCATAACGCAGTGTTTTTGAAACGGTTTCACTTACTTTGAAAACAACTTCTTCTTCGTTAAAATAGTTGAAAATTGCAGTATCATAATGAGAAGAAATATTAAAAGATTTTGCAGCAAATTTCTTACGTTGTTCAATAGAAGTAGTTCCGTTGTTGGCTGAAAGAATCTCTAAAAATTCTTCATATTGATCCATGGAAGATACTGTAAAAGTATCTTTAAAGTTTTTAGCGGAAGCTCTAATTAATGAAATTCCACCAATATCAATTTTTTCAACAATATCTTGTTCTGAAGCTCCAGAAGCTACTGTTTTTTCAAAAGGATATAAGTCTACGATGACCAAATCTATTTGCGGAATATTGTATTCTGCCAATTCGGCAGCATCACTTTCGTTGTCTTGTCTGTTTAAAATCCCTCCAAACACTTTGGGATGTAAGGTTTTTACGCGTCCACCTAAAATTGATGGGTAAGAGGTAACTTCATCTACGGGGACAACATCGATTCCTAATTCTTTGATGAATTTTTCAGTTCCTCCTGTAGAGTATATTGTAACGTTTAATTCGTGAAGCTTTTTTACAATTGGGGCTAAACCATCTTTGTGAAATACCGAAATTAATGCGGATTTAATTGTCTTTGAAGTACTCATTTTTTGTTGTGTTGTTAAGCTTACAAATTTAGTAAAACTCAAGCTGCATCACAATAAAAAGATTCTAACAAATACAGCAAGTAATTAACAACAAAAAGAAATTGATCAGAAAATAATTTTGAGGTTACTTTTTGTATTTTAGAAACCAGAAAACTCTTATTTAAAAAGTTTGGCAACCTCCAAACAGATAAATTCTAAAAGAGTTTCATCGTCTTTGGTAAAAGGACTCACCGTGTGAGAATCGATGTCAATTTGCCCGATGTTTTCGCCATTCACAAAAATAGGTATCACAATTTCAGATTTTACTTTCCATCCACAAGAAATGTAGTTGTCTTGCTCAGATACATCTTGTACGATAAAATTTTTATTGCTGAGGGCTACTTGTCCACAAATGCCTTTTCCAAAAGGAATAATGGTATGCTCCGTTTCTTCACCTGTATATTGAGCAAGCTTTAATTCTTCTTTATCACCGTTTTTAAAATAGAAGCCTACCCAGTCATAATAACTGATTGAAGCTGCTAACAAAGAGGTGATATCTTGAAGTTTTTCTGCAATTTCTTGAGTTGAATTTAAAATCGTTAAAACTTCTTCTTTTAAAGTGGGGCTATTCATGAATTGGTGATTCTTTGGTGCAAAAATAAACCAAAATAGTTTTTAATAAAGACAAAATTGAGCTCATTTTGCGATTGTTTTTTTACGGTGCCATTCGAGTTCAAAAACACATTCATCACGTGTTTCGTTAAAAGTTGTTAAATACTATTCAGATTTTACTAAGATGTTGTAAGTTTGCACTTTAGCATGAAGAAAACAGTCATCAATATCACATCAATAAGTTTAGCATTTTTAGTGCTACTTTCTACCTTTTCATTTACGGTAGAAAAGCATTATTGTGGCGATTTTTTAATGGATGTTTCTTATGTAGGGCATGCAGAGGGGTGTGGGATGGAGAAGGATCTTTCGTCCAAAACCATCAAAAAACCTTGCTGTAAAGACGAGGTGCATAAAATTGAAGGACAAGATGAATTGCAAAAAACGGTTGCAGATGTTTTCGACTTTAAAGTGCCAAATGTACAAATAGCTTCTGCAGCTGTAATGAAAGAGTTGTTTGTTGAAATTGTTTTCAATAAACCTCAATTTCACGACTTTTCTCCGCCAGATATCTCTTTAGATTATCAGGTTTTATTCCAAAGTTTCTTAATTTGATTTGACTATTAATTATTCAGTTTTCACTTCTTTATAAAGAAGAAATAATTAATTTTTAAATCTACAATCATGAAAAAGTATTTTATCAGCAGTGTTTTGCTGTTGCTTCCATTGTTGAGTTTCTCTCAAAAAGAATTTCGAGGAATGATAATGGATCAAAACAACCCAAAAGATCAATTAGGTGTATATGGTGTCAATGTTCGTTGGTTAGATACCAACATAGGAACCACCACCAACGAAAAAGGATGGTTCTCGATTCCGTTCAAGCCCGAGTATGAAAAACTCATTGTGAGTTATATAGGCTACAAAACAGATACCATCCGTATTACAAATTTAGCTCCAATTCATCATTTTTTAACTGAAGAAACAGAAACCACAGAAGTGGTAATACGAAGTAAAAAACGGGCAACGCAAAAATCTTTCTTTGCAACAACCAACGTATTTACGGTTAATTCTGATGAACTTTTAAAAGCTGCTTGCTGTAATTTGGCAGAGAGTTTTGAAACAAATCCGTCTATAGATGTCAGTTTTTCGGACGCACTTACGGGAACAAAGCAAATTAGAATGCTGGGGTTGACCAGTCCGTATTTGTTGATTTCTCAAGAAAACATTCCCTCTGTTAGAGGGGCAGCACAAGCTTTTGGTTTGACCTTCACTCCTGGAACTTGGGTAGAGAGTATTCAGATTACCAAAGGAGCCGGAAGTGTAGTAAATGGATATGAAAGTATTTCTGGACAGATCAATGCAGAATTGGTAAAGCCCTTTTCTGACAATCCGTTCTTTTTTAATGCGTATAGTTCTCTTAATGGAAGGGTAGAATTGAACACTCATTTCAATCAAAAGGTTTCGAAGAAATGGCAGACAGGATTGTATGTGCATGGAAATTATAGAGGACAAAAATTTGATAAGAACAAGGATAATTTTTTAGATGCACCTTTGGCAAATCAAATTAATGTGATGAACCGATGGCAGTATACAGATGCTGAAAAAGGGTGGGTGAGTTTTTTCAATGTTCGTTTTTTAAACGATGAAAAACAGACTGGAGAAATGAACTTTGATCCAAATACAGACAAAGGCACCACTCGTTTTTGGGGAAGTGAGATAGACACAAAACGCTTTGAAACCTCTGCAAAACTGGGTTATGTATTTCCTGAAATCCCTTACCAAAGTTTCGGATTTCAGTTGGCCTATAGCAATCATCAACAAGACTCTTACTTTGGCTTGAATAGATATGATATTCAGCACGAAAGTGTGTATTCCAATTTGTTGTTCAATTCGATTATTGGTGATACTAGAAGCAAGTTTAAAACGGGAGTTAGTTTTACCTATGACCGTTATGATGAATTGGTGAATACCGCTACCTATGACAGAAATGAAAAATCGGTGGGGGCTTTTTTCGAATATGGCTTTGACAATCTTGAAGATTTTAGTTTTACGGCGGGTTTGCGAGTAGATGCGCACAATTTGTTAGGAAATTTTATAACGCCTCGTTTGCATATGCGTTATGCTCCTTGGGAAGATGGTGTGTTTAGAGTTTCGGCGGGAAGAGGAAAAAGAAGCGCCAATATTTTTGCAGAAAACCAACAGTTGTTTGCAAGTGCTAGAAAGATCAATATTGAAAATTCTGGCGGAAATATTTATGGATTGAATCCCGAAATTGCTTGGAATTATGGAATTTCTTATTTGCACAAATTCAAGATTTTTGACCAAAAAGGAGATCTTACCTTCGATTTTTATAGAACCGATTTTAACAATCAGGTAGTCGTAGATTGGGAAGACCCACAGGCAATTTCTTTTTATGATTTGAAGGGAAAAAGCATTGCCAATAGTTTTCAATTAGAACTCAATTATGATCTTTCCGAAGGTTTGTCCTTCCGATCGGCATATAAGTATTTTGATATTTCTACCGATTTTAAAACAGGAAATCTGCAGAAGTCAATGCAGCCTAAAAATCGATTTTTTGGGAACCTTTCCTATGAAACTTTGGAAAAGGAGAAGGGTTCTCAATGGAAATTTGACCTTACGTTTAATCAGATTGGAAAACAACGCTTACCCAATACCAGCAGTAGCCCAACGGTTTATCAACTCCCAGAATTTTCGATTTCTTACCAATTGTTGAATGCACAAATCACCAAAGTATTTTCGAGTCAATTTGAAGTTTATTTTGGAGGAGAGAACCTAACCAACGTGAAACAAAAAAAACCTATTTTAGCAAGTGAGGCACCTTTTGGTGCGAATTTTGATACAACCATTATATATGCACCCATTTTCGGACGCGCTATGTATGCAGGAATTAGATATAAAATTAAATAAAAATGAAAAAAATAATCCTTGGAATGAGTTTGTTGTTGATGGGAATTTCAGCACAAGCACAAACAGTAAAAAAGAGTAAAAATGCAAAGGTGTCTTTTGAAGTAGACGGTGTTTGCGGAATGTGCAAAAAGCGAATTGAGACCGCAGCCTTGAAAACAAAAGGTGTGAAGTTTGCGCTTTGGAATGTAAAAACACATCAGTTGAATTTAATCCTCGATGAGCGCCAAACAGCGGTTACTACCGTTCAGAGAAATATTTTAAAAGTAGGGCATGATGTTAAAGGAATCAAGGCTACAGACGAGGCCTACAATTCGGTTCATCCTTGTTGTAAATATAGAGAAGAAGAAATTGTCTTGGACCATGAAGCAGGAGTAAACAAATCATAAAAAAACAATTCGAATGAAAAAGAGATTCATCCTAGGGGTCGTTTTATTATCTATAACGATTTTAGTGACTTCTTGTAAGTCAGAGCAGAGCAAAAAGGAGTCAAAAGAACAGGTTCTTCTTGACAAAAAAGAGGAATACCAATGTCCAATGAAATGCGAGGAAGAGAAAACCTACAAGATTGAAGGAAAATGTCCTGTTTGCCAAATGAAGCTTCGAGAGAAAGAGGCCGAAGTACAGGAAAATGATTAACAAGAAAAGAGGTTGCCCCGAAAGGCAACCTCTTTTTAATTTGCAGACTAAAACCGTTTATTTAGGGTCTAAAATTTGCTCAATTCTATCAACCACATCTTGGTAATGGTAGCGAGTAATGGTATTTGGTGCATTGTTTACTGCACTTCTAGCATTGCGTTGTAAGCGCTTCAACTCACCTCTTGCAACCGATTTTATATCCGATTGATTTACATTGATGCCACTTTGCTTGTAGTATCCAGCATTGGCTCCTTTTTGATCTTTTGCTTCATGCATTAAAAAATCCAATCGATCTAAATAGGCTCTTTGAAGGTTTCTTCGATAGGTATCAGCTGCTCTACCGTTGTATAGCTCCATCCAAACTCCTTTGCGCAAGTCACTCATCATCTGAATTAAAGAATACGCCTGAGTGCCATTCATGGTTTCATTTTCAATCATTCTTGCCATTCTACCTGCATCCAAGATATTGTTTAAAGTTCGGACTTGTAAGCCGCGGACTCTTTCAACAGAACCTGAAAATTCAGTTTTACTAAAGATGTTTTGATCGAGCATCCATTTTGGAGTCTTGAACAATTCATTGGTCACAAATTGCAAGGCCTGTTTTTGAGTGGCTTTCGCAACATGCGTATACACTGCTCCTTCTTGGTCGGAAGTTTTGTAATGTTCATAGACCCCGCCAATATTTGAGGTTACATGCCCCATATATCTATTGAATTGACTTAACAATTGACCATACATGGTTGATAACTCACTGTAGTTTTCTCCTTTTTCAGAGGTCCATTCTTCTAGTCTTGGTAAAATTCGTTTCAAGTTTTTAATTCCGTAGGACGAGGCTTTCATTGCGTCATCTCCTAAGTCTTCAGTTTGTGAACTAGGATCAACTACTCCTCCTCCTTGTTGGTGTCCAAATCGATACATTGGATCTCCAGCGTGTTCCATGATCCAAGAATCAAGGATGGGTTTTTCTTCCTTTGCATTTTTGTTTGGAATAGGTCTGTATCCCCAAGAAATGGCATACTTATCATAAACACCAATATTTGGCATCAATGCTACGCCTTTATCTTCGGGTTGTGCGATATAATTAAAACGGGCATAGTCCATAATAGAAGGCGCAGTTCCGTATTTCGAGGTAAAAGAAGCAGAACGTAGCGAATCTACAGGGTAGGCAACAGAACTCCCCATGTTGTGAGGCAATCCAATGGTGTGTCCAACTTCATGTGAAGAGACAAATTGGATCAATCGTCCCATAGTTTCTGTTTTGAATTCATTTCCTCTGGCGTCTGGATTGATCGCTGCAGTTTGGATGAAATACCAATTGTGTAATAAGGTCATTACATTGTGATACCAATTGATATCTGATTCTAAAATTTCTCCCGATCTTGGATCACTCACGTGAGGACCGTTTGCATTAGGTATTGGAGATGCCAAATAGCGTACTACAGAATAGCGAACATCTTCTGGAGACCATTCTGGATCTTCCTCTTTGCTAGGTGGGTCTTTTGCAATAATTGCATTTTTAAATCCAGCGGCTTCAAAAGCGACTTGCCAATCGTTAATTCCTTGTTTGATATACGGAACCCATTCTTTCGGGGTAGCTCGATCTACATAATATACAATTTGTTTTTTAGGCTCTACCAATTCTCCTCGTTGAAACTTTTCAAGATCTTCGTCTTTGACTTCCAATCTCCATCGGTCTAAATAGGTTACGGTTTTGCTTTTTTGTGCATCTAAACCATAATCGGTTTGACCTCTGGCAAACCATCCAACGCGTTCGTCAAAATAACGACGTTTCATAGGTACTTTTGGGAGTAAAATCATCGAATTACTCATTTCAACAGTAATAGAACCCAATGCCGAATTTGAAGGGGCATTGTTTGCGAAATAGGTTTTTACATGTCTTATTTCGATGTTTTGAGGATAACTACTCACTCGATCAATATAAGAGCGATCTTTGTCCATTCGGGTAATTTTATAGGATTTTCTTCTACGTTCTGGAAACCCTAAAGGCTTTACATCGGTAGTAAAAAGTTCTGTAGCATCAATTACGGTAGCCGTAGTATCTTTGTTAAATGCTTTGATTGGAAACGAAAACAAAATCGGTTCTAAGTTTGAGTTTACTACAGCTTCATGTACTGGCAAAATGGTATCTGCCACGACATCGTGAGAAACTACTCTCAATAAAATTTGTTTGTTTTTTTTCTCCCAACGCAATACTTGTGTGTTGGTTTTTCCACCTCCAAAACCGATTCCAGCTGCTGTTTTGGCAATTCGTGTAACCATTAAGAGTTCTCTCTTTAGCAAAGAGTCTGGAATTTCGAAAAGGTAACTATTGTCTTTTGTGTGTACTTTGAACAATCCTTCGTCTGTATGATGCTCCTTGGTCACCACTTTACCGTAGGCTTGGATCCCCCCTTTTTTTGGTTTTGGTTTCGGCTTCGAAACGCTATCTATTGGGGATTCTTTCTTTTTTCTTTTCCAGAATTGTGCATCTGCCTCTAGGGAAAAGCCGAAAACAAATGCAAGCAATACCAGTCTTGATAGGATTTTTTTAGTCATTTGAAAATAAGTTAGGTTAAACAGTCGCCTAAGTTAAGCAAATAACTCATAAGAATAACAAGGATTCTATATCGTAGAAAAAAATAAATTTTAGAAGGCTTCGTAGGTTTTCTTCAAAATGAGCAACTAAAAAGCCACATCAGGTTATTGATGTGGCTCTTATAAAAACTGGGGTTGAACTTCGATTATCCTAAGAAAGGATATTTGTAATCTGTAGGAGTTACAAAGGTTTCTTTGATCAATCGAACCGATGTCCAACGCAATAAATTTTGAGCAGAACCTGCTTTGTCATTAGTTCCAGAAGCACGTGCGCCTCCAAAAGGTTGCTGACCAACAACAGCTCCCGTTGGCTTGTCGTTGATATAAAAGTTTCCAGCAGCATTTTCTAATGCTTTAGATGCTTTTTCAACAATGTATCTATCGGTAGAGAAAATTGCTCCCGTTAAGGCATATTCTGTAGATTCATCGACCAATTTTAATGAAGCTTCCCATGCTGCATCTTCATATACAAAGACGGTCATTACTGGGCCGAATAATTCGGTGGTCATGGTTGCGTAAGTTGGTGTTTTTGCCAAAATCACAGTAGGTTCAATAAAGTACCCTACCGATTTGTCATGTCCACCACCAATAATAATTTCGGCATTTGAATCTGCTTTTGCTGCATCTATGTAGCTTGCAATTTTGTCAAAAGATCCTTCGTGAATCACTGCATTTACAAAATTAGATGGGTCTTCTGGAGATCCCATTTTGATTTCGTTTGCTTGTGCAATCAAGTGCTCTTTTACCGCTTCCCACATAGAAGCAGGAATGTAAGCACGCGAGGCTGCAGAGCATTTCTGTCCTTGATATTCAAAAGCACCTCTTGTAATTGCCGTTGCAACTTGCAAGGCATTTGAAGAATTGTGTGCCCAGATAAAATCTTTTCCACCAGTTTCTCCAACGATTCTTGGATATGTTTTATAGGTATGAATATTGTTTCCTATTTGTTTCCATAAGTTTTTGAAAACATGTGTCGATCCTGTAAAGTGCAATCCAGAAAAATCTGGGGAAGCCAATACCGTATCTGAAATCATAACTGGATCTCCATAGATGACATTGATGACACCATCGGGTAAACCAGCTTCTTTAAATAGGTCAACAATTACTTGTGCAGAATAGGCTTGATGATCGGAAGGTTTCCAAACCACAACATTTCCCATCAACGCTGCAGCTGCAGGTAGGTTTGCAGCAATAGAAGTAAAGTTGAATGGAGAAATTGCATACACAAATCCTTCCAAAGGTCTATATTCTACTCGGTTCCAGATGCCTGGCGCAGACGCGGGTTGGTCTTTAAAGATATCAGTCATGTATTCTACGTTGAAACGAAAGAAATCGATCATTTCACAAGCAGCATCAATTTCTGCTTGATGTACGTTTTTTGATTGTGCAAGCATGGTTGCAGCATTCATTTTTGCTCTGTAAGGACCTGCTAATAATTCAGCAGCTTTTAAAAATATTGAAGCACGCTCCATCCAGCTTACGCTTGACCAAGCTTCTCTTGCTGCCAAGGCAGTGGAAATTGCAGCATCTACATGAGATTTATCTGCAGTGTGATATTGTCCAACAACATGCTGATGATCATGAGGAGGGGTAATATTTTTGGTGTTTCCTGTTCTAACTTCCTCGCCATTAATGTGCATTGGCACATCAATATTTCCGTTATACATTTCTTTGTAAGTAGCTAATACCTCTGCTCTTTCTGGAGATCCAGGGGCATATCCTTTTACGGGTTCGTTTACTGCTGTTGGAACGTTAAAAAATCCTCTTGCCATTTTGTTTTTATTTAAGTTTTATTCTACTAATTTTGACTGCAAAGCTACAAATTTTAATCTCAGGGTTGAATTGTTGAAGCTTCAAATATTTAAATTTAAAATCATGTGTACTGTTACCTATCTTCCCTTAGGAAATAACGAATTTATTTTAACCTCCAATCGAGACGAAACTCCGATGCGAAAGACAATTCCTCCTACAAATTATGATGAGCAAGGTGTTGCATTGGTGTATCCTAAAGATGAAATTGCAGGGGGTACTTGGGTAGGCTTGAGTGAAAAAAAGAGATTGGTTTGTTTGTTGAATGGTGGATTTGAGCTTCACCAAAGAAAAGGGCCTTATCGAATGAGTCGTGGGTTGATTGTAAAAAAAATCTTAGCGATACAAGATGCGGTTTCCTTTATTGAAGATTTTGATTTTGAAAATATTGAGCCTTTCACCTTAATTTTGGTCGACTGGAATAGACAGCTAGCGACCTATGAATTGGTATGGGATGGACTTGAAAAGCATTTCCATAAAATTCCTCAAGAGCCTAGAATTTGGTCTTCCGCTACCTTATATACTTCAGAAATGAAGCAATTAAGAATGGATTGGTTTGCTACATGGTTGCAAGCAAATGAAGTTTTTCAGCAACAACGTATTATCGATTTTCATAGTGCAACAGACCTAGGAACTCCAGAAACTTCTTTAAAAATGAAACGCAATTTTGTTGAAACTGTAAGCATTACCTCAATAAAAAAAGAAGCCGAGCTTTCGATGGTGTATCACGACATTTTAAAAGGGAAAATTTTTACAAAATCGCCTCTTTTTTAAGACAACACAAAAGAAATAAGACACACAATTCTTATTCCCAATATCCCCTATAAATACACAACTTTTTATTTTATTAATTTAATGAGAGTGGAGTTGTGAGTTGAAATGTGGGAATGACCACTTTGAATTCTTCTAAGGTTTTTTGGTTTACCATTGTGTAAAAACCGCCCATGGCTCCAATACTGGAGTGTAAAAAGCAACTAGAACTGTAAGTGTAGCTTTGGTTGGGTAGTAGGGTTGGTGTTTGACCAACAACCCCTTCTCCATCTACAGTTTGTGTTTTGTGTAAAGTGTCTAGAATTTTCCAGTGCCTATTTATAAGACGTACCGTTTCATCCGAATTATTTTCGATGGTAATATTGTAAGAAAAGGCGTAAAATAAATGTTGGTGACTGTAGACAGTTCCATTGTAGGTCGTTTTTACAGAGACTTTTATTCCTTTTGTGATTTGGTGGGTCATGACAAAGTAAAATTAACGATTAGGAATAGAAACCACAACCTTTTTTAAGTTTTTAACTATCTATTTTGATCGAAAAAACCAGTACCCATTCCGATGACTCTTTGGTAGACGGCTCCAAAAGCTTTGTAGTAGACCAGCACCGTGTAAAGATTTTCGGTTTCGTCAAATGAACCATTCACTTCTCTTAAATTTACCTGATGATCGTTGCCAACAGTTGCGAAGCTATAGTTGTAGAACCCTTGTTTTAGTAAGAAATTAGCTCTGTAGGTTTTGCTTTCAGGGTCAAAATACATTTTGTGTTCCTCGGTGATTTCGAAATTATTGAATGCACCAAACACATACACTTCTTTTTCTTCGAAGGGTTGATTTACCACCAGCGTAAAATGCATCATTGCATAATCGGCCTCAGTATTCCGGTCATTTCCTTCTAGGGTACGAATTAAAAATTGGCCATTAATATCTGGAAAGTAAGTGTATTTTTTCAGTGGATTATAGATCGTGGGGTAAATATAATGATGATACACTTCCTTTTTTTGAATGCTTTGAATTCCTAAGCTTCTATTGCGAAGAAACTTTGTGTCAAAATTGTAATATTCGTTATCTCCCCAAAAATTGGTTTGGTTGGTATAAGTGTATAGGAGTTGATTTTGCTTAAAAAAGGTAGGTTGTAAGTTGGTGATTTTTTCATTCCAATTTTCATTTTTTAAGAGAACGATTTGTATTTCTTTTCTTGGATTGTTGATCTGTAGGTTTGGGTGGCTTACGGAAAACTGAATCGTTTGTTGCGAGTTTACCGTTTTTGTGTCTCTGCTTCTTTCTACAGAAACTCCTACAATTGCATTGTTTTCATAGAGTACGAATTTTCTGCTAAAAACAACTTCGTCCATTTCATCTAACACAGAGAGTAGGTAGTTTCCGCTCTTGGTGATGACAGAATTGATATTGGGAATTTGTACGCGATAGTGCGTATAGCTTTGCAATGTGTTGAAAGAATTGGTCACGTCTAAGATTGTATTTTGATCCAATCCATCAATATATTGACTGGTAAGCATGCGGCTTTCTTTCCAATCATTGGTCATGTGTTCAATCTTGTATTGATAGTTTTTACTGTCAGCATCCAAGTCGTCAAAAGATAATTCTAATACAGTTCCTAGAGGGACAATCGAAGTAAAAACTTTGTCTTGCAAAGGCTTTAATTGAATCGATTTGATGTGTTGAGCCTGCAATACGGATGCAATACAAAATAAAAAGAAGCTTATTTTCAGCCTAGTCATAACGTCTGTGTGTTTTGTCAAAAGTAAAAAAAATATGTTCATTACTAGGTTGCAAATACCATACCCTTTTTGCTGTGGTCCCTTGAAACAATTGAGTCTTGTAAATCAATCTGTTTGGTGAGTTGCATTCAGTTATTTAGAACAAATATAAATAATAATAATTAGGGAATATATAGCGGGTTTTGTATCAAAAATAAGCGGCAAAACCATTAAATTTGCATGATTTTTTTAGATAACTAAAATTAACAAAAAACCTATGTCAAAAGACATCCGTATTAAAAAGGGCTTAGATATTAGCCTTGTAGGCGATGCAAAACAAACCACCACTCAACTTTCTACAAGTGGTGTGTATGCAATAAAGCCTACAGATTTTCACGGAATAACCGTTAAACTTATTGCCAAAGAAGGTGCTGAGGTAAAAGCTGGAAACCCACTTTTTTATTCTAAAAGTGACGAACGCATTTTATTTCCAAGTCCTGTAAGTGGTAAAGTTGTTGAGGTTATTCGTGGCGAAAGAAGAAAAGTTTTAGCAATTCATATTGCTGCAAACGAGACACAAGAACACCAAGATTTTGGAGCAAAAGATGCAGCGAGTATGTCTGCGGAAGAAGTGAAAAATCACTTGTTGGATTCGGGTTGTTGGCCATTTGTAAAACAACGTCCTTATGACATTGTTGCAAATCCAGATCAAGCACCCAAAGCTATTTTTGTTTCCGCATATGCAAGTGCACCACTCGCAGCCAATTTAGAGTACACTTTAAAAGGGAAAGAAGCAGAATTACAAGCTGCTTTGACTGCCATTGGAAAATTGACCGAAGGGAAACTACATGTTTCTGTTGGAAAAAATGCTGACTCTCCGTTCAATGCTTTGACAGGAATCGAATTGCACAAAGTTTCTGGCCCACACCCAATAGGAAATGTTGGAACACAAATTGCACAGATCGACCCTATCAATAAAGGTGAAGTGGTTTGGGTAGTGAATCCTCAAGATGTATTGGTCATTGGTGAATTGTTGTTGACAGGGAAGTTAAACCTTTCAAGAACAATTGCTTTAACAGGATCTAAATTTAGCAATCCTCAATATGTAACTGCTATTGCAGGAGCTCAAATTGCAGCGATTGTTCAAGACAATTTAGAAAGTGATCATGAAAGAATCATTAGCGGAAATGTATTGTCTGGATGTCAGGTACAGCGAGAAGGTTTTATTGGATATTATGACAATCAAATTACTGCCATTCCAGAAGGAGATGATTATGAATTCTTTGGTTGGAACAAACCGGTATTTAATAAGATTTCTACCTCTAGAGCATTGACTTTTTCTTGGTTGACACCAAAGAAAAAATATGATTTAACGACCAACACGAACGGAGAACACAGAGCATTTGTTGTAACAGGTTCTTACGAGAAAGTATTTCCTTTAGACCTTTATCCAATGCAGTTGTTAAAAGCGTGTTTGTATAAAGATTTGGATGAGATGGAAGCATTAGGAGCTTACGAAGTTGCTCCAGAAGATTTTGCACTAACAGAATTTATTTGTGTATCTAAACAACCTCACCAAAAAATAATTCGTGAAGGTTTGGATTTAATGAGAGAAGAATTAGGATAAGATTATGAGCTTAAAACAAAATTTACATACCTTAAAAGAGAAATATAAAGGGACTAAAATGGCACCTGCGTTCAACGCTATCCATACCTTTTTATATTTGCCAAACGAAGTGACCCACAACGGAACTCACATCAAAGCAGCAGATGACTTAAAGCGTACCATGAATATCGTCATTATGGCCTTAATTCCATGTTTGCTTTTTGGAATGTTCAATGCAGGATATCAGCACTATGCAGCAATCGATGCCGCAAAAGGAATCGCATCAGAATTTACCGTATTGGGTTCTTTCTTAACGATGGACAATTTTTGGATTGGAATCGTAAAGGTTTTACCATTGGTCATTGTTTCTTATGGAGTGGGACTTTTAGTGGAATTTATTTTCGCAGTTATTAAAGGACACGAAGTAGAAGAAGGATATTTGGTTACTGGAATGTTGGTGCCACTTATTGTTCCTGTTGACACTCCTTTATGGATGTTGTCGGTAGCAGTTGTTTTTGGAGTTGTGATTGGAAAAGAAGTGTTTGGAGGAACCGGGATGAACATCTTAAATCCAGCCTTAACCATCAGAGCATTCTTATTCTTTGCCTATCCAACATGGATGTCTGGAGATAAAGTTTGGGTACACGATGCAGTAAACAGAGTTGGAACTGCAGATGCAATTTCTGGAGAAACTATGCTAGGAAGTTATGCGCAAAACATTACACCAAAATATGATTTATGGGATGCCTTTTTTGGTTTTATCCCAGGTTCGGTAGGAGAAACGTCTGCCTTTCTCATTTTATTAGGGGCCGCTTTTTTAATCTTTACTAAAATTGGGAGTTGGAGAATTATTGTTTCTACTTTTATAGGAGCTGCAGTAATGGGCTTTATTTTCAATCAAATTGTAGCTGCCGAGATTATTACAGCATCAAGCAAGTTTTACGGATTAATGGCAACCGATTGGTACGAGCATTTAATCATTGGAGGTCTGGCATTTGGAGCCGTATTTATGGCAACAGATCCAGTTACAGCATCGCAAACAAATAAAGGGAAATGGATTTATGGTTTCTTAATAGGGTTTATCTCTATCATGATCCGTGTCTTTAACCCTGCATATCCAGAAGGAGTATTTTTAGCCATTCTATTAATGAATGTTTTTGCGCCAACGATTGACCATTATGTGGTTCAAGGAAATGTAAAGAAAAGATTATCCCGTACTAAAGTTAAAACTGCCTAATTATGAGTAAGAGAACAGATAGTAATAGTTATACAATGATTTTCGCCATAGTTATGGTGTTGGTTGTTGGGTCTATATTGGCCTTTTTTGCATCGTCTTTAAAACCAAATATTGACGAAAACAAAAGAATAGAAAAACAACAGAATATTTTGTACGCAATGGGTGTCAACGAAAACGAAGGAACCAGTGCGAACTTTGTTTCTACAAAAGTTGCTGGAACCCAATTTGCAAAATACATTACCAAACAAATTGTAATTCAAGGTGACCAAGTTACCGAGAATGACAACGCGTATTTGATAGAAGTTAAAAAAGAGCAAACTTTAGCCAAAGAAGGAAAACAAAGAAGGTTGCCGTTGTTCATTGGTGAAAAGGATGGAAAAACTTTTTATGTTGCACCCATCTTAGGAAAAGGACTTTGGGATGCGATTTGGGGATATGTTGCCATGGACGAAAATATGGTAGTACAAGGAGCTTATTTTGATCATAAAGGAGAAACGCCAGGTTTGGGAGCAAACATCAAACAACGTTACTTTATGGACGATTTTATTGGAGAGCATTTATTAAACGAAGCAGGAGAATTCAAAGGAATTCGAGTTGCTAAAGGAAACAATGATCCAAAAAATTTAGAAAAAACAGATTACGAAGTAGATGCAATTGCAGGTGCTACCATTACTGGTGATGGTGTTTCTGCGATGATCAAGAATGACTTGGCCATGTACGTGTCTTATTTTAAATCATTAAAAAAATAATTATGGGACTTTTATCAAAAAAAGACGCAAAATTAATTACAGACCCTTTAGCAGACAATAACCCGATTACGATTCAAGTATTGGGAATTTGTTCTGCCTTGGCCATTACAGCAGAGCTAGAGGCTTCTATTGTAATGTCTGTTTCTGTGATGTTTGTATTAGGATTAGGAAACGTGGTAATTTCTTTAATGAGAAATATCATTCCCTCAAAAATTAGAATTATTGTACAGCTAATTGTTGTTGCAGCACTTGTAATTATTGTGGATTTGGTGCTAAAAGCATTTGCCTATGAGCTCAGTAAGACACTTTCTGTATTTGTAGGATTGATTATTACCAACTGTATCATCATGGGACGTTTTGAAGCCTTCGCTTTAGGAAACGGACCTTGGAGAGCTTTCTTAGACGGTATTGGAAACTCTGTTGGGTATGGAGTCATATTAATCGTAGTAGGATTCTTCAGAGAATTGTTAGGTTCTGGAACACTTTTAGGAATGAAAGTTTTAGGAGATCCTATTGAAAAAACTGGATTGTATGCAATTGGATATGAAAACAACGGATTCATGTTGTTATCACCGATGGCATTGATCGTAGTGGGAATCATTATTTGGATTCAACGAAGTAGAAATACATCATTAATAGAAGAAAATTAAAATTTAGGTTTTGGTTGATAGTGGCTGGAAAGACCTTCTAACTGTGAACGACCAAGTACTAAAAACTATCAAAAAATGGAACATATAGAATTATTTTTCAAATCGGTATTTATAGACAACATGGTGTTCGCAACCTTCTTAGGAATGTGTTCTTACCTTGCAGTATCTAAAAAAGTATCTACTGCTGTTGGTCTAGGTGCAGCTGTAATTTTTGTACTAGCAGTAACGGTCCCTTTAAATTGGTTGTTAGATCAGTATATTTTAAAAGAAGGTGCTCTGGTATGGTTAGATCCAGCATATGGAGTTGATGGATCTGATACCATGGACTTAAGTTTCCTCTCTTTTATCATGTTCATTGCAACGATTGCAACCATGGTTCAATTGGTTGAAATTGTGGTTGAAAAATTTTCACCATCATTGTACAATTCATTAGGAATTTTCTTGCCATTAATTGCGGTAAACTGTGCCATTTTAGGGGGAAGTTTATTCATGCAATCACGTGAAATTCCTTCCTTAGCATTGTCATTAACTTACGGAGTTGGCTCTGGAATTGGATGGTTTTTAGCCATTTTAGCCATTGCTGCAATTCGTGAAAAAATTAGATATTCAAGCGTTCCACCAGCTTTAAGAGGCTTAGGAATTACCTTTATCATTACTGGATTAATGGCGATTGGATTTATGAGTTTTGGAGGAATGCTAACAGGAGGAGATGAAGAAAAGAAAGCAAGTCCAAAAGTAGAAGCCAATACTGAAAAGAAAGAAATACAAAAAGAAGACGCTAAAGAAATTGTAGCCGATAATACAAACACAAACAAGCAGTAATATGATATTAGCAGCAGGTACTACAGGAACTATTTTAGCAACAGTAGCAGCTTTTTTAGCTATTGTGTTGTTATTAGTAACTTTATTATTATTTGTAAAACAAAAATTATCTCCGTCTGGACCCGTATTCATTACGATTAACGGAGAAAAGAAAATTGAAGTGGCCTCTGGAAGCACGCTTTTAACCACATTAAGTGCAGAGAAAATATTTTTACCATCGGCATGTGGTGGTGGTGGTTCTTGTGTGCAATGTGAGTGTCATGTAAATTCTGGTGGAGGGGAAGCCTTGCCAACAGAAACACCTCACTTTACTCGTAAAGAATTACAGCACGGTATTCGTTTAGCTTGTCAGGTAAAAGTAAAACAAGACATGGATATTTCTATTCCAGAAGAAATTTTTGGAATTAAGAAATGGGATGCAACTGTGGTACGGAACTATAATGTGGCCTCATTTATCAAAGAATTTGTAGTTGAAATTCCAGAAGATATGGGCTACAAAGCAGGAGGGTACATTCAAATAGAAATACCTCCGTGTGAAGTAAAGTTTGCAGAGATGGACATTACTGCACACCCAGAAGAACACGATACTCCAGATAAATTTGAAGCAGAATGGGACAAGTTTAAACTCAGACCCTTAGTGATGAAAAACAATGAAGTTGTAGAAAGAGCCTATTCAATGGCTTCTTATCCAGCTGAAGGGAGAGAAATCATGTTGAATGTACGTATTGCAACTCCGCCCTTTGATAGAGCAAAAGGAGGATGGATGGATGTAAATCCAGGTGTCGCTTCTTCGTATATTTTTGGTTTGAAGAAAGGAGATAAATGTGTAATCTCAGGACCTTATGGAGAATTCTTTATCAACGAATCAGATGCAGAAATGTTATACGTTGGTGGTGGAGCAGGAATGGCGCCTATGCGTTCTCACTTGTATCAATTATTCAGAACCTTAAAAACGGGTAGAAAAGTAACCTATTGGTATGGAGGTCGTTCAAAAGCTGAATTATTCTACATCGATCACTTTAGAGCTTTAGAAAAAGATTTCCCGAATTTCAAATTCTTTATTGCATTATCAGACCCATTAGAATCTGATAATTGGAAAGTAAAAAAAGACATTCATGATACGGAAGGAGACGGTTTTGTAGGATTTATTCACAACTGTGTGATCGATAACTATTTGAGTCATCACGAAGCACCAGAAGACATGGAATTGTATTTCTGTGGTCCCCCTTTAATGAACAAAGCAGTTCAAAAAATGGGAGAAGATTTTGGAATGCCAGACGAAAACATCCGTTTTGATGATTTTGGAGGATAGATTTCTCTGAAACGATAACGATACAAACCGATTTAGAAATAAATCGGTTTTTTATATTTAACAGCTTTAGTTGTTTCGCTGAGGAACAGCAAATCAATAGGTATATTTCTTAAAAAGAACAAGATATGATTCTTATAATAGTCCTCTTTGCCACTTTTGTGCTGCTTGTTGGTTGTCTCTATTTTTATTTTTTTCAAGAGCGATTTATCTTTCTAAACGGGAAAAAATTACCAAAAAATGATCCCTTTCATCTTACTACCAAATTTGAAGAGGTTTTTTTGCCTACCACCGATCATGAAGAAATTAACGCCATTCATTTAAAATTAACCCTACCCAAAGGGGTCGTTTTGTATTTTCATGGAGCCAGTGGAAACCTACAAAAATGGGGCAAAAGAGCGGCTTATTTTCTTTCAGATGGGTACGAGGTGTTTTGTATCGATTATAGAAACTATGGAAAAAGTACGGGGAGTTTTTCAGAAGCAAAAATGTATGATGATGCTTTATTGGCTTATTCGCATTTGAAAACGATGTTTCAAGAAACTGAAATTGTGGTGTATGGTTTTTCTTTAGGCGCTACTTTTGCGTCCAAAGTCGCTTCCAAAAACAAGCCCAAAGCACTTATTTTAGAGGCTCCTTTTTACAATCTAAAAAAAGCAGTTCAAAATCGGTTCCGATTCGCACCTACGTTTTTATTAAAGTACTCATTTTCTTCCAATAAAGACCTTCCTTTGGTTACTTCGCCCATTACTATTTTTCATGGAGATCAGGATCAAACCACTTCATTGGCAGGAGCCAAAGAATTATTCAACTGCAACAAGGCTTCCAAGAATGAGTTTGTAGAGATTTCTTCTGCTACGCACCATAACATTTGCAGTTTTCAGCAATACAAGCAAAAGTTAAAAGAAATATTAGAAAGGTAAGATTTTTAGAAAGTGTACCTTTGCCAAAAATTAAGAGTATGAGTACGTTCGAAGAATTAGATTTATCCAACCAACTTCAGTATGCAATAGACGATTTAGGTTTCGTAAATCCGACCCCAATTCAAGTAGAGGCTTTCCCAGTGGTAAGATCTGGAAAAGATGTGGTAGGAATTGCACAAACTGGAACGGGGAAAACATTTGCATACATGTTGCCAATTCTTCGAGACTTGAAATTCATCAAAACAGCTCATCCTCGAGTTTTGGTATTGGTACCCACAAGAGAATTGGTATTGCAAGTGGTTGAAGAAATTGAGAAATTGTCAAAATACATCAATGTTCGTGTTTTGGGTGTGTATGGAGGAGCCAATATCAATACTCAAAAACAATCCATTGCACAAGGACAAGACATCATTGTTGCAACGCCAGGTCGTTTGTATGATTTGGGGCTTAGCAATGTGTTAAAGCTCAAAACCATCCAAAAATTGGTCATTGATGAGGTAGATGTGATGCTCGACCTAGGGTTCCGTTTTCAGCTTTTGAATATTTTCGATTTGTTGCCAGTACGAAGACAAAATATTATGTTTTCGGCAACCATGACCAAAGATGTTGATGCCTTAATTCTAGATTTCTTTAAGAATCCAGAAAAAATATCAATAGCAGTCAGTGGAACACCCTTAGACAATATTGTACAAGAAAGTTACAATGTTCCCAATTTTTTTACCAAAGTAAACCTGTTGAATCGTTTTCTAAAAGACAAGCAAACCTTTCATAAAGTTTTAATTTTTGTCGCTTTCAAGAGGACTGCAGATTTGCTTTTCAAGCATTTAGAAGAAGCCTTTGGTAGTGAAACCTGTGTGATACATTCCAATAAAACTCAGAATTATAGAATTCGTTCCATTCGTCAATTCGATGAAGGAAACAATCGTATTTTGGTAGCTACTGATGTAATGGCTCGTGGGTTGGATTTTGAGAAAGTATCGCATGTCATCAATTTTGATACGCCAGATTTTCCAGAAAACTATATGCATAGAATCGGTAGAACGGGTAGAGCAGAAAAAGAAGGGAAAACTATTTTGTTTTCAACACCGAAAGAACAAGAAGCCAAAGTTGAAATAGAAGCTTTAATGGACTTTAAAATCCCTTTGTTTGACCTTCCAGAAGACTTGGAAATTTCGACCCTATTAACCGAAGATGAACGTCCTAAAGAAGATCAAGGGATTTCAAAAAACAGAAGTGGTTTAGAATATATTCCTGGGCCTGCATTTCACGAAAAGAGTGAAAAAAACAGCAAAACCAATCAAGGTGGTTCTTATCGAAGAGAGATCGCTCGAAAATATAAAAAGCCAAAAACACGTGGCGATAAAAACTATAACAAACGCAATAAGAAGTAATCCATGCAGGTTTTAACAGCACAAGAATTGCACCATCTTGCCATGAATATAGTGGGTAAGAAACTACAAAAAATGGGCTATGAATTTCAGGCAATCAACAGTCAGTTGAAACGACACCCCCAATTTGTATTATTTAAAAAAGGATCTCCAACTATTTTTGTGTTGGTAAAAGCAAGCAACAATATCCAAAACCCAGACGAATACGATGTGTTATGGATGGAAACCTTTAAAGAACACGCTAAGAAACAAAACGCCAAAGTTTGGTTTGCAGGGGTTGGTATTGCCAACGCAGAAAGTGTAGAAAACCCTGTTTTTAAAGACCAGCCTTACTACGTGGCTTTTGACGATTTTATAAAGATTTTAGAGTAAGTATTTTAAAGAGTAGAGTCCTATTAGTAATGGGATAAAATTATATTACTGTTCCAATCATCGAAGTAAAATATGGAACTCTTTTAATTGATGACACTTTACAGCATAAAAAAACCACCGAAAAGGTGGTTTTTTTTGTATTTGAAAACGAATAATTAGTCCGCTTTTTGTTCTAACAAGTCAAAGAACTGCTGTAATCTTGGTAAGATGATAATTTTTGTTCTTCTGTTTTTTGCTTTGTTTGCAGGGCTGTCGTTGGGAGCAACGGGTACATATCTGCTTCTCCCTGTAGCTGACAATCTTTCTGGTTTTACACCATATTTATATTGTAAAATCCGGGTAATTGAAGTGGCACGTTTTGCAGACAAATCCCAGTTGTCTTGTAAAAAGTCTGTTTTAATTGGAGTCGAATCGGTATGACCTTCAACCATCACATCCATTTCAGGCTGGTCGTTGATTACTTTTGCGATTTTTTCTAAAACTGCATAGGCTTTATCAGTCACATTATAGCTTCCACTTCTGAATAATAATTTATCGGCGATAGAGATGAAAACTACTGTTTTTTCAACATTAATTTCAATGTCTTCGTCTTGAATTCCGTCCGTTAAGTTTTTTGTTAAATGATATTTAATTGCTAAATTAATAGAATCCTTTTGCGTCATCGCTTCTCGAATTCCATTAATAAATTTGTCTTTTTCACTCAATTGAGAAATGACGGTTTTGATATTGTCTGAAGATGACTGTGTCAAAACTGTTAAGTTTTCAACTTGTCGTAAGGCTGTTTTTTTATCCTCTTTTAAAGATTTAATTTGCTCTGATAAGGCAAATATTTTTGCGTCCTCATTGTCTTTTTCAATGATACACTTTTGTAAATCTGCTTTAAGATCTACCAATTGTGTTTTGGCGGTATCGTGCTTTTCTTGTAAAGCAACAAGCTCTTTTTTAGAAACACAAGCGCTTAATACAAGTCCAGTTAAAAGAAGTAGGGTGATTTTTTTCATTGTATGTGGATTAAATTTTGACCACAAATTTAATAAAATCTAACTATAAATAGTGATTTAAACCCTATTTTTGTTATTAAATTTAATTTTATGAAACGTTTATTCCTATTGATCTTTTTAGGAACGCTTTTGGGTTCTTGTGAATCAAATTCCCTACAAAAAGCTGTTCGAATGGAGGGGTTTATTTTTGGTACAAGCTATTCCATTGTCTATACCAATACCGATGTGAATTATCAGAATTCAATAGATAGTTTGTTTCATTTGGTCAATAGCTCTACTTCTACTTACATTGCTTCATCTCTTATTTCTCGAATAAACAAGGGGGATACTACTGTGATTGCGGATGCAATTTTATTAGAATTGTTAGAAAAATCAAAAGATATTTATCAAAAAACAGCAGGGTATTTTGATCCTACAGTTGGAAATTTGGTGAATGCTTGGGGCTTTGGACCCCAAAAAGAAAAGAACGATTTAGATTCTATTGAAGTTAAACAACAAATGCAATGGGTGGGTCTTGATAAAATTCAAATATTTCAAAATAAGATTCTAAAAAAGCATCCTCAGATATATTTAGATTTCAATGCCATAGGAAAGGGGTTTGGAATTGATGTCATTGCTCGTTTTTTAGACAGTAAAAAGGTAGCAAATTATTTGATCGAAATTGGCGGAGAAATTCGAGCGAAAGGAGTCAAAGGCAATGGAAAACCTTGGAGAGTACAGATAGAAGATCCTACACTAAATAACAGAGAAGGCTTTACAATTTTAAATGTGTCAAACAAATCGATGGCTACTTCTGGGAATTATAGAAAGTTTAGAATTGCAGACAATGGGCAGAAATATGTGCATACTGTCAATCCGAAAACCGGTTTTGCTACCGAAAGTAATTTGTTGAGTGTCTCTGTCATCGCTCCAATAGATTGTGCAGATGTCGATGCCTATGCAACTGCTTTTATGGCTATGGGCGTTGAGAAAACAAAAGATTTTTTAGAAAAGACTCCCGACTTACAGGCAATTTTAATTTATTGGGATGCACAACAGAACCTTACGAGTTATTCCAATTATGTAGATGGTTTATAACATACAGGTAAGATTTCGCCTTTCATCAAACAAAATCGTTCTATTTCTTCTGGAGCGATTTTTTTTGTATAATCAATTTCGTCCACTTTAAATCCTACTGTCCGCAATTTGTCAAAATAATCTCTTCCATAGACTCTTACATGATCGTATTGCCCAAAGATTTTTGCGCGTTCTTTTTTGTCTGTGATGCTGTCGTCTTCAAATGTTTTTTCTCGATGAAGTTCTTGTGGAATTTGAAAAATCCCCATTCCGTTTGGTTTTAGCACCCTATACAATTCTTGCATGGCTTTGGTATCCTCTGGGATATGCTCTAAAACATGATTGCAAAAAACAATATCAAACGAATTCTCTTCAAATGGAAGATTACAAATGTCTGCTTTTACATCGGCAATGGGCGATTCCAAATCGGAAGTAATGTATTCCAAGTTTTCTTGCTTTCGGAAAAGATCAAGAAAACATTGTTCTGGAGCAATATGCAATACCTTTTGGATCTTTTTGGAAGTGAAAAAGGAAGTTTCATCTCTTAAAAACAGCCACATCAATCGATGTCTCTCTAAGGATAAAGTTGAAGGCGATAGCGCATTTTGTCGCTGTGTTCCATATCCATAGGGGAGGAGTTTCCGAAATCGACTTCCGTCGATAGGATCGGTGTATTTGGATCCTCTTAGATACAATCGCACAAATGGTCGCACCCAATAGCTTGCCTTGATCAATATGGGTCTAGGAATGGTATTTAATATGGTTTTAAACATCTTCATAAGTATTACTCTGAGAACCCCTGCGTAACAACTATAAATTAGTGTCTAAACTCATCCTCTTCATTACTCACAATCCCCAAGGCTTCGTTTACATATTTAAAAGTAGAAAGCAATTCGGGTTTGCCATTTACAATAGCTACATCGTGCTCAAAATGGGCAGAAGGTTTGTTGTCTAAAGTTGTAATTGTCCAACCATCTGCGTGTTGTCTAATTTTATGGGTTCCTAAGTTGGTCATCGGTTCTATGGCTACTACCATCCCTTCAACAAACTTTTTACCTCTTCCTCTTTTCCCATAATTGGGCATTTCAGGATCTTCGTGCATTACACGTCCCAGTCCGTGTCCTACCAATTCTCGTACGACACCATAGCCGTGATCTTCTGTAAATTTTTGGATGGCATAGCCAACATCACCCACACGATTTCCTGCTTTGAATTCGCGAATTCCTACATACAAACTTTGCTTGGTGACGTCTAATAATTTTTTAATATCAGGAGCAATTTCACCTACGGCAAAGGTATATGCGTGGTCTCCGTAAAATCCATTTTTTAAAGCACCACAATCTATCGAAATGATTTCTCCTTCTTTTAAAGGAGTTTTGTTTGGGATTCCATGGACAACTTGCGAATTTGGACTCATACACAATGTGTTTGGAAAATCATACAGCCCCAAGAAACCAGGGATGGCCCCTTCTGCTCGAATAAAATCTTCTGCTAATTTGTCTAAATATAAGGTGGTGACACCTGGCTTTACTTCACTTGCAAGCATGCCTAATGTTTTAGAAACGACTAATGCACTTTCGCGCATGATTTCAATTTCTTCTTTGGTTTTTACGTGAATCATCTTCAAAAATTATGGGACAAAGTTAATCTAATTTTGAGGAATGGGCCAGTTGCTGCTCAATTTGTAACCAAAGCAACATTGCACTCTTTTTATCGAAGAGGGTATGTTTAAATAATTCTAAATTTTTTCTGAGAGAATTGTACAATCCATTCAAAAAAGCATCGCTTGCTTGTTAGTCATTGTTGTAGGAATGTTTGTAGGGTTTTCCTGAAACAATCTTTAAAATATCTTTTTCTAACGATTCTCTAGCATATTCTACATAGCGCCCAATTTCTTTCTCTTTTTTATAAAAAATAAAAGTAGGAACTTTAAAGATGTCTAGGCCTTCTTGTAAATTATCGGGGGTTTCTTTAGAACGATTTAGAGTTACCAATTCGAACCTTTTCATGTTGAATTTTGCCAGTTCTAAAATTTTAAACAATTGAGGCGTTTCTCGTTTGCTATCGCCGCACCAAGTTCCCATAAAGCCTTTAATTCGAACTCCTTTTAAAGATTGTTTTAAAGATTTGATCGTTGCTTGGTCTGGGGTGTAATTTTTAAAATTATAATCGAACCACTTGTTATAAGGGGCTTGATTAAAAGATGCTTTGTTGGCAAAACCGACCAAATCTCCTGACTGATTTTTTGTTGCAGTTACTTTTTGTTGTGCATTACAGGACATTAGAATTCCGACAAATGCAATTAAAATGATTTTTCTCATACCCATGATTTTAAAACTATAAAAGTGATTTCTGTGTCATTTCTTTCGGTTGAGGAACTCCTATTAATTCTAAAATAGTAGGAGCAATATCTCCTAAAACTCCATTTTTTATAGATTTTAAATCTTGATCAATAAGAACAAAAGGCACTGGATTTGTAGTGTGTGCGGTGTGTGGACTTCCATCGGGATTCATCATTGTTTCACAGTTTCCGTGATCGGCAATCAAAAGGGTTGTGTATCCGTTTTTCAATCCTGTTTCAATCACTTCTTTTGCACAGGTATCTACTGTTTCACAGGCTTTAATGGCAGCTTCCATAATTCCGGTATGTCCTACCATATCTCCGTTGGCAAAATTTAAACAGACAAAATCGGCCTCTCCTTTTTCCAAATCGCTACACAAGGCTTCGGTCAATTCATAGGCACTCATTTCGGGTTTTAAATCGTAGGTAGCAACTTTTGGTGAGTTTCGTAAAATACGAGATTCCCCTTCAAAAGGTGCTTCTTGTCCACCAGAAAAGAAGAAGGTTACATGCGGATATTTCTCGGTTTCGGCAATTCTAATTTGCTTTTTACCTGCTTTGGATAAAACTTCCCCTAAGGTATTTTTTAAATTAGTGTTTTGATAAATTACGTTGATGTTTTGAAAACTTTCATCATACAGAGTGATGGTGGTAAAATGCAAATCCAGTTTTTTCATTCCAAATTCTGGAAAATCATTTTGTGATAAGGCATTTGTCAACTCTCTACCTCTGTCGGTTCTGTAATTGAAAAAGAGTACTGCGTCTCCTTCTTTAATTTGCCCTTTTGGCTCATTGTTTTCATCGGTCAGTAATATGGGTTTGTGAAATTCATCGGTCAAACCTGCCGTATAATTTTCTTGAATGATTGCAATTGCATCATCGGTTTTTGTTCCTATTCCGTTGATCAATCCATCATAGGCTATTTTGATCCGTTCCCATCTATTGTCTCTGTCCATTGCGTAATAACGCCCAGTAACAGAAGCCAATTCTCCAGTTGTTTCTTTCATGTATGCTTGAATGTCACTAATGAAAGCAGCACCAGATTTTGGGTCACAATCACGTCCATCTGAAAAAGCATGCAAATAGACATTTTCTAGGGCATTTTCGTTGGCTACGTCTAAGATTCCTTTCAAATGATTGATGTGTGAATGAATTCCTCCATCAGAAACCAGTCCTAGCAAATGCACATTTTTATTGTTTTCTTTCGCATAGTTCAATGCATCCAGCAAGGCTTTTTCAGTCCCTAAAGTCTTTTCTCTAACCGCTTTGTTGATACGTGCTAAGTTTTGATACACAATTCGTCCAGCGCCTAGGTTCATGTGTCCCACTTCAGAGTTCCCCATTTGACCCTCAGGCAGTCCAACATGTTCACCATCCGTTCTTAAAGAAGCATGGGCATATTTGGTATATAAGGAGTTGATATAAGGTGTTTTTGCGTTGTATATAGCAGATACTTTTGGGTCTTGGGTAATTCCCCAACCGTCCAATATCATTAAGATTACTTTTTTGTTCATTTTGATTATTTAAAAGGTAAAAATAAGAAAGATTTTGTATTGATCTGTAATATTTCTACGAAACCGATAGCGTAAAGGTCAACGAATCATCAGAACTTTCAATAGGATTTTAGAGCCATCAAACCCAATCTGGGGATTGATACATGTAGCGATCATTTTTTGACATTCGTGCTATAGATCACATGCGAAGCTTTTTTGTGTGAAACATCTCGAATGATTATTTTTAGAGGAGCCATTGAAGCTCTGAAAAACTGTTAAATTTAGAAATGGGGTCTCAAAAAAATGTAAATTTACCCTATCAAAAACAAGAATATGAAACCTCATTTCGAGTTGAACAGTATTACGAGTAAGTTGCCGAAACACTTACACAAATTTATTGTGAATCAGCCTTACAACGAATACACGCCCCAAAATCAGGCAGTCTGGCGTTATGTAATGCGAATGAATATTGATTATTTAACAAATGTGGCACATCATTCTTACTCAAAAGGTCTTGAGATTACAGGGATTTCTATAGATAAAATTCCGAGAATGGACGGAATGAATCGAATTTTAAAAGAAATTGGATGGGCTGCGGTTTCTGTAGATGGTTTTATTCCTCCAAATGCGTTTATGGAGTTTCAGGCTTATAATGTTTTGGTCATTGCATCAGAGATGCGAACCATCAATCATATTGCTTATACGCCAGCACCCGATATTATTCATGAAGCAGCAGGGCATGCACCGATTATTGCAAACCCAGAATATGCTGAGTATTTGAGACGTTTTGGAGAAATTGGAAGCAAGGCGATTTCTTCTGCCAAAGATTTTGAGATGTATGAAGCCATCCGTTTGCTGTCTATCTTAAAAGAAAATCCAAATTCTACCGAAAAAGAAGTTGAAAAGGCGCAGCAAAAGGTTGCATATTTACAAGAAAATATGGGCGAATTGTCTGAAATGGCTCAGATTAGAAACTTACATTGGTGGACCGTAGAATACGGATTGATAGCTACTGTTGAAAACCCAAAAATATATGGAGCTGGATTGCTTTCATCTATTGGAGAAAGTGAATGGTGCATGCAAGAAAAGGTAAAAAAAATACCCTATTCTATTGCTGCGGCCAACTTGAATTTTGACATTACCCAACCTCAACCCCAGTTATTTGTGACCCCAGACTTTGCGTATTTAAGCTTAGTCTTAGAAGAGTTTGCGAATACCATGGCTCTAAGAACAGGAGGTTTGAAAGGAGTTCATAAAATTATAAAATCCAAAAATTTAGGAACGATTGAGTTGAGTACAGGAGTTCAAATTTCAGGAATTTTCACCAATGTCATTCAGTATCAAAACAACAAGGTTGCTTATTTTCAAACGACTGGCCCTACGGCGCTTTCTTCGAGAGATAAAGAGTTGATTGGGCATGGTATAGACCAGCATTCAAATGGTTTTGGAAGCCCTATAGGCAAGCTAAAAGGAATCAATTTGCATATTGAAGACATGAGCCCAAGAGACTTAAAAGCTTACGGGATTTATGAAGGAGAATTTATTGATTTAGAATTCGAAAGTGGTGTCAAAGTTCTAGGAAAAGCCATCACAGGAACTCGAGATCTAAGAGGAAAAATTTTATTAATTTCGCTGGCAGATTGTACGGTTACATATCAAGATCAAATACTGTTTCAGCCTTCATGGGGTATTTATGACATGGCAATAGGCAAAGAAGTGGTTTCTGTATATGCAGGTCCGGCAGACAATAGTTCTTTTGATGATGCATCTAAAGTTTCTGAAGTAAAAACGCAAAAAATAAAATACACCGCAAAGGAACAAGAATTGTACAAGTACTATGCACGAGTTAGAGAAATGAGAACCTCGGGTACAATCGATCAAAAAGAATTGAAAACTATTTTTGAGTTTGTGAAGCAGGAACATCTTTCAGACTGGTTATTGCCTTTGGAAATATATGAGTTGTCTGCAGTACAAGGAGGAGATTTTTCAGACGAAGTCTATCATTATTTAAAAGAATTACAAGCGCATCCCTCTTTTCAAAAACTAATTGAAAATGGATTGCAATTAATAAAAGTAAAAAATCAGGAAGTATAAAGTATGGGAATATTTGGAATGTTTAGTCAGAAAAAAGAAACAATGGAAGTACAAGAGTATTTAAAAAAGGGAGCAGTGATTTTGGACGTGAGAACCAAAGAAGAATGGGACGAAGCCCACGGTAAAAACGCAAAACATATTGTATTGACAACAGTACCCTTGCAGTTAGAAGAAATAAGAGCTTGGGGCAAACCGGTTATTGCAGTTTGTAGAAGTGGAGCAAGAAGTTCGCAGGCCACACAGTTTTTAGTAAATAATGGGTTGGATGCCATTAATGGTGGACCTTGGCAGAATGTAGATCAATACGTTGACTAATTCAAGGGGCTTTTTGTTCGAATTTCATGAATGAAAATTCATGCGTTAATTGTACAATTTTATCGGACAAATTTTGTTCGAATTTTTGATGCTGTTCTGACTCCGCATAAAAAGGCCTATGGGAAAGCCCTTTTTGGATTTGATCTACTTTTTGCATGGTTTCCGTTGCGTTGTCTGCAATCCATGTTGCAGAAAAACGTTCCCAAATATACTCAATTGCCGTAGTGTTGGGGTGGATCATGTCTGCTTCATAATAACGATAATCGCGTAATTCATCCATCATGATTTCAAAACTCGGAAAGTAGCCAATACCTCCTTTTTTATTCGATTCTTTTGAAAGAGTTTCCTCATGAAGAACCTTGTGAATAGCAGTGATTAAATGCGATTTACTTTGCGTGTTTTCTATAAACCCATCTTTTAAGTGCCGAACAGGTGAGACCGTAAAAAGGATTTGTAAGTTTGGATTTACAAGTCGTATCTCGGCGATCAATTTTGTCAAACTTTGTCTGATTTCAGTAACCGAAAGCAGTTCTTTAGAGAATTTTTTTTGTGGAATTTTATGGCAATTTGCAACAATGGTATTGGTTTCGGTATGGCGATATATCCATGCAGTTCCCAGAGTAATGATGAGGTGATTGGCTTCTTTGAGAGCGGTATTTGTAGTTGCAATTACAGTGTTTAATTGGTTAAGGAGTTTCTCTTTGTCAACAGAACTTAAGCTAGAATGTGCATCCAAACAATGCCATCGGTCATTTTGAAAAACCAACTCTTCTGCCGTGTAGGTTTTTTGTTGAATTGCATTTACAATACATTTCTCAATCGCCTTTGGATGGAATAAAATTCCAAAGGGATTTTGAATCGTTTGAAATTTAAAGTACTCTAATTTTTCACCAATATTTTTTGAAAAGCAGGAACCTAAAAGCAGTATTTTAGAAGGGTACGAAATCGGGTTTCGAACTTCCTTTGGCAATACTATTTTTGTTTGTAGGTTCATGTATTTTATACGAGATATTCTATTGCTTTTGACAAAGCTTCAGCAATTCCAGCGGGATTTTTTCCTCCAGCAGTTGCATAGAATTTTTGTCCACCTCCACCACCTTGAATGAATTGTCCTAATTCGCGCACTACTTTGCCAGCATCATAGTTTCGTGCTGCCACCAATTCTTTAGAAATGTAGCATGTCAACATCGCTTTGTCTTTTGCAGGAGCCGTCGCAAAAACTAAAAATAAATTCTGATGTGCTTTTCCCAAGTCAAATGCGAGGGTTTTAATTCCAGTGGCATCCAAGTCTACTTCGAGGGCTAAAAACAAAACACCGTTGATTTCTTGCAATTGATTTTGAATATCGCCCGATACATTTTGTGCTTTCTCTTTCAGTAATTGTGCGAGTTGCTTTTGTAAGTTACTATTCTCTTCTTGTATTTTTTGAACTGCTTTTAATGGTTCTTTGGAGTTGTTTAGCAATTCTTTAATTTCAAGGAGTTCTTTACTGTTTTTAGCAAATACCTCTTTGACTGCCTGATTTGTAATGGCTTCAATTCGTCTGATTCCTGCAGCAACAGCACCTTCCGATTTGATTTTGAAGTGCCACAAATCTCCAGTGTTTTTTGCATGAGTCCCTCCGCACAATTCGATTGAGTTTCCAAATTTGATGGCTCGTACGGTATCGCCATATTTTTCGCCAAACAATGCCATGGCACCTTCGGCGATTGCCTTATCCATGGAGATGGTTCTTTGTTCTTCTAATGGAAGCTTTTCGGAGATTCGTGCATTTACAAAATCTTCTACTTTTTGCAATTCTTCTGGTGTGACTTTTGAAAAATGTGAAAAGTCAAAGCGCAAATAATTTGCATTGACAGCAGATCCTTTTTGAGTTACATGAGTTCCTAAAATGGTTCTTAATGCTTGATGCAAAAGATGCGTAGCAGTATGATTGCAATTGGTTTGACTTCGTTTTTTTGCATCGACAACCACAGTGAAATTTTCGGTGAGGTTGCTAGGAAGTTTTTTTGTAAAATGAATTATGACATTATTCTCTTTCTTAGTATCTTCAATAGAAACCATGTTTCCTTGAGGGTTTTTTAGAAAGCCTTTGTCACCAACTTGTCCACCACCTTCCGGATAAAAAGGTGTTTGATTGAAGACCAATTGATACATTTCTCCATCTTTTTTAGAAACTACTTTTCGGTATCGAGTGATTTTTACAGTCGCTTCAAGCGAATCGTATCCTATAAATTCTTCAACGGCATTCTCTATCAGTACCGTCCAATCATCTGTTGACATTTCGCTAGCTGCTCTTGACCTATTTTTTTGTTTTTGCAATTCTTTATCAAATCCCTTTTCATCTAAAGTGTATCCTTTTTCAGAAAGAATCAAAGCTGTTAGATCGACTGGAAACCCAAAAGTGTCATACAATTCAAATACTTTGTCTCCAGAAATTTCTTTACTGTTTGAAGTTTCAATGATTCTATCCAATAAAACCAATCCTTGATCCAAAGTTCTTAAAAAGGAGTTCTCTTCTTCCTTGATTACATTTTCTATGAATTGTTTTTGTGCTTTTAATTCTGGGTACGAGTCTCCCATATTTTTACAAAGCACTGCAACTAATTGATAGATGAAAGGTTCTTTTTTGTTTAAAAAAGTAAAGCCATACCGTACGGCTCTTCTAAGAATTCTACGAATGACATATCCTGCACCAGTATTACTTGGCAATTGCCCATCGGCAATAGAAAAAGCGACAGCTCTAAGATGGTCAGAAATGACACGGGTTGCAATATCTTGTTGCTCATTGTCGCCATAGCTTGTATTTGTAATACTGCCAATTTCTCGAATGATGGGTGTGAAGACATCGGTATCGTAATTTGATTTTACACCCTGCAGCACCATACACAAACGCTCAAATCCCATACCAGTATCGATGTGTTTGTTGGGTAAGTTTTCTAGAGAACCATTTGCTTTTCTGTTGTACTGCATAAAGACAAGGTTCCAAACTTCAACCACATGGGGGTGGTCCATATTTACGAGTGCTATTCCAGGTGTTTTTGCTTTTTCTTCTTCTGAACGGAGGTCTACATGAATTTCAGAACAGGGTCCACAGGGTCCTTGCTCTCCCATTTCCCAGAAATTATCTTTTTTATTTCCGAGTAAAATTTGATTTTCTGGAATCAATTCTTTCCATAAATCATATGCTTCTTGGTCCATTTTTAAGGCGTCAGCATCTTCACTTCCTTCAAAAACACTGACATACAGAATATTTGGATCTATTTTGTAGACTTCTGTGAGTAGTTCCCAAGCCCATGAAATGGCTTCTTTTTTAAAGTAATCTCCAAAGGACCAATTTCCTAACATTTCAAATAAAGTGTGATGATAGGTATCGTAACCCACCTCTTCCAAATCGTTGTGTTTTCCAGAAACCCGTAAACATTTTTGAGAATCTGCCAACCGATTGCTTTTTGGTTGGCCATTTCCTAAGAAGAATTCTTTAAAAGGCGCCATTCCCGAATTGACAAAAAGCAATGTAGGATCGTCTTTTGTAACCATGGGAGCCGAAGGCACTATGGTATGCGATTTCTCTTTAAAAAAATCTAAAAATTGAGAACGTATTTCTTGAGATTTCATAAAAAATGAAGGTTTCTAATTGGGAGAATTATGTTAATTTTTTTTTAAATATAACAACTAAAAAAACAAGTTGTAAAACATTTTGTAAATTTGAAAAGTTTTCTACTCGAAAATCACTCAAAAAGCACAAAAATAGGATATTTAAGATTATGGCAAAAGTAAAATATTTTTATGATGCAGACACCCTGTCTTACAGAAAAATAGAGAAGAATAAAAGCGATTACTTTAAGCGTTCTATTTTTTTAATCTTGGGAATACTTCTTATTATGTTTCTCGGTTTTGTAGGCTTAAGTCAGGTTTTAATTACCCCATCACATCGGTCAGATAAGATGGAGCTAGAGAATTTAAAGCTCCATTACAAATTAATCAATAAACGATTGGATGAAAGTTCTGCAATTTTAGCACAATTACAAGAACGAGACAATATGATTTATAGAACCTATTTTGAGGCAGATCCTATTTCAGATGATGTTCGGAAAGCGGGTTTTGGTGGTGTCAATAGGTACCAAGCCCTAGATGGTTTTGATAATTCTGAAATGATCAAAGCGCTTACAAAAAACGTAGATGTACTCTCGAAACAGATTGCCGTTCAGTCAAAATCCTTAGATGAGATTGTCGCTTTGGCAAAAGAAAAAGAGAAAATGTTGGCAGCTATTCCTGCCATTTTACCAGTTAAAATTCAGGATTTAACAAGAATGGCTTCTGGTTACAAATGGAGAATGCACCCAATTTTAAAGATTCGAAAGTTTCACAAAGGGATGGATTTTACAGCTCCTGTGGGGACTCCCATTTATGCTTCTGGAAGTGGTAAAGTGGTGAGAGCCTCTAGAAGTTCTACTTTTGGAAAAGTGGTTTATATCGATCATGGGTATGGATACCGAACCATATACGCACACATGAGTAAAATAAAAGCAAGAAGAAATCAAAAAGTCAATCGGGGAGATTTGATTGGCTATGTTGGAAATACTGGAAGGTCCGTTTCTGCTCATTTGCATTATGAAGTCCATAAAAATGGAAGAGCCTTGAATCCAATCAGTTTTTATTATGGAGATTTAACCCCTGAAGAATTCTTAGCCATGCAAAAAGCAGCAGAGGAAGAAGGTCAATCTTACGATTAAAACTGTTGTATGCACATAGAACTTCCAGAAAAAAAATATTACAAAATTGGCGAAGTAGCCTCGGCTTTTGGGGTCAACACTTCTTTGATTCGCTTTTGGGAAAAAGAATTTAGTATCATTAAACCCAAAAAAAATGCCAAAGGAAATCGTCTTTTTACTCCAGAAGACATTCAAAACTTCAAATTAATTTTCAATTTGGTAAAGGAAAGAGGCTTTACCCTAGAGGGCGCAAAGCAGAAGTTGAAGAAAAATCCCGAAGGAATCATCAAAAATCATGAAATTATTAGTAGATTAGAAGCAGTGAAAGCAGCACTGAATAAAATTAAAGATCAACTATAAAATTTCATAAAAATGCCCAAAAAGTATATAGACTTAGACACTTTAAAATATATACTTTATGATGTTCACAAATTAGAAAATTTATTGACAAGAAAACGGTTTGAAGACCACGACATGGAGTCTTTAGATCTGTTTATCGAATCTGTAAAAGAATTTTCTGACAGAGAGTTGTACCCGTATCTTCAAGAAATGGATGAGACTCCTGCACATTATAAAGACGGTACTGTAATGGTTCACAAACAAGTTCCTGTTTTGATGAAAAAAGGAGGAGAGTTGGGAATTATTTCAGCCTTTTTTAAGTATGAAGATGGTGGAATGCAAATTCCTTTTATGGCACATCAAGCAGCTGCTTATATCATGGATGCTGCGAACAATCATTTGCCAGGATATGCTGGATTAACCCAGGGTGCTGCAGAATTAATCATCGAATTTGGAAGTGAAATTTTAAAGGAAACCTATGTTCCAAAGATGAATGCTGGAACTTGGGGAGGTACGATGTGCCTTACAGAACCACAAGCGGGGAGTTCTTTGTCAGATATCAATACCAAAGCAGTTCCTACCGATGAAGGTTATTATAACATATCAGGACAAAAAATATTTATTTCAGGAGGTGATCACCAATATGCAGAAAATATTGTCCATTTGGTGTTGGCAAGAATAGAAGGCGCTCCAAAAGGTACCAAAGGAATTTCTTTATTTGTAGTTCCAAAACACAGACCTACCTCAGACGGATCTTTAGTACACAATGATGTGATGACAGTTGCCGATTTTCAAAAAATGGGTCAACGTGGGTATTGTACCACACACTTGGGTTTTGGCGATACCAATGACTGTAGAGGTTGGCTTGTTGGCGAAGAGAACAAAGGCTTGGCACAAATGTTTTTAATGATGAATGGCGCAAGAATTGCCGTTGGAAGAGGAGCCGCTGCAATTGCCATGGCTGCCTATCGAACTTCGTTGCAATACGCAAATGAAAGACCTCAGGGGAGAAAACTTACCAGTACCGGAAAGAAAAATCCCTCTGAAAAACAGAGTTTGATTATCGAACATCCCGATGTGAGAAGGATGTTGTTATTGCAAAAAGCCATTGTAGAAGGCTCTCTAAGTTTGGTCTTTTTAGCTTCTAAATACTACGATATAGTTCATTCCTCGGTAGATTTGGAAGAAAAAGAAAAATATCATTTATTGTTAGAAATGATCATTCCTATCGTAAAAACATTCCCGTCAGAAGCGGGTGCGATGTCGGTAAATAATGGCTTGCAAGTTTTAGGGGGGTATGGTTTTTGTGCAGATTTTACCTTACAGCAATATTATAGAGACATTCGAATTTCTGCCCTATATGAAGGTACTACAGGAATTCAGTCACAAGATTTATTGGGAAGAAAAGTACCCATGCAAGATGGAAAAGCGTTGGAATTGTTGGCTGCCGAAGTGATGCAAACAGTTGCATTGGCTTCCAAATATCCTGAATTTGCTTCCTATGCAACACAATTGACTACAGCGGTACAATTGTCTCAACAAATACTTCAAAAATTAATGCCTTTTGCACTGAAAGGCAATTACGAACGGTATTTATCAGATGCCAATTTGTTTATGGAATACATGAGTCATGTTTGCATCAGTTGGTTATGGTTAGAAATGGCTGTCAACTCTAAAGAAACTTCGATTTCAGGAAACCTAACTTACGAGGTAGATTTCTATGAAAGTAAAATTCACACCATGAAATTTTACTTTAAATATGAGCTTCCAAAAACAACTTCATTAGCTGCTTCTTTGATGAGTGATGAAGTAGTAACCATCAAGCAAGACAAAGAATACATCCTCTAATGACACAGATTTCAAAACAATTTAGTTTAAAAGGTAAAGTAGCCATCATAACGGGTTCAAGTAAAGGAATTGGAAAGGCAATTGCCAAAGGGTTGGCAGAAAACGGAGCACAAGTTGTGATTTCGAGCAGAGACCAAGCAGCCTGTGATGCGGTGGTTTTAGAATTTGAAAAAGAAGGATTGAAGGCAGTCAGTATTGCGTGTCATATTGGAAAAGAAACGCAGCGTAAAAACCTCGTTGATGCTACGATTGCTGCCTTTGGGCGTATCGATATTTTAGTCAACAATGCTGCAATCAATCCTGTTTTTGGCCCCATAGAAACGGTAGATCCTACTATTTTTGATAAAATCATGGAGGTAAATGTAAAGGCTCCTTGGAGTCTGTCCAACTTAGTTTTACCGCATTTACAAGCCAACAAAAAAGGAAGTATTGTCAACATAGCCTCAGTAGAGGCATTGACTCCCGGTTTTGGTTTGGGGATTTATAGTACCAGCAAAGCGGCCATGGTAATGCTGTCTAAAAATCAGGCAAAAGAGTGGGGAAAACATGGAATTCGTGTCAATGCGATTTGTCCCGGTTTGATCAAAACAAAATTTAGTGCTGCACTTTGGCAGAATGAGCAAATTGTAAGTAAGCTAGAAAAAGCACTCCCAAGCGGCAGAATGGGACATCCAGAAGAAATGGTTGGACTGGCCTGTTTGTTGGCATCCGATGCGGGTGCGTATATGACTGGCGGAGTTTATGCCGCAGACGGAGGCTATCTAATTGCTGGATAATTTCGAACTGCCTCAAATTTTCTACAAAGAATTTAACATTACAAAATTGAATTGTATTTATGAACTTTGATTATTCAACTACCTCCATTGGGCTTCAACAAAAATTAACTGTATTTATTGAGGAACATATAGTTCCAATAGAAGCCGAATACATTGCTTTTCAAGCGGATACCATCAAGATGTGGCAACGTTTTCCAAAGATGGAAATGTTGAAAGAGAAAGCGAAAGAGGCGGGGCTTTGGAATTTGTTTTTACCCAAAGAGTACGGCGTGTTAAGCCCAGGACTTACCAATTTAGAATATGCCCCTTTGGCAGAAATCATTGGAAAAAAAATCTGGATATCAGAAATTTTCAACTGCTCGGCTCCAGATACTGGAAACATGGAGGTTCTTGCAAAATATGGAACTTCTGCCCAACAAGAAAAATGGCTTCAACCTCTATTGAACGGTGAAATTCGTTCTACATTTTTAATGACAGAGCCCGATGTTGCCTCTTCTGATGCTACCAATATTGAAACTTCCATTGTATTGGAGGGAGATGAATACGTTATCAATGGACGAAAATGGTGGTCTTCGGGGGCTATGGATCCTCACTGTAAGGTTGCCATTGTAATGGGGAAAACAGATAAAACCAAACCCAGACACGAACAACAGAGTATGGTATTGGTTCCGATGGAGACTCCTGGAGTATCCATCGTAAGGCCGCTTTCGGTTTTGGGATATTTTGATTCTCCAGAAGGACATGCAGAAATTCAGTTGACCAATGTTCGTGTTCCCAAAGAAAATTTAATTCTTGGCGAGGGCAGAGGTTTCGAAATAGCCCAAGGTCGTTTAGGCCCTGGTCGCATTCATCATTGTATGCGTTTGGTGGGTATGGCGCAATATGCACTGGAATTGATGTCGAAAAGAACTTTAGAAAGAGAAGCTTTTGGAAAAAAGTTTTACGATTATAGTAGCATCCGCCAAGAAATTGCCACTTCGCAATGCGAGGTTGAGCAGGCACGCTTGTTAACCCTTTCTGCGGCAGATAAAATGGATAAATTAGGCAATAAAGCTGCAAAAGATATCATTGCAATGATTAAAATCGTAGCTCCTAATATGGCCCTAAAAGTCATCGATCGTGCGATGCAAATTTTAGGTGGAAAAGGGGTCGGCCCCGATACCTATTTGGCACATTATTTTGCCATTGCAAGAATACTACGTTTGGCAGATGGTCCCGACGAGGTACACCGATACCAGTTAGGGAAAAGTTGCATCAAAAAATACGGAAAACATTAAAAATGGGAGTACAAAAAGTTAGAAAAGGAGAAGCTCTGAATACTCTATTGTTGAAACAATACCTGCAAGAAAATTTGTTGATTCATTCTCTAGAGAGTGATTTGATAGTGCAGCAGTTTACCCACGGTTTTTCTAATTTAACCTACTTGTTACAAATTGAAGATAAAGAATATGTATTAAGAAAACCTCCCATAGGCGCCATTAAAAGAGGGCATGATATGGGGCGAGAATTTAAAGTGCAAAGTGCTTTGGCAACTGCTTTTTCGAAAGTGCCAAAAATGTATGCAATGAGCAATGACGAATCTATTTTGGGAAGTCAGTTTTATTTGATGGAAAAAGTGGAGGGGATCATCTTAAACTATACAGAAGCCTCCCAAAGAAATATTCCTGGTATAGAGTACAAAACCATTGCGAATTCGTGGTTAGATACCTTGGTCGAATTACATGCAATTCCTTATAATGAAATTGGCTTGTCCGACTTAGGGAAACCAGATGGCTATGTGCAACGGCAAGTAACCAACTGGGGAAAGCAATTTGTAAAAGCCAAAACCGAGGAATATCCAGAAGCAGGGATCGTGATGCAATGGATGGAAGCGCATCAGCCAAAAGAGTACCAACATTGTTTGATTCACAATGATTATAAGTATGATAATGTTGTTTTTCAAGATGACCTCTGGAAAGAGGTAACCGCCGTTTTAGACTGGGAAATGGCAACTTTGGGAGATCCACTGATGGATTTAGGAACTTCTTTAGGATATTGGACCATTGCGACCGATCATGAATTTGTAAAGCAAGGAATTCCCTCACCAACCATTTTTGAAGGAAATCCAAAACGAAGTGAGATTGCCAATATGTATGCAGAAAAATCGGGAAATTCTCTCGATCATTTGGTATTTTATTATGTTTTTGGACTCTTTAAAATTGCAGTCATTGCTCAGCAAATTTATTATCGATACCAGCAAGGATGGACCAAAGATCCACGTTTTGCACATTTGAATAAAGCAGCCGAATTGTGCTGTAAATTGGCATTCAAAGCGATAAAAACAAAGAAAATTGACTAAAATCAGTTAAAAATGCAAGTGTAATCTAGCCCTTTTAGAGGAGTTAGCTTGTAAGATTTTAAACGAATATTTTATAAATAACTATGGAAGTAAAAAATAAAATTGTCATTGTTACTGGAGCAGGATCAGGCATTGGAAAAGCAACTGCAATTCACTTTGCAAAGTACGGAGCGATTGTAGTGGTTTCCGATCGAAATGAAGCTACTGCAGCGAAAGTTGCAACACATATTTTGACGACTGGAGGGAAATCCCTTGCCATTGCAGCGGATGTTTCCAATTTTGAGGCGGTAGAAAATCTGGTAGCTCAAACGGTTAAAGAATTTGGACGATTGGACGTGATGGTTAACAATGCAGGAATTGGCCCCAATTTATTAAGAACTCATGAATCTTTCCTACATGATTGGGATAAGGTCATCGCAGTAAATCAGACTGGAGTTTTCTATTGTATGAAGGTGGCTTTGGTACAATTTTTAAAACAGGGTGGTGGAAATATTGTCAATATTGCTTCGTTGGCAGGATTGAAAGCATCTCCCAACAACATCAGTTATAGTGCAAGTAAATTTGCAGTGGTAGGAATGACTAAATCGGCAGCAATGGAATATGCAACTAAAAATATTCGGATAAATGCGGTATGTCCTGGGTATACAGAATCGGCACTTTTAGATCAACTCATTGCCGCAAAACCAGAAATGGATGCGATATTAAAAAGTGTGATCCCTATGAAACGCTATGGAAAAGCTACTGAAATTGCAGAAGCTGTGGTTTGGTTGGCCTCTGACAATACCCAATTCATCACGGGGCAAACCATTACATTAGACGGAGGGACTTCTCTTTAGGAAAGAGCGCTGATAAATTCATAGAGTAATAAACTCCAGCCCATCACTAAAAACAACCCGCCCAAGGGTGTTACGGGACCTAAAAAGCGAAGTTTTTTATTTTTGGCAGCCGAAAGAACCAAGCCATAAATTGAGAAAGAAAATAAGAGAGTACCAATGATGAAGGCAAGAAAGATAGACGTATTCAATGGACTTTCTAGATGTAATTGAAAGCCTAAAATCAAGAGGACAAGGGCATGATACATTTGGTATTTGACTCCTGTTTCAAAACTTTGCAATTGATCTGTTGTTAATTTTTTCTTTAAGAGGTGCGCTCCAAAAGCACCGAAAATAACAGCAGTTGCACCCAAAAATGCTGCAACGACTAATGCGATTTCATTCATAATTTTATCATTTTAGTTGGGTTGGAAATGGAATTTTAATATTGCATAAAATACTCTTTTTAGCAGGTCTTTAGATACGAGTCATAGTCTTCTGGTGTGTCAAGATCAAATAAATTGACAGGTATTTTAGGCGACAGAACCTCAAGTTTGTTTAGTTGGATAAATTCTTGTGCGCCTTTATCTCCGCGTATTTGCATGATTTCACTCAGGTATTTTTTCGGAAAAATGGCAGGAACTCCCATTTTAGTCTCGTAGGCAGAAGCGATGATATTTTGAGGGTTTGCTGAAAAAAGCGTTTTCATTTCTTGGTAATAGCTTGGTTGAATCGCGGGCTGGTCTGCTAAAAGGATTAAAATTCCGTCAAAAGAGAGTTGTTTTTTTTGAAGGTATTCTATTCCTGACTGAATACTAGAACTCAATCCAGATGCATATTCTTTATTGATCACCAGGTGAATATTGTTAAAGGTCACTTCTTTTTTGATGGTTTCAGCATATGCTCCCAAAACACATAGGATAGGGCCGTTTGTAATTTTTTTTGAAGTTTGGATTCCTTTTTCTAAAAGGGTTTTCCCGTCAATTTTCAATAATTGCTTGATACTTCCCATTCGAGAAGAGCTTCCTGCTGCCATGATGAGGATTGCCAATTTCATTGCTTATTTTTGATGGAGTTTCCCTGTAATATTTTTCAGTGAATTCGGTTTTTTATTGTGAACTATCGCCATAATTTCAGCTAAAATAGAGAGGGCAATTTCCTCGGGAGTTTGAGCGCCTATATTCAATCCTGCGGGAGTACAAATTCCGTCTAAAAAGGCTTCTGAGATTTCGGGATTGTATTCAAAAATTTCAGAAAATAAGTTGTCACGTCTTTTGGCCGCGCCCAGAATACCCAAGTAGGCAGGAGAATGATCAGCCAGTTTTAATAGGTATTTTAAATCTTGAACATAGCTATGATTCATCAGAACGATTCCCGTATTGGTATTAACAGAAGAGAAATCAATATTTTCCGGATCACTTCCAATAACTGTATTTGCGCCTGGAAAATCTGCCTTAGTTTTAGGATCTTTGATGGAGGTGATCACATCTACTTGCCAGCCGAGTAAAGAGGCCATTTGGCACAATTTTACAGCATCGTGTTCTGCGCCAATAATTTGCAATTGAAAGGCAGGTTTTAAGCTTTGTTGAAATGAGTGTGTAAGGTT
>Ga0257120_1000105_pt1 | contig 62755 bp, 59 predicted proteins | sample SI106_10metaG_FD_190153 | JGI IMG/M metagenome (GOLD analysis project Ga0257120, IMG submission 190153) | Marine microbial communities from Saanich Inlet, British Columbia, Canada - SI106_10 | ecosystem: Environmental > Aquatic > Marine > Inlet | place: Canada: British Columbia | collected...
TCTTGATAGACTTCGATAATTTCCGCGCCATCTGGCAATCCGGCTTTTAAGAGCGCCAGCTCATTGGTTTTGCCGCGTGCCTTCAACGTGTCTTCATATTGCGGGGCGGGCGAAAAATGCTTGCCAATCGCAGCCTTGTCTCGCGAGGTGACAAACACAAAGCGCGTGCAACCTGCCTCGGCGGCCTCTTCGACCGCCCATTGAAGCAGCGGCTTATCGACCACGGGCAGCATTTCTTTTGGCACCGCTTTGGTGGCGGGCAAGAAGCGCGTGCCAAGGCCTGCGACTGGAAAAACGGCGGTAGTAAGGTTCGAGCGCATAGGCAATTTGGGTTCCTTTGGGCTTAGATAGCCTGCTTGCGAAAGCATGAATCGGTTATAGTTTAGTCTAATTCTGTGTCCGTTCAAGCCTGCTTGAGGGCGCATTTCGCGCTATTTTTGCTTCCGGGAGATTTAATGTGCGTTCGGTAATCCGTTTCACTTTTATCTTGGCGCTGATGGCGGCCAATCCGTTGTATGCGGCCGATGAAGCCTTTTCGAGGTTCATCGGTGAAGTGAAACTAGAGGCTCAAAAAAACGGTATTTCGGCGCCCTATTTGCAAGCCTTGGAGGCGCTGACCCCCGATCCGGAAGTCTTGCGATTGGCGGCGCGCCAGCCTGAATATGTGAAACCCATTTGGTCTTATTTAGTGCATATGGTGACCCCTAATCGATTGACCTTGGGTCGCGAGCAGTTACAGCAGCGCGAGGCGTTTTTGGCGCAGTTGGAAGAAAAATATGGCGTTCCGCGCACTATTTTGGTGGCGATTTGGGGCGTCGAAACCAATTACGGTAGCCATAAAGGCAGCCATTCGGTGCTGCAAGCTTTGGCCACTTTGGGCTATACGGGCAAGCGCGCCGATTTTGGACGCCAGCAGTTGCTTTCGGCGTTGAAAATTTTGCAATCGGGCGATGTGGCGCTGGAGAATTTTAAAGGCAGTTGGGCCGGCGCCATGGGGCATACACAATTTATTCCGACCACCTATGAGGGCTATGCCGCCGACGGCACGGGCGACGGGGTACGCGATATTTGGACGGAGCCAAAAGACGCTTTGGCCTCGACCGCCAATTATTTAAACCGCATGGGCTGGAAGCGTGATTTGCCGTGGGGCTTTGAAGTGCAAGTGCCGAGCGATATGGATTTTGCTTTGGCCAAATTAAAACAACCCAAGCCCGCCGCTTTTTGGCGCGATAAGGGCGTGCGCGTCGCGTCTCGCGCGCTTGTTGATGATTTGGGTGATATGTCTTTATTTGCACCCGCCGGCGTGCGCGGGCCGGTGTTTCTCGTGACCAAAAACTTTCGCGCTTTATTGCGCTATAACACGGCGCCCGCCTATGCGCTGGCGGTGGCGCATTTGAGCCAACGGTTTTTGGGTGCCGCCGCTTTTGCCACCGACTGGCCGATGGCGGACCGCCCGCTTTTGCCCGATGAAATCTCCGACATGCAGCGCGCCCTCATGGCCAATGGTTTTGATGCGGGCGGCGTCGACGGAGTGTTGGGAAGCCAGACGCGCGCGGCCGTGCGCCAATATCAAAAGGCGCGAGGGCTGGCCGTCGATGGCTATGCGACGCCCGGAATTTTGATGCAATTGCGGCAAGCCAAATAGTCGCACGAAGCGCAGCCGAGGCTAGTAAAGCCGCGATTTTATGGTATCTTCCTGCCCATGACAGAGATGAAAAATCAGGCGCAAGACGCCATTGAAACGATTTTGGCGGGCTATGAAAAGCTTGGCTATATCAGTGATGAACAAATTGCGACGGCGCTTTTCCTCGCCCAGAAGCTAGAAAAGCCGCTTCTGGTGGAAGGCCCCCCCGGTGTTGGTAAAACCGAATTGGCCAAAGCGACGGCCGAATATCTCGGTCTCGATATGATTCGCCTGCAATGCTATGAGGGGCTGGATGAGAGCAAGGCGCTCTATGAATGGCAATATGGCAAGCAGTTGCTTTACACCCAAGTGTTGAAAGAAAAGCTCGGCGATTTGATGCAAGGCACCACCTCACTGGATGAGAGCATGGAAAAGCTGAATAATTTTGAAGATGTGTTTTTCTCTGAGCAGTTTTTGCAAACGCGGCCTTTGCTGCAAGCGTTGCAAAATGAAGATGGCGCGGTTTTGCTGATCGATGAAATTGATAAATCAGATGATGAGTTCGAGGCTTTCTTGCTGGAAATTCTTTCCGATTACCAAATCTCCATTCCAGAGCTGGGCACGGTAAAAGCCAAGAAAGCCCCATTGGTGTTTTTGACGTCGAATAATACGCGCGAAATTGGCGATGCTTTGAAGCGTCGTTGTTTGCATTTGTATATTCCGTTTCCCGATGCGCCGCGCGAGAACGCGATCTTGCAGGCCCGTGTGCCGGAACTGAACCAGCAATTGCGCGATAATATTGTTAACTTCGTGCAAGCGGTGCGTCAGATGGATTTGAAAAAACCGCCTGCGGTCAGCGAGACGATTGATTGGGCGCGTACGGTTGTGCTGTTGAATATGAGCGTTTTGGATGCGGATTTTATTCGCAATACGCTGAATGTTCTGCTGAAATTTCGCTCGGATATTGAAAATGTCGAGGGCGAAATTGCGCGGTTGATGCGCGAGACGCAACTGACGCCTGACACACCGATACAATAGGTTCATCTGATGATTGCCGATTTCATCCGTATTTTGCGCGCTGCCGACATTCAAGTGTCGCCAGCCGAAGCCATTGATGCGGCGGCGGTGATTGAGGAAATGGGCATCGGCGAGCGGCGTTTGTTGAAACATGCGTTGGGGCATACTTTGGCCAAAACGCAGTTCGAGAAACAGTCTTTCGACGAATGTTTCGACATTTATTTCAAGCCCCCCGAGATGGATATGGGCGAAGCGACGCCGACATCTCAAAGTGGGGATGCCGAGGCGCCCGAGCCAGACGCGCAATCGCAAGACAGCGCAGGCGATGCCACCGATGCCTCCGATGCGGACGAAGCCGATAGCGAAGAGGGGGACGCCCAAGAGGGCCAGACTGGCGATCAGCCTGGTGACCCAACGGGCGAGGCGAAGAAAAGCAGCAAAAAATCGGGCGAGCCTGACAGCGATAAAAATGGTGAGGATGAAGGTGAAGCCGAGCGTGCGTCTCTCGTCGATATGTTGAGCCAAAAAGATTCAGCCGCCTTACAGGCCGCCATTTCGGAAGCGGCGCAAAAAGTGGGTCTGGCGGACGCTAAATTATTTACCCAGCAGGGCATGTTCTCGCGCCGCATTATGGAGTCTATGGGGCTGTCTCAGCTCGATGCGCATGTTCGTCAATTAGAAGATAAAGGCGAGAGCGACAAAGCGGATGGTTTGCGCGAAGGCCGCAGGCAATTGTTTGAAGCCGTGTTTGATTTTGTCGAACGCCAAATTGCTATGCGGACCAAAAATGCCGGACGTCTTTTGCGCGAGGATGCTCTATCGCGCATTCGCCTGTCGAACCTGGACCGCTCGGATATGAAAATTATGCGGGGGCTTATTCAGCGCCTCGCTAAAAGATTGGCCTCGCGCCATTCGCGCCAACGCAAGAAATCGCGCCGGGGCATGCTAGATATTCGCCGCACGATGCGCCGCAATGTGGCTTATGACGGCAATTTGTTTGAGCTGTCTTGGCGGCGCACCAAAGTGGAGCGGCCCAAGCTTTTGGTCTTATGTGATGTATCGGGTTCGGTGGCTGCTGTGTCGCAGTTCTTCTTGATGTTTTTGTATAGTCTCGACGAGGTGATGCCCAAGACCCGAAGTTTTGTCTTCTCCAATCGGGCCGGCGAGATTTCTGACATGATGCGCGAAGGCGATATGGATCAGGTGATGGAAAAAGCGCTGCGTGAATTTGGCGGGGGGTCGACCGACTATGGCATGTCGATGATGGATTTCGCCGAAGCCACGCTCGACACCATCGACCATCGCACCACGGTGATGATTTTGGGCGATGCACGCTCGAACTATGGCGACCCGGGACATTTGGTATTGAAAGAAATGCACGAGCGCGCGCGCCGTGTGATTTGGCTAAACCCAGAAGGCGAAAGCAGTTGGGGCACTGGCGACAGCGAGATGAAACGCCTCGGCGCTTATTGCACCCACACGCAAGTTTGCAACTCGGTCAAACACGTCGAGCGCGTGCTCGACGATCTCTTGCGGTTAAGCACGTAACCGCTTAGCGCGGCAGAACGCTCTCGCCCATCAAGAAGAAATCAACCTCGCGGGCGCATTGGCGACCCTCGCGAATGGCCCAAACCACCAACGATTGACCGCGACGCATGTCGCCACAAGCAAACACTTTCTTGCGCGAGCTTTCGTACGTCGCCGTGTCGGCAGCGACATTGCCTCGAGGATCTTTTTCCAATGCCAGCTCGTTAATCAAACCATCATGGATAGGATGGACAAAGCCCATGGCCAATAAAACCAGATCGGCTTTCAGCTCAAACTCAGACCCTGCAATGTCTTGCATTTTTTCGTCGACCTTAATGCACTGAATGGCGCTTACTTTGCCATCTTCGCCCATGACCTGTTTGGTCATCACGGAGAAGTCGCGCACAGCACCTTCTTCTTGGCTGCTCGAGGTACGCATTTTCAGCGGCCAATCTGGCCAGGTCACGCCTTTGTCTTCCTTCTCAGGTGGCATCGGCATAATTTCAAGCTGCGTCACCGACGCGGCGCCTTGGCGGAAACTTGTGCCAATGCAATCAGAGCCCGTGTCGCCACCGCCGATAACCACAACGTGTTTGTCTTTGGCGAGAATAGGGGTGATATCGCCCAAATCTTCATGGCCGACGCGGCGGTTTTGTTGGGGTAGGAAATCCATGGCGTAATGCACGCCGTCTAGCTCGCGCCCGGTTACCGGCAAGTCGCGCGGCACTTCCGAGCCACCCGACAGAATAAGCGCATCGTGTTTGGCTTCCAATTCCGCGGCTTCCACATCGACCCCGACGTTGACGCCATAATGGAAGGTCACGCCTTCGGCTTGCATTTGCTCGGCACGACGGTCGATGCTGTGTTTTTCCATTTTGAAATCTGGAATGCCATAGCGCAGCAGGCCGCCCGCTTTGGCGTATTTCTCATAAACATGCACATCATGGCCAGCGCGCGCCAATTGTTGCGCGGCAGCCATGCCAGCCGGGCCGCCGCCGACGATGCCGACGGATTTTCCGGTTTTATGGTCGGGCACTTTCGGCAGAATCCAGCCTTCTTCCCAGCCACGATCGACAATCGCGCATTCGACCGATTTAATGGTCACGGGGTTGTCGTCAATGTTCAGGGTGCAAGCTGCCTCGCAAGGGGCGGGGCAGATGCGACCTGTGAATTCTGGAAAATTATTCGTCGAATGCAAGTTCGCCAGAGCGGCTTGCCAGTCGCCTGTGTAAACCAGGTCGTTCCAATCTGGAATTTGGTTGTTTACCGGACAGCCGTTATGGCAATAGGGCACGCCGCAATCCATGCAGCGCGAGGCCTGTTGCTTGAGGTCGACTTCGTCTAGCGGCACCATAAATTCGTTAAAGTTTTGCAACCGATCTTCGGCTGGCAAATACTGACGGTCTTGGCGGTCTAATTCTAGAAAGGCGGTTGGCTTACCCATTTTACTCTCCTGCGGCTGGCTGAACGTGTGCGTCTTGTTCGGCCATTTCATTGAGGGCGCGACGGTATTCGGTCGGCATGACTTTGTGGAATTTTGGCAGATAGGCTTCCCAATCGGCCAAAATGTCGTGTGCGCGTTTTGAATTTGTATACCGCGCGTGGTTTTCCAATAGGGTACGCAGACGCGCAGCATCTTCGCTCAACATATCGGCTTTGAGGTTCGACAGCTTGGTGGTTGCATCGCCGGTAATTGGCTCCAGCTCCACCATGGCCATATTGCAGCGGCTTTCGAAATCGCCCGCTTCGTCCAGCACATAGGCGATACCACCCGACATGCCGGCTGCAAAGTTGCGGCCCGTTTCGCCCAGCACGACCACACAACCGCCTGTCATATATTCGCAGCAATGGTCGCCAGATCCCTCGACAACCGCAATGGCGCCCGAGTTGCGAACGCCAAAGCGCTCGCCCGCGACGCCGCGGAAATAGCATTCGCCATCGACCGCACCGTAAAGCACGGTGTTGCCAACAATGATGCTGTTCTCTGGCACGATGGCGCTTTCGGCTGGCGGATAAATCGCGATGCGACCGCCCGACAGGCCTTTGCCGACATAGTCATTGGCTTCACCTTCTAGCTCCAGCGAAATGCCGCGCGCCAAGAAAGTGCCAAAACTTTGTCCCGCTGTACCTTTGAGTTTCACCGAGATTGTGTCATCGGGAAGACCGGCATGGCCGTAACGTAAGGCCAGCTCGCCCGACAGCATGGTGCCAGCCGAGCGGTCGATGTTGCTGATTTTGGTTTCAATCTGCACGGGTTTTTTGTCGTCGAGGGCAGGCAGGGCCTGTTCGATGAGCTTGCGATCCAGAATGTCGACAATCGGATGCTCTTGGGCTTGCGTACGATAAACCGGGCTTTCGCTCTCGATTTTGGTGAACATACGCGTGAAGTCGAGACCCTCGGCTTTCCAATGGTTAATCGCCTCGCGCGTATCCAGTAAATCGCTTTGGCCGATGATGTCGTCCATTTTGGTAAAGCCCATTTCGGCCAGCATCTCGCGAACTTCTTCGGCGATGAAGAAGAAGTAATTGATGACATGCTCGGGCTGTCCGGTGAAACGCTTACGTAGGGTTTCATTTTGCGTGGCAATGCCGACAGGGCAAGTATTGAGATGGCATTTGCGCATCATGATGCAGCCCGCGGCGATGAGCGGGGCGGTCGAGAAGCCAAATTCATCGGCTCCCAGCAGCGCGCCAATAATCACGTCGCGACCGGTGCGTAAGCCACCATCGACTTGCACGGCAATACGCGAACGCAAATCGTTCAGCACCAAAGTCTGGTGGGTTTCGGCCAAGCCGATTTCCCAGGGGCTACCGGCATGTTTGATAGAGGTGAGCGGGCTGGCGCCCGTGCCGCCCTCAAAACCCGAAATCGTGACATGGTCGGCGCGCGCTTTCGAGACGCCAGCCGCGATGGTGCCCACGCCCACTTCGGAAACCAATTTCACCGAAACATCGGCGCGTGGATTGGCGTTCTTCAGGTCGAAAATGAGCTGAGCCAGGTCTTCGATCGAATAAATATCATGGTGCGGTGGCGGTGAGATAAGCCCCACGCCTGGCGTCGAGTGACGCACAGCGGCGATGCGCTGGTCGACTTTGTGACCTGGCAATTGGCCGCCCTCACCGGGCTTGGCGCCTTGTGCCATTTTAATTTGAATCATGTCCGAATTGGCCAAATATTCTGCCGTCACGCCAAAGCGGCCAGAGGCCACTTGCTTGATGGCCGAGCGTTTGCTGTCGCCATTTTCCATTGGCTGGAAGCGGTGGGTTTCTTCGCCGCCTTCGCCTGTGTTGGATTTGCCGCCAAGACGGTTCATGGCCACGGCCAGCGTTTCATGCGCTTCCGGGCTGATGGAGCCAAGCGACATAGCGCCTGTGGCAAAACGTTTGACGATGCTCTCGACGCTTTCGACGTCGTCGATGGACACAGGGCTACGGCCTGCGTCTTCGGCCATGCGGATTTTAAACAGACCGCGAAGCGTCAGTAAGTTTTCGTCTTGTTGGTTCACTTGGCGGGCGTAATCGCGATACTGATCGCGGCTATTGCCGCGCACGGCGTGTTGCAGCGCACCGACGGTGCCAGCGTTCCAGACATGGTCTTCGCCGCGCACGCGAACCGCATATTCGCCGCCCACGTCGAGCGTGTTGCGAAGTACTTCGTCATCGGCAAAAGCGCTGGTGTGACGGCGCACGGTTTCTTCCGCTACTTCGTCGAGGCCAATGCCTTCGATGCTGGTGGCTGTGCCGGTAAAGTAAGCGTCGATGAAGCTTTGCGCCAAACCAATAGCGTCAAAAATTTGCGCGCCGCAATAAGACTGATAGGTCGAGATGCCCATTTTGGACATAACTTTGCGCAAGCCCTTGCCCGACGCTTTCACGAAATGGGCATGGCCCTGTTCGCGGGTCAGGTCGAGTTCCAAGCGCTCGCGCAATTGGTCGACCGTGTCAAAAGCCAGATACGGATTAATCGCTTCCGCACCAAAGCCTGCCAGACAAGCAAAGTGATGAATTTCACGCGCTTCGCCGGTTTCCACCACGAGACCTGCCGAGGTGCGAAGCCCTTGGCGGATGAGGTGATGATGCACGGCAGCGGTTGCCAAAAGGGCGGGCACCGCAATGCGGTTTTGGCTGGTGGCGCGGTCGGATAAGACGATGATGTTCTCATGGCCATTGGAGATGGCGGCCTCAGCTTCGTCGCATAAAGCGTCGAGGCGCGCTTTCAGGCCTTTTGTGCCTTGAGTGGCGTCCCATGTCATATCCAAAGTAATGGCATGGAAGTCATTGTTTTTAATGTCAGAGATGCGACGGATTTTTTCCAAATCATCATTCGACAAAATAGGTTGGGCGACTTCGAGGCGTTTGACGCCAGACGAGCCTTCCAAATCAAGCAGGTTCGGGCGCGGGCCGATGAACGACACCAAAGACATCACCAACTCTTCGCGGATGGGGTCGATGGGGGGATTGGTTACTTGCGCGAAAATCTGTTTGAAATACGTGTAAAGCGGCTTGGATTTATTCGACAAAGCCGAGGGCGGTGTATCCGTACCCATTGAGCCCGTGCCTTCTTCGCCATTGGCCAACATAGGCGTAATGAGGAATTTCAAATCTTCTTGGCTATAGCCAAAAGCGCGCTGCTGCTCGAGCAGGGACATTTGGGAATGCACATGCGCTGCGCCTTTCGGGGCGGGCAATTCTTCGAGTTTGATTTGCGTGCGCGCTAGCCATTCGGCGTAAGGGTGCGAGCCAGATAGATCTGATTTAATTTCGGCATCGGAAATAATGCGGCCTTCTTCCAGGTCGATAAGCAGCATGCGGCCTGGCTGGAGGCGCCATTTCTCAATGATTTTTTCTTCCGCGGCAGGCAAAACGCCCATTTCGGAAGCCATGACCACGCGGTCATCGGAGGTTACATAGTAACGCGCCGGACGCAGGCCATTGCGGTCGAGCGTGGCGCCGATTTGGCGACCGTTCGAAAAAGCCACGGCAGCGGGGCCATCCCATGGTTCCATCAGGGCGGCGTTATATTCGTAAAACGCGCGGCGGTCTTCATCCATCAAGGGATTGCCGGCCCAGGCTTCAGGGATCAGCATCATCATGGCGTGGGCTGGCGAATAGCCGCCCATCACGAGAAGTTCGAGCGCGTTGTCAAAGCTCGCGCTGTCAGATTGACCGCCTTCGATGAGCGGCCAGAGTTTTTCGAGGTCATCGCCCAGTAATTCAGACGCCAAAGTTTTATGGCGTGCGGCCATCCAGTTCACATTGCCGCGCACGGTGTTAATCTCGCCATTGTGGCAAATCATGCGGAAAGGCTGCGATAGCGACCAAGTTGGGAATGTGTTGGTAGAAAAGCGTTGGTGAACCAGCGCCATGGCCGAGACGGTGTCGGGGTCGCGCAAGTCGTCGTAAAACGGGCCTAGCTGGCTCGACAACAACAGGCCTTTGTAAAGCACCGTGTAGCAAGACATCGACGGAATGTAGAAGAAATCTTTGGCTTCCGGCATGGCCGCGGCCGATACCGACAGCTCGATCAAACGACGGATGACAAATAGGTCGCGCTCGAAAGCCATTTGGTCTTCGCCTTTGGCGTTGCCAATGAAGACTTGGCGGATAACTGGCTCGGTTGGGACGATAGAATAGCCGAGGTCGGAATTATCAACCGGCACATCGCGCCAGCCCAAAAAAGTGTGACCTTCTTCGGCAATTTTGGCTTCGACGGTTTTTTCAATTTCCGCGCGCGCGCCATCATCTGGCGGCAAGAAGAACATGCCGACACCATATTGACCTTCGGTCGGTAGGGTAATGTCGATGGCGGCCGTTACTTTGCGCATAAAAGCGTCTGGCATTTGAATGAGCATGCCCACGCCGTCTCCAGCTTTCGGGTCAGCGCCCACGGCACCGCGGTGTTCTAGATTTTCGAGAATGGTTAGGCCATCACGGACGATATCGTGGCTTTTAACATTTTTAATATGCGCGACAAAGCCAATGCCACAAGCGTCATGCTCATTGGCAGGATTATAAAGACCTTGAGCCTCAGGAAGTCCATTGCGCACAGCTTGGCTGTTCGCCGATTGGGTCATATTTTTAGGCTGCTTTGTCATTGCGCTGCCATCCTCATTCTAGGCTCCGTTGGAGCGACGCGCGCCCTAAAGGCCGATTTAGGTCTCGGCCCTGAGCGCAGTGTGAAACTTTTAAAATGCCCCCGTTTTTGAGAGCAATGGCGCTTCGTCTTGAGACGCACCCGTGAAAACCTTAAAGGCCCCCGACGGGCTTTCGCCAGTGAGTACATAATATAGGCGCAAGCTGGGAGAGATTTCAAGCAAATTGGTCAGCTATATTGACCTAAATCTTTACCTATTCACAGGCCAAAAACCAGAAAAACGAGGGTTTTCTGGGGTTTTTAAAGAAAGGCCAGACCCGCGCCGCATGGTCGCACGGCTAAATTTGCCCGAAAGCTCGAAGGATTATCGGTTGAAAAAACTTGCCATATTTTTAAGGGCGGCTTGGCTTTCGGGGACAAAGCCATGCGCCATTTGAAATACATGTGGCATGCCATCCCAGACTTCCAACTCGGCTTTGACGCCGGATTTCTTGGCTTTTTTGACCAATTTCTCGCTGTCGTCGAACAGCACTTCTTCCGAGCCGACTTGTACGAACATCGGCGGCATGCCCTTGAGGTCGGCAAAAAGAGGCGAAATCAGTGGGTTCTTTTTGTCTTGATTGGGGCAATAAAAATCAATCGCATCGACGATTTTTTCCGCATCAATCATCGGGTCTCGGTCATAGCGTTCTTTGTAGGATTTGCCAGACATGGTGAGATCTGTCCAAGGCGACATAAGGGCCACGGCGCGTGGTTGGATTTTGTCGTTGTCGCGCAGTTTTTGCATCAAAGCCAAACTCAGGCCGCCGCCAGCGCTGTCGCCAGCTAGCAGCAGGGTTTCTGGTTTGACGCCTTGCTCGATCAGAAAATCATAAGCCGCTTCCGCATCTTCAATGGCGGCTGGAAAAGGGTTTTCGGGGGCCAAGCGATAGTCGATAACCAGGGCGCGAATGCCCGATAATTTGCAGATTTTTTGAACCATCGAGCGATGGGTTTCCACGCCGCCGAAGAAATAGGCACCCCCGTGTAAATATAAAAGCGTTTGGCTGGCTGTTTCGTCGCCCACCCACTCGCCGCTAAACTCGGCATGGGTTCCGCAAATGGTGACTTTTTTGCCGATTTTTTTACTGCGCAATAATTTCCCCAAAAGCCCGCCGCCGTCGGCTTCGCGTTGGCGAACCACCTCAAGGCCAGCAGTGCCAGTAAGCCCAGCCTCGCGTACCACACGACGCAGGAAAACATTGAAGATTTTAGATCGAATACTAGCCATAAAAGCCTCCCAATATGAAACAAGAGTGTACGTCGGTGTTTTGAATAAGCAACTCAAATATTGGTTTGGCGCGGCGCGTTTTTGCCAAAATAAACCGACCGCACGAAGAGGCGGGAGGAACCTCAAAGTGCGGCCGGGGTCTGGGTCGTTATGCAGTTTCTAAAGGCTGTTGGAGGGGTTAGGCAGCCTTCAGGGAGTTTGCAATATTGATTTTACGCGCCCGTTCGGCTTCGGGGATTTCGCGCTCTAAAGCAATATGCAACAGGCCTTTATCCAGCTCGGCATGGACGACTTTTACGTTGTCGGCGAGTTGGAAGCCGCGCTCGAAGTTGCGCGCCGCAATGCCGCGATAAAGATACGTATCCGTATCGCTGGCTTTGGCCTCGGGAGCTGTGGTGCCCCGAATGGTTAGCGTGGTGCCCTTTTGCTCGATATCTATTTCATCTTCGCCAAAGCCGGCAACCGCCATCGAGATACGGTAGTTGGTTTCATCTAGCCGCTCGACGTTATAGGGCGGGTAAGATTGGTTTTTCGTGGCGCTGCTTTGGGGGGAATTGAGCGTATCAAAAAGGCTCGCCAGACGATCAAAGCCAATGGTCGAACGGTATAGGGGGGTTAAATCGAAATGTGTCATTTTCATCTCCTTCTCTAGAAGCAAGAAACCGCTATCAGCCCTTTATAGGCGCTGCTATTGCGCGGTTTAGAGGCCACGTCATTGCGCCCTCTAAATCCGAGATGGGAATAAAAATTGCCGTTTCAAAGTCTTGAAAATGAAAAAGTTTTACCTACAAAACACGCCCTATAGCCCGTTGAGAAACACCCAAATAACGCCCGCCGGCGAAAGCAGACGTGCCGTCCAAAGCCAGCTGGTAAAGCCGCGTCCAGCGCCGCCAAAAACTTGGCTGAGCGTGGCGATGGGAATGCCCCAGCTAGCAAATAAAATGGCACTCAGTCCGCCCAGCGGCATCAGGTAAGCGGTGACAAAATAGTCTTTCGTGTCGAATAAAGTGCGGCCCGCAATCTGGACATCTTGCCAAATGTTAAACGAGAAAACCGTCATCAAGCCGATGAGAAAAGTGGCGATGAGCACAATGTAGCTGGCGCGCGAGCGGTTCCAACCAAAGCGACCCTCGGCCCAGCGAATAACCACTTCGCCCAAAGCCAGACCCGACGTGAGAGCGGCGACATAGACAAGGGCAAAAAACATCAGGGCTAAAAATCCGCCGCCCGTCACTTGCGCGAAGGCTAAGGGTAGCGTGGTGAACATAAGCCCCGTACCCGCCGCAGGGTCGAGCGATTGACCAAAGACAATGGAAAAAATTCCCAAGCCCGCCAGCAGCGCGATGGCGGTATCAGTCAAGCCGATGATAATGGCGGCTTTGCCAATGTGAATGGATTTATTGAGATAGCCGCCATAGGTGATGAGAATGGCCGAGCCGACACCGACCGAGAAAAAACCATGGCCGACCGCTGATTGAATGACCTCAGGCGTAATTTTGCTAAAATCTGGCGTGAATAAATAATGCGCCGCCGCCACGATATCGCCAGCCACCGCCCCATAGATGGCGATAAGCCCAAGCAGGATAACCAAGGCGGGCATGAGAATAAGATTGGCCCGCTCGAGACCGGCCGATAATTTGCGCACTAGCACAAGGCCGATGAGGGTTAGGAACACAACTTGGTGAAAAATCATTTCGCCTGGAGAGGCCAATAAGTCGGCGAACATGGAGCCGGCGCTTTGGGCATCTAAGCCCGAGATTTGGCCCGTTAGGGCGCGCCATACATAGGCGCCAACCCAGCCCGCAATGACCGCATAAAATGTGATCAAAATAAACGCGGCCAAAACCCCTATGCCGCCAATGGCGCCCCAAGCGGGCGAGCGGTTGTTTTCTTGGGCGATAAGGCGAACGCTGGTGCTGGCGTCTGAATTGCCTTTGCGACCGATGATTAATTCGGCAACCGCCACAGGAATGGCAATGGCAAAAATAGTCAGGAGATAAATCAGCACAAAGGCGCCGCCTCCTTGCGTGCCGGTCATGTAAGGGAATTTCCATATATTTCCCAGCCCGACGGCAGCGCCGACGCAGGCCATGATAAAACCAAGATTGCTGGTCCAGAAACTTGTGTTCTTTTGCATTGCCCTTAACTCCTGTTTAGCGCCAATCTTTTTGGAATCCAAAACGCTCCAAAATCCCATGGCTCTTTTTCTAGTCCCAGTATTGCCAGATTCACTGGGTAAAATCAAAACCGCGCGCGGCTTGCCAAATAGGTTCGGTTTCGCGCATGATGACGACTTAAAAAAACAGCTAACCATGAGGCAGCAAAATGAGCGTAAAAATAATTTGGGACGCCCCCGCAGAATTCGTCGAAATCAAGACCAACCCAACACCTGAGAAAGCGCAAGTTGGCTACCTCAAGGCGCGCGATGGCGTGCTGTTGCGCGGGGCTGTTTTTACCCCCCCAAAACCCCGCGGCACCATTGTGCTGATGACGGGCTATTCAGAATATATCGAGAAATATTTTGAAACCGTGTCTGATCTTATGGCGCTTAACTATTGTGTGGTGATACCAGAGTGGCGCGGCCACGGACTTTCCCAGGGGCAGGGCAAGGAACCGACGCGCTTACATTTGGCCGATTTTGATATTAATCTGTGCGACCTCGAAGACCGTTGGGAGCGCTTGATTGCGCCGCTGCCGAAGCCGCATTTGGGTCTGGCGCATTCGATGGGCGGGCAAATTTCATTGCGTGCCGCACAAGCGCATCCGGAATGGTTTGAGGCTTTGGCGCAAAGCGCGCCGATGCATGGCATTAGGTTGGCGACCCCGGTTCGGCTCATGCTGCGCTTGGCAATGGGCATTTATGGGGTGTTGGGGAAAAGCGATAGTTGGAACCCTTTCGTGCCGCCGGGCGAGCACCCTGTCGATGCTAAAACCAACCATGTAACTCATGATTTAAAACGGTTTCGGCGTGGCGAAAAATTGGTTACCCAAGAGCCGCGGTTGCAAGTTAATGGCGCTAGCCTTGGGTGGATGGGCGCGGCTTTTAAAGCCATGCAAGCAAGCCAAAAGCCCGCCTTTCTAGGCACTATCGCAACGCCTCTTTATATCGGCACAGCAGAAGACGAAGCGCTGGTCGACAATGGCGCGCATGAACATGTATTGACCCATGTACAAAATGGCCATGGGGATTTTTACCCCAAAGCGCGACATGAATTGATGATGGAAAAAAATGCGACCCGCAAAGCGTTTTTGAAAAACGTCGAAGCGTTTTATCAGGCTCAATCGAGCGTCGCTTAAGGGGCGTTTATTGCGCCAAGAGGGCGAGCAATTTTTCGTGCAGAGCCGTGTCGCCGCAAGCGATGGCCGTGCCACCGCTTTGGGCCGGGCCGCCTTGCCAATCGGTTACGATGCCGCCCGCCTCTTCGACAATTTGGATGAGCGGTTGAATGTCGACATCTTTCAAACCTTGTTCCATCACAATGTCGACTTGGCCCATGGCCACCAAGGCATAATTATAACAATCCCCCCCGTAGCGGACTAATTTGGCTTGGCTGGAAATGCGCTGCCAAGCCGCCTCGCCCGGTGTGTCGGCGAATAGGTCTGGAGAGGTGGTGGCCAAAACCGCATTGTCTAGCGAGGCGCAAGCGCGCGTGGCCATAGGGGTTTGGCTATCTATGTGTCGCAAATTAGCGCCTTGGCCTTGGACGGCGAAAAAGCGTTCTTGGGTGAACGGCTGATCCATCAGCCCCAGAATTGGCTGGCCCTCAAAATTAAGCCCGATGAGCGTACCCCAAGTTGGTATGCCGGACATAAAAGCGCGCGTGCCATCTATCGGGTCGATGACCCATTCAAAAGCATCGCCGGCTTTATTGTCGAACTCTTCGCCGGTAATGGCATGGCTTGGGTAATGGTTTTCAATCAAGGCGCGAATGGCGGTTTCGGCGTTGCGGTCGGCCGCCGTGACGGGGTCAAACCCATCGCTTAATTTATTCTCGACGCTCTCTAGATTGCGAAACAAAGGCAGGGTTGCGCGCGCGGCGGCGTCAGCCAATTGATGGGCAAACCCCAGGAGATCTGTCAGTTGTTCTGTGTCTATCATTTTTGTCATATCAATTTCAGATCTATTCGGCGGCGGATTTTTGTGGCCCAGAAAGGGCTTCGCAAAGCTCGGGCAAGGCGGCCCAGAGGGCGTGCATCATGGCGGTTATATCGGCGTGTAGAGCCACAAAGCCTTGGTGTTTTTGATGGCTGGCCTCATCCATATAAATGGCGCGGTTGATCTCGATTTGCAACGCGTGAAAGCCGTTGGCGGGCGCGCCATATTGCTCGGTAATAAAGCCGCCCGCGTAAGGCTTATTATAGGCAACGCGCCAGCCGAGCGCGGTTAAAAACGCGCCCACCCAGTCGCTCAATCTCTCGTCGCAGGCGCGGCCGTGGCGATTGCCCAAGACGAAATCAATTTCGCCATCGGCCTGGCCGGTTTTTTTAATCGCCTGCGAGGGCATGGAATGGGCATCAAGCAAAAGAGCCAATCCGTGCGCTTGATGCGCATCGCGCAAAGCTGTGCCGAGCGCGTCATGGAACGGTTGATAGACGGTTTCAATGCGGTGCTGGGCTTCGGCATAGGATAATTTATGGTCGTAAATCGGCGTGTTTTCAGCCACCAAACGCGGCACCGTGCCCAGCCCAGACTTGGCCCGCAAGGAGGGTTTGGGAATATGGTCGGGCAGTTTTTCATGAAACAACGTGGGTTCTAATTCATCGGCCGCGCGATTTAAATCGACATAGGCGCGCGGAAACCGCGCTGCCATAAGCGGAATGCCCGCCTCGGGCGCGCCAGCAAACAGCTCGGCGACAAACATATCTTCAGATTGGCGAATGGCATGTGCATCGAGGCGCGAGGCAGCCAGAAATTCGGGTGGATAGTCGCATCCACTATGTGGCGATGTGATGAGAAGGGGCGCAGGCGTTTGCGAGCCCTTGGTCGCGAGGGGTGTAGAGAAAATATAGGGCAGCGTGGCGGGGCTCTTCATGGCGCATAGTGTATCATAGGGGAGGCGCAAAGTCGCTTGATTTTACTTCTGGTTGCTGTAAGAAGTGGTCACCCTGTTTCGTGGTAGTAGGGGCGATTAGCTCAGCGGGAGAGCACTACATTGACATTGTAGGGGTCACTGGTTCAATCCCAGTATCGCCCACCACCAACCTTAAGCGAAAGCACAGAAAAGCCGTGTCGCACGAACCAGAATTATCGCCCCCCGAACAAGCCATTCATTTGGCCTCCAGTTTTTATGCCGAGCTGACAGCCAGCGCCGCAGAAGAGGAGGCGCTTGTCGATATTATTGAGAAGCTGGAGCCAGAAGCGCGCAAAGTTAATTTTGTGACCGCTTGCGGTCTGAAGACTAATTTCACGACCGTGCATGAATTTCCGCTCGAGCTTGCCGAATATGCCGAGATCGCTATCGGCCATTTAAACGATGTCGTGTATTGCCATGCCGCTTTGGTGCAAATTCTGCGCGCGCAAGAAGTTGAATATCAGTTTGCCGATGAAATTGAGCTGAGCCATAAGATCGAGAAAGTCGTGGAGGGTGTGACGCAAGAGTTGTTCGCCATTCTCACGCAAGAAGAAAAAGGCGTGATGATAAACGAAGATGTTTTCGCTAAACGCCTGCTCGATAAGCTTATCGAAGAGCCCGCTTAGAAAGCCCAGTCTTCGACAACAGCTAGTAGTCTTCGACATCAGCTAAATGACAACAGCTAAATCATCGAGCCTTTGTTTGCGCGGTGGACGGGCATCCCATCGAATTTCTCAGTTTTGCCAAATGTCTGGATCTATGGAATGCGGCCTCACTTTCCTCATGGGTGGCATTTGAAAAATCGAGGAAAAAATAAGGAACAAACACCAAAAAAGGGCCTAAATAGGCGATCATTAGGTTGCGTTCATTCCTTCTGTAATCTTCTTCTTGTAAACCTAAAGTCAGATTTTTCAAATTTCGATCTTCATCGTGAATTTCTTGGCAGGTCAATTGTGCGTCGCTAGTTTGATAGGTAAGCACGGGAGAGGCGTTTCGACCTCCGCATGAAGCGAGGGTTAAACTTAATGCTATGACTAGTTTTAAAGGCATATAAAAAGGGGCGGTGATGAAACCGCCCCAAATCATTTAGCTACGACAAATGATGCGATATTGACGCGGTGTGAAGAGGTTGCCTGACATAAAAGACAAGAGACCGTTTACAAAAGTGGTTTGCCCTTCCACGCTAACGACCTTGTCGCTTCCGCCGCAGATTTCAGACGCATTAATTCTATGGCTTTGGCCAATGCCACCGACAAAGAAAGCGCTCATGCTGTTTTCAGCCGTAAGACCTACGCCACTTTGAATAACAAACTTCTGCTTCGAGCAAGCGCTCACCGCGAGGGCGGCGACGATGACAAGTACAGGCACTAGTGATTTCGATTTAATTACAAAAACTCCTTAATTACATTACAAACGCTTTCGACGTTATGGACATTTGCATTCTGAGACAAGGTGCCTTTATTCCTTATCAAACATTGTACTTCACTGTTTTGGCAGCGATAGGAAAAGGACGAGGGCGGCTTGCTCTCTTTCTCAAATTAACGCATATTAACGGGCGTAAATTGTGGAGAAGCGTTATGCCAAAGTTTGTTTTTAGTCTTACCTTCAGTCTCACTTTGGGGCTTGTGGCTTTGGTTTTGGTTTTGGCCATAGCGCCAGCTGCGACAGCGGCGGAATTGCCCAAGTGTCGCCATGTTGCGGGGTTTGAACCTAAGGCCACGTGTGAAGCGCGCAACCAACGCGCCCAATGGCAGGCCGAAGAAACCGCCCGCCTGACGGCCAATAAAATCGCCGTTGTTTTGGAACGCGAAAACGCGCAAGCCGACCGCGATGGCTTTATAGAAACGGCTAAAGGGCTGGCCAGTGGGTTTGTTTCGAAAGTTCAAAGCTTGTTTTAACCCGAAATAATTTGAGAAAGCGTCACCAGGATTAAAAAACATACAGCTACAAAGTCAATTTGGTCGAGTGTGGCGCTGGGTGTGGTTTTGGCCATATCTTTGGCCGCCGCGCCAGCTGCGGCACAAAATGAATTGGCGCGCACGCAAGGGTTTCATGCCAAAGCTAAGCTCGCGACCTTGCTCAGCGGTGGTGAGCTGACGGGCTGGTGGCTTAAAAACGTGGCCCGCACTTTGCCGACGGCGAGCTTGCCCAGCCAACAGCCCAAGGTTTTGCGCCAAGGCAAGCAACTCAACGCTGCCAAAATATCGGCCGCTACCCACCTCGGTAAAATGACTTTGGCGCAAGCGCTGACCCACGAAAAAGGTGGCGCCAGAGGGATGATTGTGGTGCATCGCGGCAAAGTGGTATTCGAGAGCTATCCGAATATGAGCCAGTTCGACAGCCATCTTTGGGCATCGGTGGCCAAGCCCACGGCGGCGCTTTTGGTGGAAATACTCATCGACCAAGGGCGCATGCAAGACACGGATTTAATGACCCAACATGTCCAAGATTTTAAGGGAACCCATTGGGATAAGGTTCGCGTGGTGGATTTACTGGATATGACGGCAGGCCTCGACCTGGTGGAAAATCCGGTGACGCGCCAAAATCCCAACTCTATTCCCATTCGGACGTTCTTGGCCGAATTTGGCGAACCCAATATGGCCGGAAAAATCGAAACCGTGCGCGACGTGTTGAAAGCCGCGCAGCCTTTGGGCGAGCCGGGCGATAAATTCGATTACAGCTCGTCGGTAACCCAAGCGCTCGTGTTATTGGCAGAAGAAGCGACAAAAACCCCATGGCCGGAACTCATGCACGAGTATGTATGGTCGCACACTTATGCGGAGGCGCCTTTGCAGGTGCATTTGGCCCCCGATGGCATGGCTGCCGCGCATGGCATTATGTCGTCGCGCCTTCGCGATTTGGCGCGATTTGGACTTTTATATACAAACGACTGGAAGGTCGCCGCCAAAAAGCGCGTGGTCTCTAAAGCGGCCGTGCGCCGCATTCAGGCCGCGCCGCGCGGCTATGATTTTTTCATCAAAGGCTACTCAGGGCCGGTAATGGAAGGCTGGCTCGGCGCGTCGCCCAAGTCGAACTCGCGCCAGTGGGACGCCGTATTTGACGATGGCGCCATGTTTAAAGGCGGGCTATTCGGACAAGGTCTTTATGTCTCGCCGGAGAATGATTTGGTTATCGCGTTTTTCTCCAAAGTCTTACAAACCCCCTTGGGCCCCTTCATGCGCCCTATTGATGCCTATCTGGCTCGCTAATTTAAGGTAAAGGAAATCCTCATGTCTAAAACCTCTCCCAAAGCCGCCGCTGGCGCGTTGAAATCTCATTGGATGATTTACGGTGCCAATGGCTATTCGGCGCAATTGGCGATTGAAAAAGCTGTGGCGCAAGGGCAGAGCCCTATTTTGGCCGGGCGCAACCAAGCCGCCATAGAGGCTTTGGCGACCCAGCATGGTTTGGAGATGCGCGTCTTTGATTTGACCGACGTGGCACAAGTGGCGGCGCATTTGGCCGATGTGAAATTGGTCAGCAATTGCGCCGGACCGTTTTCGGCCACGGCCGAGCCAATGATGCGCGCCTGCATCGAGGCGGGGACGCATTACACCGACATTACTGGCGAAATCAGCGTCTTTGATACCGCGCAAGCGCTAGATGCGCAGGCCAAAGAAGCGGGCGTTGTTTTGTGCCCTGGCGTGGGCTTTGACGTAATCCCAACCGATTGCATGGCCGGCTATTTACATGACGCCATGCCCGATGCCACGCATTTGACTTTGGCTTTTGCGGGCAATATGTCGGTCAGCCCCGGCACGGCGAAAACCTCTGTCGAGGCTTTGGGGGAGGGGATGAAAATTCGCGTCGGCGGCAAAATGGTCAGCGTGGGACGCGGCTATAAAATGCGCCAGATTGATTATGGAAATGGGCCCGTTCTGTCTTCGGTCATTCCGTGGGGTGATTTATCGACGGCCTATTGGCAAACCAAAATTCCCAACATCCGCGTTTATACCTCGCATAGCGGCGGGCGCATGGGGGTGTATTTATTCCCCGTGGTGAAATATTTGCTGAAGCTGAAATTCCTACAAAATTTTGCCAAAAAGAAAATTGAGCAAAGCGTCACTGGGCCTAGCCAAGCCGAGCGCGACAGCAGCGATACTTTGGTTTGGGGCGAAGTTGAAAACGCCTCTGGCAAAACCTTAAGTGCCACTTTGCGCGTGCCGAATGGCTATACGGTGACGCGCGATGGCATTTTGATGACGGCCAAATATTTGACCGGCTATAATGGCGATGGCGGGTGTTTAACGCCGGCGCAAATGCTGGGGCCTGAGTTGGCGGAACAATTGCCGGGTGCTGGTAAAATTACCGCAAACGCATAACTCACGGGTTTTTTCTCGCGCATATTGTCTATTTTTAGAATCTTGGTTTAGCCTGATAGGCTAACCAGGAGAAAAATATGACCCGTGTGCTTACCCTACTTACATTGTTGTTCGCGTCGCCTGCCTCTGCCGCTTCTTTGGATGATAAAATCAACCAACTCGCGCAGCCGCTGACGGATGTGATATCGGCGTTTATTTTCTTCTCCGTGCCGATCGCTGGCGCCGATGTGCCACTGATTGTTTGCTGGCTCATCTTCGCCGCCTTTTTCTTTACGTTTTATATGGGCTTCGTCAATTTTCGCGGCTTCACCCATGCGGTCTCGATTGTTCGTGGGGCGCTGAAAAACGACAAACATGAAGGCGAGATATCGCACTTCCAAGCGCTCAGCACCGCTATGTCTGGCACCATTGGCATCGGCAATATTGCGGGCGTGGCCATTACCGTTTCGCTTGGCGGGGCGGGGGCGATTTTTTGGCTTATCTTGGCCGGCTTCGTGGGCATGACCACGAAATTCGTGGAATGCACACTGGGGGTGAAATACCGCGTGCTAAACCCCGATGGCACAGTTTCGGGAGGCCCTATGTATTATTTGCGCGATGGTTTGGCGCAAAAAGGCTTTCCACGTTTGGGCAAATATCTCGGTAATTTCTTTGCGGTCAGCATTGTTATTGGCTGTTTGGGTGCGGGCAATATGTTCCAATCCAACCAGGCGTATGTGCAATTGGTTGAAGTGTCGGGCGGCGCCAGTAGCCCCTTGGTCGGCTATGGCTGGTTGGTCGGACTGGTTTTGGCTGTCATGGTGGGCCTCATTATTGTTGGGGGTATTAAATCCATCGCCAATGTGACGGCGCGCTTGGTGCCATTCATGATTTTGATTTATATCGTCGGCGCGGTGATTGTTTTGGCAATGAATGCGACGGCCATTCCGGCAGCCATTGGCGCCATTTTTGCCGGCGCCTTTACCATGAGCGGGGTTTCAGGCGGCTTTATCGGGATTATGATTTTGGGTTTCCAACGCGCCGCCTTCTCTAATGAGGCGGGTCTCGGCTCGGCGGCCATCGCCCATTCGGCGGTGAAAACAGACGAGCCTTTGAGCGAGGGCTTTGTCGCCCTTCTGGAGCCCTTCATGGATACGGTGGTGATTTGTACGCTGACCGGACTGGTGTTGATTACAACGTTGCCACAGGAAGTTTTAATGGGCGGTGGCCTGTCGGGCATTGAGCTGACGTCGTCGGCTTTTGAGAGCAATATTTCTTGGTCGCCCGTGCCGCTGTCTTTTGTGGCCTTGATGTTTGCTTTCTCAACCATGTTGGCTTGGGCCTATTATGGCATCAAAGGCTGGACGTTTTTGGTCGGGGAAGGAAAGTTGAAAGAACGCGCCTTTGGGGTCGTGTTCTGTATTTTCATCGTCATCGGCGCGTCGATACAGTTGAGCGTTATTCTTGATTTTGCCGATGCGCTTATTTTCGTGATGGCCATTCCCAATATCATTGGTCTGTATATTTTGGCACCAGATGTGAAAAAAGATCTGCAGGTCTATATGGCGAAGCTGAAAGACGCACAGTAGCGAAAAATCGCAGGCATAAAAAAACACCCGCGCAATGGGGTGCTTTATCGGGTCAAAGTTCCCGAGATAAAATTAAAAGAGCCCGTCGGAAAATGCCGACGGGCTCTTAAAATATTAGTCAGCTGGGCCGAGGTTAACAGCGGAGTATTTGCCGTTTTTACCTTGCTGCTTTTCAAAGGAGACTTTCATCTCTTCTTTGAGCTGCAAGCCGCTAGCTTCGACTGCGGAGATGTGCACGAATACATCGTCTTCACCTTCAACAGCAATAAATCCATAACCTTTTGTGGCGTTGAACCACTTCACAGTACCAGTAATCATTAGTCAGTCCTAAAGTTGTGTCTTTTGCGTACGTAATTTAAAAAGTAGCAAAACCAACCAAAGGGAGATGCTAAGCCGCGCCAAAAGAAACATATAACGTCACGCAGCCCTTTGTCGCTACCATATGGGGAGGCAAATGCAAGCAAAAACTTAATTTTTTATAAACCGCGATACGCAAAATACCTGACAACCCCTAGCAACACCTGACAATTTCTGACAATGGCTTGTAATATTTAGTTTTACCTTGCCCCACGTCCTTCAAGCGGATTAGGGTTATGGCTGACTTTTAAAGGAGCTTTTTGATGAGCGAACCACAATATGAACCTCCCAAAATCTGGACTTGGGATAAAGAAAGCGGCGGCCGCTTTGCCGCCATCAACCGTCCTATCGCCGGAGCCACCCATGATAAAGAGCTGCCCGTGGGAGAGCATCCTATTCAGCTGTATTCTTTGGGCACCCCCAATGGCGTGAAAGTTACCGTCTTGTTGGAAGAGCTTTTGGCGCTGGGACATGCGGGCGCAGAATATGATGCTTGGCTGATTAATATTGGCGAGGGCAATCAGTTCTCTAGCGGGTTTGTTGAGTTGAACCCCAACTCGAAAATTCCTGCGATGGCCGATCGCTCGGGCGATACGCCGCTGCGCCTATTTGAAAGCGCCTCTATGCTGGTGCATTTGGCCGAAAAATTTGATGCCTTTTTGCCCAAGCAAGGGGCCAAGCGCGCCGAATGTTTTAATTGGCTGTTTTGGCAAATGGGATCGGCGCCTTATTTGGGCGGCGGCTTTGGCCATTTTTATGCCTATGCACCAGTAAAAATCGAATATGCCATCGACCGTTTTTCCATGGAAGTAAAACGCCAATTGGACGTATTGGAACGCCATCTGGCGGACAATCAATTTATGTGCGGGGATGAATATACCATCGCCGATATGGCCATTTGGCCTTGGTATGGTGCTTTGGCTATGGGCATTTTATATGACTCTGCGGAGTTCTTGCAGGTGCATGAATATACCCATGTGTTGCGCTGGGCGAATGAAATATCGGCACGACCTGGCGTGCGCCGGGGCCGTTTGATCAATCGGGCTTGGGGCGCGGAAATGGTGCCGGAGCGCCATAGCGCCGCCGATGTAGACACACCGCAAAAAGGCGATCCGGATAGTCGTTTGTAAACTGCCCGATGAGGGTTTTGAGCCAAACCATTCGCGCCAAAGAAAAAGCCGCCGAGGAACCTCGGCGGCTTTATTAATGGAACGAGATGCCTCTCGCGTGAAAAAGACCTAGAGATCTTTTTGTGGCTTGATGAGATATTTCTCACCCGTTTTCTTTGGCATATAGCGTGCCACATTGGCCGGATCGATAGCTTCCAGCAGCGACAACGTATCGGTGATGTTGCTGGCGAACGTGGTTTTAATCTCATCGGCGACGCGGGCTTGCATGGCACCGAGTTTTTCGGGGCCCATTTTTTGCAAGTTTGGCGTTAGCAAATAACCGCCGCACGCCCAATGCATGCCATAGCTTTGGCCCAGAGTAATTTGGCCCATGCCGAGGCGACCATAGACGTAAACCTGTTTGAACTGGTCAGAGCCATAAGTGTTCAGGCCCGAAGCCGAGCGACTGAAGGCACGTTCCATAGCGGCCAAAAGCGTGTCGGCCATGTCGCCAGCGCCAATGGCGTCAAAGGCGAGGCTGGCTTGTGTTTCGGCAATGGCATCTTCCAGCTGGCTCGTGAAGTCAGCGTCTTTCGAGTTGATGACATATTTGGCACCCAGGTCTTTCAAGATTTTGGCTTGCTCGTCGGAACGGATGATACAGACGAGGTCGATGTCGTCTTGCAGGCAAAGTTTCAACAGCATCTGGCCGAGATTGGAAGCGGCGGCCGTATGCACAATCGCCTTATGGCCTTCGGCCCGCATGGTTGCAATGAAGCAAAGGGCGGTCAGCGGGTTGACGAAAGAGGAGGCCGCTTCGTCGGCTGTCGTGGTGTCGTTATGTACCAAGCACATCGCGGCAGGCACTTTTACGAATTGCTGATAGGACGCTCCGGTTACCAGCGATACCAATTTGCCTTCCATGTGTTTCACATTGTCGCCAGCCGCCACAATGGTACCCGCGCCTTCATTGCCGACAGGCAAAGATTGGCCGACACGCGCCTTCATGGGGGCCATCATGCCTTCGGGAACCGGGGCAACCATTTTGTGCGCATTGCCTTCGCTGATCAGTTTGCCTTTTGAATAATCGGCAAAGCCCAAAAGCGGGAACATGTCGGATGGGTTGATCGGCGAGGCTTCGATGCGAACAACAACGTCATCAGCCCCTGGCGTTGGAATGTCGTTTTCGACGATGGAAAGAACAGTTTCTCCAGCTTCGGTGACGGTTGAAAGAATTTGACGGTTACCACTCATGGGTTTCTCCTTTTAGAGGTTAACGATAGCGGGCAGGACGCCCGAATAAGTTAGGGGCGCATGCCCGTAAGGTAGGGGGTTGGCGCTTCGGTACGCGCGTTTAACGCAATCTGCAACCATTGTATCAGCTTTGGCCGCGTCTCGCGTGGGTCAATTAACTCATGTACACTTAAGCCCTCGGCGCGTGGAAAGGGCGATTGGGTGGCGGCCAACATGTCTTCTAATTCTTTTTGCCTGGCGGCTGGGTCGTCCGCGGCGGCAATCTCGCGTCCAAAAGCGACGGCCACACCGCCCTCTACAGGCAAAGCGCCACTGGCCGCGCTGGGCCAATTGAGCATATAGGCGTCGGGCCCGAAATGGGCTTGGGCGGCCACGCCAAAGGCTTTTAAAACTTGCACACAAGCCCAAGGCACACGGCTTTGCAGCACCGCAGAAATAGCCGCCGTGCCATGTCGAATGGTGCCCGCCGCTTCGCTATCGGGGCCAATCATAAAGCCTGGTTCATCTACAAAGCTGATGATGGGCAGGTGGAAACTGTTACAAAAATCAACAAAGCGGCGCATTTTTTGGGCCGCCGCGGCGGTCATGGCGCCTGCGTAATACATGCAATCATTGCCGATGACGCCAACGCTTTCGCCGTTGAGGCGGGCCAAGCCGGTAATTAAACTAGGCCCATATTTGCGCGACATCTCAAAAAAGCTAGAGGCGTCTGCGTCTTGGTCCATCACCATTTCAATGATTTTGCGCATCTGAAAAGGTTGGCGCCGCGAGGTTGGCACAATGGAGGCCAGCGCGTCTTCGCAGCGATCGATTTTATCGGTCGGCGTAATGGCCTTTGGAAACGACCAAGCATTGTCGGGCACATAAGATAAAAACCGCGTGATTTGGCGCATGGCATCGGCTTCATCTTCAGCCAGATTATCGATGGCGCCGCTGGCCAAATGCACTTGCGGGCCGCCCAACTGTTCTTTGGTCATATCATGGCCGGTGGCACGTTTGACCACTTGGGGCCCCGCGATCAACACCGCAGCATTGGGGGTCATCACCGAAAAATGCGAGGCCACGAGGCGCGCGGCAGGCAGTCCCGCTACGGGCCCAAGGGCGGCCGTGGCGACAGGAATGCTCGAGAGGGTTTCGGCCAAAGGCACAAATCGAGATTGGCTAAATACCGGATCTCCCAAAGGGCGGCGCGCTTTATCATTGCCTGTGCCACCCACGGATCCGCCGCCGCCTTCGTGCAGCCGAATGAGCGGCACTTTATATTTGAGCGCCAATTGTTCCGTGTAAACGCTTTTGCGCAAACCCGCCGGATTGGGCGAGCCGCCCCGCACGGTAAAATCTTCACCGCCAACAATCACTTTGCGACCCTCGACTTGGCCAAAGCCGAGAATAAAATTAGCGGGCTGGAAATCTTTTAAAGTGCCATCTTCGTTATATTCGGGCACGCCCGCGCCTTCGCCGATTTCGTCAAAGCTGTTTTTATCGAGCAAAGTGTCGATGCGCTCGCGAATGGTCAGGCGCCCTTTCGCGTGGTGTTTGTCTACCGCCGCTTGGCCGCCTTGCTGTTTGGCAAGTTTGCGACGGGCGTGAATTTCTGCAATTTCGTTTTCCCAAACCATAGCCAAGCCCTACGTTAGCTTCAGCGTGGCGACGAGTTGGCCTTCGCCAATCATTTCGCTTTCGCTCACATGTAGTTTTTCACAAATTCCCGCTTTGGGGGCGGTGATAGGGATTTCCATTTTCATCGATTCCAAAATGACAATGACGTCGTCGGCCGCCAATTCAGTGCCTTCTTGCGCGATGATTTTCCAAACGCTGCCGGCAATTTCGCTTTTTATCTGCATGGTTTTCTCCCTCAAGTGCGAAAGCCTAGCCAATGAGAGGGGGGTGGTGCAAGTCGCCTTATTTGGAATCGCAGCCAAAAAGTGTATAAGGCATGCCTAGTAAGTCGTTTGTTCCCTCAAGACATATAATTAAATAGGAAACTCCCCATGCGCTTTTCTCTTGCTGCCTTTTTGGCCTCCTCTTTTTTGTCGGCATCTTTTTTGGCTGGCGCTCCTGCGCAAGCCGCTGATTTGCCCGAGCCGCTCTGGGAAGCTGGCATAGGCGGGGGCGCCTTTAGCGGGCCCACTTACCCAGGCGCCGATGACAGCACCACGCAAGCGCTTTTCATTCCTTATGTAATTTATCGCGGCGAAGTTTTTTCCATCGGCGAAGAGAGCGGCGTGCGCGCCGTGGCGTTTGCCAATGAGAAATTTGAATTTGATATCTCGCTCGGCGCCTCTTTGGCAGCCGATGCCAGCGAAGATGATGACCGCGATGGCATGCCGGATTTAGAGTTTCTGTTTGAGATTGGGCCGCAAATTATTTATCACGCCGCGCAGTATGAACATAAAAGTTGGACCTCGCATTTTGATATTAAACTGCGCACGCGGGCGATCATCGCCACAGACTTGGGAAGTTTTGAAGACCAAGGCTATATCGTCGAGCCAGCCTTTGTGTATGAGCTGAAATCGAAACGCAATCGGCATTTGGAAATTCAATTAGATATTGAAATGATCAATGGCAGCGAACGCTTGAACGAATATTTCTATGATGTCGACAGTCGATACGCCAAGCCCGGACGAGAAGAATATAAAGCCAAGGCAGGGTATATTGGCACGGAAATTGGCCTCGGCTTATCGATACCGGTGAACCCGCAATTGCGCCTATTCGGTGGCTTTGACGTCGAGTTCTATGACGGCTCGGCCAACCGGGACAGCCCGTTGTTTAAGGATGAGATGGGCTATTCGGGCGGGCTTGGCTTGGTTTACACATTCTTCGAGAGCGATGAACGCGTACCGCAGCGCTAATTGGCGATTGTTTTCAGCGTGAAAGTGACATTTACGCTGGTCTCGGGCTCAATGCTGGTGCCAGACACACGCGCATAATCTCGTTCCATTGAAATTTGGAAAACCGTGCAATCGTCTTCATAGGTAAAGGCGGCGTCGGATTTAACGCGCGATTGGGTTTCTAGGTTCTCGCTTTGCGAAGCGCGAAACGCCCAGTTTTGCGACATCTCCCAGTTCACATGAACGCTGGCCTCTTCCAGAATATCTTTGCCAATACCCAATTGCTCGGCGGCGTAAAAACTATGCTCTAGTCCCACGCTAAAGCGAGAAAAAGCCAAGTCGCCCGTGCTTTCACTGCGCAGAATTTCATGCGTGTCGTTGTCAAGGCGGGCATTTTGCTTGAGCGTCAAAGGCCCTAAGTAAAGCGCCCAATCTGCCAAAAGAGCGGAGTGTTCGTCGCCGTAGCCTGATTTATGCGAGAACTTCAGGTCCGATAAATTATAGGACTGGCCGATAAAAAAGGAGCTGCGCAGGTCGCCCGAAACCTCGGTGTCATGTGATATCCCGACGTTGATGCGGCTGGCTTCATTGGTCGGTGTGATGGGTTGAAACAATTGCGCGCTGGTTAAATCGAGACTGGCGTCGGCGATATAGGGAATGCTGGCGTATTTGTCATTTTCGCTGGCCAGTACCACTTGCGCTTTTGGCGTGAGGGTTTGGCGATGGCCGGGGCGTTTGCGTTGCAAGGGGTAAGATAGGGTAAGCGCGGTCGCATTGGCGCCCAGCAGCTCTTCCGCGGTTTCCAATTCCACCGTCTGCGCGTCGGTTTTTTCGTTGCCATAGTGATAGGCATCTAGGACCAAACGGTTGTTGGCCTCCCAAACAAAGCCGCCTTGGTTCACGTGGCGCCAAGACCAGTCCAATTGGCTTTGCAGATGGCTAACCTCAATTCCCAAATCGCGCGTCTCATGGGTGAAGCGATTGGTCATATCGAGCTGCCCGCCCAAAACCGCACCCTCGAAGTAAACCTGATGGGTCAGCGTGGGAAGAATGCTATCGACGGTGGAGGCCGTTTCCGGATCGACGGTGTTGCGAAAGCTGCGGGTCTCAATGGTTAAGTCTTGGTTGTCCCAAAGGCGGGTGGCGGTGAGACGATTTTCGAGCCGCGAGGTGTCGTTAATTTTATAGCGTTTGAAAAACAAATCATCGGTGGCTTCTTGAATTGAAAAATCGATATCCCAAGCATCAAAACGAAATTCACCCGAACCGGTCACGCCGCCGCGCGCGGCTAAATCCGTGTCGTCGGCTAATTTATCCTTGGGTTCATGCATATAGGCAGTCAGTTCGTAAACGCCTTTTTGCGTCAAATGTTGCCAATCGGTTTTTAGCAATGGGTCTTGTTTGGCGCTGAAGCGTGGCGTCAAAGTAAGGTCATAATTAGACGCTAGATCAAAGAAATAAGGGGTTTCTATGCCTTGGCCAAATGTATTGGAGCGGACGAAAGAGGGGGCCAAAAAGCCGCTGCGACGAACGACTTCGGGCCCGGCATGGGCCAAATAAGGGAAATAGGCTACTGGCACGCCATAGACCTCGAGGCGCGTGTTTGTATAGATGACGTCTTGCGCGTCTTGGTCGTAATGAATGCGGCCGGCGCGCAATTGCCATAAGGGGCTGGCGTCGGGTTTGGTTTCACAGGCGGGGCAAGACGTGAAAACACCCCCTCTCATGTCCAAAGTAGCCCCATCTTTGGTGGCCTCAGAGGCGCGAAGACGCGCACCTTTTTCGAGGCTCATCTGCAGGTCTTTCAGTGTGCCTTTGTCTAAGGTGCGGTTCAGCTCGGCGGAGCTGGCGGAGATTTTTGTGCCATTGTTTTGCGTAAGAAGGAGCGGGCCTGGAATGCTGAGGCGCGCGGGCGTATCTGGCGTCTGGCGGCTTAAGCTCAAGCTCTGGGTGGTCAAACGCGCGCCCTTGCCCTCTACTTGGACATTGCCTTTGGCGCTAATTTTACCGCTGGTTTCCTCAACGGTAATTTCATCCGCCTCGAGCGCAGATTTGGTTTGGCTGAAGGCGGGCAGAGGCAAATGAGCTGCCAAACTGGCAAGCCAAAGAGCGGCAAAAATGCGCGAGTTTGGAGGCGTCTTCATGGGCTCAACATAGGCCAGTTTGCCAAGCTGCAAAAGCAATTGCTTTGTTGCGAATGAAAGGTATTTTGAGGGCTAGTGAAATGAAGCCCTTTGCGGTGAGGCGGAACTATGCTCGAGCGATTTAAATCTAATTCAGGTCATGTTGGCGTGGTGGGGCTGGGCTATGTCGGCCTGCCGCTTTCCATCGCTTTTGTAGAGGCAGGATACCGGGTAACCGGTCTGGATATCGACGCTGAAAAAGTAGCGCTTTTAAATCGAGATGAAACCTATATCCGCCATATCGGCGCCGACGCGATTGCGAAGATGAACGCCAGCGGGCGGTTTTCAGCGACAACAGATTTTGCGCAATCGGGAGACGTGGATGCGATTGTCATTTGCGTGCCGACACCTCTAAAAAATGGCCGAGAGCCGGACTTAGGGCCGGTTTTATCTACTGGAAAAGAGATTGCTAAATACCTCCAAAAAGGCCAATTGGTTGTCTTGGAATCCAGCACCTATCCTGGCACCACAGACACAGACTTAGCCAATGTTCTGGAAGTCTCTGGCCTGAAAGCCAATGAAGATTTCTATCTGGCTTATTCGCCTGAGCGCGAAGATCCGGGTAACGCAGATTTTGGTACCTCGCGGATTCCAAAACTCGTCGGCGCCGATACGCCCGAAGCGCTGGCTTTATCTGTGGCGCTTTATGAGGATGTCATCAGCGAGGTTATTCCAGTGTCTTCTGCCCGTGCAGCGGAAGCCGCCAAGCTGACCGAAAACACGTTCCGCGCCGTCAACATTGCGATGGTCAATGAGTTGAAAGTTATTTTTGATAAAATGGATATTGATGTTTGGGATGTGATTGACGCGGCCGCCACCAAACCATTTGGCTTTATGCCGTTTTATCCAGGCCCTGGCTTGGGCGGGCATTGCATCCCCATCGACCCGTTTTATTTGACTTGGAAAGCGCGCCAACACGGCATTGAAACCCGCTTCATCGAATTGGCGGGCGAGATAAATACCGATATGCCGAAATATGTTGTCTCGCGGCTGAGCGAAGCTCTGTCGATTAAAGGCACGAAACTGGCCGATGCGCATATTTTAATGTTGGGCATGGCCTATAAAAAGAACGTCGATGATATGCGCGAAAGCCCAGCTTTGGTTCTATTGGAATTATTGGAAGCGGCTGGCGCGAAAGTCGATTTTCACGACCCGCATGTGCCCATCGTGCCTATGACGCGCGAGCATAGTGACTTGGCGGGGCGAAAGTCCGTGACTATTGAGCTCGCAGAAACCGCCGATGCCGTGCTGATTGTAACCGACCATGATGATGTGGATTATGACTATATTGGCGATAAAGCAGCTTTGATTATCGACACGCGCAACGCCATGAAAAACACTTCTGGCGCGGCCCCCATTGTGAAAGCGTAAACTTGATGACCCTCATTCCCATTATTATTTCAGGCGGCGCCGGCTCGAGATTATGGCCCGTATCGCGCCATGCCGAGCCCAAGCCTTTTATGGAAGTGGCGGGCAAGCCGCTCCTCGCCCATGCCGTGGATAGGGCATTGGTAGAAGGCGCCAAGGACCTGATTATCGTGACCAATCAAGATCACCTGCATTTGTCGCAACAGCTCATCGCCGAGTATGCGCCTCAGGTGAACGCCCATTTTGTGCTAGAGCCCAAGGGGCGCAACACGGCGCCGGCGATTGCCCAAGCCGTGCATCATGTCATCGACGCTTTCGGTGAGGCGGCGCATTGTTTGGTATTGCCTGCCGACCATATTGTGACCGATTTAGAGGCGTTTAAAGAGGCGGTAGCAAAAGCCACGGCTTTAAGCGGCGCTGGCGACACACAAGACGCTTTGGTGACGTTTGGGGTTGTGCCAACCGCGCCCGACACAGGGTATGGCTATATTGAAGTAGCCGAGGCGGGCAAGCAACCAGCCCCAGTTCGTCAATTTGTCGAGAAGCCAGATTTGCCAACCGCCCAAGAGTATCTCGCCAGTGGGCGCTACTTTTGGAATAGCGGGATGTTTTATTTCTCCGCTGCGGCGATGGCCAAAGCGCTCAAGGCGCACGCGGCAGACGTGTGGTCAGCTTCGGCGGATTGTTTTGCCACCAGCACGTTAGAGGCTGGCGTTCGCCGTTTTAACGAAGCCGCCTTTCTAGCACAACCTGACATCAGCATTGATTATGCCGTGTTTGAACCCGCCGAAACCGTGATGACCGTGCCAGCTGGCTTTGGTTGGAGCGATGTTGGCACATGGGACACAGTGGCGGCCGCACAGTCTAAAACCGCGGATGGCAATAGCGCCATTGGCGTGCCTGAAAACCGACTGATGCAGATTGGCACTCACAACACGCACATCGAAAGTTTCAGCCAAACCGAAAAAATGGTCGCGACTTTGGGCGTGGACAATTTGGTGATTATTGATTTGCCGGACACCTTGATGGTGGCCAATCGGGCCGATAGCCAGCAGGTGAAAAACTTCGTTGATGAGTTGAAATCGGGCGATGCGTTTATGCAGGCGACCACGCAATTGCCCGCGGTCGTGTCTCGGCCCTGGGGCACCTATGCCACGCTGAAACACGAGACTGGATATCAGGTTAAGCGCATTAGCGTGCAACCGGGCCAGCAGTTGAGTTTGCAATATCATCACAAGCGCGCCGAGCATTGGGTAGTGGTGCAAGGTCTGGCGCTGGTGCAAGTGGGCGACGAAGAACTGGAAACCAAGCCGGGGGAATATCGCTATATTCCATTGGGCGAAAAACACCGTCTGAAGAATGTTGGCACCGATGAATTAATTTTGATCGAAGTGCAATGCGGCAGTTATCTCGGCGAAGATGACATTGTGCGACTAGAAGATAATTACGGACGTTCATGAGCCAGAGACGCAAAATCACTGTGGTGGGCACCGGCTATGTTGGGATGTCGATGGCCGTTTTATTGGCTCAACACAATGAAGTTGTGGCGCTCGATATTGAGCCAGCTCGTGTGGCGGATATTCAGGCAGGCCGGTCGACGAGCCCAAGGCGAGCCGCGAGCGGGTTTAGGATAAAGCTCAAGGTGAGGCTAATGGCAACCGTGGCTAGGGCCAAAGTACTTAAAAAAGGGCTTAAACTCATGAGGTTACAGCGCCCTTTTTGTTGGGCAGCACTATAGCTGCACTCAAGGCACAAATCAGCAGACTGGCCATCAGCCAAGATTGCCAAAAATTATAGCTAAACATCAGCGTTCCCATGCCAGCGCCCCAGGCTCCCATTCGCCACATATTGGTATCCGACTGTTGGCTGGGTAGCCATTTGCCAAGTACAAATAGGCATAAGACCCCGCCGACAATTCCGAGTTCAAACAATATCTGCAGAAATAAATTATGGGCATGAGCCGCCACAGTCTGGTTTTCTAACGCCAAATCGCAATGTCTATAAGAGTGTGACATTTTTTGGCATTCAGACACATAGACGTCCAGGTTTTCGGGATTGAAGTTACGGCTCGATTGTAAGCCATGACCGAACAGGGCCTTGGGTAACAACTCTTTCGAATAAACATAATAAATCCACGACCGAATATTGGGGGCGGCGGTGTTGTGTATGGCTTGGGGTAAATAGGTGGTGCTCCATCTTTCTTCAAAAGCACGGATGCTAAACGGAGCAATAAGCAATAAAGACAGCGCAAAACTGGCCAATATCAGACGGCGGGTAACTTTCACCGACATGCGGGCAAGCCCCAAAGCGAGCCATCCGAGCGCCATGGCCAAAGCGGCAGACTGGCTTTCCGAATAAAAAGCTACCGCCGTGCTGATTGCCAACAAGGCAACGGCTATGCGAGGCCGGCGCTGGGCGATGGAGCCCGCGTAAATAAAGACCAGAATAGCGACAATGGTGAGCGAACGGTTGACTTGGCGTAGCAGCTCTAAAACGGGGCTGAGCGCATCGGCTAGGTTTGGCGCATATATCTGCCAGGGGCCGAGTATCAAAGATAGGCCAAGGCCAAGGCCAATTGAAATGGAAATGCGTTTGCCCCAAAGGCTCTTTTTTTCGTCATCCAATTGTTCAAAGAGAAACAATAAGCTGATGGCAAAAAACAAACTTAAGAGGAGCTGAACGAGTTTATTGCCTGCATCTTCGTGAAGGCTCCAGATCGCGGACAAACTTATCCAAGTCAGTAAAGCAAGCGGCCAGCCGTGAGGTTTGAACCGGGAAATATTTGGCCATTTGTCTTGTAAAATAAGCGCTAGAGCCGCAAAAATCCCTGCTAGAGCGAGAAGAACAGCAAAGCCTTTTATGGCCAGAGCTAAAAGCGGCCCGATGAGGACAAGCAAAATTAGGCTCGTCGTAGAAAATCTTTGCGCCACAATAAACCCTTCCAACAAGCTCTCCTTATAGCTGACTTAGGCGGCCAGATTAAGGGTTAAATGCTTATCGGGCTAGAAAACCAGATAATTGTGACAAAGTTACGCCAGCGCTTAGCCGGTCGGCGTAATCGAGGCGCGCAGCCTCGCCCAGCGTGTGGCGTAATTTTGTGTCGCTCAAAGCTTGTTGCACGGCGGCGTCTAGTTCGGCTGGGTTTAGTGTATCGACGCACCACCCGGTTTCGCCATTGCGCACGGCCTCTGGCGCGCCCCCTGCCGTGCCCGCAATGGAGGGAACCCCGAAGCGGGCGGCTTCTGCATAGCTAATGCCAAAACCCTCGAGGGATTTCCCGTCTTGAAAAGAGGGCATGAGGAAGACATCAGCTTGTGCCAATAAAGTCTCTTTTTGTTCGTCTTCTACGCGGCCCAATAAAGTGACTTTGCTTTGCAGCCCCAGCGAGGCGATGGCTGCGGCCAAAACATCGGCTTGTGGGCCGCTGCCGCCGATGCGCCAGCACCAGTCCGGCAGGGCGGCGTCGAGGCGGGCGAGGGCTTGCAGACTTTGTAGCAAGCCTTTGCGAGCTTCCAAGCGGCAGATGCTGAGTAATTCGATTGGGGCTTTGGCGGTGCGGTTTTTTTGTGTCGCGGGGTTTGCCGCTTCATCGGGCAGCATATAGGTCGGGGGGATGGTGACTGTTTTGGCGTGGTTTACCTGCCAGCCGCTCTCGATCAAATTTAAAGTAAAGGCCGAGCTGGCGATAATGTGGCTGGCGCGGTTTAGCGCTTTTTGCACGCGTTTGGCGCGACGCCCGGATTTTAAATATTCTTGCCCATGCGCCAAGACCGCCAATGTGCCCTGATGCGGCGGCACGGCGGCGACAGATTTCCAGCTATCGCAAATAACCAAATCATCCCGCTGTAGATGTTGGGCCAACCAGCGCCGTTTGCTCATGGCGCGAAATGGTTTTGGGCGGGTGGTTTGGTGAAGGCGATAGGGGGTGTTTGCAACATAGGGTTTGTCGGGCAGAACCACGACATTTTGTGGGTCGGCGAGGGTCTGTGCGTATTTTTCAGCTAGGCTTTTCATCACCCCTTCCATTCCTCCCATTTGGGGCGGGAAGGTTTGGGTTACGATGAAAACCCTCATGCAGCGTGCTCCACAAACCATTGATAGGCGGCCGCCAGACCCGTTTCTAGGTTGAGTTTATGGTGCCATCCGAGGTTGTTTATTTTCGATACATCTAGCAATTTGCGCGGCGTGCCATCTGGCTTACTGGCATCAAAAGCCAAACTGCCCTCGAAGCCCACGGTCTTGGTAATCGCCTCGGCCAATTGGCGGATGGTAACATCCTCGCCGGTGCCTAAATTAACGTGGCTCATGTCGGAATAATGCTTCAGCAAAAAGACAATGCCGGCGGCGCAATCTTCGACGTGAAGAAACTCGCGCATGACTTTGCCCGAACCCCAGACTTCCATCGTCGCATCGCCAGCCAATTTGGCTTCATGGCATTTGCGCATCAGGGCAGGAATGACATGGCTCGATTGCAAATCGAAATTATCGTGAGGCCCATACAGATTGGTGGGCATGGCCGAGATGAAATCAACGCCGTGCTGTTTGCGATAGGCTTGGCACATTTTAATGCCGGCAATCTTGGCGATAGCATACCATTCATTGGTCGGCTCTAGGGCACCGGTTAAAAGCGCATCTTCGGGTATCGGCTGAGGCGCGAGCTTGGGGTAGATACAGCTGCTGCCTAAAAACAAAAGCTTTTCGACGCCGCAATCAAAGCTCGCTTTGATGAGATTGGCTTCGATCATCAAATTGTCATAAATGAAATCCGCCGGATAGGTATCATTGGCCAAAATGCCGCCCACGCGCGCCGCGCAAACGACCACGGCGTCTGGCTTATTATGGCTCATCCAGGCCTCGACTTCGCTTTGGCGGAGGAGGTCTGCGTCTTGGCGTTCGGCTGTGAGAACCGTGCAATTTTCAGCCGCTAGAGCCTTCACAACGGCGCGGCCGACCATGCCATTATGGCCCGCTACATAAACCCGCTTGCCGGCCAGCTCGTACATTAAAAGTCAGCCAATTTGGTTGTTGGTTGGGGTTGTTGGGCATTGTGAAGCGCCACGGACACCATTTCGGAAACCAGTTCTTCCAGCTCAATTTTGGCTTCCCATCCCAGCACGTCTTTGGCTTTTTTCGGGTTGCCGATGAGCAATTCAACTTCTGTTGGGCGGAAATAGCGCGGGTCAATCTCGACCAATGTCTTGCCGGTCTTGGCATCTTTGCCGACTTCCTCGACGTCTTTGCCTTCCCAGACAATCTCGCGATTGACCTCGGCAAAGGCCAGCTCTACGAAACGACGAACGGTTTCTGTGCGCCCGGTCGCCAGCACAAAGTCATCGCCTTGCTTATGGTTGATAATCGCGTGCATGCCTTCGACATATTCGCGCGCATGGCCCCAATCTCGTTTGGCATCCAAATTACCAAGATACAGTTTTTCTTGATGTCCGGCTTCAATGGCGGCGGCGGCCATAGCGATTTTTTGTGTTACAAAAGTTTCGCCGCGCATCGGGCTTTCGTGGTTGAACAAAATGCCGTTCGAGACATGCATGCCATAGGCTTCCCGGTAATTGACGCAAATCCAATAGGCATAAAGCTTAGCCACCGCATAGGGGCTGCGTGGGTAAAACGGGGTGGTCTCGCTTTGCGGCACTTCTTGCACTTTACCGTAAAGTTCGGAAGTCGAGGCTTGATAAAAACGTGTTTTATCGACCAGACCCAAGGTACGAATGGCTTCTAGAAACCTTAGCGTGCCAAAGGCATCGGCATTGGCGGTATATTCAGCTGTCTCAAAGCTCACTTGAACATGGCTTTGCGCGGCCAGATTGTAAATCTCATCTGGCTCGATAGATTGGACCAAGCGCATGATGTTGCTGCTGTCGGTCATGTCGCCGTAATGCATGTGGAAGCTGGTTTCGCTATCGTGCGGGTCGGCATAAATGCCATCGACGCGCTGTGTGTTAAACGACGAAGCGCGGCGTTTCATACCATGGACTTCATAGCCTTTGCCAAGCAAAAGGCGGGCTAGATAAGCACCGTCTTGTCCCGTTACACCGGTAATAAGAGCTTTTTTCTGTGCCACGATAATCTCCACAAGTTACTAAATTTGGCTGACTTGTCTTCTTCGTATCGCGTTCGTGCGGGTTTGTCTATTGCTGGCTTGTGCCCGCCAAGGCCGTTGCCCCGTCTCGGCAATGTCGTTACAAGGAGGGAAAGATTATTTGAATTGCCAACGAACCATACCCATGAGGAAATTGTGAGCCAAAAGACTGCATTGATTACCGGGATAACCGGTCAAGATGGCGCTTATCTCGCCAGATCTTTGGTCGATAAAGGCTATCGCGTGGTCGGGGCCGTGCGGCGCAGCTCGACCCTGAACCTGCCCCGGTTGGTGTCTTTGAAAGTGGCGCAAGAGGTCGAGCTAAAAACGCTCGATATGCAAGACTTTACCTCTATTGTGCGCCTTATCGAAGAAATTGAGCCCAATGAGATTTATAATCTCGGTGGGCAAAGCTCCGTGCAAGCCAGTTTCCAACAACCCCTTTATACCGGCGAAACTTCCGGCCTCGGCCCCATGCGGTTGATGGAGGCGGTGAAATTAGTGTTACCAGAGGCGCGCCTGTTTGAAGCCTCGAGCAGTGAGATTTTTGGCCTCAAAGCCAAAGGCACGGTGAACGAGACACAAGATTTTCATCCGCGCTCGCCCTATGGAGTCGCCAAATTATTTGCCTATTGGGCGGTGGTAAATTATCGCGAGGCCTATGGATTGCACGTCTCCAACGGCATTATGTTCAACCATGAAAGCCCGTTGCGTGGCATGGAGTTTGTGACCCGCAAAATTACCGCAACCTTGGCGCAAATTGCCTGCGGCGGACAACAGACCTTGATGTTGGGAAATCTCGAAAATGCCCGCGATTGGGGGTTTGCCGGAGATTACGTCGAAGCCATGTGGGCCATGTTGCAACAAGACGAGGGCGATAATTATGTCGTCGCGACAGGGCAAACCCATACGGTAAAACAATTCGTCGAATTGGCGGCCAAAGCCGTTGGTTTGGATGTCGAATTTGAGGGCGAGGGGTTAGAGGCCAAAGGCCTCGACCGCAAAACCGGTCGCCAGTTGATTGGCGTAAGCCAAGATTTCTATCGTCCCAGCGAACCCGACCCGATGGTGGGGGATGCCAGTAAGGCGCAAGAAAAATTGAATTGGAAACCCAGCGTGAATTTTGAAGCGCTGGTAATGATGATGGCGCAAAGCGATTTGAAACGCGCGCGCGAAGAACAGGCTTGGTACTAATGACGCATATATCTTCGGACAAAACTTCTTCTTGGAAGCAAAAGGCTGGCGCGGCTTGGGTGCATATATTCACGGCTTCGGGGCTTATTCCGGTGATGTTCTCTGTCGATGCGATTTGGCAAGGCGAGGCCTATTTGGCGCTGCTGTGGTTGGCGGTGGCGATGATTGTCGACGGGCTCGATGGCCCGATGGCGCGCGGCTTGGAAGTGTCGAAACATTTGCCACAAATCGATGGCGCCATTCTCGACCATGTCATCGATTATGTGTCTTATTGTTTTATTCCCGCCTTAATCGTCTATCGGTTTGATTTAGTGCCCGAAGGCTGGGCCATCCCGGCGACGTCTTTATTGCTGATGTCGTCGCTTTATACGTTTGCCAATCGCGAGCTAAAAACGCCCGAGAATGATTTTAGAGGGTTTCCCGCGCTGTGGAACATTGTGGTGTTTTACATGATTATGTTTGAAACCGGCCCAATGACCAATCTCGCGTTAATCGGGTTTTTATCGATCATGGTTTTTGCGCCCATTTTGGTGGCGCACCCCATCCGCGTGGTCTCTATGCGGCGCATCACTATTCCGGCTTTGATTGTCTGGACGGGATTGGTTGGCGTGCATTTGTGGCATGGCCACCAAGGTGGCTTGGCCCCAGATTTGCCAACCGCCATACGGATTTTATTTTGGGGCCTGTCGTTTTATTTTGTTTTTCTAAGTGCTTGGCGTTCCGCTACACTGGCCGGACAAAAGTAACCATGAACAGCGGAATGGAACTTACGTGAACTTAGAAAACGATACTTTCACTTCAGCGGCTGAGCGTCGGCGCGGCATGATTTTGCTGTTCGTCAGCTTAATGGCGCTCGGCATGGGGCAGTCTTTATTCTTTGCTATTTTTCCCCCCGTCGCTCGAGACCTTGGGCTAAGCGAAATTCAAGTCAGCGCTATTTTTACCCTATCTGCGGTTTTATGGGTCGTGATGAGCCCGTTCTGGGGGCGGCGCAGCGATGTTTGGGGCCGCAAACCTGTTATTTTGCTGGGGCTTGCGGGCTTTGGTATTTCCACGGGTGGCTTTGGTATTTTGTTGGCTTTGGGCGACCAAGGTATTTTGCCGCTGATGAGCCTTTATATATTGATGATTTTAGTGCGCGCGATTTTCGGCCTATTTGGCTCGGGCACGCCTTCCGCTGCGCAAGCTTATATTGCGGACCGTACCTCGCGTGAAGAGCGCACCAGCGGCGTGGCCGCCATTGGCGCGGCCTTTGGCATGGGCACGATTTTGGGCCCAGGCTTTGCCGCAGCTTTGGCGGCTTATCATTTGCTGGCACCCTTTTTTGCGCTGGCCATTTTTGCCCTGGGCGGGGCCATTGCCATTGCGATGTTCTTGCCCGAACGCCGCCGACCCGCAGGCAGCTACAAGCAAGGCCCGCGATTGAAAATTTTAGACAAGCGCATTCGGCTGTTCTTATTCATGGGCGTGGCGGTTTCCACCACCAGCGCGGCGATTATGCAAGTGGCGGCTTTCTTTGTGATGGATACGATGCATTTGAGCGGGCAAGAAACCGCGCAAGTGGTAGGCGTGGCTATGATGTCTATGGCGATGGCAACTTTATTTGCGCAATTGGTGATTATTCCCCGCCTGCACGCCTCGGTCCGCAGTCTTTTGTTCTGGGGTATTTTGATCAATACCATCGGAATATCTTTGCTTATTTTACCGATGAATTCTGGCCTCTTTGCGCTGTCCCTAACCTTGCAGGGCTTTGGCAGTGGGCTTATGCGTCCTGCTGTAGCGGCAGGTGGCTCGTTGGCGGTGACGCCTGAAGAGCAAGGCGCAGTGGCGGGGCTAAACAGCTCGACCGCGGCGGTCGGGATTATCTTTGTGCCTATCTTTATTATGCCGCTCTATCTTATCGCGCCTACGGGGCCATTTGTGGTGGCCTTGGTTTTATCGGCCGTCATGCTGTTCACCACGCGCTCGCCGCAGCTCGATATGTTGGAAGCTAAAATCGACGTGGATGAAGTGGAAGAAGAAACCCTGTCGCGCCCTTCTGGCCATCAGTAAAGCCGTTTCCTAGAAAAATTTGTCTAGAAAACCTCTTGCGCTTTCCAAGCCTGCATTTGCAAAACCAAAGTCGAGGCAAAGGCCTGCGGTTGGTCTAGCAACACATGGTGGCGCGCGCTCAGCAGGTCAAAGTGCGGCGCGTCGGGGCGCAAGGACTGCATGAAAGTGATCACGTCTTGGCGACTAATTTTTTCGTAATCGCCGGCCAGCTCGCCATACATGCAAGAAAGCGGCAGCGGCAAGTTTTCATACATTTGGGACCAATCATTGCCGATCGGGAAATTGCGATACATATGGGGGTCAAACTTCCACGTCCAACCGCCTTCAACTTCGCGCAAAGAATGTGCGCCGATGTAATCGACGATGAACTGATTGGCGCACGGCTGCTCGGGTTGCAGACGGAAGCGACCGAGGGCTGTATCAAAATCTTCATAGACGCGCGTGTCCATGGTTGGACGTGGACGCAGATCGCCGTTTTCGTCTTCTTCCATGTACCATTCTTCTTGCGCGTGTGGGGGCTTGACGTAGAAGTCGCAAATCATCAAGGCCGCCAACTCTTGCGCAAACATATGCGCCGTCATGAGCGAGACCATGCCGCCCATACTGTGGCCGATGAGCGCCGGTTTGGATGGGAAGTTTGCATCGCGAATCATGGTGATGACCGCTTCTGCCATAATTTCGCGCGTGTAGGCTTGAAGCCAGCCGCTATCGCCCATGCCCGGCAGGTCGAGGGCGATGACGTTATAATAGGGCGTCAGCTGCGGGGCGATGAAATCATACCAACGCGCATGCGCGCCGCCGCCATGCACCAGCACCATATTGGGGGCGTCCAAGGCGGGGCCATCCCATCTGCGGTAATGCAATTTGGCGTCTTGAAAGGCGACGTAATGGTCTTGTGGGGTTTGGGCAATCGCCTTTTGGAACCACTCTGGCTCAAAATCAACAAGTTCGCCTTTGGGCAGCAAATCTTGCTGGCCCCCATTTAACGCTTTCATCACTTGGCTCCTGATTGCGGGATAAGATGGCCAGAAATTACACCATTTCGCCGCCTTGCCAAGTCTGTTTTATCGTCCTGTGGAAGCGCGCGGGTTTGTCTGTTTGGGCCGCTTGACAGCTGGGCGCTTGTCCCATATGTTCTCGGCTTCTGGGGAACACCCCCATCTAAAACTTATGGAGCCGACGATGAAAGTCCGCAATTCGCTTAAATCCTTGCGTGATCGCCACCAGAAAAATCAGCTGGTGCGCCGCCGTGGTCGTCTATACATCATCAACAAAACGAACAAGCGTTTCAAAGCCCGCCAGGGTTAAGCAATTCCCGGTGTGGTGCGCCTTGCAAAGGAGAGCGTCATGAGTGGTCTTATTGTTAAAATTTTGGTTAGTGTTTCCGCTGTTATCCTAGTCTTGGGCGTTGGCCTTTGGCTGCATGATATTCGTGTGCGTAGCCAATTGCTGTCAGTCTTGCCCCCGCAAGGAAACTTTATCGAGACCGATAATGCCACGCTGCATTATTTGCGCCGCGATTGGGACAAGTCGGATAAGAAATCTAAAAATCAGCCGGTCTTTGTGCTTATTCATGGTTCGAGCGCCAATGCGCAAGACATGATGCTGGCTTTGGGCGAGAGCCTGTCGCCGCATGGCACGGTTTTGGCCTTCGACCGTCCTGGCATTGGTCGCTCGCTAAATAAAATAGATAATCTAGAAATGTCGGACCCGCGCAAACAGGCGCGTGAAATTCATCAAGCGGTTCGGGCTTTGGGATTTGAGCAACCCGTGGTGATTGGGCAAAGCTGGGGCGGCTCTGTCGCTTTGGCCTATGCGCATAGTTTGGGCTCTGAAATCACCGGTTCGATTATGCTGGCACCACCGATTATTCCTTGGTATGGCCCCGATTTTTGGGCCTATCGCTTGGCCACGACGCCGATTATCGGCACGATTTTTACGCATATCACGCTGGGTAAATATGGCGCGACGCAACTCGATTCGGGCGCTGCCGGCGCTGCGCACCCAGAAGTGACGCCAGATGGATATGTAAGAAACAGCGCGCTGGCCCTTATTTTGCAGCCCAACGCCTTTATCACCAATGCGGTTTACGCGTTGAACCTGCGCCATCATTTGGCCGACATGCAGACCACTTACGAAGACATGCCGGGCACGCAAGGGAAATTGATGATTTTGCATGGCGACAGCGATCCGACCGTTTCGATAAATTATAACGCCATGCCATTTTTGGCCAAACGACCGGATGTTGAGCTCATCGAACTGGCTGGCGCGGGTCATTTGCTGCACCATACGTGGAAGGCGGAAATTACCGCCCAGGTTTTGCGCTTTCTCAAAGATGGCAAAGTGACCTCGGGCAAGCATCAGCTTGCCAAAGCGCAATAGGAGCTTTTGGCGTATTGTGTCTGTTGCCTCCCAGACCCCTGCTTTCTTAACCCGTCATTTAGACGGCGATAAACGCTTTCTCATTCTTTGCGACCATGCCAGCAATCACATTCCACCAGAGTTGAACGGTCTCGGCCTCGCGCCAGATGAGTTAGAGCGACATATTGCTTATGATCCAGGCGCTTTGCCCGTGGCCATGCGGATTTCGGAGGCTTTGGGGTGCCCTTTGGTGGCGTCGCAATTTTCACGCCTGTTGATTGACCCCAATCGGGGATTGGATGACCCGACTTTGGTGATGAAATTATCGGATGGGGCGATTATTCCCGCCAATGCCAAAGTCGACCCGTTTCAAGATAAAGCGCAATGGCAAGCGCGGGTGGCGCAATTTTATACGCCGTATAATCAGGCCATTGAGGCCGCGATTGCCGGCGCCAAAGCCGATGGCATAGCGCCTATTATTATGGCCATTCACAGCTTTACCCCGCTTTGGCGCGGGCGCGCGCGGCCTTGGCAAATGTCGGTGCTTTGGGACAAAGACGACCGCCTTAAACAAGTGGTCGACGCCTATATGGCCGAGCTGCCGGAGGTTTGCTATGGCGATAACACGCCTTATTCGGGCCGTTTGAAAGAAGATTGCCTGTATCGTCATGGCACGCGAAACGGTTTGGCGCATGCGTTGATTGAATTGCGCCAAGATGAAGTGAGCGAGCTTGCGGGGCAAGATAAGTGGGCGGCGCATATGGTGGCGATTTTACAACGCGCGGGCGCGCTGGAGGGGCTTGGGCGGCCAAGCTTTTACCGCTCCGTGCATGACGAGTAAGCCTGCCACGAATAGATGAAACACGGGCTTGCTCAGGCGCAGGCATCTGCTATATTCGCGGCCATATTCAATCCTGGAGATGACTATGAGTGATGACACGAACAGCCAAGAGTGGGGCGAAGAAATGAACCGCCCTGAACACGAAAGCACCTATGAGAGCTTTCTGACTTATTCCAAATGGGGCTCCATTGGCGTCGCATTAATTTTGGCGTTTCTGCTCGTATTTGTTTACGACTAAGCCCTAGTCTTGACGTCCCGTCTCGCGTTTAGCGAGCGGTTATTTTATAATTTGAGGAGATGAGTATGGCTGTAAGCCTAACTGTTTTAAAGGAAGCAACTCGCGAGACGCGCGTTGCGGCCACGCCGGAAACGGTAAAGAAAATGTCCGCATTGGGCATTTCAGTCACTGTGGAAGCGGGAGCCGGTGCGGCTTCTGGCTTTACCGACGCGGCTTATAAGGCTGCGGGAGCGACCCTTACCAAAGCTGTCTCGACTGCCTTGAAAAAATCGGATGTGGTGATGGGCGTGCGCGCACCAAGTGCTGCGAATGTTAAAGCCATGAAAGCCAATGCGGTTTTAATCGCGACGCTGAACCCCTATCAAAATGGGCCCCAAGTGAAATCCTACGCGGCGGCGAAAATTCAAGCCATGTCCATGGAGCTGATGCCTCGCATTACGCGGGCGCAATCGATGGATGTTTTGTCCTCGCAGTCAAACTTATCGGGCTATAAAGCCGTATTGGATGCGACCCATGAATATGGCCGCGCCTTGCCAATGATGATGACAGCGGCGGGCACCATCCCGGCCGCACGTATTTTTGTTATGGGCGCAGGTGTGGCTGGTTTGCAAGCGATTGCGACCGCGAAACGTTTGGGCGCCATTGTTTCGGCAACCGATGTTCGCCGTGCCGCGGCTGAGCAAGTGGAAAGCCTCGGCGGCACTTTTGTGATGGTCGAAGCCGACGAAGACGATAGCGGCGAAACCGCTGGCGGCTATGCCAAAGAAATGAGCGCCGATTATAAAAAGCGCCAAGCCGCTTTGGTAACGGAACATATCGCCAAGCAAGATATTGTGATTTGCACAGCGCTTATCCCGGGTCGTCCGGCACCAGAGCTGGTGACCAAGAAAATGCTCGAAGGCATGAAGCCAGGGTCGGTTCTGGTTGATTTGGCCGTGGAACAAGGCGGCAATTGCCGTTTGTCCAAAATGGGCACGATTACCGAACATAAAGGCGTGAAGCTTGTGGCGCATGAAAACGTGCCGGGCCGTCTGGCGGGCAATGCGTCTGAGCTTTACTCGCGCAATCTGTTTAACTTCTTGGATGCGTTTTACAATAAAGACAAGAAGTCACTGGCCCTTGATTGGGAAGATGAAATTATTGCTGGCATTGGCCTGACCCAAAACGGCAAGGTTGTGCATCCTGCGCTGGTTACAAAGCCTGCGGCCAAGGCAGACAAAAAGAAACCAGCGGCAAAGAAAAAGCCGAGCGCAAAGAAAGCGCCTGCGAAAAAAGCAGCGGCTAAGAAGCCTGCCGCGAAAAAACCTGCTGCTAAAAAAGCAGCTGCTAAGGGAGCGAAATAATGAACGCTGATGTTTTTGTCTATCTATTGAGCATTTTCGTAATGGCCGTATTTGTCGGTTACTATGTGGTTTGGTCGGTTACACCCGCCCTTCACACACCGCTGATGTCGGTTACGAATGCGATTTCCTCCGTTATTATTGTTGGCGCCTTGGTGGCCATTGGAGCCGAGGTTGGCACCAATGACATTTCGGGCCAAATGACGCGTTGGCTTGGCTTTGGCGCTGTGGTGCTGGCCTCGATCAATATTTTTGGTGGCTTCCTGGTAACCCAGCGTATGCTCGCCATGTACCGTAAAAAAGACAAGTAGAGGCCTGACCCCATGAGTGCAAATCTATCTTCGCTACTTTATCTCGCCTCTGGCGTATTCTTTGTTCTGTCGCTGCGTGGCTTGTCGTCGCCAGAGACATCTCGCCAAGGTAACTATTTTGGTATGGTGGGTATGGCGATTGCCATCACCACCACATTGTTTTTGCTGCAAAGCAAAAACATGGAAAGCTTCGGCATTATCGCAGCCGGTATCGGCATTGGTGCCCTTATCGGAGCGGTGACGGCACGTCGCATCGCCATGACGGACATGCCCCAACTTGTGGCTGCCTTTCACTCGCTCGTCGGCTTGGCCGCTGTGCTGGTGGCTTGGGCCGCGTTTTTGTCGCCAGAAGCTTTCGGCATTGTGAATGCCAACGGCCATATTCACGCGGCAAGCCTCGTGGAGATGTCTTTGGGTGCCGCGATTGGCGCCATTACCTTCTCGGGCTCCATCATCGCCTTTGCCAAGCTGCAAGGCACGATGTCGGGCGCACCGATTATGTTGCCGCAGCGTCATGTGATTAACCTTATTTTGTTCCTCAGCATTCTTGGCGGTATCGCTTATCTATGCATGGACCCAGCCAATCAACTGCCAGAGGTATTCTTGTTTATTACCGTGCTGTCATTTGTCATTGGCTTCTTGATCATCATTCCCATCGGTGGCGCAGATATGCCCGTGGTTGTGTCGATGCTGAACTCTTATTCGGGTTGGGCGGCGGCCGGCATTGGTTTCACTTTGGGCAATCTGGCGCTCATCATCACCGGTTCTTTGGTCGGCTCTTCGGGCGCGATTTTGTCTTACATTATGTGTAAAGCGATGAACCGTTCGTTCTTCTCGGTTATCCTCGGCGGCTTTGGTGGCGACGATGTGGTAGCTGGCGGCGCTGGCGCGGTGGAAACCCGCCCTGTGAAACGCGGCTCGGCGGAAGATGCGGCGTTCATCATGAAAAACGCTTCTTCGGTTATCATTGTTCCGGGCTATGGCATGGCGGTTGCGCAAGCCCAGCATGCTTTGCGTGAGATGGCTGACGAGCTGAAAAAGCAGGGCGTAAAAGTAAGCTACGCCATTCACCCTGTGGCCGGGCGTATGCCGGGTCACATGAATGTGCTGCTGGCGGAAGCCAACGTGCCATACGATGATGTGCATGAGCTGGAAGACATTAACTCTGAGTTCGCACAAGCTGACGTGGCCTTTGTGATTGGCGCTAATGACGTGACCAATCCAGCTGCGAAAACAGATCCTACCAGTGCCATTTACGGCATGCCTATTCTCGATGTGGAGCGCGCCAATACCGTGTTGTTCATCAAGCGCGGCATGGCGGCGGGTTATGCTGGCGTGGAGAACGAATTGTTCTTCCGCGACAACACGATGATGTTGTTCTCGGATGCGAAGAAAATGGTGGAGAATATCGTCAAGGCCTTCTAGGTCTTGGCGTTATTCGCGCCCAAAGGAAACGGCGCTTGGCGCCCAAAAGAAAAGCCCCGATCTTTCGATCGGGGCTTTTTTATGTGTTTAGAAAGCTAGGCTTAGTATTTGCGCTTGCCTAGGACAACGCCTTCGCGTTGTGCGGCTTTGCGAGCCAGCTTACGAACCCGGCGAACCGATTCGGCTTGCTCACGAGCCCGCTTTTCAGAAGGTTTTTCGTAGTGGCCACGGAGCTTCATTTCACGGAAGACACCTTCACGTTGAAGCTTTTTCTTCAGGACTTTATAAGCCTGATCGACGTTATTATCACGAACGGAAACTTGCACGTTTCATCACCCTTTCAAAATAGATTAGAGACGGCACAACCAAAGCTATGCCTTCACTTGATGCATTGTGTACCAAGTTGTGTGGGGTTTGTCTAGTAGGCGCGAACCCTCTTCTGCGTCTAATTGTGGCTTGTATTTCAGGTCTTGAAACTCCATATTCTGCCCATGAGCAATCAAACCCCTTATTTAGAGACGCAGCAGCAGGTTTTGGCCGCCGCTTTGCCCAATGTGGCCTTTGACGGCTGGTCCGATAAATTGCTGCAAGGCGCGATTGCCAGCTCGGGGGTGGATGAAAACATGGCGACTTTGGCTTTCCCTAAGGGTGTGGGGGGGCTGATTCGGGTGTTTTCTGCCGATGGGGACGCCCGTATGTTGGCCGCTTTGCCTGATGGCGATCGTCTGAAAATTCGCGAGCGCATTACAGAAGCGGTCTGGGCGCGCCTTCGCGTCGATGCGCAGCATAAAGAAGCCTCGCGGCGGGCCGCGGGTTGGCTGGCTTTGCCATCGCGTCAAAAGCTGGGGGCAAAATTGCTTTTTGAAACCGCCAACCAAATGTGGCGCTGGGCTGGCGATACCGCCACTGATTATAATTATTATTCCAAACGAGTGATTCTAAGCGGTGTGATTGCCACGACGCGTCTGACTTGGTTCGAGGATGATAGTGAAGATGAGGCGAAGACCCGAGCGTTTCTCGAGCGCCGCATTGAAAACGTCATGCAGTTTGAAAAACTAAAGGCCAAAGCTACGACTTGGTCTGAAAAGCTGCATGGTGACAAAGCCCCTTTTGAGGGTGTTCTGTCGAGCCTCGCAAAAATGCGCTATCGCTCTTAAAAAAATCGTTATTTATCGGCGCGGCGTTAAGCGGGTGACATGAGCCATTTTGCGGCCGGGCTTGGCTTGCGTCTTGCCATAAAAATGCAAATAAGTGGCCTCTTGCGCGGCCCAGTCTTGCCAGTCGTTCACTTCCTCGCCTAAGAGATTGGTCATCACCGCGTTAGAATGCGCGCTGGCATCGCCCAGAGGCCAGCCGGCAATGGCGCGAATGTGTTGTTCAAACTGGCCACAGTGACACGCGTCTTGCGTCAGGTGGCCTGAGTTATGCACACGAGGGGCGATTTCATTGACCAGCAGGCCTTGCGGCGTCACGAAACATTCGATGGCCAGCACGCCGATATAATCGAGCGCCTTGGCAATTTTTTCCGCCATCGCATGGGCTTGACTGGCTTGGGCTTGGGTCAAACTGGCGGGCAAAGTGGAGGTGTGCAGGATGTGGTTTTTATGCACATTCTCCAGCGCGTCATAGGTGGCGGTATCGCCAGTTGGATTGCGCGCGACAAGCAGCGATATTTCGCGCTCGAAAGGCACCAGAGCTTCTAAAATAGCGGGCTGGCCGTTGAGCTCGGCCATAATGGCGTCTAGGTCGGTGTTCGCCTTCAGGCGCCATTGGCCTTTGCCGTCATAGCCAAAGCGGCGGGTTTTTAAAATGCCTTCCCCTTGGGTGGCGTCTAGCGCGGCGCGTAAATCTGGCTCGCTCGTGATGTCATAGAAATCTGCAACCCCAAGACCCAAATCGCGCATGAAGCTTTTCTCTACCCATCGATCTTGCGCCACTTCTAAGGCTTTGGCCGATGGCAAAACAGGTTTGAGAGTTTCAATATGCGCGACGGTGGCGACCGGAATGTTTTCGAACTCATAGGTCACGACATCTACGCTATTCGCAAATCTGTCGAGCGCGGGCTGATCGTCGTAGTTGGCTTGCGTCGAGAGGCTCGCGACTTGCGTGGCGGGAGAGGTTTCCTCGGGGCAAAAAACATGCGTTTGAAAGCCCAGCTCCGCTGCGGCCAAAGCCAACATGCGGCCCAATTGGCCACCGCCAACAATGCCAATACAAGCGCCTGGCGATAGGGGAGTGGGAAGGGGCAGTTTAGGCGTCACGCGGGGTCTCTTCCACGTCGGCCGTGCGCGCGGCGCGCCAAGCCTCGAGGCGCGTGCTAAGGGCTGCGTCTTCATTGGCCACAATGGCAGCAGCCAAGAGAGCAGCGTTTTTTGCGCCTGCGTCGCCAATCGCTAAAGTGCCAACGGGAATACCGGCTGGCATTTGCACAATCGAGAGCAGCGAATCTTGGCCCGATAAAGCGCGCGATTGCACAGGCACTCCCAACACGGGCACGCTGGTCAGCGCTGCCGTCATGCCCGGGAGATGCGCGGCGCCGCCAGCACCAGCAATGATGACTTTCAGACCGCGGCCTTTGGCGGCTTTGGCATATTCATACATGCGCTCGGGGGTGCGGTGGGCCGAGACGATTTTCACTTCATGGGCAATGCCCAGCTCGTCCAAAATCTCGCTCGCAAGTTTCATCGTCGACCAGTCAGACTGGCTGCCCATGATAATTCCAATTTTTGCCGTGTCGCTCATGATGTCTTCCGCCCCTCGTCAGCTTTTGGAAAGCGCGGATATAACCGCATTTAGGTCTCTATATCAAGCCAATTTGCCACAAATAACAATTCTTATCCATCGGCAGGCTGCTCAAGGCGATTATTCATTGGACAAGCGGTTGTCAAAATGACCATGCTTTGCGGGTAGTATATGGGAGTGAGTGTTTTATGAGCAAAGATGCCCGATTAGATAGTTTGCAACGCCAGCACAAACAGCTGGAAGAGGACATCGAACGCAGCCGAAACGACCTATCGAGCGACAGTCTCGATACGTGGACGTTGAAGCGCAAGAAACTATCTATCAAACAACAAATGTCAGATTTGCAGCAACAAGCTAGTCTTTAAAGACGTCTTCTGGACGCAGCGCTTCTTCTGTTTCCTCTGCCGCCGCTGGCGTGCTGGGGATATCTGAGAATACATTACTATCGTCGACCCGTTTGCCAGGCGCGGAGGAGACAAATTCGGGAGCTGGCTCATTTTGCAGCGCCGTGGTTTCTGTCGCATCTTTTAAGACTTCGCCGTTTTTCGCAGCTTCGCGCGCCAAACGCTTCAGGCGGCGCTCTTCGCGCACAGCCGCTTTGGCGACGTTTTCATCCAACTCGATTTGCGAGCATAGACCCAAAGTTACCGGGTCGACCGGCGTGATATTGGCCATGTTCCAGTGATTGCGCTCGCGCACACTTTGGATGGTTGGCTTGGTGGTGCCGACCAAACGACCGACTTCAGCGTCATTGAGTTCTGGGTGATTGCGAACCAACCAAGCGATGGCATCGGGGCGCTCTTGGCGCTTAGAAAGCGGCGTGTAGCGCGAGCCTTTGCGAGGCTTTGGGGGGGGGATATCGCGTTTGGCTTCGGCCAAGTTCATTTGTGCGGTCGGGTCTTCTTGGCAGCGCTCAATTTCGGCGCGGGTCAATTGACCATTGGAGATAGGATCTGTGCCTTTAATGCCAGCTGCGACATCGCCATTGGCAATGCCTTTGACTTCGAGCGGATGCAGACCGCAAAACATGGCGATTTGGTCAAAAGTTAGGGCGGTGTTATCGACCAACCAAACGGCGGTGGCTTTTGGCATCAAGGGTGCAGTCATTTTGCTCTCCATAATTTAAAACTCTGTCCTATGTGCGAGCTTTTGGGATGCATGGTCTTATGCATCCTTTGGGGTCTCAAGTTATAGGATATGCCCTTTCTATAGACGAGAAAGCGCATGGCTGCAAAGTTTTTGTGCTATTGGCAATCGAGAATGATTTTACCGATATGCTGACTGGTTTCCATTCGCGCGTGGGCTTTTCCCGCTTCGGCCAAAGGCATGACGCTATCGACCACAGGCTTTATGCCGGTTCCAAGACTTGGCCATAGTTTATCCGCCACGACTTTCGTTAAGCGGGTTTTTTCTTCCAAAGGGCGGGCACGCAAAGTAGAGCCGGTAAGCGTCAGGCGTTTTAACATGACCGGTAAGAAATTCACTTGGGTCTCAAAGCCAGCCATATGGGCGATGTTGACAATGCGCCCGCCGATGGCCGTGGCTTGTATGTTGCGGTTCACATAATCGCCGCCCACCATATCGAGGATAACGTTGACGCCTTGCCCCTCGGTGAAGCTGTCGCAAGCGGTCACAAAATCTTCGGTTTTATAATCAATCGCCAAGTCGGCGCCCAAGGCCACGCAAGCGGCACATTTTTCGGGTGAGCCTGCGGTGACAATTACTTTGGCGCCAAAATGTTTGGCCATTTGAATGGCCGTCGTGCCAATGCCGCTAGAGCCCCCATGAATGAGCAGGGTCTCGCCAGCTTGCAATCCTCCGCCCTCAAACACATTGGCCCAGACGGTGAAAACCGTCTCGGGCAAAGCCGCGGCGTCGGTCAGGCTCATGGCGTCGGGTACGGGCAGGGCGTGGTCTTTATGCACGATGGCATAGTCGGCATAGCCGCCGCCTGCAACCAGAGCCGCAACGCGCTGGCCTGGTTTCCAAGTGTCGACGTTTTTGCCAATGGCGGCCACGGTGCCGGAAAACTCTAATCCCATAATGTCAGGGGCGCCGGGCGGCGGCGGGTAAAACCCGATGCGCTGCATGCAGTCGCCGCGATTGACGCCAGCCGCGCCAACGCGGACGAGAATTTCATCGTCGTTAAAACTCGGCAAAGCGATCTCTTCGACAAATAAACTGTCTGGGGTTTTGTCTTCGCCAATGGCGATGGCGCGCATCATGTCGGGTAGATTTTCGGACATCTTTTAAACTTTCGGATAAACTAACTACATCAAGCCAGACTATAGGAAGGGGTGAGAGACGATGGAAGAAGAAATTGAAGCCCCGAAGGGCAGCCTGCTGGCACAACTTGCCAAGCAAGATTTAGCCTTGCAAGGTTTAGAAGAATTGCAAGACCGCGTGGCGCTTTTGGAGCGCGAAATTAGTCGTGCCAAAGCCATGCACGAAAGCAAAAAGGGCTCCCGCAGCGATGCAGAAGCCCTTTTCAAATAACGACAAATTTTGAGGCTGATTACTCGCCCATAAAGCTGTCGAATTTCTTGTTAAAGCGGCTAACCCGACCGGCGCGGTCAACCAGGGCGCCTGTGCCTTTGGTCCATGCTGGGTGCGTGGTTGGGTCGATGTCGAGGGTCAGCGTTGTGCCTTCCTCGCCGTAAGTTGAGCGAGTTTGATAGGTCGTGCCATCGGTCATCGCTACGGTAATCATGTGATAATCGGGATGAATATCTTTTTTCATCTTTTCAATCCTTGGCCCCACGGGGGCGAAATAAAGGGCTAATAAAATCTGTGTGTCGCACTATATAACGGACACGGGGCAACGGCGCAAGCCTGTTTAATCAAGGCGGCGCAAGCCTGTTTAATCAGGGCTGGTCGCTACTCAAACGGGCTGCTATAAGCTGGCCAGATAAACAACAGGTGATATGTGTCGAGAAATGATGCGGCGGAAGCCGTTACGCAAATGGAAGAAGATGCCAAACGTCGTCCGAAGACGCGCAGCGTGAGGCCCTTACGAACCCTTGTGCCGTTTATCGCTCAATACCCAGGCCGCGTTTTCGCCGCTTTCCTAGCTTTACTGACCGCTACGGCCGCCACTTTGGCCATGCCAATTGCGGTACGCTTTATGATCGATAATGGGTTTTCGTCAGAAGATGCCGCCTCGATCGATGGCTATTTTCTGGCCATGTTGGGCGTGGCTGTCGTTTTGGGTCTGGCCAGTGCCACACGATTTTATTTTGTTTCGTGGATTGGGGAGCGCGTGACCGCAGATTTGCGCGCCGCTGTTTATGCCCATATCACGACTTTATCCCCTGCCTTTTTTGAGGTGACGCGCACCGGCGAGGTGCTCTCGCGCCTGACAGCTGATGTGACGTTAATTAAAACCGTCGTTGGATCCTCCGCTTCCATCGCGCTTCGCAATGCTTTTATGTTTGTCGGCTCGGCGTTTATGTTGGTCTATACCAGCGCCGGCCTGGCTGGATTGGCAGCCCTCACTTTGCCCGCCGTGGTGGTGCCTGTGATTGTGTTTGGCCGCATGGTGCGCCGCCTCGCGCGCGCCAGCCAAGACCGCATTGCCGACACCGCTAGCCATGCTGCTGAAACCATTGGCGCCATGCAAACCGTGCAGAGCTTTACCCATGAAGCCCAAGACCGCGCCGCATTTGACCAAGCGGTCGAGGGCTCGTTTGACACCGCCAAGCTGCGTATTTTGGCGCGCGCAGGCATGACGGCCATTGCCATTGTGCTGATTTTCTCGGGCGTCGTGGGCATTCTATGGCTCGGCGCGCAAAATGTTTTGCAAGGCGAGATGTCGGGCGGCACTTTGGGGCAATTCATTCTCTATGCGGTTTTGTGCGCCACATCTATTGGCGCCTTGTCGGAAGTCTGGGGCGAAGTGCAATTGGCAGCCGGCGCGACAGAGCGTTTGGTCGAAATTTTGCAAGTTGAGCCAGATATTAAAGCGCCTGAAAATCCGCAATCGTTGGCGCAACCGGCCAAGGGCTCTATTCGGTTTGAAGACATTACGTTTCAATATCCCACACGGCCCGATATTTCGGCGCTGGCTGGGTTTTCTCTTGCGGTAAATCCTGGGGAAACCGTGGCTTTGGTAGGCGCGTCGGGTGCGGGTAAAAGCACTGTGTTTCAATTGCTATCGCGGTTTTATGATCCCCAGCAGGGCAAGGTTTCTATTGATGGCATTGGCCTTGGCGATATGACGCCGCAAACTGTGCGCGGCGCGCTTTCTGTGGTGCCACAAGAAACCGTGGTGTTTGCCAAAACGGTGATGGATAACATCCGCTTTGGCCGCCCCGAGGCAAGCGCACAAGAGGTTATCCAAGCGGCCAAAGCCGCGCAGGCCGATGAATTTATTACTCGTTTGCCGGACGGCTATGAGACGGAGCTTGGCGAGCGCGGGGTGACGCTGTCTGGCGGTCAACGCCAACGCATCGCCATTGCCCGTGCGCTTTTGCGCAATGCCCCCGTTTTGTTGCTCGATGAAGCCACCAGCGCGCTGGATGCCGAAAGCGAAACCTTGGTGCAAAAAGCACTGACCCATTTGATGGAAGGGCGCACCACTTTGGTGATTGCCCACCGTTTGGCCACCGTTTTAAAAGCCGACCGGATTATTGTCATGGAAAATGGTGCGGTAACGGCCATGGGTCGGCACGAGGAATTGCTGCAACAAGGCGGGCTTTATGCGCGCCTTGCTAATTTGCAGTTCAATCAGCAGGCCGCTGAATAGGCTTTGGTTATTTAATTAGGTTTTTCAGCAAGGCCGAATGCACGGCTTCATTGCCCGCTACCACATTGCCCGACTGTAGGCTTTTGTTGCGGTTTTTCTCATCGCTGACCAGACCGCCCGCTTCGCGCAAAAGCACGATGCCAGCTGCCATATCCCAAGGCGAGAGACCAATTTCAACATAGCCGTCGAGGCGACCCGCCGCGACATAGGCAAGGTCGAGGGCAGCGGAGCCCATGGTGCGGAAATCGCCAACCAGCGGCACTAGGTCGTCGGCGGAGATGGGGCTGTCGATGCGGCCGTTTTTCGTGTCGTGTAAAAGCTTGCCGCTTGAGATAACGCAGTCTTGCAGTTTTTGGCGTCCTGCCACGCGCAAACGACCGCCGGGGCCATAGGCGCCTTGGCCGCGTTCGCCGTAGAACATTTCGTCGGTAATCGGGTTGTAAATCATCCCAGAAACCAAAGTGCCATCGCGCTCTAGCGCTACGGAGATAGCGAAATGCGGCATGCCGTGCATGAAGTTGGTGGTGCCGTCGAGCGGGTCAATAATCCAGCGGTGGGTTTTATCCGCCCCTTCGACTTTGCCTTTTTCTTCCAGCAAGAAACCATAGCCGGGACGCGCTTCGGAAAGCTCTTCGAACAGAATTTTTTCGGCTTTTAAATCGGCATTGGTAACAAAATCGCCAGGGCCTTTTTTGGAAACTTGTAGGTTTTCAATTTCGCCAAAATCGCGGCGCAGCGCGCGGCCAGCTTTTTCGACGGCGCCGCGCATAACATTCATAATTGGGGACTGTGCCATATTACTCGGCTCGCTTCAGATAAGTGACTTCATTTGTGTCGACGATAATATTATCTCCGACGGCTAAAAATGGCGGCACCATCACCCGCACGCCATTATTACAAATGGCAGGTTTGTTCGAGGAAGCGGCGGTTTGACCCTTTACCACGGGCTCGGTTTCGGTAATTTCGAGCGTCACTTGGTCGGGTAGTTTTACCCCGATATGCTTGCCTTCATGGCTCTCGACGACGACCATCATGCCGTCTTGCAAAAATGCGGCGCGCTCGCCAACAAATTCGGTTTGCAGTTCAATCTGCTCGTAGCTCGTTGTGTCCATAAAGGCCAACATGTTGTCGGACTCGTAGAGGAATTGATAATCGGTTTGCTCTAGGCGCACGCGGTCGACTTTATCGGCCGAGCGAAACCGTTCATTGAGCTTTGAGCCGTTGACTAGGTTTTTTAGCTCAACTTGCGCGAAAGCCCCGCCTTTGCCTGGCTTTACGTGCTGCAACTTCACCGCTACCCACAGCTCATTATTGTGCTGGATAACGTTTCCTGGACGAATTTCATTGCCGTTAATTTTCATGAGGCGTGCCTTTGTTGAACCCTTGTGAGGCTTGGATAGCATGGCAGTGCCCATGCCGCAAAATCATTTATCGTTTTGGTTGGTGCCGGCCAATTAGTCTGCCGAGGCAAGCGTGTCATCCAATCGATTGAACAGCGAGGCAAATAGCTTGTTAAAGGTTACCACGCCCGCTTCGGGCCCGCCCGGGTGCTGCCAGACGCCGCTCGAGGCGGCAATGAAATCGGCGCCTGCCATAATTAGCGGCTCGGCGTTTTTGGGCGTGATGCCGCCAATGGCCACGCAAGGCGGCTGCATCATTTCTTGCCACCAGGTTAAAATATTGGCTGGCGCGCTGGTTTTGGCTTGCTTGGTTTGAGTTTCGTAAAACGCCCCAAAAGCGACATAGTCGGCGCCTGCTTCGCCAGCCAACATGGCCATGTGGCGCGAGTTATGGCAGGTGATACCGATAATTTTATCATCGCCCAAAAGCGCGCGCGCATCGGCGTAATCCATATCGTCTTGGCCCAAATGCACGCCATCGCAATCTAGCTGTTTGGCCAAATCGGGTCGGTCGTTCAAAATAAACGCAACCTCATGGGCATGGGCGATCGGCATGAGGGTTTGCACGGCGGCAATAATCTCTTCGTCGCTGGCGGGCTTTAGGCGCAATTGCAGGCTGGCGACATCGCCTGCGGCCAGCGTGGCTTCGAGAAGGGGTGCGAAGCTTTCCAGCTCGATTTTTGGCGGCGTGATGAGGTAAAGCCGTGTGGCGGGACGGGTCATAGGGTTTCTTCCATAGGTAGGAGCGGTAGGAGCAGTAGGAGCAGGCTGGCTATTGATTGCCCATAAGCTGGCCCAGATGGCGCAATTTATGGTCGGCTAAAACGCACGCCATCATCGCTTCGCCAACGGGCACAGCGCGAATGCCCACGCAAGGGTCATGGCGACCTTTGGTGATAATCTCGGTTTCTTGCCCCTCGACATCCACGGTTTTGCGCGGCGTCAAAATGGAGGAGGTAGGCTTGACCGCAAAGCGCACGCGAATGTCTTGGCCGGTAGAAATACCGCCCAAAATACCGCCTGCATGATTGCTATCAAAACCCGCTTGGCTCATTTCATCGGCATTGGCTTCGCCAGACAGAGCGGCGGCGTCAAAGCCTTCGCCAATCTCGACGCCTTTGACGGCATTAATGCTCATCATGGCGGCGGCTAGATCGGCATCGAGTTTGCCATAGACAGGCGCGCCCCATCCCACGGGCACGCCGCTGGCGACCACTTCGATAATCGCTCCGCAGCTCGAGCCCGCTTTGCGCACGCCATCGAGATAGCTTTCCCATTGGCTGGCAGCTTCGGCATCGGGACACCAGAAGGGGTTGTTTTCCACTTCGTCCCAATTCCAATTGTCGCGATTGATTTTATGCGGGCCCATTTGTACCAAAGCGCCGCGAATGCTGACGCCGCTTAACACTTGGCGTGCGACAGCAGAAGCGGCCACGCGCGCGGCCGTCTCGCGCGCAGAAGAGCGCCCGCCGCCGCGATAATCGCGAATGCCGTATTTTTCCATATAGGTGAAGTCGGCATGGCCTGGGCGATATTTGTCTTTAATGTCGCCATAGTCTTTCGAGCGCTGGTCGGTGTTCTCGATGAGCAGTTGAATGGGCGTGCCCGTGGTTACTTGCTCGCCAGTTTCGGGGTCTTGGAAAACACCGGATAGAATTTTTACCGCATCGGCTTCTTGTCGCTGCGTGGTGAAGCGGTTTTGGCCGGGTTTGCGTTTGTCGAGATAAGTCTGAATATCGGCTTCGGTTAACGCCATGCGCGCAGGCGCGCCGTCGATGACGCAGCCCAAAGCCGGCCCATGGCTTTCGCCCCAGGTGGTAACACGGAATAAATGGCCAAAACTATTATGCGACATGGGGTGCTTTCTATTCGCCTTGTTGGTTTTTCGCGTCTTTCAATTCGTCAAACGCGGACATGCCGATGGTGTTATAGCCCATGTCGACATAATGAATTTCGCCCGACACGCCTTCCGACATATCGGATAAGAGATAAACCGCCGAGCGGCCGACTTGTTCTTGCGTCACATTGCGGCGCATCGGCGCGTTGGCTTCGTTCCATTTCAGCATCTCGCGGAAATCGCCAATGCCAGCTGCCGCCAAAGTGCGGATCGGACCTGCCGAAATAGAGTTGACGCGAATGCCTTTGGGGCCCAAGTCAGACGCCAAATAGCGTACCGAGGCCTCGAGTGCGGCTTTGGCCACGCCCATGACATTGTAATGCGGGATGACTTTGGCGGCGCCATAATAAGATAGCGTCAGCATCGAGCCGCCCTCGCTCATCATTTTTTCGGCACGACACGCCACGGCCGTGAAACTATAGCAGCTAATGTTCAGAGCTTTGTCGAAGGCCTGCGAAGAGGTATCGACATAGCGACCCATCAGTTCTTCTTTGCCAGCAAAGGCAATGGCGTGGACGACGAAATCTAATTTGCCCCATTTGGCTTCCAGCTTTTCGAACAAGGCATCCATGCTGGCCTCATCGGTGACATCGCAAGGCTCGATGAAATCGGAGCCGACGCTTTCGGCCAAAGGTTGCACGCGGCGTTGCAAAACTTCGCCCTGATAGGTGAAGGCCAATTCGGCGCCTGCATCGGCGCACGCCTGCGCGATGCCCCATGCGATTGAGTTTTTATTGGCGACGCCCATAATAAGGCCGCGTTTTCCTTGCATTAGTTTCTGGCTCATCGTGCTCTCACTGGAATGATTAAGATGCTCTATCTATAAACTGCCCCGCCGCAAAAGCCTAGAGCGTGGCGGATATTTTAACGGCCTAAGGATTATGCGGCGTCATGCGCAGTTTCATCAGGCGTAAATATTCTACTGCAGGCCCATAGCCGCCCGCGGCCGCTCGCTCTAGCCAAAATAAACCTTGGTTTCCATCATAAGCCAATTTGTCAGCGGGCGGGTTTGGGGCGGCGGTGCCAGAGAGGTACATCATGGCCAAATTCATTTGCGCCGGCGCAAAGCCAAGGCGGGCGGCTTTCGTATAATACTGGCGGGCTGTCTCGGCATTTTTGGCTACGCCGAGCCCGTTTCGGTATAAATGGCCCATATTGCGCATGGCGGCAGGGTCGGTTTGTTGGGCCAAAATAGACCATTGGCCCAGCGCGGCCTTATAGTCGCCGGCGTCATAAGCGGCGGTGGCGGCGTTGAAAACTTTGGCTCTTTCGGGCCCATTGAGGGGCGTTGTGCAAGCGGAAAGCCCGGCGCTGGTGAGCGCTAAAAATAACAGTAATTTGCAAGCGTGAGACATGAAGCTATATATAATCCAACCCAAGCGATAAAGGAACGCCCCATGAGCCATGCGCGTATTTTTGATGTTTCCGACCCAGGCCAATTGCCGCGCGAACCGGTGGACGTGTTCGACGATTGGCTGAGTGAAGCCGCGGCCAGCGAGCCGAATGACCCGAACGCCATGTCTTTGGCGACCGTGTCTGGCGAGGGCCTGCCGAATGTGCGGATGGTTTTATTGAAAGGCCATGATGCGCGCGGGCTGGTGTTCTATACGAATTTGGAAAGCCGCAAAGGCGATGAATTGCTAGAGGCGCCCAAAGCGGCTTTGTGTTTTCATTGGAAGAGCCTGCATCGCCAAGTGCGAGTGCAAGGCCTCGTCAGTGCGGTAGACGATGCCGAGGCGGATGCTTATTTCAATTCGCGCGGGCGGCAAAGCCGTTTGGGGGCTTGGGCCTCGGTACAATCGCGCCCACTGGCCTCACGGGCTGAGCTGGAAGCCGCCTATGCAGAGGTGGAGGCGAAATATCCAGGCGACGATATTCCCCGCCCACCGCATTGGTCGGGTCGGCGGGTGACGCCGTTGCGGTTTGAGTTTTGGCAAGATGGCGAGCATCGCCTGCATGACCGTTTGGTTTATAGCCGCATTCGCGAGACTGCCGATTGGACGACGCAGCGCCTATACCCCTAGAGATGCCTTTACCCCTAGGGATGTCTTTACTCCTAGCGATGCCTTTACCCATAGAACCGATACGCGCGATAAGGTAAGATAGGCCATGAGCCATAATCACGAGCCAGAAAATAGCCATAGCTTGCATCCCGACTCTCTCGGTCTGGAGCCAGGAAAACGCGTGCAAGGCACGGCGCTTCTCGCGATTTTGGTCGCCAGCATAATGATTGTGCTAAAAGGCGGCGCTTGGGTGTTGACCGGATCGGTAGCTTTGCTGGGCTCGTTTCTCGATTCCATTATGGATTTATCGTTATCGGTGATGAACTTTTTTGCCATCCGTCATGCACAAACGCCGGCTGACGAAGAACACCGTTTTGGCCATGGCAAAGCCGAAGCCTTGGCCGCGCTGGCACAAGGCGCGATGTTATCCTTGGCCGCTTTGTTTTTGGTTTATGAATCGGTGCAAGCGTTTCGCGCCCCGCAGGTTCTAGCCGAGTCCGGTATTGGGATAGTGGTTATCGCCATATCTATTGGGCTGACTTTTGCGCTGGTGGTGGTGCAACGCCGTGTTGCCAAAGCAACAAACTCTGTCGCCATTCATGCCGATAGCGCGCATTACGCGGGCGACTTATATATGAATATGGGCGTGCTGGGCGCGCTGGTGTTGTCGGGGCCGTTCGGCTTTGTTTATGCCGATCCTGTGTTGGGCGTGTTTGTGGCTGGGCTTTTGGCCAAAAGCGCTTGGCAGGTGTTTGCCGCCGCTGCCGACCAACTGATGGATAGCGAGCTGGAAGATGAGACGCGCGAAAAAATCAAACAAATCATTCTCTCGCATCCCGATGTTTTGGGCTTGCATGATTTGCGCACGCGCCGCGCTGGCTTGTCGAGTTTCATCCAATGCCATATCGAGCTAGACGGCTCGATGACGCTGAACCAAGCGCATAAGATTTCGGACAAAGTAGAGGCGATGGTGGTGCAGGCGTTTCCGGGCGCCGAGGTTTTGGTACACCAAGACCCCGAAGGCCACGAAGAACTTACCGACTTACAACAAAGCTAATTTTTAAGAAAACGCAGGCGGGGCCGTAAAGCCAAAGCCGGCTTGCTCTAGCAAACGCGCGACGCCAATCGGGGTTTTGTCTTCATAGGCAGGGCCGACGATTTGCATGCCCATGGGTAAGCCTGAGCTATGCTGGGGCAAGGGCACGCTGGTGGCGGGCAAATTGCACACGGTGGCGACGCCTGGCCAGACAATGTTTTCCATATAGTCGCGCGCCTCGCCACCGACCAAGAAGGGACGGGCGTACACATTTGGGTCTTGCGCGTGCGCCATGGCAGGCGAGGGCGAGACGGGGCATAGCAGCACATCGACTTGCTCAAAATAAGCGCGCCATTTGGCGGCCAATTGAGCGCGATGCTCGTCCCACATCAGCCAGTCTTTATGCAGCAACCGAATGCCGCGCGCCTGCAAAGTGGCGTAAGACATATCGTCTTGGTTGGCCGCATCGACGGTTTTTTGCATTCTTTGATGCACGCCGTCGGAGAAACCACGCCCCATGATGGGGTTGAGGAGAAGCGCATAGACTTGTGTGTTCCACGCGAGGTCAAAATCAGGTTTCAAGGTTTTCACCTCGGCACCCATTTTCTCTAAGGTTTGGCCAGCGGCTTCAATCGCGCTAGCGATTTCGGGGTCGACGGGGCAATAGGCATCATCGGCCCAAATGCCAACGCGCAAGCCAGGCGCGGTTTCAAACCTCGGCCCTTGCAAGGCAATCTGCATCGCTTGCGCCATGCTGCCATGGGTGCCGATGGTGGCGTCGAACAAGGTTTCCAAATCATCGACGGTTTTGGCCAAGGGGCCGACCACGGTCAAATCGCCTTCTGCGAGGGCGCCATGCACGGGCGGTACATGGCCAATTTGCGGCACTAAACCGTGCGTTGGTTTGTGCCCAAACAGACCGCAATAATGCGCTGGAATACGAATGGAGCCGCCGATATCGCTGCCATATTCCATCGGCGTCAAGCCAGCCGAAAGGGCTGCCGCCGCGCCACCCGACGAGCCGCCGGGTGTATGTTCGAGGTTATAGGGATTATTGGTGGTGCCATGCACCTCGTTGAAACTTTGCCAATCGCCGCAAAAAATAGGCGTGTTGGTTTTGCCCATAACGATGGCGCCTGCGCTTTTGAGACGCTCGACCACGAGGCTATCTTGGGTTGAGATTTTGCCCGCAAAATTAGGCGCGCCGACATCGCAGGTGAGCCCCTTCACTTCGAAGGCGTCTTTGATGGTCATCGGTACGCCGTGCAAGGCGCCTAAGGCTTCGCCGCGCGCTTGTTTTTCATCGGCTTTTTTTGCGTCGGCGCGGGCCTCGTCAAAGCGGGTGGCGATGACGGCATTGAGCCTCGCATTATGGGTTTCAATGCGGGCGACGAAATAATTGAGGGCGTCGAGAGCAGATAGTTTTTTGGCTCTAATTTGCGCTGCAATCTCTTGTGCAGAAAGCGTATGTAAACTCATTT
>Ga0257120_1000106_pt1 | contig 62746 bp, 60 predicted proteins | sample SI106_10metaG_FD_190153 | JGI IMG/M metagenome (GOLD analysis project Ga0257120, IMG submission 190153) | Marine microbial communities from Saanich Inlet, British Columbia, Canada - SI106_10 | ecosystem: Environmental > Aquatic > Marine > Inlet | place: Canada: British Columbia | collected...
TCAATTACAATTGATAGGCCTAAAAACCCTTTGTTTCACAAGGGCTTCACTGCCTTTTAATTTAATGCGAAAAAATGGATTAACTAAGAAGGGGAGGAGAAGTGGGTTTAATTCCTAGTGCGATCACAAATATAATTTTGATTTATTTTAATTCCCTGCGTTTCTCTCTGAAACGCAGGGTTTTTTGTTTCTTTTAAGGCCGCTTATAGTCATTTGTTTTCACCTTTTTCCAACTAATTTTTTTCTCTTTCTGAATTGTTGTTCTACAAGGGGTGTGAATTTGAATACCCAGCGTTGAATAGTAGCATGATCCACTTTGACTCATCTGATAGATAAAAGTTCTTCTACATCTCTATAGCTAAGACTAAACCTTAATTTGAAGTAAACAGCTTGTAATATGATTGCTTTAGGAAAACAGTGACCTTTGAACATCTTTTTTGTTGTAAATATAAAAAATTTGATTTTTACTTACATTAGATGCGACAGAACCTAATTATTTTGTGTTCTTAATCTTCATACCAATTTGGCTTATCTTCAATTAACTCCTCAATCATATTATCATCCCAACTATCAAATAAATATTGACTATTATCTGAACTGTCCTTCCAATTAATTGACAAATCCCATCTTAAATCGTAATTATTATCTTGATATTTTTTGATTATCACTTTAGTTTCTTCAATTGTTGTTTTAATGTTGAAAGTTACTTCACATTCTATATCCATTATTAAACAATTAGTACCACGAGAAAAAGCGTTAGAGACATCAATATCGTATTTTAAAACTTCCAGATGCTTTTTTAATTTAGAGGGAATTTTAAAGTCAGCTTTAATACAACTTTTACTATGATTTTTGAAATTGCCCCAGTCTTTATCACATAGCACTACTATATCAGAATTTTTTGGTAAATCACTAAAAATTGTGTTAGCAAAAATCACTATCATATTCATTTTATTTTCAATACCCACAAAGGTTTCTATTAAATTATTTATTGTTTCATCAGTATTCGCGAAAAGAGTTTGATCCTTAACTCTTTGCTTTGTCTCGGCGTCTAGATTGTCAAATTTAATAGGAGATTCAGGAATATTTGATGTATTAATAGACAACTCAACTTTTTCTTCTTCTTCATCTTCATTTTCCTCTAAAAATTGCATAAAACCATTAAGACTACTGTCCATTAAAGATACCATTTCATTTATAGACCAATTATTTATGTCTTGCTTAAATGATGTAGCACCCTCAAACATCTCATACATACTGGTTACCTCACTGACATCCCAATCTTTAAGAGGCTGGTTAAAGGCTTTAGCATCATAAAACATGTGAACCATACTAGTTACATTACTAACATCCCAATTACCAATTGGTTGATTAAAACTCTTAGCACCCCTAAACATACTGTTCATATCAGTAACGTTGCTTACGTTCCAATTTTCAATGGGTTGATTATAAGATTCAGTATCTCCGAAGATTGCCTCCATATTAGTCACCTTACTTACATTCCAACTACTTAAATCTTGGTTAAAAAAAATAGCAGAACTAAACATATAACGCATATTGGTCACATTACTCACATCCCATTCACCTATTGGTTGATTAAAAGCCAATGATTCAATTGATGAAAACATTTCGCTCATATCTGTAACATTACCAACGTCCCAATTATCAAGAGGTTGATTAAATACATATGCATTATCAAACATGGCATGCATATTTGTAACATTAGATACGTCCCAATTATTTAGTGGTTCATTAAATGTGTACGCATTCAAAAAAAGTTTACTCATATCGGTTACCTCTGAGGTGTCCCAACCAGAAATATGACCGTAATTAGCTTCTGCTGATGAAGAATCACTTAACCACTGTTTAACTTTGTCTCTAAGTGTTTCGTTGTCGAATTTCATATATTTTTATCTTTATTATCTATTTAGTACTATGTTATATTTTTAATCTGTTTTTAACATGGGACTTGAAATCAAAATTATTAAAAGACAAATAATCTTTTAAATAATCTGGTTCTTCAGTATCAATTCTAAGGTCTACTTTTCCATTGTCGCTTCTTGTATTAAAAATATCCTCAGGTGGATAACAACAACCCTTTGGTAAGTTAATCCAGATTAATTCATCCTCTTCAACTAAGAGGATATTTAGTGAGTTTTTGAATTTAGACGGAGATATATTCAACCACCAGCAAGGTGCTGTTTTATTAATATTAGAATAAACAGTATTAGCATTAGATATTTTATCAGTACCTAATTCATTATTAATTAAAGTTATCGCATCAGATTTTTTAAACTTATTATCTCGAATCTTCATATTTATAGTTTTTGGATTAGGTTTGTTTTTTGGATTTTCAAACCATTTAATTTCACCAATAACATTATTGGATTTAACTTTAAGTAAGTAGTCTTCGCATACAAACACCCATTCCTTGGGGTTTTTGTATTGTACCCTATATAATGTAGAAAAATCTACATTACAGACATTACAGTGCTTGATGCGTTGTTTCATGGGGCGGAAGTTTTAAACACTTTTCCAATATTACTTACCCTAATATTTCTTCTATTTTATTGATTAATTTCAATCCAGTAAATAGTATTTCTCGTGTAATACTTTTTTGTGTCATGTATTTTAATTAACATCAACAATAAGATAAACATAATTGTGTTTATGAGTTTATACTTTTATAGCAATATAATATATATCTACTTTTATAACTATTTTATCCTCCAAATTCATACCATAGGCCAAAGCTTAAGAGACAATCTGCATAAATTCAAAAACATTCTTTAAAATAATAAACCTTAACACCATTAGAAGAAAGTTCATTGATTTCTTCAAATTTGAAATCTTCATTAAACTTCTCTATATCTATAATATCAAAACGATTTATTAATATGTTGGTGTAGCCCATAACGTATTCAAGATAATTTACTCGAGCTGTGAAGATATCTATCGAATCACTTTTAGAATTTAACATTGATATCAAAACAAAATTATCATGAATTGCGATTTTTTTGTTATTTTTTGACAAAGAATCTATTTTCAGATTTATGTTATGATATTCTGAAAATTCTTCTCTTCCAAACTCTTTTAACATCTTAAAATTATTGAAAATTAAATAAGAGCTTAACACTAATAAAGTTGTAGAAATGATATATTGAAATGTTTGTTTACGTTTATTCCCGAAAATAAAAAACCCTATCAATAAGGGTATTGTATTAAACATATATCTAAAACTCTCAAAATGAGATATTTCTCCTGCTTTAATGGCATATTGGCCTCTATAGTGAAAACTATAAAGCAAAATGAACGCGAACCATATTGAAATCAAAATCAACGATTTTTTAGTTGGTTTTTTCGACAGTAACACGAAAACTAATAAAATGACAAATCCATCAAGTCTAAAAAATGATTTTAAATAAGTTGGAAATTGAAAGATAAAATAGTCAAGAGAAAAAGTGTTTCTACCCAAATGTGAAGCTTCTAATCCCTCTGTATAAAAAGGATTAATGAGATATTGAGATATTATTAGGCAAAATGTGAAAATCCAAAACCCTGTATTTTTAAATAGAAGCTTAGGGCTATATAATAACAAAACACTGAGATATATGAGATTTTCTCGTTTAACAATGACTAGAATTAAAAGAAGAACAAACGATAGCCATAGCCACCATTTATTGCCCTTAGACAGATGTTGATGAAGGCTTACTATTAAAATTAAACCTAAAGAAAATGATAAATTTTCTATTAACCCACTATTAAAAACATAAACTGCAGGTAAACAAGAAATTAGAGTTACCATTAAAGTTATGCTCATTAGGCTGTTTTCATATAAAATAAATACTAATAAAAAACATAAGCCAAATAGAAGTGCATTCCCTAATTTATATATTAAATACGGGCTTTCTGTATTGAAAATTTTTGCAATAGTATATAGATAAGCAGAGTATGTAATGTAATGTCCAGTATAAGATGAAACTGAAATACACTTTCCATTAACTCTTGACTCACATCCCTGAGTCCTGTATTCTACCATAAAAGGTGTAAGGCTCTCTTGACTTGATACATGAGCACTTATAAAAGAATCTTCATATTCAAACCCGTAAAATTTTGTAGATTGTAGCGGCTTGAATATTAAAAATAATTCAAGGAATAATATAATAAAGGTTAGGTAGAACCTATAGCTTTTCCAAAACTGGTTTAACTTCTGCATATTTTATATTCCAAGTGAAAAATCCTGAGCAATCTTTTTTCAATATACATTTCTCACATTCAGGCTTAAAGCTATTTTTCCAATCAGATATTGATTGTTTAGCATAGCTCCAAAGTGATTCTGGGATATGACATAAAGGAGTATTATAAATTGAAATATTATACTTCCAACTATTGAGAAATTTTAATGAATCTAGTAGGTTTTTCTCTGCCATAATATGGTCTTCTTCGATTAATTCTAATTTATTAGCTTTAGTATAACCAATAATTTCTAGACCCATGAATGTAACGTGGTAAACAAAGGGGAAGTTTTTGTGTATAAATTTTGAAAGTGATAATAATCTTGGATTTGATAGTTTATGTAAAACTACCCTAATTTCAACAGGAAATCCTAGGCTACTTATTTTATGTATTCCCAAACAAGTTTGGTGAAATGCATCTTTAGCTTGAACTATATGATCGTGAACCTTGTATACATCTGAATACAATGGTATTGCAAACACTACATTTTTCTTTAATTTAATAGAACTTAGGGTGTCTATTGTGTTTTCAAGAGCTAGCAATCTTCCATTTGATAAAATTGTAATTAATAAATCTGGAAACTTTTCTAAGATTTTATTAATTAACAGTACTAATCTTTCCCCTAAAAGGGTTGGCTCTCCACCAGTGATAGTAAGGTGTTTAGGAGATTCTTTAAGTAAATCAATGGCATAGTCCCAAATGAGATAATTCTCCAAAGTATCATCAACATCTAAAGGTGGTTGGCTACACATTAAGCAATTTGAATTACATCTGATTGTAGCGAATATGAAATTATTATTACTTTTCGCCCTGTAAACTGAGCGAATTTTTGAATTCTTAACTGAAATAATATCATTGATTTCTATATCATTAAGACCCTTGATACTGGATATAGAATTACCTTCAATTTTATCAGAGCTATTCAAATTAAGTAGTATAGATTCATTTTTCTTTAAATCTTTCCCCTCTAAAATAACGGTTATTTCATTATTTTCATTCTTTTTGGATAATACTCGTCCTACAAACAATTCACTGCTTGATAAGTAAACTTTACCTTTCCAAGATAATTTTATCTCCTCATTCATTATTTACCCATGATTTAAAGATATCTAAAGCGTCAGGTTCAGTATCTATTTTTTCAAATATTATATCTAAAACAGACATATTTCGCTGACAAAAGCTGCTGTCTGGTCGAAAGCCATACATATCACCTTGTGTTGCATGATGTAATACTGGATCTGCACCACAATAGATATTATAAGCACATGTACTACATCCTGCCATGTAATCATTAACACCAGCATCTCCTATTTTTTCAATAATAGGGTTATTAAGTAATTTTTCCCAGCTATCGTTAACAGTCCCGATTTGAAATGTGAAATCTTTCATCTGTGCTAACATTCGTGCTTCGTCACTTAAAAATATCTTTCCGTCATAGTCATAAACAATAACACTATTTATTAATCCAGAGGGTGACATTAGGTCAACGTAATTTTCAGAGAAAGCTGTAAGTATTTTCTTTAAAAGTATTGCAGTATACGTTTCTTTAAAATACTCTCCTTTTCTATTTAATTCTAAAATATAATCTAAACCTTTACTATAAAATTTGATGAATTCGTCAGTTTGATAATTGCTATTTTTATTTTTCGTGGCAAAGCCATAAGGAGAAATAGGTCTCAGGAATACAGAATTAAATCCAAATTTTCTATACTCATCAATTATTTTAATTGGATGTTCAAGAGAAAGTGTTGTAGTGGTCATTAAGGCAGAGACATTTTCTCTTCCTACAATATCAAATGAAAGATTTAAACCTTTCTCTACAAGGGAGTAGCTATTTCTGCCTGGTCTTTTTCTATTTTCATTATGTAATTCTTCATGACCATCAAGAGAACAAGAAACAAGTATTTTTTCTAATTTACAATATTCAAGTATTTCATCATTAATTGGAGCTAGATTTGTACAAATAACATAATTAATTTTTTTGTCTACTAACCTAGCTTTCTCTTTTGTATACGATATAGCATCTTTAATTAGATCAAACGCAAGTAGTGCCTCACCACCTTGAAACTCCATTGTAATATTTTTTTCTGGAGATGCAAGCATAAGATTAATACCCTTGTAAAGATTTAAGTGTGAGAAGTCAAATTTCTCCTTGTTTTGTGAAACTCTTGAAACCTGACAGTATTGACAAGTATGCTCACAGCGTAATGTGATAACAAAAATATGAAGCTGTGCAAAATTAAAGGCATTAGTTTTTTTTGCCCTGTATCTATTTGCTAATAATTCTAAGGATTTAACATTTTGACTATCGCTTACTATGTGATTACTTAGTAAATCATAATATAAACTCTCGTCTATATTTTCAATATTTTTTTTAAGCAAATCCTCTACAGTACCATTAGGAACTATTAAGTAATCACCAACCATGCTTATTAAAAGCTGCCTACCTGAATTAAGTCTTTTGAAGTTAAATGGTAATAGACTAAAGTTATTAGATTCTAAGTCGTCGTAAAATTGAAGTTTTTGGAATTTTCTAAACTCTTTTCTTATTGTGTTAATTTCCATTTCTTTTTAAAATATTGATGGGGTCATCGAATTCACCAATATCCTTAAATTTCACCAAATCGGGATAAAACGCTTTTGAGACGACTAAATTTTTCACATCTTTAGTCTCAATGTTAATTTGTTCTCTTAATGAAAAATCATTCAATGATTGTATAAACTCTTTTTTGTTTTTCTCACTAAATTCTGCGCAGCTTAGCTCAAAAACATCTGATTGTTCTGAAATTAAGATCTCAAAATTTTTGGAAAACCAATATACAGTATTCCTAATTGCTTCAATACTATATATGCTTTTTTGTAAAGTAACTACCACTAAACAAATGAAGATGAAGAATGTGAAGAATGCGAAGAATGCGAAGAATGTGACGAGTGTGATGAGTGAAAACAACCAAAACTATCTTCGACATTGTTAAAATTCACTTTTAAAGTAAATTCTTTTGATCTATTGTTTTTAAAGTCGATAGAGTTTAATTTGTTGTCATCAGTATTAATATCTGATTTAACATCAACCACAGCACTTGGTGCTGTTGCGCTTGAACCTAGGATTGCAGTTATTGCTAAGATTGCTTTTTTGTTCATTTTTCCGTATTTAAATTAAAAATAACAATTTACGAATTAATTTCGTTTTAAAAGACAAAATTAAAAATTATTTTAAATGAACCTATTTGATTTAATTAATTTCCATTTGTGTGACCGGTATACCAATGAAGCTATAATGCAACCTAAACCATATTTTACACTTCTTTTGAAATTTATTGAAGAAGCTTCTTTAAAATATTTTGTTGGGCAAGTTATTTCTCCAATCTCGAAATTTTTCATGAATATTTGTGTTAACACTTGATTATCGAAAACAAAATCATCGGAGTTGTTTTTGAAATTTATTGTTTTCAAAACCTCTGCCGAAAAACCTCGATACCCAGTATGATATTCAGATAATTTCTCATTGAGTATTATATTTTGGAATAGAGTTAATATACGATTGAAAAAATATTTATAATAAGGCATACCTCCCTTTAACGCTCCCTTTCCTAAAATCCTAGAACCTAAAACTACTGGGTATACTTCATTAGCAATGATATATGAAATTGATTGGATCAATTTTGGTGTATATTGATAATCTGGGTGGAGCATAATTATAATATCTGCATTGAGCTCAAGAGCTTTTTCATAGCATGTTTTTTGATTAGCTCCATAACCTAAATTAGATGTATGTTTAAATATATGCTCTAAGCCATATTTCTCTGCTATCTCAATAGTGTTGTCCGAACTGTAATCGTCAACAAGGATTATATCATCTACAATTTCGAGGGGTATTTGAACTAAAGTTTTTTCTAAAGTTTTGCCAGCATTAAAAGCTGGTAATACAACTATTATTTTTTTATTGTTGATCATAATTATTTACTGTGTATAACTGTAATATAATTAAAATTGTAAATTAATAAAGCATCTGCAACGGAATTATACATTCCAATCAACTCTATCGGACTAGTAAGAAAACTCAGGGCGTTATTTTTAACTATTTTAGGTGGGTTTATGTTAATAATGTAAAACTTTCTTTTTTATGCATTAAAATTAAACTGTTTGTAATAAGAAATTGTGGTATTGTATTTTTCATCAAACTTATCTTGTGACATACTTAATAACTGTATGAAATTTACAAAAGAAAAAATAACAGACAGAAAAGTCCAAGAAAGTAACACATACAAAATACCATACTCAAGTTCTTTTAAATAAAACTTATGAAATCCTAGTAGCCCAACAAATAGAAAAGGACAAGAAAGCCAGGTGGCTTTGCTCTTACTTTTTTTAGTTTTTATTGCGAGTGCAAGATTTCTTTTTACAAAGGTCTCAAGATCTGTGTTGAATTGATTTAAGACTGTAATAAATTCTTGTCTTTTTTCTTGCAAAAAGTCAAGGCTTTTATCTTTATAATCATCATCAATTAAAACCCTGCCATGCTCAAACTTCTCATTAAATTCTTGAACCAAGGTATTGATATCATCTATTTGGTCTAATGTATCACTATCATTAAAATTAAGTTGATCTGTAACCATATCCGTTAATGATATTAGGCGGGAAATATTTGCCTTATTGGTAGTTACAAATTTTATTTTATTAATTTCTTTGATAGCTCTTACAACATCACTATCTGAAGGTTTAATCCTCCCTGTAGTATCACTTTTTCCTTGCACGGTATAATAATTACTACCTTTTAATATTGCATTTGCTCCAGCACGTCCAAATTCTCTACCAAACTGTCTAGATGCTCCGCTGATGATATCTTTAATGATGTTCATAGTTATTAATTGTTGTGAACTTTTATTGTTGTATTATTTTAGTTAGTCACTTTTTTTACCATATCAAAGTCTTTGTACTTAAATTACCTCACTAATTTAAATGCTAAGCTACTAAAAAAAGTCACAATAATTCTAATGATTTAATATCAAAGAGGGGTTTATGAAGAGAGATTTCCCGAGTGAAAATATAAAGTGGTTCTATAACTACTGTAGATGTCTTTAAACGAAGCCTAAAGGTTTATAATAAGCTCAGTAGTTTGTGTTTTTTATATGTTTCTGTAAACTCTCTAAGCTTTTCAAGGTCTTTCAAGAAAAAGTTCGATAATTGGAGCCAAAGGGAGTGAAGTCGAACTATTTTGGGGAGGATTTAGTAGAATTAGCTCGAAATTAATTTTTTGTTTCTCCATAGGACTCGGATTTAAAACACTTTATTGCCATTCCTGCCTGCTTTTACCTCATTAAACGACTGTAAACGCCGTTATACGACGTTAAGCGGCTTCACTAGGGCTTCACATCTTCTTATTTAAATACAAAAAAACACATAAACTTAGAAGGGGAGTAGGTGCCGGTTTAGTTCTTTGATCGATTACAATATGAAAATATTTATTTGTGGTGCAATAAAACTCCTTACATATTGTTTAATTTAAATAACTATTAACAAAACAAATTATGAAAAAATTATTTATTTCTCTGGCTTTGTTTTCAATTTTATTTTCTGAAGCACAGCAAGCATTTGAGGGTGCTTGGAGTATGGAGGACTCATCCTATACAACTGTTATAATAGCTAGTGATTACGAAGTGCTTAAAATTCTTAATTATAGTTTTGAAGAAGACGCTACTCTAAATGAAGTTATATTATCCCAAACAGATAGCACATTGACAACATCTATTTATAACAAAAGGAATGGTTATAAAATTGAACTTTCATATACGATTATAGATGAAAATACATTACAGTGTATCTTTACAGGAGACGAAAATAGTACTGTACTATTGAATAAAGAAAAAAAAACCTGAATTGTGATAAGATAAATTTATAAACTCAAATACTTGTACGTATTTGTTCCTACAATACCATCTGCTTTTAAATTATTTAAAGTTTGAAAATCTTTTATTTTTTGTTCCAATAGATCATCAAAATACCCGGTATTTTCAAGGTTAAAGTAGTTTTGTAGTTCTGTGACAGCATACCCATAGCTCCCTTTTTTAACTAAACGTCTTTTGATTTCTTTGAATTCATATCCATGTGGCTGATTACTCAAAATCACATTGAAATTATTTATTTTATATGAAATATCCCCATTTCTCAAATTGGTATAGTATCGCTTGTAATCTCCAATCCAATTTTTAAGACTGTTGTGAAGAGAACGTGCATTTTTAAGATTATTTATGGAGTTTATCCTACTAGATGGGTTTAATTCATTGAAAAATGCGGTATCCAATTGATGGAATATATAGTGATAGGACTCTATAAGGCCCCAGGGATCTTTTTTGTCATATGTTTTTGGTCGTGGTATTTTGTAATTTGGAGTTATGAGTTTAAACTCTAGGGAGGTAGAAGATGTAGAAGTGAAAGAAACAGAGCCGTCCTCATTTGTTGTTTGTATCTCTTCTTTTTTTGAAGGCCAAAACACTATGTCATACCTGTAGGCCCCAGGAGTATCTTCTATTAGCTTTAATTTGTAAGTTTGACCTTGTTTAGTTAATGGAATATCTTCGCCATTAGCCGAGCCATATTCATTAAGTTTCCATTTAAATAAGGTGCAACGTTCAAAGTCGGAGTCTGATTCAAACGTTATTTCCAAATTATTACTTCTTACAATTCCATTCGTTAAAGATAAATTCTTAAATTCTGGACTGAACGTAGGGCTGTTAATATAGTCATTTTTAGAGAGCGGAATGTCTAGTAATTGCCATTTTGAATTGTCTGGAAAATGATTAGAAATGAAATCTTCAGGATTTGCGTTGAAGTATTGTGCGTTGAAATTTTTATGAAAGGAGTTTGTCTCATTATTATAAGCCCCTGCTGCCCAAGTCAAGTCATATATTTGATAGCGCCCATTTACTTTAACAACATTCCAAGCGTGGTTAGAACTGTAAAATCCAATATCTTGTGCACTCGTTTTACCATCTCCAGTCACATAATTGTTTTCAATATTAGAAAGCTCACATAGTGCAATAAATAGTTCGGCATAGTCTTGGCAAACCCCTTCTCTTGAATTAACAGTGTTTAGTGGCTTTCTTGCCCGTTTTCCATATGCTATAGTGTTGGTTATATACTTTGCAATCGCATATACTTTTTGTTCCTCGTTGTAGCGGGGTTTCACAATTTGGTTATGAAGTTGTTCAATACTGCTATAATTTTGAGTTGGGAGGGATGCTAAATGAGTGTCTATAGCACTGAATACCTGAGAACTTCCTTTTACGGAAAAACATAGGAAACACAGAACGACTGTAAGTTTAAAAATAATATTTCGCATAATCATAATTTTTCCTTCAGTATTTAATTAGAAATAATTTTATTTTCTTCTGAAGGCCCTTTCTTTTGAAAATCAAACTTTCTTTCCCAAACCTTTGTGCTCCCTAGGTAGGATTTATTTTTATCTAAAATATTGATTATATGATGGTCTATTGGTTTTGATTTATTAGTGTAAAATTTATAATTCGAATAGTGTATATTGTCTATTTTTCCAATAATTTCATATTCATTAACCTTAAATTGTGAAGTTATTTTCCAAACCTTAATTAAAGATTTCCTCTTGCCATTATCTTGAATGGTGATAAAATAACCATCACTATTGGGGCTGGTTCTTCGATCATGAGGCTCTCTAGCTATAATATTTTGGTAATAATTTTTTTGGACAGTGGGCAGCGGTGCTTTATATCCACAAATTGTTGAGTTTTTTCTAATTATAGCCCCTCTAAAACTCCCTCCTTTTCCATCATGGTAATATTGATATAGGTCAACTCCATAACATATTTCTTTAAATTTTTTACCTCTAGCTGGGTGTTTTTTTTTAGGTGTTTTTTTTGGAATAATTATCTTAGAGTCCTCATTAATTATCGTATAACTATAATTAAATTGTTCCCCTAGGGTGGCATTTATTGGATTTTGTAATTCAATTAGGATCGTTTCGTCCTGTTCCTTTATTTTATCGTTTATAATATCCAATTCAATAAACCCTTTTTTTTGATGGGCTTGTAGTATCAGCGTCTCTGTCAGGATTGTATAATCATCTTTAGTAGCTGTTCCAGAAAACTTTAATGGAATTTTGACAATTGAATCGGTTGTTTCGGAAAGTACAACGGGAATTTTTACAACGGTTAGTGATTCAGGTATTTCTGTTTTCAGAGTTTCAAAATTAACTGTAGGAATAAAGACAGGTGTTTCTTTGGGGGGTTCATCTGTTATAAGCGCTTCTTTTTCAGTACTAAAACTAAAGATTGCTACAAATATCAAACTCAATAGTACTAAATAAGAAGCATATTCTTTTTTGTGTGGTTTAATCGTATTAACAGTTTCAGCAATCGCTTTTTTGGTTTCAATAGTGTTTAATTCAAGTGCCTTAGAATTATTTTTTTTAAACTTTAATTGTACCGATTCAAAAGCCCATAAACTAGTCAGCTTAAGATATACAAGAAGTTTACTTAAATTAGGTGGAATATTTTTTAAATAGGGGGCAGTATTGTTTTTTAATTTTAATAACAGAGAAGCAAAGGAATCCGTTTGCTTTTCAATATTAAAACTCATCACTTCATTTTTCTTAAGAAAAAGTTGTTGCTCAATTTTTTTATATCCAGGTTTCTCTATTTTTATAGTAATAGGAGCATTTTTAGATACATCAAACGATTTGCTAAATTCAGTCCCATAATGCTGCTCATCATCTATATAAATTGTAGCATCAATCCCATTAGCTATATGAACCCTTAGATTAAAAATAAAATCTGTTTGAATATCTTTAATATGTTTTTTGAGTTGTACCAACTCTTTTTTAAATGCATCACAAGTTGTATAGCGTTTTTTTGGGTCTTTTTGCGTTGCTTTCTGAACAATAGCATTCATTTTTAGGCTTACTTTGGGGTACACCGATTGAATTGATGGAAGCGGTTCGTTAGCCACTTTTGAATAAATTTGTCCTTGTGTAAATCCTTCGTAAGGTGCTTTTCCGGTCAACATTTGCCATAGTGTAATCCCCAAGCTATAAATGTCTGAATATTTTGTGATAGGTTCTCCGTTACAATGCTCTGGACTCATATACATAGGAGTGTAACCCGCTGAGCCTCCTATTTTTGTTAACGTAGGATCGTTTTCCGTATTTTTTGCAATTCCAAAATCCAACAATCGAATTTCGGATTTATCATTTATCATGATATTAGAGGGTTTGATATCTCTATGAATAATTTTTTTCTTGTGAATATGACTCATTGCCTCCAAAACCTTGATAAAAATATCAATTGTTCTTTCTTCAGGAATGGGACCAGTCACGTTTCTAATATAAAGATCGAGTGGATGGCCCTCAAAGTATTCCATCATTAAATGACATCCAGAACTATTTGCGATATATTCATAGACGCCTACAATAGAAGGGTGTCCTAGACTTGCTAGCGTTTTAGCCTCTTCTTTAAACCGTTTTACATGAAGCGTATCACTCGTTAAAGACATGTGTAAGGATTTAATGGCAACATTACGTTCAAGTAAAGTGTCCCATGCAAGAATTACATTTCCTTGAGCGCCTTCTCCGAGGTCTTTAATTTTTTTATATCTTTCTAATCCTTCCATATTTTTTTTACATTTTAAAGTACTTCAACCTTTTTCTTAAGTTGTTTAAAAATAAAATAAGTCATTACTCCCATTAAGATTAAAATTGCCAGTGTATCGAGCTTTAGTGTCCCAGCCCATTTACCAAACCAATTTGTGTAATCTCCATAAAATTTTCTTGTTAATTCTTCGATAGCATTTGAAGCTCTATACTCAATTTCTAAAGTAGAAACGACCACTTCATCTTGAATGTTACTAAAGCCTTCTGTTCCCCAACGTGTGAATGTTAAGTAGCTAATAATTTCTACTGGAAGAGTACTTATTTTTGCGACTAATCCAGCCAGCATTATCTGCGGGATAAGCACGATTGGAACAATGGTCATTACTTTTTCGGCTGTGGCGAGACTAGCAGATAATAATAGTCCCAAAAATGTAGCTGCTATTGATAGAAAAGACATCCAAATAAAGGATGAAAAAGGGGTATTATACGCTAAAATTTTGTCTCCTAAACTGTAATTTATATATAAAATTCCAATAAAAATTGCTGATTGTATAATAGAGAAAAAGGCTAAAACAGATATTTTAGACAATACATAGGGAGAAATATCCATATTAAACATGCGCTCTCTTTTAAAAATAGAAAGTTCACTTACAATTTCCCTTGCAGCATTATTTGTTCCAAACCAAATAGCAGACAATGCAGTGATAAATGGTACAGCTGGAGTAATGTTTTCAAAAATGAGACAAATAAGTATTGCAATAATAGGAGCTTGCAGAAGCATTATAATAGAATTAACCTTATCGTTAGTCTTAATTTTAAAATAGCGCTTACTGAGCCATTTGTATTGTTCAAAAAAGGGCTTATTTAATGATTTAGATTGTGAGTTTTCAGTTTCTGGTATTTCACTAACAGGTCTTGGGTTTTTATATTTTTCTATCCAAGAAGTATCAGATAATAATGAGAAAACAGATACTGCTGTTTCAACTCCAAAATAATTTTTATATTCTTTTGTATCTCCAAAATATGTAGGAAATCCTCCTTTAGCTAAAAATATGACTTCATCCATGTATTCAAGGTCAGAAGGTTTATGAGTGACCATTACAATGGTAGTCCCTTTTTGTGAAAGTTTTTTTAAAATATTTAAAATACCTTCTACAGTTTGCGGATCTAGCGGAGAAGTTGGTTCATCAAGAAATAGAATCAAAGGATCTGACAGTAGTTCTAATGCGATACATACGCGTTTGCGCTGCCCTCCGCTTATAGCAGATGTTAGTTGATTTTTTGTGTCTTTTATATCAAGTTCTTCTAATATCTCATCAATTTTTTTTTCTATTTCAAAATCAGTTATATTGTTTAATCTTAATTTTGCAGTAAAGTACAGTGAGTCTCTGACAGTGAGTTGTGGATGTACTATGTCATCTTGAGGTACATAACCTATTTTGGTTTTTATAAATTCATAATTTGAAGTTAATTCTTGTCCAAATAAGTAGACTTCCCCTTCAGTAGCTGGAGACACCCCATTTAACACCTTCATTAGTGTACTTTTTCCACCACCTGATGGTCCCATAATTGCCAGTAATGATTTAGAGGGAACAGATATATCCATTTTTGTTAATGCAATCTTCTCATCTTGGTTTCGTTTTTGATAAACTTTAGTTATTCCTTTCGCACAAATAGCAAGTTCTTCAGATAAATCTTTTGTAACTCCACCCAAAGATAATTGCAGTTTCCCAATAAATATTTTATCAGAATCTACTATAGATTGTGAACTCTTAATTTTACGGCCATTTACAAAGGTACCATTTGTTGAGTTTAAATCTTTTATGGAATAGGTCCCATCGGATCGCTTTTGGATTTCTGCATGCTGCCTGCTCACAGAGCCGTTATTCAAAACAACGTCACATTCATCAGTTCTTCCGATCACAACCTTAGGCTTGCTTTTTAGTTGATCTAAAATATTAACTTTAGCTTCCTTAAAAGAAGTATTTGACAAGGCTTCAACAACAATTAAAACACCATCAGCAGCTGCCAATTGGATGGTATCTTTAGGATTTATTATATAGGTTTTTGAAGGTGCTATTTTTGTTCCATTTAAAAAAGTCCCATTTGTGCTGTTTAGGTCTTGTAAATGAAGTTGGTTTTTAGAGTCGTAAACAAGTTGGGCATGATTACTAGAAATTAATTTGTTATTTAATTTTATGGAGGCTTGATTACCTGTACCAATAACTACAACATATTTTTGATCGTTAGAAAAAGCTATTTTTTTAAATAACGAATTGTTTTGATATAGACATAGCTTTAAACCTGTACGCATTATTTTATATTAATTTCTTGGCTAATAGGATTATAATCTACTTCTTTTAAAATAGTCAGTGGTACTTGAATCTGATTAAAAACGATTACGGCATTCGCTCTAATAAATAAAGAATGTGTTTTTTTAAACAGGTTTTTTAAAATTGATCGTCCTAGTTTAGCTGTGTTTAATGTAATGACAGATTCAATATCAATTTCACTTTTTCGGACTACTTGTATGGGGTTCGCTAAGCTTGATTTTCCAATTAAGTTCGTATATAGGTTAGAGTCAAAAATTTCAAAATCTAATTTTTTAATACGATAGTCAAAGTTGAAATTATTTTTAAACGTTAACGCTGATATAATGTCAACAGTTGAAAGTCTAATATTTTTGATTTTTACGGACTTAAAATTGACATCAGATTCTTTTAAATTATTTTTTAAAAGAGGCTCTATTAAATCAGATAACATTAATTGATGTTCAACATTAAACTTATAATTGACAGGGAGAACCGGAACTTTAGCAGATCCTTTTACGCGTAAGTTGAGTGTGTCATTTAAACTGACAGCTTGATCCAATAGTTGAGGGTCAAGTGTAAGCTTTGTTTTTAGGTTTAAAGTATCTCGTTTTTTAATATAAAATTCGTTCAATAATAGAATTTTCCCAATAAATAAACTATCGATAAATAGCTCTAGTTTCACATCCTTTGAACTTAACGCAAATCTATTTGGGTTGTAAAGTTTTAGATCTGTAACAACCGCATAAGAATCGCCATTTGATTCCATAACCACATGATCTAAAGATACTAATTTAGGGTCCTTAATTGATGCACAGGCTGTAATGCCCAATAATACGGAACTAATTAATAAATACTTTAACAATAACTTCATATTAATTACAGTTTTTATTATAGTTTGAGGTTAAGTGGTTTCTGATACATTTTGATCTGTTTTTAGAGTAGGGATGAGATCTAAAAAAGTTATCAAGGATATCAAATTCATTTTCATTTTGACTCATTCGTTTCCATAAAGTTATAGCATCACAGTTTCTAAAACTTGTAGGGTAAACCAAATCCATCCCAAATAAATCTGCTTCACTTTCTTGTTTTTGATTGAAGCTTTGAGTAGTTGCGTTTTCAATTCCCAAAGCAATTTCTCCTAAAATCCCCCATTCACTAGCTGCTTTTTGTTTTTTCATACCTAAGGTTAAGTGCCCTAATTCATTGTGAGCTATTTCATGCGAAATGATCGCTGCTATTTCAGAATTTGTATTGCAAAAATCATACATTCCTTTAAAGAAAAAAATGTGACCTCCAGCAGTCATGGCATTTAACATTGGGTCGTCAATTAAATATATTTTATAATTAAAACCTCTCGGTTTGGCCAAACGACTTACTAAGTTTCTAGATATGGATTTTAAATTTTGAAACTCTGCACCACTTTCAATAAATCGATATTCCTTTTTGTAAGCCTTTAATATCTGACGACCCGCATCTTGTTCATCTTCAACAGAAATATCAATAGTATCAAAAAACGAACTTTGAACTTCTCTTGTTATTTCTCCAAAGTTGTAAATCGCATCATTACTTCCAATATCTCCATTAGAAGTTAGGCATGAGAAGTCATAAGTAACGGTTGTCCGTTGTTTTTTTTGTTGTTTTCGCTTGATTGGTATTTCTGTATCCGTCATTTCAGCTGTAACAACCTCATCGTTGTAATTAGTGTTTTGCTGAGCGAAAGACATAATGATAATAATTACAACAATAAGTACCACAAAAATTAAAGAATACTTATAAATTGGGTTTAAATTTGTTGCTTCAGGTTTTAAAACAGGCTTTTCTATGTAAATAGGGGCGGGGTCTTTTAAAGTTTCATAAACCTTGTCAAGATTGTCATTCGATATCAAAAATTGAGGCCACTCGACTAGCGAATTTCCGACTCTCAAAACATCTAAAGTTTCTAGTTTTACAGATTCTTCGATTCGAACTCCGTTAACATAGGTGCCATTAGTAGACCCTAAATCTGTGATAAATACATTTTTATCATCATCAATAAATACAACTAAATGCTCTCTTGATACTGTTTTGTCATTGATGACAATATCATTTGTTGGTGCTTTACCTATCTTAATTTGTTGCATGGTCTATTTCTTCTAGGCTATTAATAAATGCTTCACAATTTTTAAATCTTTTATCGGAGTTTTTAGATGTAGCGATATCAATAATTTTTTGCAATCGGTTGTCTACATGAGGATAAATAGTGATCAGCCGTTCTAAAGGTTCATTTTGAATTTTTCGTTTGATTTCATCTTTACTATCTTTTGATGAATAGGGCGTAGTTCCCGTTAGCATTTGATGCAATAGGACTCCAAGAGCATATATATCTGTTCGGTGGTCTAAAGTTGAATCTAACTGAAGTTGTTCTGGTGCCATATACATTAGACTGCCTACAATCTGATCCATACGGTCCTCTTTACTACCTTGAGAAATCCCGTAGTCAATAACCTTAATTTTTCCCGAATTACTTATAAGAATATTACTCGGTTTTATATCCAAATGTAATACGCCATTGTAGCCAGGAATAGGAATTTGTTTTTGATGTGCATATCCAATAGCTGCAGCAATTTCTTTTATGATTGCTATGGCCACTTCAGAAGGAATCGGGCCTGTAACTGTTCTAATGTATTCTTCTAAAGTCATACCTTCCACATAATCCATGACCAAATGAGCTCCATCATTTAAAATTAAATCCTTTAATTTTACAATGTTTGGGTGGGATAGCATTAAATAGATATTTGCTTCAATTCTAAAACGCTTCAGCATTGCTGGGTTGTTTTCAAAATGACTCTTAAACAAAGATTTTACAGCAACCTGAAATCCGGTATGGGTGTCCACAGCTAGGTTAACAACTCCAGTGCCACCATTTCCAATTTCTTTTATGTGTATGTATTTTGTTCCTAAGTCTGGAAACATAAATTTTTATTTTTTGTTTAGCGTATCAACTTTGGTTGTATTCACTTTTTCTGATTCCTTCTTTTTCTTTTTCTTCTTCTTTATTTCAGTAGTATCTACGGATTTGTCTTTTGATCCAACAGAAATGCTTATTCCAATTTGGGTCTTATTATGTTTATTCTTTAAGCTGTCAACTTCGGACTTTTCAACTTCTAATTCCGCCTTTTCAGCTTTTCGTTTCTCGTTCTCTAATCGTTCCTTTTCTAATCGTTCTTTCTCTAATCGTTCTTTCTCTATTCGTTCTTTCTCTAATCGTTCATTTTGTTTTTTAGTTTCTTCAGAAAATTGATTGATAGGTTCCTTTTCTTCTATTTTCCCATTCTTATTTATCTCGGGCATATCAACTTCGCCGTCGGTCACAGAGACCATTAAGAAATCTCCTAAACCTAAATTTTTGACATTATTTCGGTATTCATGAATAGAAATTGGGTTATTACTTCCCTTTTTATAAAAGACAGGACAATCCTTACAGTAGTTATCGGCTCCTACTTTTTCATTAACTTTAGTTTCAAATTCAGTGTTAAGTCTCTTTGTCCCCCATCCTTTTTCAACAACAACTTTTATAGTGTCTGTTCCTGTAGTAGTTGAACTGTCCCCCGTATCTTTTTTTGTTTCAACATGTTCCGAATCTTCTTGATGCCCATCCGAAATCTGAAATTTCTGATATCCAAAATATGTTACAAATAATATTGATACAACAATTAATGGAGCAGTCACTTTATGTTTTAAAAAGCCAAGAGGGTTTTTTTTCTGACTTTGGGGATCAATTGTAATTTGTTGTGTTTTTGTATCGATTAAATCCTCATTATTTTTATTTATAAACTGTGTATTGATGTGTTTACTTTCAAGAACTTCAATCAGGTCAACAGAAATATTGTCATGCCCTCCAGCGGCTTCCGCCATTGTTATAAGATTATTACATTTTGTTTCAAGTGTGTTATTAGTGTTAATAACAGAGTTGATCATTCGGTCATTTATAAGACCGTTTAAACCATCAGAACACAATAAAAAGGAGTCACCAGATTTGGCTAAAATGGGCTTTGAAGCAACTTCAACTTCAACTTCTTCCGCAATTCCAAGCGCCCGTGTCAGTTGGTTTTTTTTGGGGTGAGTTTCCATTTGTAGATCCGTAATTTCTCCTTTATCAACCAAACCTTGAACATAAGAGTGGTCTTTTGTTATCCTGTATAGTTTTTTATCTGTGTGAATGTAAATCCTACTATCACCTACATGGGCAATGTAAATTAATCCTTCACTCTCTAATAATACAGTACAGGTTGTGCCCATCCCTTTAAATTCTGGCTTCGCTTGTGCAAAACCAAAAATTTGCAAATTCGCAAAACTAATAGCTTCGCTTAGGGCTACTTGAGGCACTGGGTTAGGCGAATTAGAAAAATACTCACTTATGGAGTTCACCGCAATATTTGAGGCTTTTGCACCCCCAATATGACCTCCCATTCCATCGCATACAATACGAAGGTTGATATTGGATTTATTTGGTGTCGTAATATGACCAATACAATCTTCATTAGCTTTGCGAACTAGGCCTACGACTGTCTTTGAAAAATAATTTAATTTCATTTGTTAATTTTATAGGTAAAATGTAAATGTAGCGTCTGCAATTTCAATAATATCTCCATGCTTTAGAGGACTGCTTTTAAGTTTATATCCATTGATAATCATTCCATTAGTACTGTTATTGTCAACAATCATATAGTTGGATGCTTTAAATGTAATACTGAAGTGTGTCCTGGACATATTCAAATTTGAAATATGAACATCATTAGATTTTTTATCTCTACCAAAACTCATGATGGGTTTATTAATTTCAAATGAATCACTGTTTTTGGAGTCCGAAAATTTTAAAATTGGAAAATTTCCTAAAGCTTTCATTTCTTGAACTAATTTAGCTTCCTTACTGTTTTTTGCTTCCAGCAATTGCGCGGCAATTAAATCATCTTTACGCTGTTGTTCAAGTTTTTTTATAGATTCAATCTCTTTTTTCTGACTTAAAATTTCAGCTTGTTGTTTTAAATTATTTTTCTTCTGTTCTGCCGCTTCGTTCAAGGATTTTAATCTATTAGCTTGTTGTTTTGTTTTAATTTTTCTAAAAACTAGAATCATTAAAACTATTAGTAACGCACTTATTAAAATTGTTGGAAATAGATTTTTTTCAAACTGCCCAAAATACCAATTTCCAGGGGCATTATAAATAAATTTATGACTATGAGGAGAATTTATTTCTTTTACTAAAATTTGTTGTTCGCTACCATCTCCATAAACATTGTCAAGAAATAGTGTTGCTTTAGCAAGCGTCCCCTTAGAACGTTTAACAACATTATTTAAGATTGAGTTTATTTGAGTTTCTGCTTGATATTGTTTTTTTCGATTGGTTTTTTTTAAATTACCCCGACTCAACTCAAGTACTTTGGACTCTCCATAAGTTTCAGCCGCTAAAATTGGATGTGAATGTTGACGATAATCGGATCGATTATACTTAATAGTATTAATTACAATGTTTTTTTCTTTGGCTCTTTTTATAACATTTACAAACGTTTTTTCTGTTGAGTATTTGTTAGTTAGCTCTTCAGATAATAGCAAAATTGATTTATTAATTTTTTCCGGTACTTCAATTAACAAATCGATTCCTTCTAAAATTGCACCAGGTATTTCAGATACTGGTTTTGTTTCTCTGTTTGTCGAGGCATCATAATCACGAATAGCATTTTTAAGGACCTTAATGTCATCTGTAAAATTAGTATGCAAGGGAACAAGTACTCGTGTATTATTTTGTTTTAGATGAAATGTAGCGAGTTGAATTTTATCTCCAGTATTCACAAAATCATCTATAGAATTTTCTAGCGCTCTAAAAAAAGTATTAACCTGTTCTATTCTTTCATCATTATTGATGGACTCCACTAAGATTAAAACACATTTATTTTTTTTTGAATAGTTAACACTATCTTTCACTTGCGTCATCAAAACAGAGTCTATGAGGACTTCGTTTGAGCCATTAATTTTAAAAAAATCATAATTATTTTCCGTCTTAAAGTTTGGGTTTCTATTAGAAATATCAAAACTTATTGATGGATAATTTATTAATTCAACTTCACTGGTTACTTTAACTTGAGCTTCTAAATTTAAAAAGCTTAAAAATACTATCCAGAAGTATATAATAGAGTTTTTCAAAGCAGTAATTATTTAAAAGCTTTTTTGAAAAGCAAAGTTGTATTTCCTATTTTAATTTCATCTCCGTCATTCAACTCCGAAGGATCTCTTGGAGATAAATCTGCTCCATTTATGGTCGTTCCATTAGAGGACATTTCATCAGAAAGTAAAAACCGATCTTTTCTACATAAAATGAGTGCGTGTACAGAAGAAACTTGAGGATCTTGAATGGTAATTTCGCTAGAAGATTTAGACCCGATCATATTTCTACCCTCAAGTATTTTGAAATCAACTCCAAAATCTTCAATATCAAAGCTAACTAACCAGCCCCTTAATCGTCTTCTAGCTTGTGGACTAGAGGTATCACTCGACGAACTTTGTTGGGCGCCAACAATCATAGTTTTTGTCGCATCAAAAGGCTCGTTTGGAGTTGATGCTTTTGTATTTGTTGATTCTGATGAACTTTGACCACCAAAAACTTGAGTTTTCAGTGATTGGTCTTCAGATGTTGATTCTGTTTTGGACAAAAACTCTGTTTTTATGTCCCCTGATGAATTATTTTCAGGGCAGTAAGGACAACTAGTTTTATCCTCTTTATAAAAATGACCCTTTGAACATTGATTAAAACCTTCCATATTATTATTAAATTAGTGTTTGTATTTTTTTAATTGAAAAAATCTGCTTCCGAAATTCCTGATTGAGTTAAGTTACCACCAACAGATTTTTCCATTGTAATAACATATCCACCCACTTCATTTGCTTTAAATTGCATGGATTCATCGTCTTTATTAAAATGCTTTTTTCCGTATCGATCGGTCCACATATATTTACAAATGAAAGACCCTACCGGAATATTCTTAAATTTATAGCTGTCATTTGATTTTATATAAGCATGCCGAATAACCCTACCAGAACTGAATTGTTCAACAGCAACTATGATATCACCATCAGAATTATTTATTTGAATGTAGGTATCTTGCGTATTATCTGAGATTTCTGTTGGAAATTTGTTAACGAAAACTTTTTGTCCAGTGTAGTATTGCGCGTTGACTGAAATTGAGGAAATTAGAAAACAAACAAAAAAAAATCTTTTTGAGTTTGATAAAATCATATTAAATTGGTTTTAAAACTAAAGTAATGTTTTTTTTTTAAATATCATTTATTACAAACTAAATTTTATTTAATTATATCTAAATTAGCGTTTACAACCAATTTGATATTATGAATAACAGCATGTTTAGTTTTATTTTTAGTATGTGCTTTTCACTTTCCCTAGTCCAAGCGCAATGTGATCAACCAATTTTAAAAACTATTTCATTTACCAATGGAACAGAAGTTGAAACGTATTATTGTGGAACTGTGAATGACAGGGGTCAGCGTAACGGTCAGGGTCGCTTAGAGTATATCAACTACGATATTTCTTATAAAGAGGGTATTTGGAAAAATGATCAATTAAATGGTGAGGGGAAAACCGTCTCTACAAATGGTCAAGAGTATGAAGGTGTTTATGAAAATGGCAAATTGGTAAAGGGCATGTTTTCTTCAAATATTAATGGCGATTTATGGACCTATAATGGTGAGTTTAACGGAAACTATTTTCAAGGCGTAGGGATTGAAAGAAGAGAGGTTAATAATCAGATCATAATAAAAGAAGGCGATTTTTTTTCAGACAAACTATATCAAGGTACTGAAACCGTCCTATTTACGAATTCTGGTATTAAAATTATTAGTGAATATGTGAAAGGCATTTCAACGGTTGTGAACCGAAATGACATAAATACCTACAATGCGGAAGATGTAGTCGGAGATACGGAGTTTATAGAAGTTAGTTTATTACAAAGAGGTACTGTTGTTGATTCTCGCCTAGCGTATGACGTTGAGTTAGAAATTAATGGTGTTAAAGGTGAATGGCTTTTGGACAGCGGAGCAATGGGTTTTACTATTGGTAATATAATGTTTGAAAGACTAATTGCAAATGGAGTAAATTATAAAGATTTAAACAAAACAGTCAAATCTTTCGGAATAGGAGGAGAGGCTTTCGGAGACCTTGTAGTTTTAGAGGAAGTTAAAATTGGGGATTATATTGTAAAAAACGTAGTGGCTACAGTTCTTGATACACCAAGCTCTTTGCTTGGAACTGGTTTTTTATTGAAATTTAGCAATGTCATTTGGAATATGAAAGACAAAAAGTTAACACTTTATAAATAATAGTTATCAAAAACAAGCTTGTTTCACTATTGCTTCACTGATTTTTAATTTAAAGGGGTAAAACACATATTTTAAGAAGGGGAGTAGAAGTCAGTTCAGTTCCTAGTGCGATCACAATTTATTTTCGGGAATAATAAATTATTTTTAAAAATAATATTTGGAGGAGAGAGGAGCGAAGTCGAACTATTTTGGGGAGGATTTATTAGAATTATTAAGTGAATCTATATAAAAAACCATAATTTTAAAATTTAATTTCATTGTCTGCATATTAAAGCTCAACTGTTTAAAAACATATGATACATTTTTTTGGATATTTTAAAGTAACTAACCATATTGGAATTAGTTCTGTAGGTTTTGAAAAGGCTGCTATATTTTTAAGAAATAGAGATTTTAAAGTAGTTGAACTTTTTGGATTAAAGAATAATGAAGAGGTAAATCTGCTTTATGAAAATGAGGAGCCTGTGTGGATTACAAAAGATCATCACATACACATACACTCTCTATTTGAAGAAAATGAGTATTCAACATTCACTCATGTTAAGATAGAATTAGCTGATGGTGGTGATATCAATTACAGTGCAGCTTCACTATATGTTAAATTCCCAGATGGAGAAGACATTAAATCAAAGACCATAGTGTTATTGGAAACTATGGGGTATTATGCTGGTGAAAAGATTTTTGATTTTTGTTCTGAAAATCCAGATATGCATTTGTTAGAGTTTGTTCTTGGAATGGAGCCTGAGGATATTACTGATGAATTTGAAAGAATGAAATCTCATACAGAGTACATTAATAACGAGGAATATCTTAAAAAGTAAGGTTTAATTTATTTTATAAAAATCGATATGTGATTCCTCAAATAGGGTTTCACATTTTTCATCTTCAATTTCTGGACAATAACTAATCTTTAAGCTTATTTCGAATTCTATTCCCTTTTTTATTTTAACATCAACGGTTCTGTCAAAAATGAAATTTGTAGGTACATTATTATAATTTCTATGGGTTTCTCTATATACCTCAATACTTTTTTCAAATACCGGAACTAAAAAATTATCCTGATCAAGAGAATGAATTTTATATACCATTACGGCTTGTCCCCCAGGATATCCATAACGATAATTGGTGTTTAAATATTCTTTATCTTTGATTTGGACAAGTTCGTAGTTAACAGGATGTCCCCATTGACCTCCATTAATAGTATCTGACACACTGCCTTTTTCGACAACCAGACTGCCATAGCAGTTTCTGCAAAATTTACTTTCAATTTCTTTAAAACTTATGTCAGATTTTTGCTGAGCGTTGGTATGAAATAGACCGAATATTAATATTACTACCAGTGGTTTATAATTCATTTTTGTATTTAAATTTTGTGGTATTTATCCTGCAATATTTAATAAAATAAAAGCTTACATCTGTCACTAAACCTTACCTTTTTCTAATTTACCAAAATTATCTTTAGGATTGAGCCATGGGTTTTTCTCTGAAATAACATACTTTTTTTTCTCCTTTTTTTCTGTTCCTAGAGGTATTCGAATAATTTTATTTGAAATGAGATTTTTAAGATATTGTATCACTTATTGTATTTTTAATTTGTTATAAATTTAATCAAAAAATATTCCTAAAAATGAAATATTTCATTTTGAAATAATTTCGGGAATATTAATATTAATTCGTGAGGGTTAGATTGATTTATGTAATTAATTTTTTATTGTTTTTATCCTATAATATCCCCAATAGCATAAGAGCTGACATCAATAACAAAGCCTCTCCCATTCCATGTAGCCTCAGATTTTGATAGTCTATAGACATCTCCTTGGTTCCAACTTCCTGACACATGGTTTGTTATGACATCATTTATGAGTACACGCTCACCAGATTCAAGGTCTTTTGGTATTATGTAGGCAGCAAAAGGGCTAAAAAACTTTGAAGGGTTTTTAGAAGTCCAATCAACTAGAGTTTTGTATCTCGATTTACGAAAATAATGGTCCTCCCTAAAATCTCCTAGGGTAACTATTTTCCCTGTTAACTTGTCTTTCATCTTTTTGTACTTAACCTTAAACTGATCACTCACTTCTGCTCTTAGTTCAATTAATTTTAACCCCATCTCTTTAGCTGCTTTTATAGCTCTAGCACCCCGAATTGTTTTAATCACTCTAAGATTCTCACTCAACTCATCAAAAGACCTATCCGTGAGGATTTTCATGTACTTACAGTCAGGACACTCATCAAATGTGTTAGCATAAATAAAGTTACACTCTTTACAGATTATCTCACCCCTCTTTGTTTTCGATTGAGCGTTAGCACCAAATATTTCTAACAGTCTTTTTATCAGCATTAATGGACTATTTTAATGTTATCTTGGTTTAGATTTACCCTCAAACAAGCTTGTGGATCATTCTTAATTAGTTTTACTATGTCAGTGTCATTTAGATTAGCTGTATCATGGATTGTTTTGTTGCACTCAAAGCATATTCTACTTCCATTTCCATTTCCATTTTTTTTCATGGCTTTCCATTTAACATGAATAGGGCAGTGCAAGCGTTTTACAAACTTTCCAGTGTTAGTATAAATCTCTTTTGTGGATGGTTTTATTTTCATTTTTCTTTAATAGAGTACATTAGATTTTTGATAAATCTTCAAGTTTTTTCAACTTTATTTGTAGATTCTTCCAATAATTCAGCAATAATTATAGCTGGAGCTTCTTGTTCACTTATTAATCTTTGAAATGCTCTTTCAATATCTTTTGTCGTACTATAATGGCGAGTCATCTGATTTTCAATTTCACCCTTATATAAAAGAGGAATTAATAGGTCTGATTTAAGTTCATATTCAACATAGTTACTAGCAACGTTTATTATAACATTTTCATTATTTAATAAATTATTAAAATGAGTTGCTAATATAAAAATGTCTGAGGTCAACTCTTCATCAAATGTATCAAGCACTTTTACCCGGCAATTAAATTTGTTTTCAAAAATTGCGTAATGGAATGCCAAAGATTGATCATCACTGATTTGAAAAACAGACTCGATATATCTATCTTTTTCAAAAATACCAGACTGATACTGATGATTTTCGTAATGTTTCTTTAAATCTTCCCAAACCAATTCCTCTTGTTTTTTAAATGTTAATGATAAGCGATATATCCTTTTTAAGTAAGCTATTATTTTTCTCATAATTTTATTTTGGTTTAATATGCTATGAATCAGTCTACCACTTTATTGAATCATCAATAAGTATTGCTTTAGCTTCATCTAGACAATCTAACATTTCACATCGATTGAGCAGTTCAGATATTGTTACTTTCCAAGCTTGAACAATGGAAATTCTATTTACAGAACTTCCTGTGATTGCGGGTATTGATATTTTATCAGTCATTAAAAACCCAAAACTTTCCATTCTATCAATAATTCCTTTCTTTGCTTCAAATAATAGCTGAAGTGTTTTATTCTTCATATCGTTTCTTCCTAGACGGTTTAATTTTTTCTCCTCAATGTATATTAAAGCAAATGTTTTAGCAATTTTATTAAACGAATTACCTCTTTTTAAAAATGTTGTGATTCCCATATCTATCCCTTTTTGTCGTTATTAGCTGATTTTAATAGTAAGATACCTGGCAAAAAACTAAGAATACCGACGCCAATTATTGCGCCAAATGTTTCTGCTGCATCTTTGCCCAGATTAGGGTAGTTGCCAAGTGTAATTAATCCTAGGATTATTAATCCGATTCCGATAATTGTTTTCATGTTTATTTAGTTTTAATGTTGTTTGTATACTTCTTAATACGAGAATATTAAAAAGGTAACCATTGATTTGTTTTTTTTTTTTTGATTTTAAAAAATAATTGAAGGAAGATTCACATTATTTTTCTAAAAATTGTCGCATTTCTCAATAATGTACGCTCTCATTTGCATCAAAGCTGGAAGAAATGTAGCGTACTCAAAAAGATCTGTACTAGTTCCTGGATTAGCCTCTAAAGGTTGCTCATAAAAGAGCCTATATATGGTAAGTAGCAAATAACTATTTTCCTCATCATTATAAAAACTAAGCAATTCTGATAAGTATAGACTAAAACGATTATTGACAAAGTTTGCCATTTCATCATTATTCATGTTGAGATTATAAGTTCTTAATTGTTGAAATAGTTTTTCAAAAAAGATAGCACTTACCTGCTCATATTTATTTGGATGAAGCGTCTGGTATTGTTGTAACGCTATCAAGGAATTAAACAATAGCACCTCTATTTTCCCTTCATGGGATAAGTCTTTATATTGTTTCTTAATTTCAACTATGCCACCAAAGGCAATCATAAATAGCTTATCACCATCAGATTGTTGATTTAATGCATCGCTTAAAGAAGTCGAAGCTTTAAAATGACGTTTGTTTTCAACATATAAACATATTATTAGTGCATCCTCTTTGGTCACTGAAGATTTAGAGTTTCGTAACACTGCTTCCAAAATATCATTTGTTGTCGGGGTTTGAGATGTGTAATAAGAAATGGCTGCAAACACATAAGTGTATTCAATTGCCTCTGTTGAGTACTTATAGTTTAATAATTTACGTAACTCTTGGACTTCTGCATCTCTTTGTTTTTTTCCTCCAGGGAAGATGTCCTGATGTAATTTATTAATTACTGCTTGTTGCTTTTTCTGTTCTGTTGATTTAAATAGGTTAAATAGTCCCATAATGATTTTGTTTTATAAGAATAATTGTTTTATACCTATTAATCCCAAAAAACAAAAAAGGTAACCATACAAATAAGAATAATTTTTAAGTCTTTATTTTGAGTTTTTTAAAAGTAGAGAGAAGACTACTACTTGGTAGTATTTTAAGACACTGCTTAGACTTTAGCAGTAGAGAAGATTTACAAGAAATAATTTACACCGATAGGTGCTAGTATTTATTCCAACAACACAAAACCTGCCCAATAATATGGTTTATATTTTTCTTTCATTTTGGTTTGAGCTAGTCTAAAAGCTTCGTGTACAGACTTACCCCTAAAACATTCTTTATAAAATATATCAAAAAGTTCTGAGGTCTGCGCATCAGGCACTTTCCATAAGCTCATAATAATGTTTTTTACCCCTGCCATTTTAAATGCACGTTGCAGACCAAAAACACCTTCGCTGCCCTGTATTTCTCCTAAACCAGTTTCGCAGGCACTTAATACTACCAATTCGCATGCAGATAGATCTAAGTTAGAGACTTCATTTGCTGTTAAAATTCCATCTTCTGTAATTTGATTATTGTTAGGTTTCCCCCAGAATTCGTTAGCACCTGCAAATAATAAACCTGAGCGCATCATGGGGTCATCAGAGCTTTTATATATTTTTCTTTTGCCTTCGAATGCTAATATATCCTCATTAACCTCTTTTACTGGATCTGGGAAAAAGAAACCATGTGTTGCCAGATGCAAAATAAAAGGTTGTGTTCTCCCATCCAACTTTTTTATGCTAGTTTCTGTTGCTTCACGTTCTGTGAATTTAATTGTTTTAAACTTATTCTGTTCGGCACTAAATGCAATTTTGTCTATTTCTTTATTGGTTCCCTGTAAATAACCAAAATTCTTTATACCGCTTCTTGTTATTAAAGTAGTATCAATATTGATGTTTTTTGGCTTATATGATGTAGTCACTAACTCTTCACTTTTATTGTAGTCTATGCCTCCATACAAAATTAACTCTATACTACTTGACCGATCTAATATAGACTCTTTATAGTCGACTAATTCTGCTGGTGAACTTAGTATATGCAAATTGTATTTTTCTCCAAAAATTTTATCATTAGATACAGGTAGTGCAGAAAAATCTATTTGATGCCCTAGGCCAGATGGTGAAAAATAAATTGTTTTAATATCCTTTAATTCTTTCTCTAAGGGTTTTAAGAATAAATCACTAATGTTTTTTCTTAAATATTGCTGATTAATTTGGGTGCTATCGGATTGTTTTTTTGTTGTTGATAATAATTGTTCTAATTGTTGTTCCTCAAAAAGTGGAATGAATTTAGGTGTTTTAAAATTATTCTTAATAATAAAAGCTCCATATTTGAAACTTTCATTTCTGTAATCAATTGAAACTAAAGAGATGATTATTTCTTCTTTTTTTAAACTAGATTTTAATTTTAACCACGTAGGAGTAATTAGGTCTTTATATTCTTTAAAAGGTACTAGTTCTGTTAATAGCTCTTTTTCTATTTGGTTTATTTCAGTTTTTAATAATTCAAGATTTATAGTTCTATTGTAAGAAGGTATTTTTATTTCTTTTTGAATCTTATCTTTGTTGGATAATAATTTGTGATATTTAGATTTTAGTATTTTGTCGGTTGATTTTTTAATTGATTTTTTTATAATATTAAAATTTTTCAGAGAAGAATTTTCAATTAATAATTTATAATCAAAGGTCTTAGCATTAAGTTTTGGATAATAATTAGGAAAGTCAAAGATAAAACTCAACGATGATTTAAATCCTAAATTTGTTCTATTAGAATTCATAAAAATGGAAATTTCACTTTCAGACATATTATAAATAGTCTCTAAATTCAAAGTGTAATCAAGAGAGATAGACTTTTGGAAATAAAATGATGCTCTATCGAATGATTTTGCATTTCTGTGATAATCACCCAATAATCCATTAACGTTAAATTTTGATTCTCTATCAGAATTCTCCTGATTTTCCAGAATCATTTGAGTATAATAGATGGCTTCTGTATATTTTTTATTCACAAAATAAAAATTTCCAATTTCCAATAGCAGAATGTTATAATCTCTGCTATCTGCACCCAAGTTTTCTTTTTGAATTGCTGCTAGTTCTAGATACAAATTTTCCGCTTTTGAAAAATTTTGAGCATCTGCATAACTTTTTGCTAGTTTTTGTTTTAAAATCAGATAGTCCTGATGATTAGTATCTAAAAGAATTTCATAAATATTTAATGCTCTTCTATAGTAAGAATTTTTCTTGGCAGGAATATTAATTTCACTATAGAAATCACCTAGATTCTCTAACACATGGGCATATTCTACGCTTTGCTTTTCTTGTGTTTCTTCTACAATACTTTTTATTTTAAGAAGTACAAGTTCTGCTAGTTCATTTTTTCCTTGGGATAGAAAAATCTGTGAATATTGTTCTAGTGTGGAAAGATAATAAAAGTGTTTTTCTCCAAATGTTCTTTTAGACAGAGCAAGTACTTCCCTTGTAATTGATTCTGACAGTTTATATGTACCCTCACCAATATAAAATATTGCCAAACTGTTGAGATCTGCTAAATAATTTAAACTAGTTTCTCCATATACCTTTTTACTACAGCTTACAATTTCTCTTATCTGTTTTGCTTCTTCATCATGAGCCACTTGATTATATCTATCAAAATTTAATTTCGCTTTTAATAAATCAAGGTAATCCTTTGTGTTTTTGTCTAGAACTTTTTTAGAAATATTAAAATAATTTTTAAAATAAAACTCGTATAAATTATAATTGTCTAACTCATAGTATAATTTTGCTAAATTACCTAAGATTTTAGCATAATTAGGATTGCTTTTATTCAGTGTTTTTTTAGCAATTTCCAAATTATACAATAAAACCTTTTCAGCCTCACAGTATTCGCCTGCAGAACAAAATAAACCTCCTAATGTATTTCGAATTTGAATTCCCTCAATACTTTCAACTCCATAATACTTTTCTATTAATTTTTTATTTGCTGTTGTATATTCTAGTGATTTTTTAAAATCATTAAAATAGATATACAGCCCTGATATATATCCTTGGATGTGAATTTTATCTTCAATATTTATCTTGTTTTCTGAAATTTGAATAGCTTTAAGAAGAAAATTCAGACTTTTATCGTAAGAGCCTTCATTGTAAAGTTTTATGCCATTCTCAATTAATGAAACATAATCATTATTGGTTGAAGCAAATTTTAGAGCCTTGTCATATTGTTTTTTATTCGTATAGATATAAGTTGAGTCAATGGTAATTTGTGCATTGACAATTGAAGAGGTAATAAGTATTATTAAGAGAGCCTTTTTAAAAAAAGTATTCATTTATTGTAATAGGTTTCTAACTTTATTTATCAATTAATTTTTTATACTTCAGTGCATTGTTATGATCATCAATATTTGAGTACGACACAAATAAACTACTATAAATTTCTTGTAATAATTTTTCGTACTCACTCCCATTAAAAACCTCATTTATTATTTTAATACATTCTTCACCATTTAAAATTATATTTTTAAATGTTTTATCCTTGTTATCTTGATAATAATAATTTTGACGATAGTAATGTTTGTATAAGAGGTAGTTAATTTGTAGATATAATTGTGGATTATTTAAATTAATTTGTACATATTTTTTTTTAAATAATTTTAAGACATTTTCATAGCCGAGTAAATCTTCTCTCCATCTGTGTGCGTAAGCATAGTTAAAATCAAAATTTAAGATTGCCTTTTCCCTATTAATATCAATATATTCATCGGCATATCGTTCAGCATTGTCAAGATTGAAGTTTTTTTTGTATTCAATATATGACAAAGTGTAAACTGAGTTTGAGTAATAAAGATTATTTCCTAAACCATTTTCTTTATTTATTGAGTAAAGCTTTTGATAATAAATATAGGCCTTGTCAAATTCCTTATTTTCCAAATATCCTGATGCCAAAAAATAATAATTTTTAATAATTTTAAGATAGTTTTTTCTCGTTGATTTATCCCAAATCGCTATAGATTCTTCGAAATTTATGGCATTAAAATTTTCAAGCTTTACATTTAAAACGCCTTTTGCATATAAATAATCCGCAAATAAGGTGTCTTTCTTTTTAAGACTCTTATTAATTATTTCTTTTTCCGCTAATTGATTAAAATATTTTGCTCTTTCGAAATTATTTCTATTTACATTTTGGATTATTGAGTCAGTAAATTGTTCCAATTTTTGTGAGTGCATAACATCTGTAAAACAGACAATAGCAATTAATGTGAAAATTAAATATCTCATCATCACATTTTTAATTTTTTCCAAATCACCTCAGCCTTATCTTCCATATCTGCATGGTAATGTGCAATAGCATAAATACGTCGGGCATCTTTTGTGTTTTTTTGGTTTATCGGGAGTCTATTAATGGTACCAATAGCGAGGTAATAATTCTCTAATAAATCATATACACAGGCTAAATTAATATAACCTTTAGTGTAACTAGGGTCTAAAAGAATAGCTTTTTCAAAATCTTTCTGGGCACTTTTTAATAATTGTTGCATCATGTCACTATCGTCATCTAGCCCTCTAGTAACTTCTTGGTTTAAGCGACTGTTATAATCAATTTCTAAAGGATATTCAAAGCGTTTCGGGTATTTATTGTCTTCACTAGTTGGCACCTTTAAAGGTAATGCTTTTCTAGTTTTTGCCACTCCCAAGTTATTATAGTTTTCTCTAAAAGGTATAAAACTATTCGCAGTTTCAAAAGCTTTTATAGCTTTATCATATTGTTTTGTTTTTAAGGCGCTTAAACCTTCTTGAAAATAACTGTATAATTCAATAGCTTTTTTCTCTGCATTTTTGCCTATAGTAATGCGTTCTTGCTTACTTGGATACCCTTCCAAATCATCTGGTAGTTGGTACGTACTATAAAGCCTGTTAATAAAATTTGAATACAAGTTAAAAGGTTTATAGCCTGCAGCTGCAGCATAAAAAAGCCCTTTTTGATCGGCTTCAGTTTCTTTTTCTATCCGAGAGTTTAAACTAGACTTTAGTATTATTGTAGCAAGGTCTTTGTTTTGTTTTCGTGAGGCAACAGCATAATCCATGCAAAAGGTATGGTCACCGTAATAATGTGCCAATTCATGACTAATAATCACAGATAATGCATTTAAATTGTCTTTACCAAAGCTTTGGCTAATTATATAAACTTGTTCGTCTATAAATATGGTGGGTATGGGTTGTGCTACATACTCTGCTGGTTGTTGTGATTTTGTTTTTCTAATCTCAAATTTTGGTGCAGGTTTCGCACTACCATAAACAGCAATTAATTTGTTAAGCACTTCTTGAATTTGAGTGTTATTGTTCTCTTGCGTAAACGCATTGAATGTTAGGCAAAAGAAAACCGTAAGAGATATTAGTCGTTTAATCATTGATTGTTGGTAAACCGTTTTTAAATAAAATATCATCTATTTGATTTATAATTAATGAATCTTGAACAATTCTATATGGTAACAGGTTTTCAGAAGGTATAAGTTTGTAGAGTTGTTTATTATTAATGAGGTAAAATAAACTATCCATTTGAATGACCTGATAAGTGTTATTTGTTGGAGAGACAAAGACATTTAATTCTTTGGTATTAAAACTGTATTGCTTTTCTCTTTCTTTAAGTTTATTTAATTCGCTTTGTAAAGTATCAATTCGTGTATTCAATTGTTCTAGATTCGCTTGGTTGTCTTGTGATGACACTTCTTTTTCAATAAACTTTTTATAGGTTTCAATAGCTTTATTTATCGATATTATTCGATCACCTTGCAGGTTTTCTATAATGGTAACCGTTTCTGTATCTGAAGCAAATCCTAAACCTTTATTTTCTATAACAATTACAGATTTTGCCTCTATTGAGACTTCAGCCAGCGATTCTGATGGTAAGATAAAATTGCCTGGAATACTTTGATCATTATAAAACCAAATACTAAAACCAATTATAAAGCAGGCAGCAACAGCATATTTTAAATAGGATAACTGAAATACTGTTGATTCTGTATCGGGCATATTAATGTCTTTGCTAGCACTTTTTTGTAAATTGGTTTCTAATGAAATTACTTCTGTTTCAGCTATTTCTTGATTCCATTGTTTAAACTTTTCTCTTAAATCTTCACGACTCTTTTTTTTGATGGTTGCCTCAATAGTATTCTCTGGAATCTCAAAGGTCAGTTTGTCGTATAACTTTGGTAGTTCAGATTTTATTCTCTTACGTTCTACTTTTTTAACAACATTTTCGAGAGTTTTATAGAATGTAATCTGTTCCTGAAAGGTTGGGTTCTTAGTTGCTATTAAATACTCAGTTTCTGATGATGTTTCACCGAGCACATAATGCTCTGCTATTTCTGAAATAAAGGTTTGATAAATGTTTGGTAATATTGAAATAATAGCCTCTGCATTTTTCAGATCTAAACTATAAATTGAAGTGTAAACAGGCTTGGCATCTGTTTCAAAATCTAGTAACGATTTTGTAAATGTTTCCCAGAAAGCCACGGAGGTTTTACCTTTATCAAAACTACTGTCTTGTTTTAACTCTGGTAATATTACATCTTGTGCAATGTTAATACCTTTTTTCATTTTTAACTATTTAATTCGTTATAAGCTAAAACTCTTAATCTTTCTTGACAGCGTGATTTTTGATGTTTAGTATTTGCTCCATTTGTATAACCCATAATTTCGGCAATTTCATTCATTCTCTTTCTCTGGTGCCAAAATAATGTTAATAATTCATAACAATTTCCACCTGCTACTCTGATATGTTCTAAAGCCTTTTCTAAGGCGATGAATAATGGTTCTTTAGAACCATGAATTTCATCTAAAACATCTGTTATAGAGTCCTCATAATTCATTGAATTGTCACTATCATTAATATTATCTTGATATAAGATGTTTGATTTATTATTACTTATAGCTTTTAAAAGCTGATTTCGGCAAACTGAATTTAAATAAGTTTGAAAGGAAGCTGTTAAAACGAAATTTCCTTTTACGATCTTCTCATAGAGGACAATATTCGCATCTTGATAAATATCTTCAAAATTATAATCAGTTTTAGAACCCTGAGTCATTGATTTCATAAAATTTATACAATTCTTTTTACAGCGCTTAAAAACAAACCCCAAGTAATCGAAATTTTCTTTTATTTTAGTTAGGAGTTCTTGGTCATTTAGAGCTGAAATGTTGATGTCGTGACTCATAGTAAACTTTCATTAAGATGGAATTATAAAAGTTTACAATTTAAATAATTTTTTAACTAATTAAAATTAAAAATCAATTATTCGACCTTAAAAATGATTGATTGGTTTTAACTTTTTTTTATTTTTTATTAAATAAATTAGTTACATGACTATATTTTAATAAGATTAGATTTATACTGTATTCCAGAAACTATTATTCTTACCTGATAATGAGTAACACCCATAACTTCAAAATTCTTGGAAATCTTATAACTTCTTCGCCAGCTTCCTACATAGTTTTGAGCAAATCTATTGGCCCCACCTTTGCTTGTAATTTCTTGCGTCCAAGCTGATAAACTATGTTTAGGATAGAATCTATGTAAATCCTCAATAGTAGTTTTGTGCTGAACGGTGTTCTGAGTTATTTTAAATGTAGTATTGTTCATTCCCGCACCTGCAGCTGCTTTGTTAAATGCTTTTTCTGTTTGTCTCTTCATTTCGGCAGGAGTTTGCGCATTTGATAGGTTAAACGCGAATACCATTATTAGTGTTATGATTAAGTGTCTCATTATATATTTGTTTTTAATGTTTTAGATGTTATTTTTTGGCCTTCAATATTATACTCTACTCTGTAATAAATAGCTCTAACTTGTTTCAGTACAAAATACCTATCAGCATCATTTTTCCACATATCTAATGTCATTTTTGCTATTTGATCTATAGATTTTTCTATCTCTTTAATGAACTCTGGTCCATTGTCACCTAGAGTAATAGTTTGCACCATAATATCTCCTTGAAAATAGAAGTTAGGGGCTTTTTTTAATAACTCTACTCTAGTTTCTTTAATAGCTTGAGTTGTAATTTGTGCATACATGCTAGTACTAAGTAATAGTAGCATGACAATGAATAATTTTTTCATAATAAGTAATTTTAGAGTTTAATTAATTTTTTGTTTTTTACTTATTAATACTGAAAATTCAAAAAGGTAACCATGTTTTTATTTTTATTTTAAAACAATAGATTTATTGCTCAATTCTACAGGGATTTTTCTCGTTAAAAAATCCTTGTGTATTCAAATAGATGTTAATTAACAAGAGTTTAAAACAGACTATTTTGTTGAAGACTTAGCTATTATTAAAAGAAAATATTCCCTAAAATAAAATTTATTTTAGGGAATAAAAAGTGGAGTCAAGAGGAGTAAAGTCGAACTATTTTGGCGAGGATTTGAAGAAGTTTAATTCTTATTAAATATTCAATTACATCAAACACACACAATCCATATAGAATTCATAATATGTATCAAATATGTACTAAATATCTCAAAATTTTAAACTTAATTGCTAAACCAATTTAACGATTAACCATGCACAAATTACACTTAGCTTTACTTTTAGCAACTTCCTTTTGTTTTAGTCAAACCCTTAGTATAGAATCAGGTAATTCTGTAAGCATCAACTCCAATAGTTCAGTTTCAGTAGACGGATTAGAGCTAACTCCTAGTGTTGCTTACACCCTAGAAGGACCTAACTCAATTGCACGATCGAGTACACCAATAGTTGTTGGCGATAACTCTAGTATTGAAAGAGTTTATGAGTTATCAAATGAGCTAACTGATTATTCAGGAGAGCTTTCTTTTCGTTATTTAGACACTGAGCTCAATGGTATTGACGAAGCAGAATTAGTTCTAGAAGTATTAGATGCCAATGATGTTTGGAACAATGTTGTGCCAAGCATTGATAATGTAAACAATATATTGAGTTATGATTTCACAGAACTAGTTGGCTTTAAACAAGTTACTGCAAGTGCTTCATCAGCAACACTCACTATAAAAACAGAAACCCTAAATGATATAGTAAGGGTCTACCCAAATCCAACAACCGATAAAATAATTATAGTTTCAAACTCTCCACAACACTCGACAATGTTCAATACAGCAGGTCAGAAAATATTGGAGTCAAATGCCTTAGAGCTTGATGTTATAGACTTACCAACAGGTGTTTATTTAATGAATTTACAAAACACACAAAACCAAATTTCAACGTTTAAAATCATAAAAAAATAAGATGAGAAAAATTACTTTAATCACCTTCATGCTGTTTACAGCATTGAGCTATGCTCAGGTAGGTATCAATACCAATACACCAGATGCTTCTTCGGCATTAGAGATTGAATCAACCACAGGAGGAATACTAATTCCTAGATTAACAGAAACACAGCGAGACGCTATTGCGTTACCAGCTTCGGGATTGATGATTTATCAAACGAATGAAACTTCAGGTTTTTATTTTTATAATGGAACGCTTTGGACAAAGATTGATGGAGTAGCAGGTCCTCAAGGTCCAGCAGGTTCTCAAGGTCCAGCAGGTACTGATGGCGCAGATGGCGCACAAGGTCCAGTAGGCCCAGCAGGTGCAGCAGGCCCAGTAGGCCAAGCAGGTGCTGATGGTGCAGATGGTGCTCAGGGTCCACAAGGTCCAACAGGCCCAATAGGCCCAGCAGGTGCTGATGGTACAGATGGTGCACAAGGACTAACAGGCGCACAAGGCCCAGCAGGTGCTGATGGTGCAGATGGTGCTCAGGGTCCACAAGGAGATCAAGGAATAAAAGGTGCTACAGGTGCTCAAGGTCCACAAGGTCCAGCAGGTTCACAAGGTTTAACAGGTCCAGTAGGTCCAGCAGGTGCAGATGGCGCCGATGGTGCACAAGGTCCAGTAGGTCCAACAGGCCCAATAGGCCCAGCAGGTGCTGATGGTACAGATGGTGCACAAGGACTAACAGGCGCACAAGGCCCAGCAGGTGCTGATGGTGCAGATGGTGCTCAGGGTCCACAAGGTCCAACAGGCCCAATAGGCCCAGCAGGTGCTGATGGTACAGATGGTGCACAAGGATTAACAGGCGCACAAGGCCCAGCAGGTGCTGATGGTGCTGATGGTGCAGATGGAGCCCAGGGTCCACAAGGAGATCAAGGAATAAAAGGTGCTACAGGTGCTCAAGGTCCACAAGGTCCAGCAGGTTCACAAGGTTTAACAGGTCCAGTAGGTCCAGTAGGTCCAGTAGGTCCAACGGGTCCACAAGGTCCAGCAGGTTCACAAGGTTTAACAGGTCCAGTAGGTCCATCAGGTGCAGATGGCGCCGATGGTGCACAAGGTCCAGTAGGTCCAACAGGTCCAGCAGGCGCACAAGGTCCAACAGGTCTAGCAGGTGCTGATGGTGCAGATGGAGCTCAGGGTCCACAAGGAGATCAAGGAATACAAGGTGCTACAGGTGCTCAAGGTCCACAAGGTTTAGCAGGGGTTGACGGTGCAGATGGGAATGACGGCAACGGAATCGCCTCTACAGTAGATAACAACGATGGAACATTTACCTTAACTTTTGATGATAACACAACCTTTACAACTTCGGACTTAACAGGTCCCGAAGGCCCATTAGTTTCAGGAACAAATGGACAAACATTATATAATAACGGAACAGAATGGGTGTCAACAAGTAATTTATATAACGATGGAACCTCAATTGCAATTGGGACAGATGATATAGATAGCTCTTCTGTGTTACAGATTGAATCGACAACTCAGGGTGTTTTATTTCCAAAAATGACATCTGAACAACGTGATTTAATCGCTACACCCCAAACAGGGCTGTTAATTTTTCAAATAGACAACTCTCCTGGGTTTTATTTTTATGACGGAACTGCTTGGGTTGCATTGGATACTTCCAATGGAACAAGTTCTGGTGGTAGTGATTCAAAAACACTTATTTATACAACAAACGGATTTTAATAAATTTTTTAAAAATATGAGAACAAGAATTTTAACATTATTAATGACAATTTCCTTATTGGGGAATGCTCAAGAAAAATCACCAACATTATTTGTAGATGGAACTCCAATAGCTATTGAATCAGACATCTCATTGCCTTATTGGTTGAGTGCGGGCAGGACCGTGGAATTTGGAATTCATGTCATTTCTTTATCAATACTTGAATTTAATGTTGTTGATAATGAGCTTCAATTTAATCAAGTAATTCATCTAACTTCAAGTGGTTCAGTACCGAGTTCTAAGGTTTGGAAAATAGAAGCATTAGGGGTGGGGTTTAGTAATGACTCTGTTAACACGACTAATGGTTTTTCAACTTCAGAAACTCCAACAATATTTACCTCTCCATTAACTTTTACAGAATCTGCCACATGGATTGTTCCACCGAGTGTCACTAGAGTTTGTATAGAAGTTTGGGGTAAAGGAGGAGATGGTGGAACTGGTTGGAATGGTGGTAATAATTATGGTGGAAACGGTGGTGGCGGTGCTTACGGTTATCAATGTTTTTCAGTAACTCCCGGTACCGTTCTGAATATCGTTTTAGACGATACTGCATCAGCTGTAAATGATTTAATATCAGCACTTAATGGCGAAGATGGCGTTCGAGCAAGTGATGGAGGTAATCACGGAACTGGAGGAACTTCAGCTGCAGCATACAATATTCCTGGCCAAGATGCGACATCAACCCAAGGAGGACAAGGCGCAAATGGTGGTCAAGGAGGTAATAGAGCTAGCTATGCCACTTCCCCCACTGCGGCTGTATTCCCTGGAGGAGGTGGTGGTGGTGGTAGATCTACTAGCAACGTTAATTCTTCTGATGGTACTCCTGGTGGCGGCGGTCAAGTAAAAATTTATTTTTAAACACAAATTATGAAAACAAGAATTTTAATATTATTAATGGCAATTTCTTTTATAGGAAATGCACAAGGAGATTTACAATTTAACCAAGTTTTGACTTACACTGTTAACACAAGCCAATCTAACATTTATATTGTTCCGGACGGCAAAGTAGCCAAAATTGTAAAAGCTGTAGAAAATGGTTCTAGTAATTCATATTATGGTAAATTTACCATAAATGGGACCAATCATAAACAAAATTTAAACTATGATCAAATAAGTGGGGCGTGGTTAAAGGCTGGGGACATTATTGGTTCAGATGTCGGAATTATATATTCTGATTATATACTTTTATCAATTATTGAATATAATATAGTAAGTGAGTAACTTATCAAAAAAATATTCTCTAAAATAAAATTTATTTTAGGGAATAATGCCGTGGAGTAGAGGGGAGTAAAATCGAACTATTTTGGGGAGGATTTGGAAATAACAACTTTAAAAAAGTGATTAGCCTTGAATATAAGGATATCTCTCATGATATTTTTTACGCGCAATCCGTTTAAGACGTATTCTGAGATAGATGGTAAAAAACACTAAACCAAAGAATACCCCAAAAAATAGTTCAATAAAGCAAGTATGGTGCATTTGGAATGCTAAGTATGAAAACAAAGCTATTAGAAATAAATTAATTGAACTAATTCCTATTGAAGACATTAAATGTGAATTGGTTATCCGTAATGCTAAATGATGAATGTGAAGTCTGTCTGGAGCAAAAGGACTCACTCCCAAAGATAGTCTGTAGGTATATATGCTAAGTGAATCTACCATTGGAATGAGAAAAATGGTCATTGGCGCAATGGGTAATATTGACCTATGGATTAAGCTCGTACCAATAGGCTCCATGTTTGTGACCACGATCATGGTCATTATAAAAATGATGAATCCAATAAAAAGCGAACCGGAATCTCCCATAAAAACTTTTCTTTTCCTACTAAAGTTAAAGGGCAGATACGCTAAGATGATACCGATGAGCAGTAAACATAACCCAAAATAGAATTTGTAGTCGAGTACCCAAAAGATGATAGCAAAACTTGTGAAGGCAATGATGCTAATAAAACCTGCCAATCCATCTATGCCATCAATCAAGTTAAATGCATTTACCATAAATACACCAATAAACACGGATAACAGCAACCCTAATAGGCTAGGCACTTCGTTAATCCCTAAGAAACCATGAAGATTCTTTAAAACTAGATCATTTGCGATTACAGTAATAATGATCAGTATTATTTGATAAACTAATTTTTTCCTTGTGTTCATGATTTTTAAATCATCCCAAAAGCCAATTAATGATAGAAAAAAGATGCAAATAAATAGAGCTAAAAAAGTTTGTATGTTTTTAACGTATGGAATTAGAGGGAAAGATCCAATTAAAAATAAAATTGCAAAAACAATTCCTACAGAGTTTGGCAAAGGATTTTTGTGAAAATCTCTTTTTTTTGGTTTCCCAAAAATTCTAAATGTTAGTATGAGTCGTCTATAGTAGCCGATTGCCACAACCCCAGCAATGGTGACAAACGTAATATATTTGAGAATAAAAGATATTGAATACAAAAAAAAGTTTTTTTAAATGAAAATTAAACAGTACTATTTAGTAATATTAGGGTCATAAAATTACATGCTAATTTAAGTGAAGATGCTTAAGTTCTTTTCAGTACGCTTTAACATGAATACAGTAAAGATATCATCCCCTTTTTGCGCATTTAAAGTCTAGTCCGGAACATAACCTCATAAACAAACTAAAGGACATGTATTTGAATAAAAAAGAACTGATTTCTTAGGGACAAGTTTATGAACAACAAGCAGAACCTACAGAAATTTATGACTTTTCTTGATCGTAACCATAGCCGTAACCATAGTTGGATTTGTTCTGATAGCTATAGCGGTATCCGTACCCATATTTATAATAGGATTTTGTAATAGATTTGACACTATTAAATACAACACCAATATTGTTTACTTTTTTATCTTTAACTAAACTATTAACATAAGAAACTATCTTTATTTCGGTATAATCTGCTCTTAATGTATAGATTACTAAGTCTGCAAGTTTCAAGAGTGGTAAGCTATCACTGACAAGCATAAGTGGTGCTGAATCAATAACGATATAATCATAGGAGTCCTTTAATTTGTCTAATAAACTTACAAATCTAACAGATCCTAAAAGCTCTGAAGGGTTAGGTGGAATTGGACCGCTAAAAAGTACATCTAAGTTGTTATTAAATATATTAAAAGAATTTAAATAATCAGAACTAATTTCAATTGATGAATTCGCTATCAAGTTACTCAATCCTTTGTTAATTATTGGGCGTTTAATTACCATTGGGATGTGAAGCTTTGGGTTTCGTAAATCAGCTCCCAAAAGCAAAACCTTTTTCCCAGTCGCTACATAGCTCGCAGCAATATTGAAAGCTGTAAAAGTCTTTCCCTCTCCTTTAATATTCGAGGTAGATAAAATAACCTTACAAGATTGATCACTATTTAACTTGAAACTTATATTTGATCGAATCATGCGGAAGGTTTCTGTTAAAATACTTCTTGAGTCGTCGGTTGAATGTATATCTTCTATAAAAGGGACTTCGCCCATAATATCTATGTTAGGAATAAGTTTTCCGAGTTCCTTTCGATTATGAATTTTAGTATCAGTTAGTTTTAGTAGGTATAAAATACCAAAAGGAAATACTAAGCCCAATAAAACAGCAGCCATTGCTATGATTTGTTTTTTTGGTTTTACAGGTACATAATCTGTATGGGCATAATTAATTACACGGGTGTTTGGTAGTGTCGATTCGTAACTAATTGATGCTTCCTCACGACGTTCCAATAAAAATAAATACAACTTTTCTGCAATTTGGTAACTTCTTTGAAAACCGATTAAGGTTGATTCAAGTTCTGGAATTTTTGAAACCTCTGAGTTGGTTCTATTTTTAAAGTCTTTATATTCAGTTAAGGAAGTCTCGATATTTGAAAGATAATTGTCTACACTACTAAAAATATTAGTTTTCAAGTCACTCAGTTGATTGCTAATTTGAACTACCAATAGGTTTTTTTTGGTAGCTCCAGTCAATAAGTTTTTACGTTCCAACACCAGCGCATTGTAAGACAATACCAGTTCATTAACATTCGTACTTTGCAAACCAATATTGGATGGCAAAAGACTAAAGTCCGCTTGGTTTTCAAGATTTTTTTTTAGAGATTTTGCAAGGGCCTTTTGAGTAGTTAAGTTAAACTGCTGCTGGTCTAAGTTCTTTAAACTCGTAAGCGCTGATTCGGTTTGAGCTTTTGGTGAAAAGATAAAATTATTAGACTTGAAGCCTGTCGTTTGAAGTGTTAAGGAGTCAATTTCATTTTTAATGGAGCCTAATCTGTTGTTGATAAAACCTATGGAGAGTGCGAAAATTTCTTGCTTGTCTAATTTTTGTTGCTTGTGTGCTACCTCAATAAGAGTATTCAAAATAGCTTCATTGCGTTTGGCGTTGAATCCTTGAATATTCAAATTCATATTATCCCCTGTTTTACTACTTCCAGTAATGCCAATATTTTTAGATAGACGCTCAACAGCCATATACCTGTTTGATCTGTTCATTTGGTAATTATTTATGTATTTTGGTTTATTAGTGTTGACAATTATCTTAAAATCGTCGGTTTCTAAAGGCACTGAAAGATCAAATTGGATGGGATCCTCATCAACATAAAGATAGCCTTTAGAAGCCTCTAAAACCAAGCTAAGGGACTCGTAAGTTTGTTCGGTTTTAAAAATAATTTTGAAGGGAATATCAGTCCCAAAAATCAGTCTTTTCCTGATATGACCAACGGAGTAAACTTTAGTTTGTAGGTCCAAGAGATCTGAAACTCTTGCTAAATTTGGTTTTGAGCCAATCTGAGCAATGTAATTATCAATTTTGACTTTATCAAAGCTAAACATATTTCCTGCACCTTCCGTCAAAAAGGATGGTGGGTCTGAAGAAGCGTCTTTAACCTGAAGGGTTGCCGATGTTTGATAAATGGTATTTGTATAGCGGAGGTAAAGATAAGCCCCTAAAGAAAAAAGAAAGATAGAAAGTAGAAACCAGGGCCAAAAAAAGACATAATAACGAATTTCAGTGAAGATATCAACAGAACTGTTCTCTTGACTAGGATAATTTTCGGAAGTTTTCATATTAAATTAACGTGTTATAACTATAAATAAACTAACAGCCAAACTCAATATAGAGACCAGAGTGCCAGCGTTACCAATTATTCCTGAAGATTTAACTTTGGCATTGTTAGGGCGTACATAAATGATGTCGTTTTGCTTTAGAAAGTAAAAAGGTGATTTTAAAAAATCGGTTTTGGTAAGGTCTATGACTTGGTTTGTGTTTTTGCCATTTTCATTTCGTATGAGCAACAAATGAGTTCGATTTCCTTTAATAGTTAAATCTCCTGCCACTCCAAGCGCCTGGGGGAGACTCACACGTTCTTCTAGGAAAGTGAATGTACCCGGACTATTAACTTCTCCTAAAACAGAAACTCTGAAGTTTAGCAGTCTGATGTTTACCGTAGGGTTATTGATATAGGTACTCAATGCTTCTTCAATTATAAGTGCTAGAGTATGTGTATTTTCATTTGAAGTGTTGATATTGCCTACGATGGGAAGGTTAATTGTGCCCTCTTCTCCGACTAGATAGCCGTCAATAGTACGGCTTTGAGTTTGTAGTTGTTGGTTATTAACTAGAGTTGCTTGTCTTTGAAAAACCAACACACTCTCCGGGTTGAGCGCTTTAATTTGGATGTCTAAAATATCTCCAGGTTGGATGTTTAAAAATTTAAAACTGTTTTCAAGGACTGAATTATCGATGTCTTGAAAATAGTACACATCTTTTTTTGAAGCGCAAGACATTACAAATGCAAATGGAAATAAATAGAAAAAGATTTTTTTGTACATTGTGAAAAGTTTATTTACTTAGTTAAGTCTTGTGGTTAATTAGGTGAGGTTTAAGTTGTGATTCGCTTTAAAAACAACAACTTTTAAAATAATAAAAGACAAGTGACAGATGTTATTTTTGATTTTCCACTGACTTTCTTTGCTGAGTTTAAATTGAATGATTAGTTGTGTTTATTCAGAATAAGAAAGGATGTTATCTTCCTCAGGGTTAATAAATTCATATTCTAATGTGTTGTTAAGTCCTTGTTTTAATGTGTATGGAACATTAAATGACCGATGCGCTTTGGTTGCATCGAATTGTGTAGTAGCACAAAACTTTTTAACTCTAACTGAGCTAATTGATAGTTTTCTCCTAGTGATTTTAGCTATAATATCAAAACAAAATCCACCAATCATTCCTAGCCAAAAAGGTATTTTAAATTTTGGAATTCTCAATTTCATCTTTTCTTCAATAACGGAAACCAATTCATTCATATTAATGTTCGTCTTTTCGGTATAGTTAAATACATGATACCCTAGTTCTCTCTTTTCATGTCTGTTTTTGATAAAAGACACCACATTACCAACGTAGGCCATAGATTTTTTATTTTTGCCTTTTCCAATCATCATAAATTTTCCTGAAGAAATTTGTTTCAATAAATTATATACGTTTCCTCTATTATCTTCTCCGAAAATAACAGTCGGTCGAATTATTGTGACTGATTTACTTTCGGGCTCTTTGTCATACCATTCCTTTATCACTTGCTCTGCTTCCCATTTACTTTTCCCATAGGGATTAAATGGATCATGAATGTGATTTTCATTTGGATTCTGTTTGTTAAGTCCATAAATTGCAACTGAGCTAGTAAAAATTAAATGCTTAATTCCAGTACGATCCATTTTAGCTAATACATTTTTTGTACCCCTTACGTTGACGTCGTAATAAAGTGAAGTTGGATGCACATCATCTCTGTGTTCAGCAGCCAATAGAATAACTGCATTAGTTTCTTTATTAAATACTATTTGGTCAGAATTTCTAATATCACCAATAGTGGTTATATTACTAAAAAAAGCAGATTGGTTTTTGTCTATGTTAATGCATTTTTCAAATCCTAACTTTTTTATAAGTTTGGAACCAATAAACCCAGATCCACCAATAACTGTTACGGTTGGATTAGCGCTTTTCTCCAATATTTTTTAAATTCATCATTAGTATTATTTTTTTTGTATAAAAATTTAGTTTCTTCACACTTTGCTTTTATTTTTACATGGGATAAATTATTATTTATTAAATCTTCTAAATTAGAAAGATTCTCTTCAATAAGTTTAAAGCCATATTTTTTCGAAATAAATTTTTGTGAAGGTATATTGGCTACAATTGGAATTAGCCCTGAACTTAAAGCTTCCAATAAAGACAGAGAAAGTCCTTCTCGAAAACTTAAAGAAATATAATAAGCACAGTTATTTTCTATTATTTTTTTGATTTCACTTTGTTCTAGAGGACCGTGTAAAATTACGTTTAGGTTCGTTTTATTTTTGTATTTATTATAAAGTGATCCATCTCCAATGATGTGTAAATTTTTATTGATTTTTTTATTTATCCAAAAATCAATCAATATATCACAACCTTTAGAAGGTTCTAATCTGCCAAAATAAATGAAATCAAAACTATTAAGTTTTAAGTTTATGTTGTCAAAGTTAGAAGAGTTTTCTAGTAAGATGATTTTTTTAGAGCCATTGAATTTCGAAAATAAATCTTTACTTACCATTATTATTTCACAATTAGTAAAGGATAATAATATTACAATAACTTTAATTAATCTTGGATTCTTTCCTGGTCCGTGAATAACAATTTTATCGTTCTTAAAGGGTCTAGTGAATTTAAATAAAGCGGCTCTTACGTCGTGAAAAACAATTGATTTTTCGAAAAAACAAACATGAATTAATTTAAAAAAATTATAACTTTTGATTGAATAAAAATCGATGTTAAAATCATTCCTTAATTTTCTTACATAAATTTCGGCACCTCCGTAACTTTTATTACTATACAGAATTGATTTCATGTTTTTTGATATTATTTTTTACATCATTTGAATAACTTCCTGATTTTGAAAAATTATAATCTTTTATATGCCAACTTAATTTAGCTCTAGACAACTCGATAAATTTTTCAGATTTAAAAGGATGTCGAAGGAGGTTACTTTTGTAACCAATCAGAGTTTTTGAATTACTGTATATAGAATCTGTTAAAACTATATTTGGTAGTCCCGCAAACTTTTCTTTTGATGATCTTGGATGTAGCTTTACAAACAGTTTATTAATATGAAATTCAGTGATTAGATCTGATATTAATTTTTTTTCTCGACTTAACGAAATTCCTAGAGTCCTAGTTAGTGGTTCATCAACATAGAAATAATTAATAATTTGATTTTCGATTAAAATTTTTTCTTTTGAGCCAAAATTTAAGGGGTCAGGTTCACCACATTTATGATAAAGCACATTCTTAACAATAGTGTTAAGTCTTTTTCTATAATAATCCGTGAAATAGTAGCAGCTGGTTTTAGTATTATATTTTATCTTATACAAAAAAAGATTAGTTATTAAAATTGAGAATAACCACATTATAAATTTCACAGCGTTATTTAAAAAATAAGAAAATGATTTTATATTATTATTCTCGTTAAAAGCGTGCTGAAGTACGACTAATCTAGAGCATCTATTTTTTAATAATTTAATTAAATAAACATCAGGTAATCTTAATCCAATAAAATAAAATTCAGATTTTTTAAAATTTAAACTAAACAATTTCAAATAGGTAAATGGGTTTTCATGTTCAATAATAACATCACAACTAATAATTTTAGATGTAAACCTGTGATACTCTAACTTATTAGTTACTATTGCGACTTTTAAGACCTTCATTGTTTTTTAAAATAAGCCACAACAAAGGGTAGGTTAAGCTAATTTTGGTAAATAATATTAGAATTACATCTAAGTTGTTTTTTGACTTTTTAAGTATATAAAATATCATTGGTATCGCGTAAACACCACAGAACAATATTAAATATGTTATTGGGCCATTATCTAAAGCAACCCCCGATTTTGTAAAATTTACAGGCTTAAAACCTATATTTTCAGACATCACATAAAAAAGTTCAAATCTTTTATAACTATCAAGACCTCTATCGCTGTACAGTCCAATTTTTGGGAGTACAAATAATGTTATAAAATTGTATAAGAAATAAGACAACCCACCTGCAATAATAAATTTATAAAAAAACGACTTAAAATAATGTCTATAATTACTTACTAATATTAACACCGAAACTATAGAAATAACTGAAAAAGTTAAAATTGAAAATAATATGGACAATGAAATAAGAACATTTTTGTATTTATAATTTTCCTTTCTGAGAAAAAGAATAATTGAAATAGCGATATAATTTATAGCTAAAGTTGAAGGTTCAGGATATAACCCACTAGGTCTAATTTTTATTAAAGTATTTACTCCAACAAGATGTCTGGATTCTCCATATAAATATTGTGGTATCAAATCGTAACCATAATATAAAATGGAAACAAAAGAAAAAAGATGAAATGCTATGAAAATTGATAGTATTATTAGGATTGAATTGATTTTCACCTCCCGAATGCTAAATCCAATTATCATACTAAAAAATATTGAGATTGAGGTCATTGAAAGTTCCTGATAAATAATGAGTTCGCACAAGATCATTGGAATAATCAGTATACAAAAAAACACAACATATTTTTTAAAAGGAAAATACCTTAAATCAGGCCCACATATCAAAAGCAACAATACAAAGAGGGGTAATTTTGAGCCAAAGATAGGCAGCCCAGTTAAAAATATTAAAAGTAATTTAAAAGTTTTGATATTTTTTTAAATTGATATATGAAAAATATTGAAAGCTTGATGTACCAAGGACATACAAAACTATCTCATGATATTTGAAATTAAAAATCATTAAAACTGCAAAGCCTAAACTAGTGACAACAATTGACAATAAATTTGATTTGATAATCCCGTTTTGGTTATTAAAGTAAATATTTAATAAATTTTGTTGGCCTATGAAAAAATAAAAGGTTTCAAACAAAATTAAAATAATCAATAAGTATATTTTTTCGTGATATGAAAAAATAATAAACCCAGATACAACTACAACGAGGAATACATAAAAAGTAGAATATCTTTTTTTTAAAGAAGTAAAAAAATCAAGTTTTTCAATAGTTTTCTTTTTCTTGTCTATTTTTTTAAAATCTAATAAAAGAAGGCCTCCTAGAGCAGAACTAATTAACGAAGTGGACTTAACTATCAAAAAATCTCCAACATCTAAATTATTTCCTGATTTAAATGCTAAAAAGATTATGAATGGTATTGTAAATGAGTTGAGACTGTCACTTAAATAATTTTTTAAATCGATCAATTTTAGTTTAATATCTCTAAATTTATAAAGATAAATTAAACAAAATGTAATCATAAACAGTGCTATTGTTTTTGAATTGTAAAAAAACCAATCCGTACAAAAACATGTAATTATCATTACAAAATAAATCATTCCGTTTTGAAAAAAGTATCCAATAATGTTTCCTTTTCTAATCTTATTAACTCCGTAATTAAATAAAATTGAACCTATTGGACATATTGAAAGTAATAATAAATAATCGTTAGACGTAGTTAAATAAATACTAGAAAAAATTAAGATGAGGATAGCTTGATATTTTATTACATTTATTACTTCTTTATGATTTGAAATACTGTTAGATAAAATTTGTAGGGGCAAACCAAAACGAGAAATAGAACTCACAACAGGGAAAATCAAAAGAAACTCTAAATACCAAGATTGTTGGTGTTCATTGACTATTAATTTATCGATTAAATAAGCGAAAATAAATAAGGAAACACTTGAACTAAACCTAAATACAAGTTTAGATCCTAGATCATAAATATTCTTAATTACCAACTTCAACATTTTGGAATAGTTCTCATATTTGATTTAAAATTTTCACGGCTCCGCCGCAGGGTGTCCCATGACACTCTAAAGGGTTTTAATAAATAACAAACTCATTTATTAGCTTGCCAGTTTGAATTGTATCTTATAACGACCACAATTCGAAACTAAATAACAAACTCCGTTTTTGACATTAATAACTTCTGCATCAACGCCCAATACGGGAGCTTTAATATGTGTTCCACGATCAGTTTGCGAAGCGTAATGAATGTTGTTGCAATACTGCTGTAACTTTTTAATTTCTTTAGGCCAAACCTTTGCTCTCAATCCATGAATATGCATATACCCCAGCACACTTTTGCAGCCAAATACGATGCGTTCTTCACTTGGGGTCAATTTTACAAATACATAACGAGGCATAAGTGGTGTTTGAATTTTCCTCTTACGATCGCTCCAATTACGAACCACCTCGATTATAGGAGTGTAAGACTGGACCCCTAAGCTTTCCAAATCAGAAACAGCCTTTAGTTCATGTCCTGTTTTCACTTTTAACACCCACCAATAATCATCGTAACAGATCATAGCACAAACTCTTTTCTATAGTTGGTAAAATAGATAAGTATATTCTCATCTTTTGTACTCATTTTTGATCGTATAAATGTTTTGGTTCCAAAAACTTTTGATATTTTTTCATTCAAAGAATCAATAACTTCTAGTTTTTTTAGATTGTTATACGAAGTACTCGAAGATGAATCGTTCAACTCTTCTAATAATAATTTAGAATTAATGTTTTTACTGTACAATAACATGCCTAAAACTTTTTGCTCTTGATTTGAGAGAGGATAATGTATGTAGTTATGATAAAAACCTGAATCAGTGAGTCTTGGGCGTTTCCTGTTTTTACAATATAACAACACTAAGCCTCCAAACAACAAAATTAGAACACTGACAATAAACAGTGTGAGGCGTTCAAATAACACACTAGCATCTAAATACAAAGAGGTTTGATCTGTAGACTCATTTGTGAAATCTTTTAAATTCACAGCACTTAACTTTCCACTTTTGATAGTGTATAGTGAATCACGCGCGAAAAATCCTCCATCAATAGACATGATTGGATTGGAGTTGTCATACTCCTCTATGGAATTTTCAACATAATCTATAATACGAATAACATAAGAATCGGATTTGTTTAAGCGCCTAAAAACGAGCTGACGCCCATTTCCAATATCAACAACATTATGATCATCGTAAGACTCAAATTTTGATGTTCCTAAATCACTCCATAATTTTGTATTAAAATCGAATTTCCAGACGTTGGTATTTAAAAGTTCGTTGGTTCCATCATGCTCGTCTATTGTTACACCACCTGAAATATAATAGCTGTTCTTGTGATAGGAGGCATTAAAATGACTTAAACCTTTAGGTATATAAGATTGAGGGTTAATTCCATAAAACTGCCATTCTGCAGTGGTCTTGGAAAAGTAAGTAAAAAAGTTTCTTACACCCCAATATCCATACCCACCAAATTTAAAGATGGTGTCATTGCGAACGAAAACATCTGATTGAGAAGTGTTTTTATGGTTGAAAGAATTATCTATTCTTTTGAGCGAATCTTTAACTACTTCCCATACCATTCCGCCTTCTTTAGAAACTAAATGAGGCACACCCTTTAAAACAACCATTTTTAAATCCTCAAAATCGATATTCTCAGAAGGATTAAGGTGTATTGTATCTAAAATTGAGTTTCGAAAGTTCTTAATAGTTATATTTTCTTTATTAAAAACATAAATACTGGAGGAGTCATGAGCGAGGACCTTTTGTAATCTAGATTGCCCCGAAACACTATGCGTAATTAGAAGAAGTGAATAAATAATTAGTCTTAAATTCATGCGAAAAACTCTTTGTGCTTGTTACATTTGGAAGTTCCATTTACAGCTTCAACTACATCAATTAAAAGTTTAACTTTTTTATTTTTACCGCTAGCTCTAAAATTAAATTTATCTTTTTTGTTTAAAACAATTTCTACATCAGTATCAGGACAGCCATTCATTGATTCAGAACCTGCAACATTAGGACATAAATCATCAGAATCTTTGATTCCATCTCCGTCTGTATCTTTACCACCGAATTTATACACCAAACCCAATGATAGTTGCCAGTGCTCAGAGATTTTTTCAGAATCTCCTTTTCTGTAGCTTATTTGTGAATTAAAACCAATATTTTCGGTGATCCAAGTATTAAAACCTGTACCTGAATTTATCATTCCTGCATAAACATCAGAAAAAGCCACATAACTTCCTCCTAAAAACACATAAGGGTCAAACCAATTTGTTAGTTCTCCTATTAGATTGTTTAAATCATATTTTACAATCAGATCTGCTGACCAGTATTGTGTTTCTTTCATTGGATTACCCGCCATTCCGTCTTTTGTTAAACTATTTACGGTTCCTGCAAGCTGTAAAGTGAAACCTTTCTTCAAATATTTTTCATAAGATATTCTAGACAAAAATTGTGAAAAATTGTAGTTAACAGTGCTTCCAGGGAGATTACTTAGATCAATAACATTGGTTCCAAGTCCAACTGCATATGGGTTGTTTTTATCTTGTGCACTAACGTGACCAACACTTACTAAGATAAATAAAGCTGTTACAGCGAATTTTAATAATTTTATTATCATGTTTTTAATATTTAGCTTAGTGTCTTGCCTAATTTATTTTCGTATAACTTTTTTGAATAAATTGAAATTGATTTGTGTTCTTTACTTAACTCAAAATCAACTTTAACATGTACAAAAATTTATAAAATCACTTATGATATTGTATATTTTTTTCATTGCATTTTAGTTATTAATTATCTGTTTTTTGTTTTAAGAAATTATATTTGTTTTTTAAAAGGTATGATTCAGAATACCCCGTGTTATTGGAGATTTTTGATATGGATTCCTCTTTCAAAAACAGTTCTTTTGCTTTGCTATTTCTTTCTTGTTTTATGAATTTGGCAGGACTAAATCCTTTCTGTAAATTATTTATAGCATTATAATCTAAATTAAATTTGTCTTGTAAAGTAATCAAAGTGACTGTTGTTAAGTTTTTAACAATAAATTTTTTAATTTCTATTACTAGCTCTTCATTAGACAAATTTTTGTTTTTCAATGACTTGAAAATTATTAAAAATGAAATTAAAATAAATAATATGATTAGAACTTCATATCTGAAGCGACTGTCGCTGTTTGAACTTAAATCTTGAAGAAATGAGCCCTTTTGATATTCATTAACATTCTCAATGCTATAAACTCCGTGAATACTTCCAAAACTGATGTAATTATTAAATTTGAATACAGCGTATTTATTGAACTCGTCAATTATAATTCCATTATACATTTTACCAATAGATTTCACAAAGACACTTAAACCATCGTTTCCAGATAAAAAAACGAGATCTCCAACATCCGAAATTGTGTGAGCTGATAAACTCATCTCATAAGTACTTATTAACTTAAGCTCATTTTTTAATCTTTTAAATTTAAGTAATGATTTATTTCCAGCAATTCCATAGAAAATATTCCCATCAATACTGCACTCTAAAATGTCATCTATTTTAAAATCAAAGTTTTCATAAATAACTCTTGTTTTTAAAGTATTTATGTCAACAGAAAAATATTTGTCATCATCAATAAAATGGAATTCATTGCCACTTTGAATACGATTGTTAATCTTATTTCTTATTGGAATAATTCTTTTTTTATTAGAATAAATTAAATTAAAACTGTTTAAATTGTAATCGTATATGTAAATACCAATTGATGATATAGCTAAATAATTAGAATTTCCTATTGAAAATATATCTGAAATTTTCCCATATTCAGCACTACTAAATTTTGAATTACTGTTATCATATAGAATTTTTTCTGTAGCGTCCTTGACTACTGTGAGGCCATTGTAGCAAACAAATGTAATGCTATCGAATTCTCTTATTTGTCCATCGGTATAGTTTGTTTTTTTAAGTTTATTTCCATTAATATACACTCCGCTATACGTTCCAATACTATTTTTAGAGATAGAACGAACACTTCCGTGTGGAGAAAATTTATAGGGTTTGTTTTCGTATTCAAGTAAGTCTCCTTTCGTTACAACATATAGAGAGTTGCGGTGGTATGCAAAATCAGTTACAGTTGACATGTATGAATTAGGAAGAGGGATGGGAGAATCAATAAATTCAATTTTAAAACCAAGATTTTTTGACAAGTCAGGATTTATTATACCCTCTACAGATTTATCATGCATTACTAATTTACCGCTTGACGAATCAATGAGAAATATCCCATGATTTGAACTGACGTATACCTTATTCTCATATATTACAACATTATAATATATGTTATCTGTATGTATTTTTTGGATTACAAAATTTGAGTCTCCAAATGAATATTTACAAAAAAATAATAAACAAAAAATTATAATTTTTTTCATGTGTTTATACTTAAAGCATAACACATCATAGATTAAGTATATTGGTTGATTTGGGGGGAGGGATAAAGGAAGAGGTCGTTGTTATGTACGAATTGTTAATAATATTTTCCAAATACTCCATACTTTCTTTTCAGTCCAAAAGAGGAATTTATTGTTGACCTAACAAGTCTTTCGCTCAAAATAAATTTCCCATATTTTTCCATTAGATATTTTTTTCTGTTAGAGTCAAAGTTTTTTAATTTTTGTTCAAATATTTTTTTCATTTCTTTTGATGAAATTTCATCTATTGTTTTTTGAAGTTCCTCTTTTGTATAAAAATTAGTACTATGAGAATCATTAAGTGCATTCTGTAAATGTGTGTCTTCACTAATGACTAACTCTATCAATTCAATGATTTCTTCAATTTTATCGTTATCCAATTTCATAAAATTATTTTACGCTAAAATAGCATGCAAATTTCAGTGTGATAAATATTTTTTTTTATAAATTTTATCTAAATCTATAAATTTTTATCTAAAAAATAAATTATTGATGAATAAGATATAGGTTTTAAAAAGTGTTAACAGAGTATAAAAAACAAAAAGGAATATATATATGGGAAATTAAATTTTATTACAACCTTATTGTGTTTACCCTTCATAGTATGAACTTTTTTTTTAAGTCTAAAAATAACTGTTAATTATAGAGATTAATTTATTGTTGTCGGAATAATTTAGTTCATAAAAGTTTATTTTTTTTATCCATTTTAAAAAAGCTTTTGCATTAACTTCTTTATTTGAGATCCAAGTATCAGGTAAGAATTTTTTTAAAGCATTTTGTGAACTAATTTTTTTCATTGTGCTTTCTGTACCTTCAGAGAATTTAACCCAAACCACAGTGCTGCAATTAGCACTAGTTTCTTTTGATATTGGTGGAAGATATTTAACATTACCTTTTTGTTTGCTTATATAGTATTCATTAGAATTTATAAGGTTTATATGTAACTGCTCAATTAAATGGAATGATTTTTCTTTTATAGAAATAGCTGTCGGTAAGCAGTACGTTTTAAAATCCGATCTTAATATCGGCGTAAAATCGTCTGCAATTACATTAAAGCCATTAGCCATTAATATGGATACAGCTGTACTTTTGCCGTTTCCAGAGTCGCCTGTAAACATAATTGAATGATTATTCTTGGAAATTGTAGATGCGTGAAATACTCCCATCCAATCGTGTTCTTTTTTATTGTAAAATGAACAGAGAATTTCCATAGAGAATTTACCTTGAAACTCGTTTAGTTGAGTGCTTTTATTCCAACTACCAACAATTTGATTGTTCTTGAAAATATACAGTTTACCCTTACTATTAAAAATCTTATATTGAACATCATAGGTATTCATATTTTCTTTAGCTAGATGATTGTGTTTTTGGTGAATTAATGATTTTGTTTCTATAGAATCAAAGCATATTTTGATAGCCTTTTCATTGAACGTATAATATTGAATTATTTCACATGATTTTACTACGATTGGATCTTTTGTATCGGATTTTAACTCAGCCTGTTTTGTCTCTAACATCAACTCTGAGATCTCTTTATTTATTCTTTTCGCTACACGAATACCAACATTTAAAGATTCAGTTATAAGCGTTAAGAATTCTTTTGAAGATAAAGCTGATTTTTTTTTAATTAACTCTAATATGTTAGAATTTAAAATAATATATTTATTTGATTCTTTTAACCATACAATAGAATCCTCTTCAGAGATTTTTTGAGTTATAGAAAAAGGTAAATCCTTCATATGTTTAAGCATCTAAATAGATCGTTTAAGAGGTTTTTTTATTAGAGAAATTAATAATTTTATTTAAAGCATATTTTCTGTAATTATAGTTTACAAAGAGTTCAACTATTTGTATTGATCGGATATAGATTTTTCTTAAAATATTTCTACCTACCATAATTAATTTGTCAAAATATGAATTCAACAAAGTAGATGTAATATTTATGTCAAATATTTCAAACTTATTTATGGTTAAAAAATAGTGTTTAGTATATATATCTTTTTTAATGTTTTTTATGTCCAACCTATTTTTGCAGTTTATCTTAAAAATATCGTAAATACTTCGATGACTGTAATTTGAGTTATATAACCCTCTATCGTTTATTTGTAAATTATATATACAATGATCAAACAAAAAGGATTTACTTGGTATTTTAATAGATTTAGCTTCATCTTTAAAATCATTAATCAGCTCTTTTGAATTAATAACACATCTATATCCTGGAGATAATAATTCTGTGTGCGGCTCTATAGCGATGGTTTTGTTTTTTTGCACGATTCTAGGAAAGTGTCTCGGTTTAAAAAATGTAAATAAATTATCAGGAAATAAACCATAATAGTTTTTATTATAAAACAAGTTTTTAATTTTTTCTTTATCCTTATCTTGCACAATAAAGTCTATATCACCAATCATTCTCTCTCCAATATCTTCAAAAACATTAGATAGTATAAGTGCAGATCCTTTAAGAAAAATATGATTAATATTATTTTTATGTAGTAGTTGTGAGAGCTCTTTTGCCTCACAAATTAACACCTCATTTCTGGCTTTGTTAATAGAGTAGATGTTTTTTGTATAGTCTATAAAATCCTCAGGAAATAAGTAAGATAAATTCTTTTTATGAATATTAAAAAAAAGAGCGGGTAGCATTAAATGGGCACTGGTTATTTTTATTAACTTTTCAAAGTTGAGATGGCTTATGTCTATATCTTTTAAGACTTCACTTTCTGCTCGGTAAAGGATATTAACTAAAAGTTTTTCTTCAACACAAACCATTTACTTAACATATTTTTTTTTAAGTTATTGACTACTAATCTCCCCATCCATCAGGGTCTGGTGGATTATCCCCCGAGCTATCTAAACCTACAGACTGAGCTTGTGCCGCTTTTGGATTTAGTATTACAAAAGTACCCAAAGCACTAAGTGCTGCATATTTCCCCATTTTCTTTATTGCTTCCTTTCTAGTAATTCCAGAAGGAGCTGTTTCTTTTTTAGTAGCGCCCTTTTTTTCCATATCCAATATTACTTTATGATAAGTTTTTTAGTAATTACATTATTCCCTGATTTTAATTTAATAATATAAATACCTGTGGTCAACTCCTGTGTAGAAATTGTTTGTGTGTTTGTGTTATTTGCTAAAGAGATAGATAATAATTCTTCACCAAGAATATTATATAATCGAAGATTGGTCTGATTTGATAGATAAGCTAATCCTTCTACAGTAATAAAGTTATTTGCATCTAACTTATATACATTTAAATGATTGGTTTGCGTTTCATTTTCAATAGAAAAAGTAGTTTGAGTTAAATGAATAAAAAATCTACCTACTTCGCTTAAATTTATTTCTGGAATTAACTCAAAGTCTTCTTCATTTAAAAGAGTCATGGTTCCCTCTTGACTATCTTCTAAATATATGTTTGTACCTTCATAAATACCATTGATGTGTATGCTTATTCTGAATCCGTTTCCAGACTCTCTATTAATTTCAAGAGGTATTATGACATCATTAATACTCTCAAGTCCCATTGAATTGATAGCAAACCCGATTCCTTGATCTTCTTCTACTAACCGTGACATTAAAGATGCTTGTTGGTTAAAATGACCAGCGTCATAGCCCGGGTCTAAACCTAGATTAAGTCCATCTTCAAAATAGAATTTTGTTTGATCTATCTCTGTATCACCTTCATAAAGTTTAAGAATTAGTTCATAAGAGTCTTGCATGGCTCTACTACTTGTAATGAAATCATCTCCCCCCACAACAGTTCTCATGTCTGTTGTAAACGAAATATTATTAATAGTTTCAGAGTTAGTATTATCCGATGCGATCATAAATCCTTGCCCAGGAGCAAGAAGTAATTCACCACTACTATTATTATAAATTGTATATCCTGTTCCATCTGCATCATAGCCATAAATGGCTTCATAAGCATCGTCAAGCTTATCACTATTTACTATTAAAAAGTTATTAGTAGCATGCGCATTGGCATTTCCTTGAATGTAAGAAGGGAAAGGGTTTGCTACTAAATTCCATCTTGTTCCTAATCCTGAATTTGCAGCATCATTATTAATAATTTCCTGTGTTTGATTTGTAGCAGCTGGACTTCCTGTAAAAGAAAGTATCCCAGTTCCATTAGCAATGGTCCCCATTTGAAAGCCCGTACCCACAGGAAAGATAATTTCTCCCCCTAAATCAGCACTAGTTAAGTTTGTCCAAGTATTGTTTGAATTGTTATAAAACCCTATCGCATAAGTAGAACCATTAGTGGCTAAAGTTGAGGAGTTTGCAGTAACAAATGAGTTAATAGATTGCCCGCTTACTGGAGACCCTATTAAATCCCACTTATCTGTACCTACTGAATTTACATACCGATTATAGGTAATGTTTCCAGTAACAGAACCGCCAATTATAATGGATGAAAACTCGTCAGAATCTGAGTTTAAGGAAAAGGTTCCAGAGTTTGAGAAATTTCCACTCATGGTCACAGAACCTGTTTTTTCAATTGTAAAACTTTTGCCTGATGCAACTGTAATATTTTGTGCTTGTAATGTGAAAGATACAAGAGTTGTTAATAGTATTAACTTTCTCATAGTTTTTTATTTATTAGAAATTAATTTTTCTACTAATTTTTCTAATCTTGAAATCTTATCGTCTTGTTCTTTAAGTGCATTAATAAGCACGGGTACAAGCCCTTGATAATTTACCGCCAACATGTCTTTATCGTTTGTTGTAACGAGTTCTGGAAATACTTTTTGAATATCTTGAGCCAATACGCCTATTTTTTGTTTACCGTTTTTTTTCATTGTGTAACTCTTTCCATCAATTAGCAGTAGTTTGGCAAGCGTAGACCCTAGTGATACAATATTTGCTTTAAGTCTTGCGTCAGATGATACTACGATATCACCACCTACTGTTAGGTCATTACTAACTGTAGTATCTCCGTTAGCCATTACTTTAAAAGCATCTGATTTACTCCAAGACTGACTACCATTTCCAATTACAAAAAGTGTATTTGCTGAATTTGCTGCAGTTGCACTACCAGTTACCGTTGATCCACTTAAATTCCAGTGCCCAATCACTAATGAGGAGTAATCACTTGCATATGAACCATATCCCATTGCTGTAGAATAAACTCCATTTGCTTTTGTGCCTCCTCCCGTAGATGTAGAATAATCCCCATTTGCTTCTGTCCAATATCCCATAGCTGTAGAGGTAACTCCGTTTGCTATGGTGAGATGTCCTGTTGCAAAAGACTTATCTCCATTTGCTTTTGCTTTATATCCCAATGCTTGAGAATAATCTCCAGTTGCTTCTGTGTCTCTCCCTGATGCAAATGCACCATCAGCAGTTGCTGTTGTAAAATATCCAATTGCTGAAGCACTTGTTGACCCGGTATTATTTGTATATTGATGTTGTACTTGTGCATTGATACTACATGCCATAGTTAATGCTAAAAGTGTAAGTGATTTTTTCATATTTATTTTGATGTTATTTTTGTTTGGTAATAAGTTGATTAACCATTTTCTTTAATTCAGATACTTCTTCTCTATAAGTGTCTATTTCTGATTGTTGTTCTTTAAGCGCATTAATTAGCACAGGAACAAGTCCTTGATAGTTTACCGCTAACATGTCTTTGTCATCAGTTGTAACAAGTTTTGGAAATACTTTTTGTATGTCTTGAGCCAATACGCCAATTTTTTGTTTGCCGTCTTTTTTCATTGTGTAACGCTTCCCATCAATAAGTAATAGTCTTGATAGAGTAGAACCTAGAGATACAATATTTGCTTTAAGTCTTGCATCTGATGAAACCACAACATCACCACTTACTGTTAAGTCATTACCAACAGTAGCGTTTCCATTGTACATTACTTTAAAGGCATCAGATTTTACAGCATTAGTGCCATTTCCGATCACAAAAGCAGTATTTCCAATATTGGGTAGTGTTGCGTCAACAGTAACCGTTGAACCGCTTAAATTGTATGTACCAATCACCAGAGAACCATAATCACTAGCTATAGTACCTTTTCCCATTACTGTAGAGGCAGATCCACTTGCTGTTGTTTGATATCCTGTTGCTGTAGAAGAATTTCCACTTGCTGTTGTCTCATGTCCCATTGCCGTTGCGTACAACTCACTCGCAGATGTAGAACGTCCCATTGCTATAGAACTACCTCCAGATGCTGATGTGAGATAACCCATAGCAATCGAATTATCGCCGCCTGCTGTTGTCTCTAGCCCCATTGCTGTAGAGGCAGCTCCACTTGCCGTTGTTTTGTATCCTGTTGCTGTAGAAGAATTCCCACCTGCTGTTGTCTCATGTCCCATTGCGGTTGCATATAATTCACTTGCAGATGTAGAACGTCCCATGGCGATAGAACTACCCCCAGATGCTGATGTTAAATAACCCAATGCAGTGGAGTAGTCTCCACCTGCTGTTGTTTGATACCCCATTGATGAAGATGATTCCCCACTTGCTATTGTTAGATGCCCCATTGCTGTTGAGTATAATGCATTTGCTAATGTCTGACGGCCCATTGCTATAGAAGTGCCCCCAACAGCATCTGTTAGGAATCCTATTGCGGTAGAGTAGGTTCCAATTGCTTCTGTCTCACGGCCCATTGCTAAAGAGTTACCACCACTAGCATCTGTTAAGTGTCCTATCGCTGTAGAGTAGTCTCCACTTGCTAATGTCTGACGCCCCATTGATGTAGAAGCAACTCCACTTGCTGTCGTTTGCAGCCCAATTGCAGATGCAGAGGCTCCACTATTATTTGTGCTACTGGTAGTTATTTGAGCACTAACTGTAAATCCGATAGTTAATGCTACAAGTGAAAATAGTTTATTCATTGGTATTTAATTACAATACTATTTATAATTTAGCTTAAGCTTGTTTTTTTATCAATTACAATTATAAGGGTAATATTGAATTTTCTTATTGTTATGATAAAAATTATAAATTCAATAAATCATCTCTTTTCTTTTTTTTTTGTCATGTTAATCACTTCTTGTAAATGTCCTGACAACTTTTTTTTACATCAGCCCTCTTAAAAAAAAACTTACACAAGCAAGCTTGGTAAGTTTTTTGAATTTTAAGTCGCAGTCGCACTGCACTTAATTGTGGAGCAGAGGGGAGTAAAATCGAACTATTTTGGTGAGGATTTGGAATTATTAAAATAAAATATCGTTTAAATAACTCCACATTTCGTTATGGAAATTGAT